>Ga0182030_10000697_pt1 | contig 65087 bp, 50 predicted proteins | sample 812S3MmetaG_FD_121299 | JGI IMG/M metagenome (GOLD analysis project Ga0182030, IMG submission 121299) | Permafrost microbial communities from Stordalen Mire, Sweden - 812S3M metaG (Illumina Assembly) | ecosystem: Environmental > Terrestrial > Soil > Wetlands > Permafrost | place: Sweden... | reverse complement strand
GCTTTCCAGGTAGCTCTGGGCGACCGTGGACAGGTGCTTGCGGGCCAGCGCCCGGGCCTTGGGGTGGTCGACCAGATGTTCCAGCGGGCCGGTGACCAGCATGCGTCGCACCGCAGGGTCGCGCGCGGACATGCGAGCCATCTTGTTCAGCACGGTGAAGCCGCGGTGGATTTTGGCGCGCGGGGCGCGGTCGGACTCGATGGAGCGGGCAAGGTACTGGCCGAAACGGCTGTACAGGAAGTAGTCATCGTTGCCGACGTGGAATCGCGCTTCGGCAAAGAAGTCGGGGAAATTCTTCTCGAGATACTGGTTGACGCTGTGAAGACGGGGCCCAGGTTCGCTGTTCGCGGACGCTTTGCGTTTCTTCATTTCGGTCTTGTCACACCTCCGTGGCCGGCCAATCGGATCGCGCGCCGCGGCGGGTACCCCGACTGGCGGCGCGCGAACGTTAAGGCACAACGAGCGGCGATGCAATAGAGCACCGCGGCTTTTGTGAGCCGCGTTCTCAGCGCGGCTGTGCGTTACTTTATCGCTTGGGCGTTGGCGACGGTTTCGGGGTCGCTGGCCTCGGATGGATCAGGCGGATCCTGGGGATCTTCCAGTGCATCGAGCTGCTCGGCCTCGCGGTGCTCGTCCTCGAGGCGGTCCGGATCAGTGGTGCGTTCGAACGGATTGATCATCCGCTGCGGGCCATCGTGCTTGCGCGGCTGCCAGGGCGGGCGTTCAGGATGGGTGGTTGACACAGTTTTCTCCGGTAGTGGCAGGGAGGGGAGAGTGTACGGCGCGGCGCCGGGAGGGGCAGTGCCCGCGATCGACCAAACGCCGCTCTCCAAGTCGGAATGGCGCGTAGGAATTAGGGAGACAGCGCCGCCATTACAGCAAGCGGTGCCACGGGCGCTCGCGGTCCGCGTATGCCAGGAAATGCGGATTGAGCAGCTGCGCGCGGCTGTTGTAGGTCAGCGCCGCCCCGGTCGTGGTGGTGACGAGCCCGCCGGCCGCGAGCACCACCGCGTGCGCGGCCGCCGTGTCCCACTCGGAAGTGGCGCCCAGCCGCGCATACAGGTCGGCGCTGCCCTCGGCCACCATGCACAGTTTCAGCGAGCTGCCGACCGCGATCAGCTCATGCGCACCCAGATTCGACAGCAGGGCGTCGAGCGAGTCGCCGCGGTGCGAGCGGCTGCCGACGATACGAACCGGGGAGGGCGCGTGCCGCCTGACGACGATCGCGCTGGCGGGCTCATCGGCATGAGCGCGAAAGGCGCCGGCGCCTGGGATGCCGTAATACAGCAGCTGGAGCGCCGGCGCGTAGACCACGCCGAGGACCGGCTCATGGCCCTCGATCAGCGCGATATTGACCGTGAATTCACCGTTATGGGACAGAAACTCGCGGGTGCCGTCGAGCGGATCGACCAGCCAGAAGCGCGGCCAGAGCGCGCGTTCGGAGAAGCAGACCGACGCCGACTCTTCCGACAGCACCGGCCAGTCCGGCGTCAGAGCGGCAAGTCCGTCGATAATGATGCGGTGGGAGCGCAGGTCCGCCTCGGTGAGCGGGGAGGCGTCGGCCTTGCTCGTGACCGCAATCTCACCTGATTCGTAGACTTCGAGGATCGCAGCTCCGGCGCGTCGCGCAATGTCGATCACCGGACCGAGCCATTGCGACAACGCAGCCAAGCGGGCTTCAGCCGTGCCTGCCAGGACGCGGCAGTCGCTTGCGGCTACCACCGCCCCCGGTCGCAAGCGCTATCTCCAACGCGGTTTCCAGACGGATCACGCGCGCCGTCAGATCCTCGATTTTCGCCTGCTGCGCAGCCATCGCTGCTGCTTGGGCGATCACCTTGTCGTTCATCTTGATGACGGTCGAGAAAGCCTCCCACAGCTTGTCCGTCATGCCCACCTATTTGCCCCGAGCACTGTGGGCCGATTCCATCTGCGCAATTCGCCGGTTGGAGTCAGCGCAGGACTTGAGGGCCAGGTCCAGCGCAGCGGTGGCCTCGTGGGTGGTCTGTTTCACCTGGGCAACTAAACGCAGTAATGCCTCATCGTCGTCGCTCGGGTCATAGATCTCGGCGGCGCGACGAACGAATTCGTTGACGGTCAGCTTGGAGGCCCTGGCCTTTTTGATAAAGAGCGCTTTCTGCGCCGCTGTCACCAGTAATGGGATGCGTTCTGTGGCCGCCATGGGTGCTTCATATATACATGCACATCACATGTGCATGTTAGCTCGTGCGCCGCCCCATTGGCAAGATCGGGTGTGCCATCACGCGTCCCGACCAGGTTTATCGGTCGGGCCGCCTGAGCCTGTGGTGCGAGGACAGCCAGGCGACGATCGCCTCGGCCGCCTGCTCAGCTGACTGCTGCAGCGTGTCGATGCGGATTTCAGGCTGCTCGGGCGCCTCATAGGGCGAGTCGATGCCGGTGAAGTTCTTAAGCTCTCCGCGGCGCGCCTTCTGGTACAGGCCCTTGGCGTCGCGCCGCTCGGCATCGGCCAACGGGGTGTCGACAAACACCTCGATGAACTCGCCCTCGGCGACCAGCGCACGCGCGCCGGCACGCTCGGCCCGGAACGGGGAGATGAAGGACACCAGCACGATCAAACCGGCATCCACCATCAGCTTGGCCACCTCGGCCACACGGCGGATGTTCTCGACCCGGTCCTGTGCGGTAAAGCCGAGGTCCTTGTTGAGTCCGTGGCGCACGTTGTCACCATCCAGCAGGTAGGTGCGCCGGCCCAGGTAGTGCAGCTTGCGCTCCACCAGATTGGCGATGGTCGTCTTGCCCGCACCCGAGTAGCCGGTCAGCCAGATCACGCACGGGCGCTGGCCGTTCAACTGCGCGCGCGCCTGCTGGTTGATGTCGAGTGTCTGCCAGTGCAGGTTGTGCGAGCGGCGCAGCGCAAAGCGCAGCATCCCGGCACCCACGGTGTGGTGCGTGATGCGGTCGATCAGGATGAAGGCGCCCAGTTCCCGGTTGACCTGGAACGGCTCGAATGCGATCGGCTGCTCCAGCTCCAGCTCGCAGACGCCGATGTCATTGAGTTCGAGCCGCTCGGCGGCGATGTGCTCGAGCGTGTTGACGTCGAGTCTGAACTTCACCGGGCTGACCGTAGCCGAGACGGTCCTGGTGGCGATTTTCATCAGATACGAGCGACCCTGCAGGATCGCATCCTGGTGCAGGCCCACCAGCGTGGCCTCGAACTGGTCGGCGATCTCCGGTGGCGAGTCGGGATCGGCCAGCAGGTCGCCGCGACCCAGGTCAATCTCATCCGAGAGCGTGACGGTCACGCACTGACCGGCGATGGCGACCGGCAGATCGCCCGCCGCGCTGATGATCCGCGTCACCTGCGTCTCGCGGCCCGAGGGCAGCGCCAGCACCGGATCTCCCGGGCGCAGGCTGCCGCTGACCAGCCGGCCGGCGAATCCGCGAAAGTCGGGATTGGGGCGGTTCACCCACTGGATCGGCATCCGCAATGCCGTGCTTGCGATTCGATCCCTAAGATCGACCGTCTCCAGATGCTGCATCAGGGTGGGACCTGTGTACCACGGCATGCGCGTGCCATGCTCGACGATGTTGTCCCCGAGCGCGGCCGACAGCGGGATCGCCGTGATATCGGTCAGATCGATCCGTGCCGCAAACTCGCGATAGTCGTGCACCAGCTCGTCAAACGGGGGCTGCGCGTAGCCGATCAGATCCATCTTGTTCACTGCCAGCACGATGCGTCGGATGCCCAGCAGTGATACCAGCATGCTGTGGCGGCGCGTCTGCGTCAGCAGTCCCTTGCGTGCATCGACCAGGATCACCGCAAGATCCGCGGTGGAAGCTCCGGTCACCATGTTGCGCGTGTACTGCTCGTGCCCGGGCGTATCGGCGACGATGAATTTGCGCCGCTCGGTCGAAAAGTAGCGATAGGCGACATCGATGGTGATGCCCTGTTCGCGCTCGGCGGCCAGTCCGTCGACCAGCAGCGCAAAATCAAGCTCCTCGCCGCGCGTGCCGATCCTCTCGGAATCCGCCGCCAGCGCGGCCAGTTGATCCTCGAAGATCATCTTGGATTCGTACAGCAGCCGGCCGATCAACGTCGATTTGCCATCATCCACCGAGCCGCAGGTGATGAAACGCAGCAGGCTCTTGTCGCGCTGGGACGCAAGGTAGGCGTCGATGTCGGAGCTGCCGGGCGCCGATGGATGCGCCATCAGAAGTAGCCGTCCTGCTTTTTCTTCTCCATCGAAGCCGAGGCGTCGTGATCGATCATGCGGCCCTGGCGCTCGGAACTGGTGGCCAGCAGCATCTCCTGGATGATCTGTGCCAGCGTTGCGGCTTCGCTCTGGATGGCGCCGGTCAGAGGGTAGCAACCCAGGGTTCGAAAACGCACGCTCAGCATCTGCGGCTGCTCGCCCGGTGCCAGCGGCATGCGATCGTCGTCCACCATGATCAGCATGCCGTCGCGCCGCACCACCGGGCGCGGTGCGGCGAAGTACAACGGCACGATCGCAATGTTCTCCAGGTAGATGTACTGCCAGACGTCCAGCTCAGTCCAGTTCGAAAGCGGAAAAACTCGGAAACTCTCGCCGCGGCGCTTGGCGGTGTTGTACAGGCTCCAGAGCTCCGGCCGCTGGCTTTTCGGGTCCCATCGGTGCTGGGCCGATCGCAGCGAGAATATGCGCTCCTTGGCGCGGCTCTTCTCCTCGTCCCGCCGCGCTCCGCCAAAGGCGGCATCGAACTGGTACTGGTCCAGCGCCTGCTTGAGCGCCTGCGTCTTCATCACGTCGGTATGGACCTGCGAGCCATGAGAAAAGGGCCCGACGCCGGCCGCCAATCCCTCGCGATTCACATGCACCAAGAGCTGCATGCCGCAGGTTTTCGCGATGTGGTCGCGAAACTCGTACATCTGCCGGAACTTCCAGGTGGTATCGACGTGCAACAACGGGAACGGCGGCGCGGCGGGGTAGAACGCCTTGGTGGCCAGATGCAGCAGCACCGAGCTGTCCTTGCCCATTGAGTACAGCATCACCGGCCGATCGCACTCGGCCACGACCTCGCGCAGGACGTAGATGCTCTCGGCCTCCAGACTCTGCAGATGCGTCAGCCGCGCAGGCGCGATGGTGTGTGGCGAGTCCATTTAAATGCTCCCGCAAGGATAGTACTCGTCGCGCGCCCCGCCAGTCCTCTACAATTCGACGCATGAGCGATCGCGAGCAGATGCAATACGACGTCGTGGTCGTCGGCGCGGGACCGGCGGGGCTCGCCTGCGCACTGCGCCTGAAGCAGCTGAAACCGCACGCCTCGATCTGCGTGCTGGAGAAAGCTTCAACCGTCGGCGCGCATGAGCTCTCGGGCGCGGTGCTCGAGCCGGGCCCGCTGCAAGCGCTGCTGCCGGACTGGCGCGCAAATTACAGCGGCATGGCAGTGCCGGCGCAGCACGATGAGTTTCATTTTCTGACGGCGGCGAAGGCGCTGCGGCTGCCATTGCCGCCCACCATGCGCAATCAGGGCAACTTCATCGTCTCGCTGTCACAGCTGACCGCGTGGCTCGCACAGCAGGCCGAGGGCGCCGGGATCGATGTATTTCCAGGGTTCGCCGCCGCCGCGCCTATATATAGTGTCGAGGGCGCGGTAGCCGGCGTGCGGGTCGGGGATATGGGCCTAACCCGGGAGGGCGATCCGGGTCCGAACTACACCCCGGGCGTTGATATCCTCGCTGCGACCACGATCCTGGCAGAAGGCTGCCGCGGTTCGATCAGCAAAGGGCTGATCCGGCAGTTCAAGCTCGATGCGGGCAAGGCGGCGCCGACCTTCGGCCTGGGCTTCAAGGAGCTCTGGCAGCTGCCGGCAGGACGCGTGCAGCCCGGTCTGATACGCCACAGCGCTGGCTGGCCGCTCGATGGCGGCACCTATGGTGGCAGTTTCCTGTATCACCTGAATCACGACCGGGTGTACGTCGGCTACGTGGTGGGTCTTGATTACCAGGATCCGCGCTTGCGGCCGTTCGAAGCCTTCCAGCAATTCAAGCATCACCCGTCCGTCAAGCCGCTGTTCGAAGGCGGGGAGATCCTGGCCGCCGGTGCGCGCACGATTGCGGCGGGCGGCTGGCAGTCGCTGCCGAAGCTTGAGATGCCCGGCGCGATGCTGATCGGGGATGCCGGCGGCACGCTCAATGTGCCGAAGATCAAGGGTATTCATCAGGCGGTGCGCTCCGGGGTGTGCGCGGCCGAGCATCTGCATGAGACGGGCAGCCCGGCAGGATTCGATGCCCGCTGGCGCGCCAGTGCCGGCGGACGCGAACTGCACCAAGTGCGCAACATCAAGCCCGGCTTCAAGCGCGGCTTCTGGTGGGGATTTGCCAATGGCGCCTGGGAGACGCTCACGGGCGGCCACTCGCCATGGACGCTCGAGAATCGCCTCGATGATGCCGCGAAGCTCAAGCAGCTCGATGCCTATCCATCACCCGATCGCCACTGGGTCACTCGCACGCTGCCGCCGCGTGACCGGCTGTCATCGGTGTTCTTTGCCGGCAATACGCACGATGAGGCGCAGCCGGTACACCTGAAGGTTGCCGATACCTCGATCTGCGCCGGCCGCTGTGCGCTGGAATTCGGCAATCCGTGCGAGCGTTTCTGTCCGGCCAACGTCTATGAGATGGTCGACGATGGCCAAGGTGGCCGGATGCTGCGTATCAACGCCGCCAACTGCGTGCACTGCAAGGCGTGCGACATCAAGGATCCCTACGGGATCATTACCTGGACCACCCCCGAGGGTGGCTCGGGGCCCAATTACCAGAATCTGTAATCCGAACGCGTCACCAGGCGAAGGACGGCGGCACTTCACGTGAGCATTCGATCCCTCTTCTCCAGGCTGTTCCGGGCCAAGCCCGCGCGCAGCGCCGAGCGCGCCGATGAGGCGTATGCGCAAGGGCGTCACGCCGATGCGGCCGCGCTGTGGCGGGTGCTGGCCGAGGGCGGCGATCTGCCCGCGCAGCTGCGCCTCGCGCAGCTGTACGAACGCGGCGACGGCGTGCTGCAGAACTTTGTCGAGGCCGAGCGCTGGTATCGCAGCGCGGCCGAACAGGGCTCGGTGGCGGCGCAGGCGCGACTCGGGGAGATCTACTTAACCGGGCTTGCGGCGCCCGACACGGCATCGGCGGCGGCGGTCGAACGCATCGGCAGCAGCCAGGCCGAGGACTCGCTGTTCAAGCGCCTGTATCCGCAGGGACTGGGGATCACGCAGGATCTGCAGCAGGCAGCGCACTGGAATGAGCGCGCTGCGCAGGCCGGCGATCCGTCCGCACAGGCGCGCCTGGGTCATCAGTATGCGAGTGGCCTTGGCGTGGCGCAGGACTTTGGCGCTGCCGAGCGCTGGTTTGCGGCAGCCGCCGAGCAGGGGCATGTCGCCGGCCAGCTGGGTTTGGGCATGCTGTACGCGGGCGGCTATGGCGAGCGGCGCGAGCATGCACGGGCGCTGGAATGGTTCGAGCGCTCTGCCAGCCAGGGCAATTCCACCGCGCAACTGTGCCTGGCGATGCTGCTGCTGTTCGGCGAGGGCGTCACGCACGACGAGGCGCGCGCGGTCACGCTGCTGGAACAGGCGGCTGCCGCCGGTCAGCCATCGGCGATGTTTCATCTCGGTGAGCTGTATCGGCGCGGCCGCGCGGTGCAGATGAACGCGTCGACCGCCGAAACCTGGCTGCGTCGTGCCGCCTCGCGCGGCTACATCAAGGCCTGGTTGTCGCTGGTGCATCTGTTTCGTTCCGGCCCGGAGCCGGATCTGAATACCGCGGCGGTGATGTGCCGCCAGGGCGCGGATCTCGAGGACGGTGAGGCACAGTATCTGCTGGGGCACATGTACCTGGATGGCGCGGGCGTACCGCGCGATGCGACCGAGGCGGCCCGCTGGATGGCGAAGGCGGCTGATCGCAACGTGACGGCGGCCTTCGAGCGACTCGGTGCGCTGTACGCGCAGGGGCTGGGTCTGCCGCAGGACTTTCAGGCGGCGGCCGACTGGTTTCATCGCGCAGCAGCACTGGGCGATGTCAATGCGCTGTATCACCTGGGCACGCTGCAACTGGGCGGTCTGGGCATGCCGCGCGATCCGAAAGCCGCGCGCGCGTGGTACCGCCGGGCCGCGAGCCAGGGGAGCGGTGCGGCCTGCCTGCAACTGGGCATCATCTACGCCACCGGCCAGGATGTGAGCAGGGACTACATCACCGCGGCCCGCTGGTATGCACAGGCCGCAGCGCACGGCGCCACGGAAGGGCGCTACAACCTGGCCTTCCTGCATCTGGGAGGGTTGGGGGTAGCCCAGGATACGGCACGTGCCCTGCGCTTGCTGGAAGAGGCGGCCGATGGCGGCAACGTCGAAGCAGCCTGGGCATTGCACCGTCAGTACACCGATGCAGAGCATGTGCCAGCAGATCCGGTCAAGGCGACGGCGTGGCTGGAGCGTGCTGCCCGGTGGGGCAGTGCGTCAGCCGCCTGTCAGCTGGCGCGGCAGTTGGAGCGCGCGGAGCCTGCGGCGCTGCCAGCTGAGCGCGTGTTTGCGGTGCTGGAGAATTGCGCTGCGCAGGGCAATCCCGCGGCGCAATCGGCGCTCGCGCTGATGTACTTTGAAGGCAAGCACGGGGCGCAGGACGAGCGGCTGGCATTGCGCTGGTTCACGCGCGCAGCACAGGGCGGCGATGGCTTCGCGCAAGCATGGCTGGGCGATATCTACGTGCAGGGCCGCGGCCTGGCGGCGGACCGCGATACCGCCGCGTTCTGGTACGAGCGCGCGGCGCTCCAGGGACATGCCGGCGCGACCGCGGCATTAACCTCATTACGTATGGCCGCCGGGGCTGGCGGCGACGGGCTGACCCAGGTGTTCCAGTTGTGGCTGCGCGCCGCGCAGGGCGGGGATGTCGGGGCGCAGCGCCGCGTCGGGGAGTTTTATCTGCACGGCACGGGCACTGAGGCATCAGCGCCCGAGGCGCGCCGCTGGCTGACGGCTGCTGTGCTGCAGGGCCACGTGCCCGCGATGGTGCTGCTGGGCGGGCTGCTGGTGCAGCAGCCCGACGAGGAAGTCGATCACGCGCAGGCGGCCGATCTATTCAGGCGCGCGGCGGCGCAAGGGAATCTGGATGCGCAGTACAACCTGGGCGTATGCCTGCGGCGCGGCCTGGGTGTCGAGCGTGACGATGCCGAGGCGGAGCGGCTGTATCGGGGCGCCGCGCAGCAGGGCCATCGTTCCGCGCAACTGGCACTGGGCGGACTGATCGAACAGCGTGCGGCCGACGCTGCCGACTGGAGCGAGGTCGCGCATTGGTATCAGCTCGCCGCCGATGCCGGCCATCCGGCTGCGATGGCATCGCTGGCGCAGCTGTACGAGAGCGGGCGTGGCGTCAGCATCGATCCGAGCGCGGCGCTCACTTGGTACCGGCGAGCCCTGGCGGCGGGATATGCCGCTGCGGGACCTGAGCTGCGGCGCATCGAGGCTGCACTGCAGAACTCGGAATACGCAGCCGGGCTGTAGGCGCGATCGGACTAGCCAAGGTCTTTAAACAAGGCTGTGGCCTACAGCCAGCCCATTGGGCTGCCGGCTAGGGTGCGGCGTGTCCCAGGGGATGTCCGATGCCAAGCGCTAATCCTCGCTCGACAGTGACGCTCGGCGGTCGCCCGCTTTACGCCATGCTGGTGCCGATTCCGGTGGTTTGCTTCACAGCGACGCTGATCACGGACATCGTTTACTGGCAAACGGCGACAATGCTGTGGGCCGACATGTCCGCCTGGCTGCTGCTAGTGGGGCTGGTGGTATCGGTGTTCGCAGTACTGGCAGGACTGATCGATTTCTTCGGCGATGCGCGCATACGCGCGCTGCGCGCCGCATGGATTCACGCCATCAGCTATGTCATCGCACTGATCCTCTCGATCGTCAATTGCCTCATTCACACGCGCGACGCTTACACCTCGGTGGTGCCATCCGGCCTGATCCTGTCCGCGATCGTGGTCGTGATTCTGCTGGTGAGCAGCTGGAGTGGCTGGGGCCTGGTATTTCATCACGGCGTCGGTGTGCGCCAGCCGCAGCCATGAAGTTTGCCCGCATCCACGCCGCCGCGATCGCGGCGCTCGTCACGCTGGCCGGTTGCGGGCCCGCGCCGATCGACCCAAGCCGTCAGGTCGGCCCGAACCCTTACCTGCCGCCGATTCATCAGTACCTGTTGCCACCGATGCATGTCGCCCAGGTAGTGGGCTGGAACGGCGCGACACCCACTGTGCCGATTGGCCTGAAAGTGCAGGCGTTTGCTACCGGGCTGGCGAACCCGCGATCACTCTATGTGCTGCCGAATGGCGATGTGCTGGTGGTCGAGACCGGCGGTCCGCAAGGGCCTGTCAGCCGGCCCAAGGAGATCGTCATGAACTGGGTCGAGAAGAGGGCGCATTCGCGCACCAAGCCCGGGCAGCGCATTCTGCTGTTTCGTGACACCCACGGCGACGGTATTCCCGACCAGCAAAGCGTGTTCATCGACCATCTGAACTCACCCTTTGGCGTGGTGCTGGTCGGAAACGATCTGTATGTGGCCAATACCGATGCGGTGCTGCGCTATCCGTACACCACTGGAGAAACCCAGATCACCGATCCTGGGGTCAAGCTGTGCGATCTGCCGGGCGGCCCGATCGATCATCACTGGACCAAGAGCCTGACCGCAAGCCCGGATGGGTCCGAGCTGTATGCCGGGGTCGGCTCCAACAGCAATATCACCGAGAACGGCATGGTGGCGGAGGTGGGTCGCGCGGCCATCTGGCAGATTGACCGGGCGACCGGCGCACACCGCGAGTACGCGACGGGATTGCGCAATCCGAACGGACTTCAATTCGAGCCACAGACCCATGTGCTCTGGGCCGTCATCAACGAGCGCGATGAGCTCGGCCCGGATCTGGTGCCCGATTATCTGACCTCCGTGCGCGACGGCGCCTTCTATGGCTGGCCGTACAGCTACTATGGCCAACATGTCGATCCACGCGTGCAGCCGCAGCGAGCGGATCTGGTCGCCAAGGCGATAGCGCCTGACTACGCGTTGAGCTCGCACGTGGCTCCCTTGGGGATGGTGTTCACGTCCGGGACCAATCTGCCGGCGCACTATCGCAGCGGCGCCTTTGTCGGCGAGCACGGCAGCTGGGACCGCACCGTATTGAATGGCTACAAGGTGGTCTACATTCCATTCGCCGATGGCCGCCCCTCGGGGCCACCCGAGGATGTGGTCACGGGCTTTCTGGTCGATGGCGACCAGGCGCGCGGGCGGCCAGTCGGCCTTGCGATTGACGGCACGGGAGCGCTATTGATCGCCGATGATACCGGCAACAGCGTCTGGCGCGTCTCGGCGGCGTCTCCCTGAGTGATCAGGCCAGCGCCGGCCGGCGGTGGTGGATCAGATCATCGAACAGTGCGTTCCAGCGCGGCAGCAGCAGGCGCTTCAAATCAAACTGGCTGACCGCCGCGCTGCGCGCAGCCTTGCGCAGCACTTTCATCTCGTCCGGTCGATCAAGCGCCGCCTCGATGCGCTGCGTGAGCTGCTTGTAGGCGAAGAAATCCACGGTCAGTGCGTTGATGCCATTGTGCAGTACCTCGCGCACTGGCGGTGTGTCCGAGGCGACGATCAGGCAGCCGCAGGCCATAGCCTCGATCAGTGACCACGACAGCACGAAGGGATAAGTCAGATACACGTGTACCGAGGACACCTGCAGCAAGGTCAAATAGGCGCGATAGTCGAGCATGCCGACGAAGTGAACACGTGCCAGGTCGAGCTTCGCGCCCAGCTCCTGCAGCATCATGTCGCGAAAGCTCGAGCGCGGCGGCGGCGGCGCGCCGTAACTGACCCCGTCACCGCCGACGATCACGATCTGCGCGCGTTTGCGTCGTCGCAGCAGCTGCGGCAGGGCGCGCATGAACACGTGAAAGCCGCGATAGGGCTCAAGGTTGCGCGCCACGTAGGTGACCACCTCATCGCGCCGCGTCAGCGTGCGGCGGGTACCGGGTAACGCAAACCTCGCTTTGGCATCCGGGCAGGCAATGTCGGTATCGACCCCTTCATGCAGCACACTGATGCGCGAGCGCATCTCGGGCGGATGCAGACTGCGCTGCCACTGCGTGGCCGAGTGGCCCCAGTCGGCGGCCTGAAAGGCCATCAGCGTGACGCCGTTGCGCGCCCGCAGCCGCGAGGGGTCACTGAAGATCGAGACGAATTCAGGATCAAAACCCACATCCACGCCCTGGGCGTGATAGAAGAATTCGAAATTGACCAGCAGCGGCACGTCGGGATAGACATCCTTGACGAACAGTGTCTCGCCCCAGCCGGCGTGTCCGACGATCAGATCGGGCCGAAAGCCCTGCTCGCGCAGCCCGCGACAAACCTCGGCAACGTTGGCGCCGGCATAGATGGCGCGGTCGATTTCCACCGCGTAGGCGTGGCAGTTGACCGGGCCGCGCGGATCCTTCGGATAGGCGATCTTGTAGACCCCGGCCATCGCATTGTCATTCGGCTGGGTGATGAAATAGACCCGGTTTCCCGGCTGATCGGCCAGGTAACGCACCACATGGCGGTACTGGGCGGGAAAGTTCTGATGAATGAAGAGGTAGTTCATAGCTCGAGCGCGGCCATCAGCGCTGCGCGCTCGGCATCGTCGCGGGCCGGAATCGCACGTGCCACCGCCACCAGCTCATACTCGGTGCTGCGCCGGCGCAGCAGCACTTCCCCGTAGGGAAGATCATTGAAGCAGCGCTGCAGCATACCGGGGGTAAAACCGCAGCGGTGGGCCATCGAGGTGCGGCCGCTGGCAATCGCGACACCGAAACCGAACACGACATCGTGCGCGGTGACCGGGCCGGCCGGGGATTCGTATAGGGTCTCGTGCAGCCGGTCAGCGGCGACGTACTGCGCGATGGTCTGCAGGTCGGGCACGATCACGCAGACAAAGCCGTCCTCACGCAGCACGCGCCGAAATTCCGCCAGCGCGAGTTTGACCTGATGCGCATACAGATGCTCGACGCAGTGCGCGGCCCAGACGGCATCGGCGCTGCCATCCGGAATCGGCGACAGGTCGGTCAGATCGGCGAGGATGTCCGGCTGCACCGACGCATCGACGTCGACGCGCAGCTGCTGCCAGTGGTCGAAGTAGCGCGGCAGCGTGCTGGCATTGCGCGGACCGCAGCCAACGTTGACCAGAACGCGCTCGCGTTGTGGCCCACTCACGGGCGGCGCGTGGAGCGTCGCCGGGTCGAGTGCGCGCTACGAGGGCGAGCCAGGTGCACTCGCGCGCGCCGCTTAGCGGGGGTTGCAGATGTCGGCGATGCGCGGGGCGCTGTCTTGCGCTTGGGCGGGGCGACGGATCGGGTCGCGCCGTTGCCTTTGCGAACGTGTGAGACTGAGGATGCGTTTGCCGCAGCGCGCCTGGGTTTGACGGGCTGCGGCGAGCTCTTGTCGGAAAGCGTGGCAGCGGGTGACTGGAAAACCGCGCGCCTCACCAGGCGCACCTGGATGCCTTCGAGCGGATCGTTGGCTACGGTCGAGCGGCACGGGGCGCCATTGCGCAACGGGCCGACCGTCACGCGGGACTGGAAGTAGCCGCTGTACTCGCAGTCATAGGCCGCCGCCCTGGCACTGGGCTTGAGCCGCACGGCAAATCCGACCAGCGGTACGGACATCCCTTTGGTGCCGCACATCTTGTCGTCGCTGAGCCAGGGGGTCTCGAAACCGCTGCCGGTGAGGCCCTTGTACTCGATGTCCTGTGCCGAGAATCCCTGCAGCGGGCGTACCGAGAACGATTCGATCCACAGTCCCGGAGCCACGCGTCCGGCCCAGGGCAGATCGGCAAAGGTCATGTCACCGCGGCTGCGGATGTGGGCCCCGATCTGCAGCGGCAGTGGTCCGTCAGTGGCCGCGGCAGGGATGACCGGCTGGCGAGAGCCTTTGACCAGACGCTTGGCGGCACGCTTATCCGGGCGCTTCGCAACCGGCACCGCCGTGGAGGGGGCCGGCACTGCGGCGGGCGGGGCGGGCCGGGCAGCTTCGAGCGCTGCCGCGCGAGCCTCCAGTCGCTCCACCTTGATTGAGAGCACTTCACCGCCCGGTGCACGCAGCGAGGTCATGATCAGGGTCGCCCCGGTGCCGTTGATCTTGGTGACCAGCAGGTCGCCCTGCGCGAACAGCCAGGCACCCTGGGTGGATGGGCCGGCAACGAACTCGACCTGATCGGCTGGTACGCCTGGACCCAGGCCCACGTGCACCGCGGGCAGTGACAGCAGTCCGGTGGTCTTGGCGGTCGCAGGATGGGCCGCAGTGACCGAGAACAAGTACAGTCCTGCCGGTAGCGGCAACACCTGCACCGAGGCGCTCAACCCCTCTTCCTGCACTGCCTGCGCGGGCTTCGCATGGGAAGCGTTGTCCATGATTTTCTCGCCCGGCTGCATCGCGCCCATCTTAGCTCCATCGGGCGGCAGCGATAGCGGCGTTTCAACAGAGGCTGGCGGATTCGGGCGCGCAGGCGGCTGACCGCGCGCTAGCCCCAGCAGCCGATCGTTGATCTGACGGGGTTGCAGTTCTAATGGCATCAATAGCCCCGTCGCTGCGATCCGCACCCGTTCCGCGATCGCACCCAGGTCAAATGCCGCCACCGGCAAGCCAGCCTGCAGCGCGTAGTCGAGCGTATAGCACCAAGTCTCGGGCCACACCGATGCCAGCCAGGCGATATCGGGACGCTCGCGGCGCAGCAGATGCGGCGCCTCGGCCTCGGTATAGCGTCCGGTGATGAACACCTTGCCGGTCTTGAGCAGCGGCGCATCGTTTTCGGTGTAGCCGATCACGATGAACTCGAGTGGCAGGCGGCGCTCGCGCGCATCGCGCGCGCATGCGTGCAGCAGGCGATAGCCCTTGTGCTCGCCGATGGCCCCAATAAGAGCCACCCGAAATGTCTTGGCCTTGGCGGTACGTGATGGCAATGGGACCGGCACGATCGGGGCCGCATGGGGCTGAACCCGGACCTCCAGAGCCGCAAAATGCCGCTGTAGCCGTGCAGCCGTGTCGGCTGACGGGGCAATCACGCGGCGTGCACCGGCGAGCCAGGTCGCGCTGCGGGCTCGCAGCGCCGCGACGGAAATACGCTCGCCGAGATTGGAGCCATTCCGGCGAACGCAGGACTGGCAGACAGTGATCGCCGGCTCGCCGCAATAGCGGCCACTGCCATCAATCAGCGTCACCCGCGGACAGATCCAGGCGTAGTCATGGACGAACACGTCGTAAGGGATCGGCAGTGCGCGCACCGCCTCGATGACGCGTGCATCGAGGTGCAGAAAGTGCTGGATCTCGATCGTATCGAGCTGCACACGGCCAAGTAACGCCGTCAGGGCAGTAAGCTCCGAGGGGATGTCATAACGCAGGTTCGGCACGGCCATTGCATCGGTCCACAGCTCGCAGCGGCGCGCATTTCCGGCTTCGACTGCTCGGAGCACCAGCGGATACAGCCCCTGCGTGCGCAGCTCGCGACAGCGCTCAGCGACGAAGCGGTCCACACCTCCGGCCAGCGCCAGGGTCACCAGCAGCACGAAGTGCCCGTCGAATGCTGCCAGCCGGCGCTCATCCAGTTGACGCCGCAGTGCATGCAACGGATCTGCAGCCAGGAAACTGGCAATGAAGGCGTCGTAGCCCGGGTGGCGCAGATTGATCAGGCGCTGGCTGCGATCCAGCAGCGCCGCGCGGCGGCCGCCGAAGGATGCGCCGCCGGCATGATAGACGTAGACATCGGCGGCGAGCTGATGCGACCAGCCGCGGCGGCGCGCGCGCAGGCAGAAGTCGGTCTCCTCACCATAGCCCAGCCCGAAGATCGCCGCATCGAACTCTCCGACGTCGCTCAGGCAATCGCGGCGCACGTAGAGACAGAACCCGACACCGACGGGGATGGGAACCCGCGTTCCGGAATGCGTCGCGGCGGCGAGCGCGTGCAAGGCGGCGCCGTCTTCGGCATCGATCGCGGTGCCGAGCGCGTGCGGATAGCTCGCAATCGTTCCCGAGTTAGTCAATGGCGTGACCGTGCCCACGGTAGCGCCGCTATAGGCGGCCGCGCGCAGGCGCGCGAGCCAGTCATCGAAGACCAGCGTGTCGGAGTTCAGCAGCACGACATCGTGCGCGGCGTGCAGCGCCATGGCCCGATTCACCGAGGCGACAAAACCCAGATTCTCGGTATTCCGGAGCAGTGTCAGGCGTCCCTCGGCGGCCAGTGCATCGAGGCTGGCGGCGAGCGCCCGATCCTCGGTCGCATCGTCCACCACGATGACGCGCGCGCTGCGATCGATCGTTGCCAGCACGGCATCGATACACGCCAGGGTCTGCTCGCGGCCGCGATACACCGGAATGATCACGTCGGTCAGTCGCTGATTCTGGATCAGTGCCCGACGGACCCGAGGGCGCGACGCCGCAGTCCCCCAAGTGGGCAATCTGCGCGGCCGGCCGCCCGCCAAGCGCAGCGCGGGTTCGAGCAGCAGCGGGGAGCCCGGTAATGCCTGCCAGCGACCGTCGGGCAGCTCTGCGGTGATCTTAAGCCGATGGCCGCGCAGTCGAGCGGCGCGCAGATCGACCTGAAACCGCCACTGCCAGCCTGGCTGCGCGATGCTGCTGATCTTGGGCGCTACGCGATGATCGTTTTCATCCTCGATGCGAAGCCGCACCGGCCGTATCGGCCGCCAGCCCAGGCGCACCCAACCGGAAAGCTGACCGCCGCGGGAATCGACACGGCCATCCAGTCCGAAGTCCTGCGGTAGGCGCGCCCCGCTGCCGATCAGCGGCATGCCGCGCACGGCCGCCTCGAGCCTCGCCGTCACGCTGAGCTGCTGGGTTTGAAAACGAAACGCGCGATGGCCCTCGAGTGGCACGGGCCGCAAGAGTTGAGAGAATGCCGGCCGGCCGTCCAGGCTGATATCCAGCACGTTGGAACTCTCAATGGCGGCGAGCTCTCCGATGACTTCGAGCTCCGGGCCCCGTCCGATCCAGCCGGGCGCTTTCACGGCCGGGTCGTGCATCAGCATGCCGGCGACCTGATAGAGCAACCCGTCGGGCACGACACAGTAGTCCGCCAGCGCCGTCCCGAGCTGCGCACGGGCTTGCTCGGCACGCTTCAGTCGTAGCAATGCGAGTGCGATCAGTGCGGCCACGTCGGGATCGGGCGCGAGATCTGCGGCCCGCTGCAGCAGGCGCAGCGCGGCATCTTGATCGCGGGCTTCAAGTGCCAGCAGGCCGCCGTAGATCGGCGCCAGCATCGCGGCATCATCGGGAGACTGATGGCGCCAGGCGTGATCGAGGTGACGCAGCGCCTGGTCGAGCTCATGGGCGCGCAGCTCGGATCGAATCTGTTGCCGCGTGTGCGCCGCGGCCGGGCTGCCGACGCTGCGTACTGCGTCGTGCAATCGCTGCAGCAGGTGCGCGCGCAGGGCGGATTCGATGGTGCCGCCAGGCGCCGATCCACCGGCGATCAGCGGCTCAGGGCGGGCCAAACGCCAGTCCCTGCGCTGTGCCGGGGTGCTTCAAGCCTTAAAGATTATCCCGTCTCAGGGCTTGTGCGTGGTGATATCGGACGACGACAGACTCTTCACACCCTGCAGCTCGATGGTCGTCTTGCCGCCATCGATGCTGATGTAGGTGTTGCCGCCGTGCGAGGTGACGTCGTGATGCGACTGCAGATAGGAGAGCGAATAGCCTTCAACATACAGCTGATCGCCGGAGACGAAGTTCTGCACCACATGCTGGCCGCCGTGCTCGCCCGAGAGGAATTCGAACACGTTGTGCTTGCCGGTGCCGACCATCGTGTCGTAGCCCGCGCCGCCGACGAAGGTGTCATGGCCGGAGCCGCCTTTCATGAGCGTCGAGCCGCTGCCGGCCAGGAATTCCGTGGGAGCGGCGCTGCCGACCAGCGTCGCGTTGCCGCTGATGTCGTCCTGGATGTGGCCGGAATTCTCGTAGGTGAGCTCGCCGCCCTTGAGGGTGGCGCTGCCAAAGGACCCGTGGATGGTGGCGCTGCCGGCCTCGTGGATGGTGTCGGCACCATAGCCGAGGTTGATGGTGTCATGCCCGGAGGACTTGGTCTCCGTGATCTGGGCGTTCCAGGCCACCGTGATGGTGTCGTTGCCGCCGCCGATCGTGACGTCGCCCTTACCCCAGAACTGGATTCTGTCATTGCCCGAGCCGGCGGTGACCGAGCCATCGCCTGAGACCACGATGGTGTCATTGCCGTTGCCGACACTGACGGGGCCGCGGCCCCACATGCTGATGATGTCGTTGCCGGAGCCTGCCGTGACGGCGCCATTGCCTTCGATCAGGATGGTGTCGTTGCCGTGACCGGCCTTGACCGTGCCATCGCCGAAGACAGTGATTTTGTCGTTCGAATTACCGACTACGACTGAGGAGCCGCCGGGCGCAGTGACAGTTGCCATTGAGACCTCTCCCTAATCCACGCCGGCCAGCTGATGTCAGAAGGCGCCGATCACATAACGAGCAGAGACACTAACAAGGCTGAGACTCATATCACAATAGTTTATTTAACTTAATATTTCATTTTAACCTCTGATTTCTATTAATTTTTTGTGGCGGCAGCCTGAAGAGGCGCAATCTGCTTCCGGCGCACTGGTTTGGTTCCGCTTTAGCGCCCTACGCACCATGCTGGCTCCGCCGGCTGAGTCATTGGAAGTGATGTATATGGCATGGTTTGATTGACAAAACGACTTTCCGACGGACGGCACCCCTGTGACGGATTTGTTTGGCGTGTATGAGCTGCTGGCGCAGTCGGGACTGTTCGACGCCGAATACTATCTGCGCGCCAATCCGGATATCGCGCACCTGAACATCGATCCGCTGACCCACTATCTGGAGCGCGGCGCGGCCGAGTTGCGCAATCCGAGTAGGGAATTCGATGCCCGTCACTATGCCCGACAGTGCCGCGAGCGCGGCGAGCCGGTCGAAAATCCGCTATTGCATTACATCAAGTTCGGCGCCGCACAGGGGTTAACGCCCCGGCCGCAGAAAGGGACTGCCGCTCGCGCTTCCGGGAGGAGAGGCGGTGCGTCGACGCCGTCGAAGGATGCCGAGACCGGTCGGCCGTCACCGCCACAGCGCGCAGACCGCGAGTTGCACCACTTTTCCGACCGCGTTGAAGTGACCACGGACGGGCGGATTGCGATCACGGGGTGGGCGGTTGGGGCTGCGGCAACCGCAGGCATCTCGGTGCTGCTGGATGGCGAAGAGATCGGGCAGGCCCAGACCGGCATCGAGAGGTTCGACGTCGGTAGTCTCTTTCCCAACCTCGCTCATGCGCGTCGGGCTGGGTTTTCCTTCCGACATCGCGTCTCCGAGGTCAGCGCCGGGGAGCACCTGGTCACCCTTCGCCACCGGACAGGGAGCAATGAGACTGACATTGTGTTGCCCGTGCGCGCGGTCACAGCGGGCAGCAGCGATGCCGAGGCGGATACGCCGTCGCTCGCGGGGGACGAGGACCTGCTGCTGAGCATTGACGTGCCGACACTGGTGGACGGCACCGTCGCGACCCCGGTGCGCGGCAATCTGGAAATCGCCGGTTGGGCGCTCGCCCGCCGCGGCGTGGCCGCAATTGATATCGCGATTGACGGTGTCCGGATGCAGTCTGCAACCACCGGCATTCGGCGGCCTGATGTTCAACGCGCGCATCCGGACTGGGATGAAACACTGACCGCCGGCTTCACCGCATTGCTGCCGAAACGCTCGTTGCCGAAGGGCAGGCATAGCGTCTCGATCGCGCTGCGCGATCAGGCGGGTCGAATGGCGCATCTCGAGTTTCGGGTCGAGGTCGAAGATGCGCCCGACACCGACGGACCCTGGGCGCTGCGACGACGGATGACACTGGCCGAGATCGAGCTGCAGGCCCGGCCGCTCCTCGGGATCACCCAGCAGCCATCGTTTGCGCTGGTGCTGCCATTGCCGCGCGGTGCCAAGGCGCTGGAACAGGTGCGCACGACCTTGGCTTCGCTCGCAACGCAAGTGTACGAGAATTGGCGTCTGCATGTCCTCACGCCCACCCCCCGGCCCGCTTCTGTGCGCCGCGCGCTGCTGCACGGATTCGATGAGCTATCCGACCGCGTCGTGCTGCTGTCCGGCGCTGCCGCGACCGGCAGACTACTCGCAGCCGGCCGGCCGGCCTGCTACCTGATGGCCGTGCGCCCGGGAGACGAACTGGGTTGTGATGCGCTGCTGGCATTCGCCGTTCAGGCGACCCTGCACCCTAGAGCTGATTTCTTGTACTGCGATGAACGGCGGCTGAGCCGGTCCTCCGGCAAGGTCGAGGCCCTCTTCAAGCCGCAGTGGTCGCCCGACCTGCTGCTGTCGATGAATTACCTGGGCCGCGCCTGGTGCGCGCGTGTCGAAACCTTCGGCCGCGCCGCGGTTCGCCCCACCGAATTGGCGAAGCTGAATGCATATGATCTCGCACTGCGCCTGACCGAGCAGGCCACAGCAATCCGGCATGTCCCGGTCCTGCTGTTTCAGGAGAGCGACGCCGGCACGCAGGACCAGTCGACGGAGCCCATCGCGCTGCAGGCGGCGCTTGACCGTCGTGGGATTGCCGCAATCGTCAAGCCGGGACGAGCCCCGGGCAGCTACCGTGTGCGCCGCAAACTCAAGACCCGGGGACTGGTCTCGATCATCATCCCGACCTGCGGCGCGCGCGGCCTGATCCGGCGCTGCATCGAGACCGTGCGCGGCGTGACCGCTTACCGTAATTTCGAGATCGTCTGTATCGAAAACATCCCTGCCGACGATGCCGATGGCAAGGCATGGCTGCGCGCTCATGCGGATACGGTGATCGAGACCGATGCGCCGTTCAACTGGTCCCGATTCAACAATTTCGCCGTCGCCGCTTCGCGGGGCGAATACCTGCTGTTTCTCAACGACGACATTGAAATCATCGATGCGCAGTGGCTGCACGTGTTGCTGGAGCAGGCCGAGCGACCCGAAGTCGGCGTAGTCGGTCCGCAGCTGCTCTACCCCGATAGACGTGTGCAGCATGCCGGCATGTTCCTGGCCGGCCAGGGCGTCGCGGGCGTCGCCCGACATGCCTTTCGCTATGCCGCAGAGCATGACCCCGGCTATTTTGGCCTGGCGCTCACGCAGCGCGATGTCATCGGAGTCACGGGCGCCTGTCTGATGACCCGCCGCGACACCTTTGAGACGCTTGGGCGCTTTGACGAGACGCATGACGTTGTGAACAACGACGTCGATTACTGCCTGCGCGCCTGGAGGGGCGGGCTGCAAACCGTCTATACGCCGCACGCACGGCTCATCCACCACGAACTTGCCAGCCGCGCTGCGATGGACGATAGCTACGATGCGGCCGCATTCGAAAGCAGCTGGTGCGATCTGTTCGCGGCCGGCGACCCTTTCTTTCATCCGTGCCTGGCCAGGGACCGCGACGATTATTCGATTGAATGGGAGCCGGTGGAGGTAGTGTGCTCAGGTCATCCGGTGCTGTCGCGTGAGTCGATCCGGCGCATACTGATCGTAAAGCTCGATCACATCGGCGATTGCGTCGCCTCCCTACCGGCGATCCGAAGGTTGAAACGCCACTTTCCGGCCGCCCGACTTACGGTGCTGACGAGTTGCGCGTCGAAGGCGGTGTGGGTGCTGGAAACGGCGGTCGACGAACTCATCGAGTTCGAATTTTTTCATCCACGATCCGCGTTGGGACTGGTCGAGCGAACCGAGGAGGACTGGCGGGAACTGCGCCAGCGCCTGTCGTCGCACCGGTTCGACCTGGCTATTGATCTACGTAAGCACCCGGAGACCCGGCCGGTACTCCAATACAGCGGAGCGCGATACCTCGCCGGGTTCGATATACGCGGCAGGTTTCCATGGCTTGACGTGGCGATCGAGTGGTCGGAGGACATCGCATTGTTGCGCAAACGGCAGCAAGTGACGGATGACCTGATTAATCTGGTGGATGCGGTCGCCGCCGCGACCGAATCAGATCGCGCCGTCATCCGCAAGGTGCCCGACCCGCTCGCGGCTAACGCGCTTTCCGGCATTGCGGGCGGTCGTCGGATTTTTGACAAACGGGTGGTGTGCGTGCACCCGTCCGTCGGCAATGAGACAAGGCAATGGCCATGGGAATACTTCTGCGTACTGATCGATCAGCTCATCGAGACCGAGGATGTGCACGTGATTCTCACGGGCAGTCCAGACGAGGCTGGACTCGGGGAGAGCATTTTAGAGCGGATTGCCAATAGAAAGTCGGCGTGGTCAGTGATGAAATGCAACCCGCTTGCCGAATTCCCGGCGCTGATCGCCCGCTGCGCGCTGTTTGTAGGCAATAACAGCGGGCCGCTGCATATTGCCGCCGGCATCGGCGTACCGGCAGTCGGAGTGCATTCCGGCATAAACGATCCGCGCGAATGGGGGCCCATTGGGTCTAGCTCCATCCATCGCGTCATGACCTGTTCGCCCTGCTACCTTTCAAAGCCTGAGGATTGTGGCCGTGGGCTGGCTTGTCTTCGAGGGCTGTTGCCGGGGGATGTGCTGCGGCTGTGTCGGCAGTTACTGGCGAGGGCTGCGCCAGTACGCGCTGCCGGGTCGCCGCAGCGTCTGGTGCCGGTGGGCCGCAAACCTAAGCGCGTTTGATGCTCTTGCGGCACGATTCACCGGCATGAACGTGGACGAACTACGCGTCGACCCCCTCCTGGCGCTGTTACGCGAGGGCCGCCATCGCCCACCCATCACGTTGCCCTGGGAGCCCGCCCGGCTTGCGGGCCTGCGGGCAAAAGCCGGCGCTGCGAACATCGCGGATTTCGAGCGCGCCTGCGCCCGTGGACAGCTCGCCGCGGCGGAGGATAATCTCGACGAGGCGGAGCGACTTTTGATGTCAATGTGGCATCAATTCAGCCACCTATACCCGGCCGTCGACCATTTTTTCTCCTGTATCGTGCAACTGGCGCTGTCGATGCAGGCGCTGGATCTAGTAGCGCTGCAATTGAATGATCGATGCGGCACACCCGATTTGTTTCTCGTGAGCTTTCACCAAGCAACCAACCATCCAGCGACCAACCGGGTGAGCGTGGATAACTCCGGACGATGCCACTTTCCGATCGATCCGCGTATACCCGGAGCGGAAGAAGCCGACTACTTCGTCGCCCATTGGCTCAGCAGTGCGCCCCTTTGGGCCTCCTACTGTCGTGGCGCGGATTGGGAACCAGGCGAAGTACTGATGAATTCGGGTGAATGTGGAGTGGCGGCTGGCCTTGCATACTGCGGCAACCGAGCCGAACACATTCTGGTACCGGATGCGTACTTCCTGAACTCGCGCGGTTATACCGAACTGCGCGCCAGGTACGATGCCGCTCGCCCATCGTGGGAGTCACGGCAATCGATCGCGTTCTGGCGCGGCGCCACCACCGGTATTCGGACCGGTGCGAATGGCTGGGAGTCGTTGCCGCGCATCCGGCTATGCCAGCTCGCGCTGAGTAATCCCACGGTGCTCGATGCCGGCATATCGAACGTGGTGCAGAGCTGGCACGACAGCGACCGCGGGCAGATCGAGGCCGCGGGCCTGGTACGCGGGCCGGTGCCGGAAGAAGAGTTCCTGAAGTACAAGTACCAGATCGATATCGATGGCAATTCGAATTCATGGCCGGGGCTGTTCCAAAGGTTGCTGACGGGCAGTCCCGTTCTCAAGGTCGCCTCGCCGCACGGCTATCGGCAGTGGTACTACGACCAGTTAAGGCCATGGACGAACTACGTACCAGTCGAGTCCGACCTGTCCGACCTGGTGGACAAGATTGAATGGCTCCGGGGAAACGACATGCAGGCGCAGGCGATCGGAATGGCGGGAATGGCACTTGCCCAGTCACTACAGTACGAACAGGAACTGGTAGCAGCGCATCGCAAGATACGTGAGGCATTTCGCCGTGCTGCAGGCAAGCCCGAGGTCTGAGCTTGAAGTCAGATTGCTGGGGGTGCCTGCCGAGTCGGGACGTAACTGGTCGGAACAGGGCCGCTTTCGAGCTGCCAGCAGGTGGAAAATACCTCACACGGCACCAGCGAGCGGCCTCGCAGCACAATGCTGCATGTCGGCGCGATCGCGGGTGACCTGACGGTGCTCGAAATGCGCTGCCAGCAGCCTCGTTTGGATAGATCGGCCCATACCCAGGATTGGCCGTCCCATTCCCCCACCGACAGCTGTATCGCCTGGCCCGCGAAGTCCTCCGGGATCCATACCCAACACGACGCGCAGTAGATCGTGGAGGGGTCGAGCGGCGGAATCTCAAAATAGCCGGCATTGGTGTCGGGCGATTGTGCGATCCCGTCCAGTCGGTGCCGCATGATCACATGGCCCACAAGGTACGCCGGCACCTTGTTCGAGGTACCCATGGCCGCAGGCACCTGCTGAAATCCGGCATGCCAGGCTGCGCCGAAGTTCTCGGATGCCGGTAGCAGATTGATCGTGCCGGCCGGCGGCGTGATGACCGCCTCCGGCGGCTTGTCAGCGCCGATCCAGGGCAATATTTTGTGCTCGAGATCCTCCCACCGAATGGTGAAATCCCCCGTTCCCGCATCTGTTGGTGAGCCAAGCACATAGTCGTAGCTGAAACCCAGGGCACGTGCTATCAGCGCATAGGCTTCTGTTCCGCCAAACGGGCTGTGCAACTCCACCACGCGCAGCGGACCGTCATTGAAGATGATGTTCGACAGCCCCATGCCGTGCGGTGCCACGATAAGCGTCGCACCTCGCAACAGGCCCAACTGCTCCAGGATCGGAAGCTCAGCCAATCGGACCGACTTGAAACCCAGCGCCTCGAGCCGGGGCACTATCTGCGCTTCATTCTGCAGGCGTCGCGCCCCCGCGTCACCGCGCGACAGATAGATATAGGGCCAGCGGGCCGCCGGAACGGAAATGCCCGCGATGATTCTGCGGATCGCCGCGATCGATCGCGGATGGACCATCTGTGCCGGGTGCATAAAGCCATGCTGATCCGTGAACCAGAACGTCCTTCCGGCGCTGACCATATTGTGTCCGGCAAGTGGGAAGTGGAAGTTCTCAGGCGTCAGTCCCAGCAACCCACACAGGGAGGAGAGCACGAGCTCATGGAATTCCGTAGGTGCCCCGCCCAGCACGAAGATACATTTCCTGGGATCGGCGACGCCGGACTCGCAGAAGTGATAGATCCTCGTAACGTAGTCGTACAGAAAATGGGTGAAGCTTGCGCCCCAGAACCGGTCCTGAACGATGACCAGGTCCTTATCGGTCTTGACCGAAGGAAATTCCAGGATCCTGCGCGTATGAGCTCGAGAGGAGGCCCAATGGACGTACCACTTCCCCTGGCCGTCGTGTAGCTGATAGCCGTTGGGCTGCACGAAAAGCGTCGCGCCTCTCATCCCGAATATCGAGAAGCGGCTCCTCACGTGCCGGTGTGAAACCATGCTGATATGCCGCGGCAGCAACGGGTCGAAGAACTCGTTGCGAGATTCCTGGAACACCACGAATTCCTGCCGAGGCGGCGCCTCTAGCCGATCGAAATACGGGTACTCCCGGCCGGGCAGTAACGCGCCGTGAATCCCGCGTGAGATCTCGCCCATGTCCAGGAACGCAGTCGCGTCAGGTGACTCCAGTAATCCAGATTTGCGCGTCGCCGTGTTAATACGAGATTGAACCAGGCTGATGATCTCGGGCAGATTCGCAAACACATAATTCTCATAGCCTGCCGCGAGCCCCTGCAGGTTCAGGTTCTTGGCGGTCAACAGACCTCCGAGCTTGAGGGCCTCCTGATGCCGCTTTGCAGAAATATAATGACAGTCGAGCGCATTCGGGATGATCCTGGACTGCTGATGACTGGAGGCTTGCGTTCGCAGGACCGGGATCGGATCCGGCGGCGCCGAGATCTCCCTAACGGTCAGCAGGTTCTGCGGAAAATTCCGCAGCAGATCCAGTTGCTTGTCGGAAGCATCCCAGCCCTTCGGGGGGATATATTGCTGGTCCGTGTCTTCAATCAGAACGGTGCGCGCACCGTTGTGGCGGACAAGTTCTTCGACTCTGGATTGCGGAAATGCTTCCATGTCATGCTGGGTGGAGAATCGTCTGAATCCAAAGAAGCTCTCGCAGCATTCCGACAATATGGCAATGGCCTCACAGAACGTGCCGTAGGACTGAACAATGTGTTGAGCTCCCAACAGGAACCGCAGATCCGCAATGAGATCTGCACTCTGCAAGGTACACGGGACGTGGCGGCGGGCGAGCTCATGCTCAACGTTGTCGATCGCAGGATTGGATCGATCCTCGAACACCAGGCAGGCGCTGTCGACACCGAAATGGCGCTGGGCAAATTCCAATGCGGCGATGTAATAGCTCGCGGGAGGCTGCACATACCAGCAGTGCGCCGGACTGTCGGTGGCAAACACGTCCCCACCGCGAAAGTGCATCGCCAGTACATTTCGACCCAGCGGTTTGATGCCCGCGAGCAACTCCCGGAATATCGGCCGTACATATCGGTGCACGGTGTCGAAGGCGAAAGGCGAGCCGAAGTCACCAAGAAACCGTTCAAAGCCCACCGGAGCGTAGAAGCTTCCGACCAGCGTTGGTTTGACATCGGCGCCAGCAGGAAATCCCGTCACTCGGATCTCTTCAATGGTCATGGGAAGTACGGAAGGGCTGGCGTCAATCGGTGGGATCTGCAGCTCGCGACAAGCGAGTCGCCGCGCAATCATCAGAGCATTCAGCAGTTGGTAGAAATTGTTGCCGAATCTTCCATATCGCTGGCCAATGCGGATCGCCTGGATCGTGCCATCGAATTGCTGCCCCGGGCTGCTATCGATTCTGTGCGGGAGCTGGCCGAATGAGGTCGCCGCAGCAACGCGTTCGTCGAGCCCGTGCAGGTCGCAAAATGTTTTCAGCCACGAACTCACGCCCACCTCTGAAACCCCTGTGACTCACCGGCCGATTAATTATCGTAACGTAGTCGCGATTTGTCGCACTTCGATTTGCCCAGAGTAAGCTGGTTCGGGGGGGGATGTGCGGACTGACTGCTCATCAGAGATTTAGCTAGACGCACTATCGTCCTGCATGCAGCTCACGGAGAACCAGAACCACCTACTTTCCATGCGTGAAGCGGACTTGGGCGTTAAGTCAAAATTAGGCCTTCTTCTCGCACAAGGCTTATAGTTCAATGATATGCGGGCAAACGTGCAAGCCAGATGCAAAAGGCCATAGAAACGGTTGAACAAGCCGCCGAAGCGGCCATTCCCACATCGCTTCGAGCGCTCGCCGTTGTGGCTTCTCGTCTGGGCATGGACATTAATGTCGACCAGTTGCGGCGGCGCTTTGCACTGGAGCCCGGGGAGCCTGACATTCCGACACTCGTCGCCCTGGCGCGGGAGCTCGGGCTTGAAGCCCAGGCGCTGCATATCAAGTTTGAGGAGCTGCCCCGACTCGGCAAGGCACTCCCCGCCATTTTGCGAGCCAAGGATGGCGGTGCCCTGATACTGGAAGATGCGCGTACCGACCCGGCCAAGGGGACGGTGGCGATCATTCGAGACCCGGCCGCCAGTGATGATGCAGTGCTTGCAATCGACGAGCTGCACTTGACCGAGGTCTGGGAAGGCGAAGCGATCCTCATCAAGCGCGTTCATTCCGTCGCCGATGAGCAGCAACCCTTCGGGATCGCGTGGCTAGCTGCGCAGGTTTTGCGGGAGCGCAAGCTGTTTCGTGATATCGCGGCGGCGTCTCTTGTCAGCACGGTATTTGCTCTAGCGCCTCCCTTTATTTTCATGATCGTACTAGACCGCGTTCTGACGGGGCGCTCCTACTCCACGCTCAATGTGCTGGTGGGCGCGATTCTAATCATGTTGTTGTTTGAGACCATATTAGTTTTCCTGCGTCGCAAACTGACGCAGGTAGCGACGACGCGCATTGACGGACGACTCAATCTATACATCGTCGAGAAGCTGTTAAAGCTGCCGATGGACTACTTTGAACGCACGCCGACTGGCAAGACGCTCAGCGATCTCGGTCAGGTCTGGCGCATTCGAAATTTTCTGACCGGGCAGCTATTTGGTGCGTTTCTGGATGCGGTGCCACTCGTTGGACTGATTCCGGCGATGCTGATCCTCGACTGGCGCCTGGCATTAATGGCCTTCGCGCTGACAGGCATCATCTTCGTGATCGTATCAGTGTATCTAAAACCGATCGGTCGCCTGTATGGCAAAGTTATTAGCGCGGAGCAGGCCAAGAGCTCGCATCTGGTCGAGACCATTTATGGCATTCGGACCATTAAATCCCTGGCGCTGGAAGGACGACGGCGTCGCGAATGGGATCGGCGCGTTGCAGACGCGACCGCGGCGCAACACGCCCTGGGACTGATGGTGAACTATCCGCAGACCCTGTCGCTACCGTTCGAGCGCCTTATCTACTCCGGCTGCCTGGCGGTCGGCGCCTACATGGTGTTGGTCAACCCCGGCACTATTAATCCCGGTGCGCTAGTGGCTTTCGCGATGCTTTCTATGCGCCTAGCGCAACCGCTAGTCAGGATTGCTCAGCTACAGCAGGACCTGGCGGAAGTACGTGGTTCCATCGCCCAAGTCGCATCGGTCATGAACGTTGTGCCGGAAGAGACGCGGGCCAATGGCCTGCGCCTACCGATCAAAGGTGAAGTGTCGTTCAAGGACGTACGCTTTCGCTATTTGCCGGGTGCCCCTTATGCACTGGAGGAGGTTTCCTTCACCGTGCCAGCCGGCACGATGCTCGGCATTATGGGGCGCAGCGGCTCGGGCAAGACCACGGTAACGCGTTTGTTGCAGCGCCTGAACGCAAGTTATGAGGGGATGATCAAGATCGACGGCATGGATCTGCGTGAGATCGACCTGATGCACCTGCGCACACATATTGGCGTGGTGCCGCAGGAGAATTTTCTGTTCTCCGGCTCAATCCGCGAAAATATCTCCATGGCCAAGCCGGATGCAAGCTTTGCAGCTGTGGTACGCGCGGCGCAGCTCGCCGGTGCGGAGGAATTCGTCGAGCGTCTGCCACGCGGGTACGATACCGCGCTCGAAGAGGGTGCGACCAATTTGTCCGGTGGTCAGCGGCAGCGGCTGGCACTTGCGCGAGCACTGCTCATCGACCCGCCAGTGCTGATTCTCGACGAAGCTACCAGCGCGCTAGACGCCGAGAGCGAGGCAATAGTCAGCGCAAACCTCAAGCGTATGGCCAAGGGCCGCACGGTACTTTCCATTTCCCACCGCCTGTCGATGCTGGTGGAATGTGATGCGATCCTGGTGCTCGAGCGTGGCAAGGTCTACGACCTCGGGACGCACGAGGAATTGCTGCAACGCTGTGATATCTACAAGCACATGTGGCATCAGCAGAATCGCCATCTCGATCCGCGCGCAGCTGACAAGCCGTTGATCGTGCCTCGAGGGGCGGCCCGATGAGTTTTCCGCTCGCCAATCCGAGCAAGGTGCCAGCTGTGCGGCGCAGAGCGGATGTCGTCGGTGACGTGGTCGGCGCGTTTGAATCGGAAACCACCGCGGTATTCCTGCGCACTGCGCCGCACAATGAACATATTGTTCTGTACGTGCTTGCCGGCATGCTGGTGCTCGCGGTCGGCCTCATGGCTGTCGTCAAGCTCGATCGCGTGGTGACTGGGGCAGGACGCATTGTGACTGCGGCTGGCTCCCTCTATGTGTCTCCATTCGACACTGGGATTGTGCGAGAGGTCCATGTGAAGGTTGGCGACGTGGTCAAGAAAGGCCAGGTGCTTGCGACGCTCGATCCGACCTTCACGCACGCTGACCTGTTGCAGCTGCAGCAGAAATCGGGGAGCGATGAGGCGGCGGTCGCACGTTTCGAGGCGGAACTAGCCGGACGACCGTACACATTTTCTGTGACGGATCCGTACCAATCGCTTCAGGGCAGTATCTGGCAAAAGCGACAAGCGGAGTATCGCTATAACCTGGCCGATTTCGATGCCCGCATTCATAGCTCTGAGTCGCAGGTGGCACAGTATCAGTCCGATTCTCGAGAGTACGAGAAGCGTCTGAAGCTTGCGAACGACGTTGAAAGCGTCTATCAGCCACTGCTCGAGAAGGGATACGTGTCCAAACTGCAGTTGATGCAGGCAACGGACGAGCGCACGGAGATGGGTCGCCTATTAGCCGATGCGCAGAACCAGATGTCATCGTTGCGCCAGACTCTGGCCTCGCTGAAGGCGCAGCGCGAATCCTATATCCAGAAATGGAACTCCGATACCGGCACCGAATTGGTAACAGTCCGCAACGATCTGGACGTGACTCGGCAGAATCTGCAGAAGGCGCAGAAGCTCAGCGATCTGTCGAGCCTCGATTCTCCGGCGGATGCGGTGGTACTAAAAGTGGGCAAGGTGTCTTCCGGATCTGTGGCCGGCAGCGGTGCGCAAACGATTGGCCAGGATCCTCTGTTTACCCTGGTGCCGCTCGATGCGCCGGTGGACGCTGACGTCAACGTCAGTGCCAGAGACATCGGCTTCATCAAGATTGGCGACCCGGTGCAGCTAAAACTAGATGCCTACCGGTTCATGCAGCATGGCACCGCTAAAGGTGTGATCAAGACCATCAGCGAGGGCTCGTTCACGACCGATGACAACAACACGCCTGTGGAGCCGTACTTTAAAGTCAGGGTGAGCATCAAAGAAGTACATCTACGCAACGTGCCTCCGGATTTCCGCTTGATCCCGGGGATGACCCTGGCCGGCGACATTATGGTAGGACGGCGCACGATACTCTCGTATTTGGTCGAAGGCGGACTGCGCACCGGGTCAGAGGCGATGCGGGAACCCTAGGCGGGCACGCTGTCTCGCAGGTGCCTGGTGCCGCCGGTATGCCTTCGTGATAAGTTGGTCTGGGCGAATAATTAGGCGGGCTTCACTGCTTGGCCTAAGTCAGCGGATGCAGCGTAAGTTTTCGATCTCCTTATCAAAGCGAGATGCACAGATGAGCCTGGTGCGAATCATCCATATAGGTTGTCGGCGGGGCACCGGCTTGCTCGCCGCTGCGATGCTGATCGGCTCAGCTGTTCAGCTATCCGCTCATGCGGATCCGCTGTCCGATTTCTTCCAGCCCGATGTCTTGCGCACGGGCTCGGCGCTCAAAGCGCGTACGCCGGGACTCGCCGATCCCCTCGGCCGGGACTGCGCGTTGCCTGCGGGGCCATTGTCGTTGTTGGCGGCAGTGGATCTCGCACTTTGCAGAAATCCTAGCACCCGCTCTGCCTGGGCCGCCGCGCATCAACAGGCCGCAGCTCTGGGCAGCGCCGAGGGCGCATGGTTGCCTGATGTTTCCGCCACCGGCACAGAAACGAGGGCCTTTGGGGAGCACGCCGACCCTACTGGCGCCATCGTCTCGACCCCGCAGAATTCGCGCGATGCCGCAATCAATCTGTCCTGGGTGCTGTACGACTTCGGTGCCCGAGATGGTCGCATCACCAGCGCGCGTCATTTATTGGATGCGGCGGCGGCGACCGCGAGCAGCGTCTCGCAACAGACGGTGCTCAATGTGGTGCAGAGCTACTACGGCGTCGTAGCGGCCGATTCCGCCCTGATCGCCGCGCAGACCACCGAGACCGCCGGCTCACGCAGCCTCGAGGTGGCGCGCGGTCTGCGCGAGGGCGGTGCGGGAACACGAGCCGACGTGCTTCAGGCCGAGACAGCATTCGATCAGGCAGTGCTGGCGCGGGTGCAGGCCGAGGCGGCCGAAAAAAACGCTCGCGGCACGCTCGCCGTTACGCTTGGGCTGTCTGCCGACCAGCCCATGTCGCTCGCTCCCGAAACGCTACCCGCCGAGCCGCAGGTACTTACGGCACGCATGGCGGATCTAATGGCGGAGGCGATGCGGCAACGGCCGGATCTGGCGGCCGCTGAAGCTCAGCGCGACTCGGCCGAGGCCAATATCCGGATAGCGCGCGCAGCCGGGCGGCCCTCGATCTCGGTGCAGGTCGGACGTGATCTAATCGATACCACTGGCATACCGCATCAGAACTATAGTCTGATAGGTGTCAACGTCACGGTGCCAATTTTCACCGGCTTTAACGTGGATTATGCCGTGCGTCAGGCGCAAGCCGCATTTGAGGTGAGCGAAGCCAATGCCGACCAAGTCCGGCTCGGCGTCTCGCTGGGCGTCTGGAGTGCCTATCACTTGCTCGAGTCGGCGAATCAGCAACTCACCGTGACCGCAGGGCTCATCAAAACTGCGGAGGAGAACCAGCAGGTAGCGTTTGGGCGCTATCAGGCGGGGGTCGGCACAATAGTCGACGTTCTGACCGCACAATCGGCTGCAGCACTGGCACGGCAGACCCGCATCAACGCCGAGCTTGGCTGGCAGGTAACTCGAGCGCAGCTCGCGCTCGCCCTCGGCCGGCTATCCGGAGCGGACCCGCTGGCCAATGGCGCAGTTCTACCTTAGGGAATGACCGGGCTGTTGGCAGTTATCGCGCTTGCCACGCACTAGCGGCATCGCTCAGAGAGCAAGGTCGAGCCCTGGAGTCGCTTTGAGGATTCCGCGGTACATTGTGGCTAATGCTTCCTGAGGCACGTGGCGACGCCAGAGCGTGAGCATTCCGAGCGCACCCAGTGCACTCAGCAGCACCCAGGCGGCGGCGGGGAGCGGCGATATCGATCTCGCGCGAGTGCATTAGTAACCTATCGCGCTAAATACGATCACGTCGTTCGCCGAGCTCTTACCCTTCACGGAGCACGTAGTAGTGGAATTGCCAGACTGCGGCAGGCTAATGCCAGCGGTCTGGTCGCTCGCGGAGCAAGTCCAACCATGTGTCGCCGAGACCGCGCCGCCCATCGTGATAACAAATGTACAGGACGGCGCGCCGCTACCAACGATAAAGGAGCCCGCCGTGGCGCCGCCTGTAACAGAGCGTGCTGCGCCACATCCTTGGACTGTGAAAGCAGCGCCACCTGCAATCGCTTCATTGAATGTGACCCCACCGCTAAACGAGGCGGAGCCGCTGGTAATCTTTACATCTGCTTCGTTGATTGTACCGGTGCCCGTATCGTTTCCAATCTGAAGAGTCGAACGATCCACCAATCCAAGCAGAGGACTGGATGACGAAAGGCCTTCATTGAATGTAAGCGAGCCGCCTACAGCATTATTCGCAAACACTCCGTTGGCTCCGCTCTTCCAGTTGTAGGCAAAGTTATCGTGGATTTTTATATTAGTTGCCGGCGCATAGGACCCGACGCAACTATATGATCCAGCGTTTCCCTCGCAATAGTTGTCGTGAATATCAATATTGTTAGCTTTGCCGGTAACGAGTATTCCCCACGTATAGACCCCGCTTCCAGCTACGCACTTGTTGTCCGCTATGCGTCCATCATTATCTGCGCCAGATGAGCCATGTCCGTTAACTACAATGCAGGCTGGGGCATGGGTATTCCCCATTACAATAGTATTGCCTAAAGCCTCAAAGCCTATTGAGTTCGACCCGCTGCCATCAGTATTCATTCCAGTGAATGAAATGCCGTCGGTGCCGGTGGCGGTCGACGCCACTATAGAGCAATAGTTGGAGTTCACATGCGCGTCCGTGAATCCAGCCCAATTGTCGTAACAGCCGTTATTGCTATTTGTAGCGGTGTTGGACAGCACCCAAACATCAGTTGATCCTACGTTCGCGACATCATTATTGGAGCCAGTGAAGAAGTTGTTATGCACGAAAACATGCGAGACCCCCACGAATTGAAGGATATGCGGGGCGCCGCCGCCGAAAACGGTCAACGCGTCTGGCGTTCCCACAGGGTAGATAAAATTGCAACCGGAAATCTCGAAGTTTGAGCCAGTTGTCTGATTGAACGCAGGGCCTGTCTGCCCTCCCGGCCACTTAGCAGCAGCGGCTGCCGTTATTACGGCTCCTTCGCATCTCAAATGAGTATGAGAGGGAAGAGTATTGGTCCCGGATATCGCGTAATTGCCAGCGGGGATAAGCAAAGTGCCGCCGGTCGCGGGAATTTGTGCTATCGCCAATCTAATTGCCGCTGTGGCGTCTGACCCATTTCCGCGCGCCCCGAAGTCCTTGACGTTCACGAAATCAGCTGCCCTATCGGCAGTAGTTCGCGTCGTTGTCCCTCCATATGCGCCAACGCTAGTTTCCGGACTGTCGAGGCTGGGTCTGCTGACATTAGTCTTATTGTCAGCGACTATAGGCGGTAGATAGTTCTGTGCCCAGCTAAGAGCGGGTACAGATAAGGCGAAAATGAAAAGGCGCAATTTCACTTCACTTTCCTCGCACGTGCCGCCACCAATTCAGATCGTATTGTTGAGTTTGACGGATATATTGATCTATCCTATTCGTGTGTGGGAAAGGCCACCACAGAAAATGGGAGCGTCAAACGATGTCATATCTCCCTGTCATATCTCCCTAGCCAAGTCTCTACCATAGGTCTAGCGCCCTGTATGCTCGAATTCGTAATTGCTGGGCACTCGCACATCTTCGCGATGGGCGCGCCGTTGGGCTATGTTGGCCCGGTATCGTTGATCCCCGTCGAGGCCGCTGGCAGCCACGGCTACTTCCTGATGGAGGAGTGGCACGGCGGACGGGGAGCTACATATTGGGACGCACTCGTCACGCATTCAGTGGGACGAGCCGCAGTGCTTGTGTATTCAGGCAACCAACACTTTGTCGGCTTCCTATTGGCGCGCAGGCCGCTGTTTGATTTTGTTGATCCGATGGATCCCGGCCATGCCCTCTATCCCGGTGCCGTCGTCGTGCCGCGCCGTTTGGTTAAGTCCTCGCCCTCGCTAATCCAATGGGGGTTGCGAGACCTCATCCTGCGACTGCAGGGCGGCGGATGCCGTCGCGTTATTATTGCTGGTACGCCGCCCGTGCGTAATGACTGCGGCGACTACATAGACGAACTTCGCAAGATCGACCACTGGCGTGAGATCGCAGCGAGGATGGGCCTCGACCTCGCGACTTGCGATACCACACCGGCACCCATCATGAAGCGCCTATGGGGCGTGGTGCAGGAGTCGCTAGCGGATGTAGCGCGCGAGACAGGGGCCCGGTTCGTGCCGGTTCCCAAAGAAGCCATCGATCCCGGTGGCTACCTGTCGCCCGAATATCACGGTGACTTCTTCCATGCTAACCACGCATACGGCCGGCTGATACTTGATCGCATCGCTCTTGCGATCAACGAGGGCGCCACCGAGCCCCTGTCGTTTCTCGCTGGATCTGGTGCGTAATTGTCACTTAGTTCCACCTAGGATGGTCGCAGGCCGTGAATTGCCGCGGCCAACAGCCGGAAGTGCCGGCGCACTTCCCGGACGGGTTGAAGAGGCGGATTTGCGCGTTAGCTCAGCCGTAGGCTCGCCGCGCGGCACACGTCACATTGGTACCGCAGCTCCCTGCTTTTGCCGACCGCGCATCTCAACGGCAAGTGTGGCCACAATTTGAAGGACACTCTCATGGATCATCCGTACAAGTCCGCACCGGACCGGGCGTTCTGGAAGCGGGCATTCGCGCCCGGCTGGGAGACATCGACCTTGACCGACGGCCCCTCACTGATTTGTCGCGGCGAAAAGGTCGCTTCGGCTGGTAGCTGCTTTGCCGCCAATATCGTCCCGTTCCTGGAGCGGGCAGGATTCGAATATGTCCGGCGCGACGTCGCTCCGGCGGTGTTCGCCGATGTCGCGGCGGATAACTTCAACTACTCGCGCTTCTCGGCCGCCTACGGCAATATTTACACGGCGCGCCAGGCGGCGCAGATGTTGAGGCGCGCGCTTGGCCGGTTCAGGCCGGCGGAGGATCGCTGGGCTATCGCTGACGACCCTATCATCGACCCATTCCGGCCGGGCCTGAAATATCCTGCTAGCTCGGACCGCGAATTCGACCTTCTGACTGCGCAGCATCTCGCCAGTGTGCTGGATACCGTGCGTGCAGCCGATGTGTTTGTATTCACACTCGGGCTCACCGAGGCCTGGATCTCAAGCCGGGACGGTGCAGTCTTTCCAGCGTGTCCCGGGACAATTGCGGGGACCTTCGATCCTGCGCGCCATCTGTTTCACAACTTCTCCGCGCGAGAGGTCGCGCAGGACCTTGAGGATATGCTTGATCTCCTTCGCGAGGTGCACCCGCGGATTCGTGCCGTGCTCACAGTGTCTCCGGTGCCGTTGGTGGCAACGGCGACGCAGCAGCACGTGCTGCTGGCGACTACCTACAGTAAGTCGATACTGCGCGTCGCCGCCGGGGAAGTGGCTCGAACAAGACCAGGCGTCACATATTTTCCGGCCTATGAAATCGTCACCGGGCCGCAAGCGCCTTTCGACTTCTTTGAGGCCGACCGGCGCGAGCCCAGCGCTGCTGCGATTCGTACCGTGATGCGCGCGTTCTTGTCGCGATGCGAGACCGATTCTTCTGAAGACGTCGACGACGGCGGCGTTTCTGAGGTCGGCCCTCTTGCGCTTCCGGATGAAAAGCCGGTGGCCATTAGTTCGACCGACGATTCCGTCAAGCATATGTCGGCGTTGATAGCTGAAGCGAAATGCGAGGAGGCCGCCGCGGGGCTGTGAAGGTCCGGGCGTCCCTATTTGCGCATTCAGTGAACTTCTAAACACAGCGTCTTAAGTAATGCAGCATAGTCGATGTAGTACCGTGTTGGGCTTGCGCCAGCGATTGAAGCAAGCGCTGACGGCCTTCAGCACTTCGGCCAGTGTGGCGAAGTAGCGATTGTGAGTAGCAAGGCGCCGAGTCAGCTTCCAGACCCGCTCGATCGGAGCCAGTTGCGGGCTGTAGGGCGGCAGAAACAGCAGGCGCAACTGTCGAGCATGGCGATGAAGGAAGTTGGTGAGGAGTCTTGCGTGATGATAGCGAGCGTTGTGGAGCACGACGATCATGCGGCGCCTGGGCGTGTGTTGGCGCAGCAGTCGCCGGAGGAAGGTTTGGAACGTCACAGCGTTGAAGATCGGGCACATCATTCGTACGAACTGGCCTGTATCCAGACTGACTGCCCCAAAGCAGGCCACCGACTTGCGGGTCGGCGCGTGCTGCAGGATCGGGTCCTTGATTTCCGGCGGTACCCACATGCGACAGCGGGAACCGTGTTGCTGAAAGTGACATTCATCCAGGCTCCACAATTCGACGTCGGGATGGCGAGCCAGACGGCGGAGTTTTTTTTACTGCCGCGACTTTTAGCGGATCCGATTGAGCGACCTGGGGACGGGGCTTGCGTAGCCGGAAGCCCAACTGCCGAAATAGTCGTTGGCATTGCCGAACACCGAGGTCCACTCCATATCGCCGACGCAGGTGCTCCGACAACACCGGTCCGTCCCACAGGGTGGCGGCCAAATCGAAGTCACGCGGCGTCTTGCGCAAGTCTGCTTGCAACTTGCGCCAATCCTTTGCATCCAGCGTGCGCGGCCGGCCCGACCGCTCGCCTTCGCGCAGAGCGTCCAAGCCACCTTCCTCGAAGCGATTTACCCAGCGCTGCACCGTCGTACCGTTCTCGCCAAACAGTGCGGCGACCTCTCGGCAGGATTGCCCCGCCGTCACCAGCAGCAATCCGTGCAGCCGGTGGTCGTAGCGAGACTCCTCGCTACGCTCAATCTCCTGCTGGATCGCTATTCGCATCACATCAGCATCCTCAATCTGCAGCTTACGCATCGTCCTTCTCCCAGAGAAAGGTACGAAGCGATGATATCACTATGCTGCATTATTTATGTCGTCGTGTTTAAATCAAGGGCGGAGAGTGATCTGCTATCGAGAGCTTCCGAGCCCAAACCCTAGCAACGCCAATTCTGCGATGCGATGCACCGTTTCTGACTTTGCGATTTCTCCACGGCGTGCGACAAGACACGACGTGCAGCCGGACTGTTGACGGACGACGGAGCAGTTCGCGCATATACTCCATAAAATAACAATGACATAGCAAAACGACCGAGATAAAGGGCATCGATGAGCAGAGATACGGCTGCTTCGCGCGCAATGGCTCGGTTGAGAGTCGATCGGCGAACCACTGAAGAAATCAAACCGCGCTTCCCTCATCGTCCATCTTGACGCGGGCGCCGTAAGAGTATCCGTGTAACTCGCGCGGAGGCCACGCGTGCACGGACAGCGAGGTTACAAGTTACAACGACGTGCGGGTTGGTTTGTTGTCGCCTGTCTGGTCGGCGTTGGTCACTATACGGCGTGCGCCGCTTCAGTGGCGGCGCCCACGGTAACCGAGCTTTTCCCTGTGAAGGGTCGTGGCGCCCGATCGGTCTGTGTCGACTCTCATCGCATAGTTCGGGACCGATCAAGTGCAGCGACCGAAGGCGAAAGGCGAGAGTATTTCGGAGATAGGAGAGGCAATTATATTACTTCGCAGCAATAGAGGACCTTGGAGCCATGCTATGTTTCCTTTTTTGTGACGAAACTGCAGACGCGCCTTAACGATAATCTTCGATATATCTCTAAGGGTCGTATTTCGACCGAGCTCAAGTTGGATCGAGACAAAGCGCCGGGAAAGCAATGGGAAAGAAATCGGAGGTCACCTTTTCCCCGGCAGTGGCAGTTGCCACTGGCGAAGTACGTTTCAGTGTGGAATTAAAGGACTGGGACGCGGAAGGTGATCGGTCCAACTCCCTCGCTCTATTTGGTTGGTGCGTGTCCACCAGCGGTAAGCCACTTGCGGTCGAGTTATACCTACACGGTACCCCAGTCGCCTCATCGTATCTGCATGTTGAACGTCCCGATGTGGTAAAAGCGCTGGCGCGACCGGAAGCCCCACTGTCCTGTGGCTTTCACATGCGTCTTTCAAAGCTTCTACTACCTCGCGGGGCGATTCTCGAGGTGCAGCTTTGGGTAGAGCGTGAAAGCGGCGGCAGTGCCCGGGTGCCACTTGGAACGCTCTCGGGACTGCCTACCGCCGACGCAATGACACAGTACGCCGAGAGATATCAGCCGTTACTACTCCTCGGCATGGGGCGATCAGGGACCAGTTACTTGATGCGCCTGTTAGCTGCACATTCGGAAATCCTTGTACCCGGACCTCACCCCTACGAAATGCGCCAGCCAGTTTGGTTTTGGCAAGCCGCTCACGTGCTGTCCTCGCCCGCGAGTGTGACGTCTGCGAGTTCTGAAGGGTTTGAGGCGAACGATGCAGATTGGTTGGGCTACAACCCATACCGTAGCCGCGACTGGGAGAAGATTACCGGAGCACCGATCGCAATGCAGTGGCAGGAAGAGGTGCTCCCAATCTCCTGTATTGATTTCTGCAAGCGTCAGGTTGACGAGTTTGTCGCCCGATATTCGGTAGGGCGCTCTGGACCTCCTCGCTACATCGCGCAGAAGATGTTGATATCGCCAGCACGCTACCTTGTCCGCAATATCTATCAAGATGCTCGAGAGATCTTTCTAGTGCGCGATTTTCGTGACGTTTGGCTTTCAGCGCGTAGCATTAACCGGAGGCGTGGTCTCGCATCGTTCGAGCGCAGCAAATTTCCCAATGACCTCGAGTGGTTACGTGGCCTAGCTTTCTCCAGCCGCCAGATCCGACTTGCCCACACAGCAACTGGCCCACAGGCGCAGTTGATTAAATCTGAAGACTTGATGCGCGATCCGCACTCCACACTGTCGCATATGCTTTCCCAGCTTGGAGTCGACGGTTCTCCCGCTCGAGTCGGCGCTATGATCTCGGAGGCCAACAGTACGGAAACTAACGACGCACAATCTCACCGGACCTCCATCTCAAACCAGTACTGCGGTCGCTGGCGGTCGGAGATGACGGAGGAAGAGAGATCCGTTGCAGCAGAAGTGTTCGGAGACGATCTTACCTATTTCGGATACGAGATTTCTTGATTGCAGGACCTTGCCTTAACATTTTCTACATGCTTAGATAAAACGTCCACTGTCCAAACGCGGTTCCTTAGGTATTATGGCAAAATATACACCCAGAAATGCCAGTGACCAAACCGGGGAACAACGCGGGCACAATGACGCGCCTACGGCTCATTCCCCTTATCTACCACCAATCCATCAAATACTAACAGTTCTCGGGATCCAACATTTAGACCCAAAATCAAGCAAGACCGCCGTATCCACTCGCGGCTTACTGCTTCTATTCCGTGAGGTTCTTAAGCTCATCGATGTAGATGAGGCATGGTATCTGCAGCAATATCCCGATGTTCGCGCGGCCATATTATCCGGAGACATACCATCGGCTGAAGCACATTTTCGGGCGGCGGGATATTTCGAAGGGCGTTTCCCCTCTAGTTTTCCCTTTGATGCAAGCTATTACTTTCGAGCCTACGCGGACTTGGCTACCACCTTTGTTGAAAGTGATAAAACCGGATTAAAAAATCACTTCCAAAACAAAGGTTATCGAGAGGGACGCGCCGGCGTTCTTGAGCATTTTGTAGATGCCGAACGCTGGCGAACTGCCGCAGACCATCTGGATTAGAACGATGCGGAGCGGGAGAGGAGTTGGCGGCACAGTTTGTACGAATGCTCGATACGTCCCCCCTCGCTAGCTGACACCGCAGACTTTCCTTATCTGCCCTTAGAGCGATCCAGCTCGGTGTGCTTCTAGTGTCTTATTCGGCTGACTGGAAATAGATCCCTCTTCAAACATATGCAGCGAGTGGCTGGAGACACATCACCGCACAAGAGAACTCGGCGTCGCGTTGTCTTCACAATCGTATCCGCGAATTACATCGGATTCGCCTCCACATTAATGCAGTCAGTTAGGGCGCATATACCTGGTGCGGAACGATTCATCATTCTGTCCGACGCAGTTAGGGACTTTCCTGACGTTGATCTAGCGGCTCAGCTACTAGGATGCGATCAGATCGGAATAGAACGCATCGACAACATGAAAGCTTGGTATACAATCATTGAGTTCAACACCGCAGTCAAGCCCTATGCGTTTCTCCATTTCTTCGAGTCAATGGGGTTCGATGAGGCTTGCTACATTGATCCTGACATTTTGGTTTTCAGCGGTTTTACAGAGGTTTTCGGCGCGCTGCGCAACCATTCATGCGTATTGACCCCTCATATCACTGCTCCCTTGCAGGATGGCAAAGAGCCCTCCGACCTCACTATTATGAAGTCAGGGGTATACAACCTAGGTTTTCTAGGGTTGCGCAACGATAGTGATGGCCGCCGTCTGGCTAAATGGTGGGCAGATCGGTGTTTTTTTCATTGCCGGGTTGATATTGCCGGCAACATGTTTACGGACCAACGCTGGATGGATTTAGCCCCGACTTTCGTCTCAAATCCCTACATCCTTCGACATCCTGGTTACAACGTCGCTTACTGGAACCTGCCTCATCGAGAGGTGGTAAAGGCTGCCAACGGAAAATGGCTGGTCAATGGAAAGCGACTAGTCTTCTTTCACTTTAGTGGTATTGATCCTGACAAGCCGGCGCAATTTTCCAAACATCAAAATCGTTACTCGCCAAATAATCTCGGATTAGTCAACGAACTCTGTGACTTATACAGGAGCAAGGTACTTAAAAATAAATGGCGCAAATATAACAAAGAGCGATACGCATTTGGCTTCTTTCCCGATGGTCGTCGTATTGACGACGTAATGCGGCATTGGATTACTCGTAGCATCGACGAGGGGGCGCTCGATCCAAAAGCCAACATACAGTTAGCTTCTGATTTTTTCGATCGCCGTGACGAAGCCGCTAAAGAGAAAGGTGCGAGCCTTACGCGCTATATGTATCAATATTGGATAGACCGCCGAGACCTGCGCGCAGCATTTGACGTATTCACTAGCGAAGGACTGAACGGTTATTTCAACTGGTTTTTAGATGGAGATGCTGCCGCGCAAGGGGTGGACGCCAAATCTTTGGCGGCGGCGCAAGAGCTCAGGGGGGGGGCGATATCTCAAGTCCCGCGAGTTGTCGCGAGACAGATGCCGCCATGGAAACCTGTGTCCGATGACATATGGTCGGTGACGAGTCACGAAGCGATCGATGCGCTTGCAGTCGACATTATTGTCGATGCCGTTGCCGCTAGCATCCGCGTTCCCAAACAGGCCGCTCTCCTTTGGGAAAGAAGAGCAGATCTGCAATCAGCCTTTAATATTAGCATCGCCGCGCGACTACTGGACTACTTGTGCTGGAGCATCACGAGCGGTTCAAGTGACGGTTCCATTGACATCGGATGTCTCTCGCCACAATTTGTCAGTGGATTTAGGGAAATCTCGGAAATTTCAAAACTTTATAACGATGTTCCACTTACCGAGGGCATGATTCTGGTACGGGGTGTCAGCGCATCTCGAGAATCCCTGGTTGGCTGGCAGCGGTTCCCAGTCGAACGCCTTGGGAGATTGGCACACGGTCTGTGGTTTTCTGTTATTGCTCCGAAGCTATTCAAGTGGCCGCAGGAATTCATTGCTCCCGTTATTCAGTATTTTAGAACCCCTACAGAAATCAGCGTCGATGGCTTCTCTCTAAGCTGCGCAGCAGTAGCGGTCTGGGAGCTACGGCCCGACCTGCAGCGAATGTTTCCACTGGGAGAGAAACCATCGGTTTGGAGATACTTGCGATGGCTGCTTGTGAATGGGTTGCGTGAACTCGGGCTAACCATTGATGAGTTCGATCCTCGTCTAAGATCATTCCTCCTCAGTCAGTCGCCAAGATTCGAGGGGATCAACCAACTTCTTGAAATGCTCCACGATTATCGCCCCGATTTGCGAGCACGCTTTGACCTGACTTCGAAAGAGGGGCGAGGCGAATTTATTGTGTGGGCGGATGCTCATCTTCGTTCATCGACCGAAGGCCTGTCTCTTGGAGAAGCACTGGCATCACAGGCAGCGCCATCAAAGAAAGGTGTTCGGCGCGTCTACAAGGCTAAAATCGCGCTCAGCGGTTCTTGGACGGATACCTCTGGGCGAGGAGAAGACATCCGAGGGTCCGCGAAGGCGCTCGACGCGCTCGGTTTCAGGGACTACATCGTGGTTGACTTGGTTGGAGAGGTTTGCCTAACCCCCCATGGAAAGGCTTTAGAACCTGAGACTTACATCGAGGTGAATGTAAACATTGTGCACACTAATGCTGATACCACTGTGGAAAATGCGTTTTTGCTAAAACGCCTCAACGTTCATGCTCAAAAAACGGTGGGCTTTTGGGCATGGGAGCTTGAATGGCTGCCGACCTACTGGCGGCACGCGTATTCGTTCTACGATGAAATCTGGGCCTCGACTAAATTCGCGGCGGCGGCCTTCATGCGCGATGACGCACGTCCGGTAAAACTGCTGCCCATGACCGTTGCTGACCCCGAACGTGGACCAGTGTTATCTCGGTCAGAGCTGGGGCTGCCGGAAGATGTTACGTTATTCTTCTTCATGTTCGATTTCCGGTCATATGCGTCACGGAAAAATCCTGAGGGGGTAATTAGGGCTTTTCTTGCTGCTTTCCCTGCTGGCGACGAGTCCGTCTACCTCCTCATCAAAACGTCTGGCGCGGCCGCGATGCCGGCGGACGCGGCGCGTTTAAGGGAATTGGTGACTGACCCCAGAATTGAGGTGCGCGACGAACGATTGGAGAGGCATCAGATCCTAGATTTGATCAGGTCTGCCAACGCGTTCGTTTCCTTGCACCGCTCGGAAGGATTCGGACGCGCGCCGGCTGAGGCGATGATGCTTTGCGTGCCAGTTATAGTTACTGACTATTCTGGATCGGCGGACTATGCAAAGGCGGACAATGCACTTCTTGTTGACTATGAATTGAAGCGCGTTGATGTGTCCGAATATCCGGGTGTAACGGGACAGCAGTGGGCGGAACCTAGCGTCACGACGGCTGCGCGCCATCTCCGGTGGATCTATGAACATCCGAATGAGGCGCGGCTATTGGGACGGCGCGGGCGCGCTCAGATAAAGCGCCTCTATGGACCCAAGACTGTCGGAAAGGCAATGTTGCGTGAACTCCGGATAGGTTACAAGACTTAGATGTTAGTACCTCCCGCGCCAGTAGCGCTGTGCAGAGAGATTGTGCTTGGCCACAAAACGAGCCTAACTTCACGCCGTCACCCGCGCGTACGTGACATCCGCAATTAGCGGGCTTATTCTTCATATGCGCGGAAACCGTCAATTCTGTATTTGCCCCATGATAAGAATTGGGCTGTTGTGTTTGCTGTCCTCCTGGGCATGCGCACCTACCGCTGCTGACTTGCCGCAGGGCCTAAGTCGCTTCAATCCAGCGGGGCTCGCCGAGAATTGGCAATACGAGGGAACCGCCTTTCTCGCGCAGAAGGAGGCGTCTCCCGGCAATGAGAGCGTGCCGGTACTTCGCCTCCACCATAGCGCGAAGGGTTACATCTTTACGATCTCTGAAGTCGAGGCGTCAGCGGCGGAACGGGCGGGATATGTCCGCGAGGGAACAGCCTTCTTCGCTCCTGTGAAGGGCGGGGTGCCGGTGTTGCGTTTCCGAATCCCAAGGAGCGACAGCCATTTCTATACGACCTCTCGCCAGGAGGGAACCGCTGCAAGATTCGTGTATGAGGGCGTTGCGTTCCATGCTTATGACTCGGCTTCGGGCGACAATATGGCGCCGAACCGTAAGTTCGAGGCGGCAAGTACCGTAATTCCCGTCGCTCGCTACCGCGATACGCTTAGCGGCGTCTATCTACTCACCGCAGGTCACGAGTCGCCCTATCAGGTTGGCGCGTTCTATTTCGGATCATTTGCTTCCAGTGCAACCAATATTATAAGCGGCACGGAGAAAGTGTATGGCCGCAAAGGCGATTGGTGGGGCGGAGTGAAGGATTTCTATGGTGCCGAGCCGGGCGTGCCAGTCAATCACCGTGGATGGCCAGGGGAATGGCCTGATCTAAAGCCGCAGATAGGCTATTACGACCAAGCATCCGTCGAAACATTGGAACAGCACATCACGCAAGCAGCCGACGCCGGCCTCACTTTCTTCAGTTTTTATTGGTTTTGGGACAACCAGAAGCATAGTGAAATGGGGCCGGAATCGATTTCCTCCTACCTCCGGGCAAGAAACGTCAAGAGGTTGAAGTTCAACTTCACGCTGTACGCACATCCGTGGGACGACGATATGGCAATTACTCCGCAAAATGCGGAAGAGGTCGCGCAGCGTTTGGTCGGGTTCTTCAGCCATCCACAGTACTTACGCCTGCCGGATGGGCGGCCAGTGTTCTCCATCGGTGATGACCGCAATGTTCGCGATTCGAAAGGCGCGAAATGCACGGAGATGACTTGCTACGAGAATGCGCTGAGCGCGTTTCTAGCGGTCTTGAATAGAATTTCTATGGATAAACTGGGCGTCGCTCCTTTTGTCCAGGTACAGGTGGGTGTCCCTGGTTGGGATCGCCAGCCGGGCGTTGATGGTCTGACGTGTTTTGGTGGGCCGCCGCTTGAGATTACCGGTGGAAGCCCGTATCCCGAGTTCTCTGAGGACCAGTTCGCTCGCTTCACGGGCCCCTACAGACCCTTCAGCCCATGCATGATGGAAAATTTCGATGAACGTCCGCGCCAGGATGTTCTAATATCTGATCGTAATGCGATCCGATACCTCGTCGGGAAGACCGATGCCTTATTCCGACACAATCTAAAGGTAGTTAGGGATGTTTCAGATCAAAATTTCCAGGTGCTCAAAAGTCCGGCCTCACGGATCATTTACCTGTACGCATGGAATGAATGGCACGAAGGGGGGATTCTCGAGCCAAACGCACATTCCGACGCACACGACCTGAATATCGTGACCGATGTTTTCCAATTGCCCCGATCTCCCTCCGCCTGCTTGGATCAGGGCAAATGCACCGAGACTCGGTGATGCGCTTATACATTGTGTCCTTCGCCATTTTTTGGATCTCTCGCTCACGTGAGTTTCCCTATCCGTCGCGCTCAACGCCGTGGCCACGTGGTCGACAAGGATGGCCTCAGTATGGAGCCCAGCGCTTTCAATAAAGCGGGTTGTCGCTGATGTACAGCGATGATCTGAAGTTAGACTTTAGATCGGGTGGCAATGCAGGAGCATTCCTCGGCGATGGCTGGTCATATCCGGAACCAATCGGGACCTGGGCCCTAGGCACGAAGAGTGCCATCGCGCTTCCACCATCCTTGCACTCCGGCCGTTACACACTCGACATTTCGGTAGTGCCGATGTTGTGGCCGCCAGCCGTCGCAGCGCAGCGATTTGTCGTGAGAATGAATGGGCATGTCGCGCTCGAAGGCGAGCTAACCACAAACGGCATCTGTTCGCTTCTCTGCGAATTGCCAGCCGGGGTGATGAAGCGTGATCAGATCAATCTCTTGGAAATCCTGCATAGGGACGGAGTCGCCCCATGCACCGTCGGAGAGAGCAAAGATCAACGCATCCTGAGTCTGCGCTTTGTCCGCGTCGCCATATACAGCATGGATCCGGCAAACGAGGAAAGACCCCTCACAATAAGCAGGCCTTTATTCCTCGTTACGGGTCTGGCCCTCCCAGGAGAACCCCCAGGATATCAGTTGGCGAAATTCCTGTACGGGGATGATTGCGATATCGTACTTTGGATCGACTTCAAGGACGCCAACGATTTTGGTATATGGAAAGCGGCAGCCGCGCGAGACATTCCATCCGCGCATATTCGCTTAGCTCCGAAGGCGGTTTGGGGTGGCCCAACGATTGTGACCTCGATACTTGAGGGCATCGCCTACGCTGTTGCCAAAATACCCGACTGGACCAGGCTGGTTGTATGTTCAAACCGGGACGTTCCGATTCTTACTCGGACAGAACTGCTTGCTAAGATTAGCAGTCTGAATGCTTACGATTTTGTTGGGTCTCGATGGAATAATTCAGCGGAAGCAATTCTTCCGGCAATGGATTCAATTCCAACAGTTGAAACGATATTTGAGCTAGCAAGCTATCGAACCTACACCGTACGTAGGGAAATGTCATTTAAAGTCGAGGAACCTCTAGCGGAGCTTTACCCTGAGAAAGCAATTAGAAACCTGACAATAGCAACGACGATGCCTAACAGGTACCGGACAGCGATCAGTGAGAGCATCGAGAAGAATACATTGATTCTGTCACGGCCTACGCGTTCTCGGGCATTAGAGCGCGATAAGTTTCTTCGCAGCCTCGGTCTGATCGCGGGACGTCAGTGGATTCTGACGGGCCGAAAGTTTGCCGAAATAATCGTAAGCGTTCAATCGATCCAACTATTCAATGAGGGCTTTCGTGATGTCCTTATCGCTGACGAGTGTTTCTTTCAAAGCATGGCTAGCTTTTACCAAAAGAAGGGCGAAATAGAGGCTCTCTGGACCAGTATCTATTTCGAGGATGCGAAAGTGTTCCATATTGATGGTGTTGTCTTCAAGGCCATGCTGGCCAAACGATCTGGGCTTGAGATGTTTGGAAGAAAGGCGGCGGGGCACCTCGCATTCGAAGAGTTTCTCGGATAGCAATAAGGAAAGTGCGTTATTAGGAGGGCTTGGATACGGAGCCCTTACAAATACCGACTGCGTGACTTCTCGTCTCGCTCGGTAGCGCTCTGGGACGAGCGCCCTGGCTGGTTGGCCGACCATCTATTGCCGAAAGATCCGCTCGCGGCACCCGTTACCTGAATTGCCACGGTGCCAGGTACTCACGAATGTATCGCGCCTCATCCATGAATTTCGTGTTGACCACCACGTCAGGTGCAATGTCATAAGCGTTTTTCTTGGAAAGCAAAGAAATGCAATCAAGGTGTTCTGTCGAAGCCCACGTAATGATCTCCTGACGCAGAAGTTGACCCTCTGCCGCATCCACCTCGGTTTGAATAAACTCGGCGCTCACGCTGGGATCTCTCCAGTGGGTTGGGCCGACGCACCCGCCGTTTCGCCCAAGATTCGAGTGGTGTAAGAAGGCCGCTCCCTTAGCCGTCAACTTTCTGATTATTTGTGGAATATATGTGTGTAAGGCTTCTGAATCGGCATGGACAAGGGAGTCAAAGGAAAAGACGAAGTCGATCGACTGGTCTGGAATCATTTCCAGACTCTTTCCATCGTTAACATGGAAACGAACGTCGGACCCGACGAATCTCTTTGAGCATTGAGCAACGCATTCCGATGATAGTTCAACCCCGTCGTATTGGCCCGTCCAGGGCAGAAGGTACTGGGTCCACCGACCGTAGCCGGGCGCAATCTCCAATACCCGTTTGGCTGGCAAGAAGGAGCGAATTCGAGGGAGAAGGCAGCCATACCATTGGGATGCGGATGACCCCCAGGCGGCCGACCACTCCTCTCCGGACGACGACCAATCGTAGGCATGGCCCCAAAAGCGTTCATTATCGTTAATGTTAGGCATCCGATTACTCCCGATGGCGATGACGCTTCGAATCTAAGATTGCATCCAATTAAATAGTCCCTCGGCGGCCATATAATCGAGGAACCGCAAACACCGTCTTCTTGTAGTCGCACTACTAGGTGCAAATCCGGTGGTCGGTAATGATGCAATACCACCTGAAGAGACCGCCGAAATACAGACGTCTGGACGGTGCACGTTATCGGGCTAGCACCGCGATGCCATTGCCAGAGAAGTGTAGATCGACATTGAACCCATTGACGATCAGCGATCGCATCATGGCGTTGGAAGCCTGGACCCCTACGGCCCAATTGTGTGTTTCCATGATAATTAGACGGATTCCAGCGAGGTCTGCTTCAGTGAGGAGGTCAACTTCGCCGCCTTCGATATCACAGATTAGTGCGGTCGCACGATGATCTGCAATTTGCTCCTCCAAGCAGGCGGTCGGCACGCGCACCGTTTCCACGATGTCTTGTCTGTTAGCGCCGACATGCAGCCGCGATGCCCAGAAATCGCGCGAAATAAAGAACTCAACGTCGCGAGGTACGTCCGCAAAACGTGATCGATTGCACAGCACCCCGACTCGCGACTGAATTTCACTCAGGCCGTTGTAGGCAAAATTTCGACGCGCGTCCGCTGCGATCTGCGGGTTGGCGTCGTATGTCAGAACGTTTTTTGCTCCAACGATGTTCGCTGCCGTCATAGTCACTGCACCGACGGCGGTGCCGACTTCCACTACGCGGTCATCAGGGTGCAGCAGCGCACCCACCAGCGCTCGTTCTTGTGCTTCGTAGCCGCCATCAGTTAGAGATGTGATCAGTGTTGAACTGTATTTTTCGGTGTCGACAAAGATGCTTGCGCGGCCGATCATGGCAACGTGTCCCCGACGACCGTCCCGGAGGACCGACTGGCGGTCTTGGTCGCCGCGCTCAAGTTCAGTTAGATTGGCAGTGAATTTCGCCTCCAACGATTTGGAGGTCGCGGCGTCAACTTCAACTCCCAACACCTCGCATTCACAGAAATGCAGGCAATCCTTGCCATCGAGTTGCACTCGAAGGAAGCGCCCCACGCTGTTTGATGGAAGAACAGCTATGTACGGATTTAGATCGGTCGCACCAAAAATGGCGTCGTCGCTTTTGCGGTGAAGCGTCATCCAGATCACGCCATCGATCGAGCTTAGGATGTTGAAATGCCGTAACCGCCATGCACATTGCTGCCGATTGAATAGACGTACGGCGCGCAGTATGCAGGTGGATTGCAAATCGACCTGCCACCATGGAGATGCTTCGATATCAGTGTGGAAGCCTGCAATGCCATCGATCTTGCCGTTATTAGCTCCGCTTGCGTCCGCCTCTATCGTTTGAAAGTTCGACCAGATTGACACCGAGCTCTGAGCCGCCGGGCGTCCTAAAGCCAGATTTTTCTCCGTTGCCGCGGGCCGCGGTGCAGGCATTGGCTCAGACGGTGGCGGGGCTCGCATTTCACCGCCACCGATATGTCGGTCTGATCCCACGAGACTGCGGAGTAAGTCAGCCGTTTTCGTCCTCGAAGTCCTCAGGAAGGACCTAACCCTGATTCCCGAGTTCATCAATGCACGTCGCTTATCCCAGACAGCGTGCATTTATGCGGCTCCAAAGCATGCAGGGTTAAGTTTCAGTAGGGTGCCAATTGATTGCCGGAGGTGTCACTGTAATTGCCTGCCGGGGAGAAATTGCACACCACGAAGCTGCCCGTGAAGGTCCCTACGCTCCCATTGCACTGCTGGATCGCGCAGCCGACTGCAGTCGTGTCGCGCCACACCTCCTGCGTGTAATGACCGCAGGTGTCATTTGGAGCAATTGGCGTGCAGGTTCCGTTAGGCGTTGCGTAGTTGTAGCCCGATGCCTCGGACGCCCAGTCCGATGCAGCATCTGTTCCTGTAACCGGGATGCCTGACGCCCCGTAGATATTTTGGCCGTAGCCATTATTGTTCGTAGGATGCTCAAAGTTGCACTGATCGGCCCAGCCCTGCGCGAGCCACTGGGCTCCGACATCCCAGGTCAGCGGAGCCAGCGCCCCAAGGGCCGTCGCAGACGGCGACGGATTTGGCGCAGGTCCGAACGAACCGTTGGCGCGCACATTATTGATCTCGGACAGGATGTTGCACTGAACCTGGTCGGGGCACCCGTACGGGGCCAGCGTTGCAATCTGCCACGGGAGGCTGGTGCTGGCGGGGCTGCCGCCGATGCCAAATGTGAGCCCGTTCATGAGCCAGATGTAGACCTGCCCGTCGGAGTTTTGCCACAGAATGTCGGCCTTGCCGTCGCCGTTGAAATCGCCAACGCCCTCAATGGTCCAGCCGTTGCCCTGACCAGTGCAGCAGTCCCCGTACCAACTCACAAAGGTAACGCTCGACTCAGCGGCGGCGTTTCCGGGGACCGCGGTGTTCGTGACCGTGGTCCCGTTCATAAGCCAGATGTCAACGTTACCGGTGGCGCTGTCTCGCCACAGGATGTCGGACTTGCCATCCCCGTCGAAGTCGCCGACGCCCTGAATGCTCCAGTTAAAGCCGGGGTTGGCGGCGACGACCCCGTTGCTCGCAATCGAAGTCCCATTCATGAGCCATGCATAGACCTGCCCCGTGGTAGTGTTTCTCCATAGGATGTCGGACTTGCCATCCCCGTTAAAGTCACCGACGCCCTGGATGCTCCAGTCGAGTGTGGTAGTGCCGGGGCTTGCGGCGCTCTTGATCGCGGTTCCATTCATGAGCCAGATGTAGACCTGTCCGGTAGTACTGTTTTGCCACAAAATATCGGCATTTCCGTCCCCGTCGAAGTCGCCGACGCCCTGAATACTCCAACCAGAGCCGCCGGCGACGGTAGCGGGAATTCCGCTGCCCACAATCGTGGTCCCATTCATGAGCCAGACGTAGACCTGGCCGGTGCTGCTGTTTTGCCACAGGATATCGGCACTACCATCCCCGTTGAAGTCGCCGATACCCTGAATACTCCAGTCGGCGGTGGCACTGGGGCCGCCCGCGTTGCTCGCAATCGCGGTGCCGTTCATGAACCAGGTATAAATCTCACCAGTGCTGATGTTTCGCCACAGGATGTCACTCTTGCAGGCGCCGTTGAAGTCGGCAGGCGCGTCGATTTTGGGGTTCGGATTCGGATTCGGATATGTACACGTCGCGGCGGATGATTGCGCACCCGAGAAGAGCAGAGCCAGGACGAGTAGACTTGCGATATAACCAGGTGCGGCGAGCGCAAGCCTGAAGTAGCGCCTTGCGCCAAGTATTCTTTCTTTGTTCATAAAAACTCCCATTTCTGGATGCATGGTACTGCGAGCGTGCTCTGTTTGAATACCCCAGGAGACCGACTTTAGTGCACTGTCGTCCCGCATTGAACTAGGGTCCAATGCGGTTGGTACCATCGCAGTTGAATTCGACCGCGCTAGCGATGGTCTAGGCGTTACGACAGAGCGGCCGAGGATTCCTCTTCGGCGGCTGGCTTTGGGTGCGCGGGCCGTTCTTTCCCGAGCGCGTGCTCCGGCCTTTAGCACTAACTCGGCGGCGTTTGCAGTTGATCGTAAAACAAGCCGGCTAGCGTCGGGTCCGTTTCATTCCCTCTTGAGCACGCCGCCTTTAGGAGTCGCGCCGCCGTTTTATGTAATGTCCCAAGTCTCTACCACCGGCATTGCCTTTGCCGTCGCATCCCAAAAATTTGGCTTTATTGAACGATTGTCCATGCTGTTGGCACCACCCCCAAATCTACGGCCGAAGAGAGCTTCCCACCGTTCATGTACCAAACATACAGATCCCCGTTAGTGTTGCGCCACATAATGTCACTGGTACCGTCACCGTTGAAATCGCCAGTGGTGGCGATGGTCCAGGCCGACGCCTGCGAACCCAGATCCACACCCGAGGAGAATTTCCCGTTCTTCATCAACCAGACGTAGACATCGCCAGTCGTTGTGTTGCGCCAGAGAATATCGGTGGTGCCGTCGCCGTTGAAATCGCCCGTGCCCGCAACCGTCCAGGCCGGCCCCAGCACACCCAGATCGACCCCAGAAGAAAAGCTCCCATCTTTCATTAACCAGACGTAGACATCCCCGGTCGTGGTGTTGCGCCAGAGGATGTCGGTGGTACCGTCGCCGTTGAAATCACCGGTGCCCACGGTTGTCCACGCCGGCGCGAGCACGCCCAAATCCACGCCCGAAGAGAACCTGCCGCCGCTCATTAGCCAGATGTAAACATCGTTAGTGCTGGAATTGCGCCAAAGGATATCGGTGGTTCCGTCGCCGTTGAAATCGCCGACGCCGACAGTAGTCCAGGCCTGCGGCAGCACACCCAAATCAACCCCCGAAGAGAATTTGCCGCCGCTCATTAGCCAGGCGTACACGTCCTCTGTCGTGGTATTACGCCAGAGAATATCGGTGGTGCCGTCGCGGTTAAAATCCGGTGGGAAGGCAGTGGAGCTGTATTCGACAAAGACGCTCACGGGATTTGACGAGATGCCGTTGGCAATGACCACTAAATTGCTGGGGCCGGTTTCGATCGTTTCGGGCGCCGTAAAGTGAGTAGCGCCGGAAGCACCGGGCGCGATCGACATCGTGCTGTGATTGAAGGTGCGCCCGTAAAAGACATGACCCGTCGCGGCATTGGTAATCTGCACTATCGGGTAGTTGGTCGATCCTTGTACATCATCGCCGAATTAGGCGCCTTGCGAGAGCCCATTGAACTGTGTGCCGCTGATCGGATAGTTTGCGCTGCCTGCAACCACCACAGTCGGCGCGCTGGAGATAACTGGAGCCCAGGCGGCGTTGGGACTGCCCGTCGGCGTATAGAACTCCGGTGCGTTACTGAAATCGGTCGTAAAGATCTGGCCATTCGGTAGCACGAGGAAGTTGTACGAAGAAGCCACGGACGTATTCGAAAAGTAAACCGTGTCGGCCACTCCGGCGATGGTATTTGGATTGGTAACCGTGGCGCTCGTGAATTCGAACATGGCGAGCGGCGGCCCGCTGCCGGCGCTGGCGGCAAATAGCACATTACCATTGGGAAGCAGCGCTGCCGGAGCGTCGAACAAAGTACAACTGGTCGTCCCGCCTGAGCCGCAGACGGCGGGTACGTTGGGGCCTGCGCTCCAGCTGCCGTTGCCGGAATTGTAAATCGCGGTGGGGTCTGTCGAAGACGGCGCGCTGCTGCACCCCGAGTTGGCGCCGAAAGCGACCAGGCTCCCGTCGGGGCGCAGCGCCGCGGGTCCAATTTCCCAACCACCGCATTGATAAGGATCGGCCAACGGAACCGGCGTGTTCCCGGCGCTGATCCAGGTGCCTGACGATGGGACGTACTGCTCGGCATTGGTGGTGTTACCAGTCGAGTAGCTGTCCCAAATATCGATCGTGAGCACATTGCCATTGGGCAATAGCTCGTAGCCTTGTTCATCCTGGTAAGAGTAACTGTAGGCATTACTGGGCCCACCGGTGGCAGTCCAGCCTAAAGTCGTGGCATTGAATAGCGCATCGGCAGTTGGGCTGCCGGCGCAGCAGGCGGCGAGCAGGAAAGTGCCATTGGCCAGGACTGCGCTTTGAGCGTCGCCAATAGCGAACCAGGCGATACCAGATGGCGGGGATACTGCCGTCCACGTATTGGCAACCGGATCGTAGATCGCGCCCATATTGGTATGGTCGCCAACACCGTTGTTGTATTCGCCACCCATGACGATGACACGGCCATCGGGCAGCACTGCGGAGGCGTAATAGAGCGGGGCGTACTGTGTCCCGTTGATGACAGGCATCGAGGCAATCTGCGACCATGTGCCGTTCACGTAACTGCCGGTGATATCAGGGGTCAACTTATACCAATCCGGCGTGTTTTCATTCGTAAGCGATCCACGAACGACCTCCTATCGCCTGGCCGGAGTTGAGCCGATAGTTCCGGCCCATGGCAAGGGGCCAGAGGGAGAACGGGTGGATGAGCTTACAAGATCGTCGAGAACGCTGGTTTGATCATGTCCGGCGCGCGCAGCGCGCTGGTGGTTCGGTGGCTGAGTATGCCCGAAGCATCCAGGTCCCACCGCGGGTGCTTTACTACTGGTGCAATGTCTTTCGACGCCAAGGGGCTGCCTCGGCCGAGCGGAGGACGCACGCGGTGTCGACATTCACTGCGGTGCGCGTTGAGCCGAGCGGCAGGCAGGCACCATGCACAGACAGTGCGCTCAGGCTGTTGTTGCCCGATGGAGCGCAGCTGCACTGGCCGAGCTTGCCGAGCCCGCAGTGGCTGGCCGCCTTTGCGCGGGATTGGACCGCTCGCGTATGAGACCCACTGCAGAAGATGGCCCGGTTTACCTGTGCCGGGAGCCGGTGGATTTTCGTAAGTCCATCTCTGGGCTCTCGCTGATTGTTGAACAGGCGCTGCGACTCGATCCCTTTGGTCAGGCCGTTTATGTCTTTACCAACCGCGATCGTAACAAGATCAAGATTCTGGTCTGGGAGAAGAACGGCTTCGTGCTCTGGTACAAGCGTTTGGAGAAGCAGCGCTTTTGTTGGCCGCGGCAGCTGGACGGGGACACCGTGACGTTGAGCGCACAGGAGCTCAACTGGCTGCTCGATGGCTTTGATATCTGGCGTCATCCACCCCATCACAGATTGCATTATCAGTCCGTATCCTGATCGCAAAAGGCTTGTTTTATAGTATAATGCGCTCACGATGAGCAGCGCCGAAGCTCTCCAGCAAGAGAACCAGGAACTCAAGCGAGTGATCGCTCAGTTGGCGACCGAGGCACTGGCTAAAGACCAACGAGTTGCCGAGCATGTTGCCGCCCAACAGCAACACCTGGCCACACTGGAGCAGCGCCTCGCAGCTCAGAGGCGCCAGATCGAGCATCTGCTCGAGCAGTTTCGCCTCGCTCGCCAGCGCCTCTTCGGGGTCAGCTCCGAGAAGGCCCCTGGGCAGAGTGAGTTGTTCAACGAGGCCGAGACGCTCAGCCGCGAAGTCCCTGAGCCGGAAGATGAGGAGGCGCCGACATCGAACGGTGCCGGGCGCAAGGCGCGGGGCGCACGCAAGCCCCTGGCGGCCCATCTGCCCCTGGTAGAGATCCGCCATGCGTTACCTGAGGATCAACGCCGCTGCCCTTGTGGCTGTACGCTCAAGCTTATCGGTGAAGAGACCAGCGAACAGCTCGATCTGATCCCGGCCCGCATCCAGGTGCTGCGCCATATTCGGGAGCGCTATGTCTGCGGTCACTGCGCAGCGGCTCCAGTTCTGGCCCCGATGCCCGCCCAGCCGATCCCCAAGAGCAACGCCAGCCCCGGGCTACTGGCCCACATTACAGTCGGCAAGTATGTCGATGGGCTGCCCCTGTACCGGCTCGAGAGCGTGCTGGCCCGCGCCGATCTGCACCAGCCGCGCCAGACCTCGGCACGCTGGATGATGCAGGCCGCGGAGCTGATCCAACCGCTGATCAACCTGGCTTGGGACCACCTGCTAAACCAACCGGTCATTCACTGCGATGAGACCGTGGTGCAGGTTCTGAAGGAACCGGACAAGCCCCCGACATCGAACTCCTACATGTGGGTACTGACCGCCGGCCCTCCGGATCGGCCCGTCGTGCTCTTTGATTATCAGCCCAGCCGCAGCAGTGAAGTGCCCAAGCGCCTACTCGCAGGCTATCGCGGCTACCTGATGAGCGATGGCTACGAGGGCTATAACGCGGTGGCCGCGCAGAGCGGCATTGAGCACCTTTGTTGCATGGTGCACGCGCGGCGTGGTTTTCGGGATGCGCAGCGCGCCCAGCCCAAAGGCTACACCGGCCGGGCCGATGAGGCGATCGAGTACTTTCGTAAGCTCTACCGCATCGAGGGCCAGATCCGGGACGCCGACATCGACACCCGCTATCGCACCCGCCAGGCCCAGAGTATCCCTGTGCTCCAGCAGTTCCGGGCTTGGCTCGATGACGCCTTACCCGAGGTCAACCCGGAAGGAACGCTCGGCAAGGCACTCGCTTACCTGGATAAATACTGGCCCAAGCTCATCCGCTACTGCAAAGCCGGCTACCTGCCCATCGACAACAATCGCCTGGAAAACAACATCAGGCCCTTTGTCATCGGCCGCAACAATTGGAAATTCTCAGACACACCCGCGGGCGCGCATGCCAGCGCCTCACTTTATAGTTTGATCGAGACCTGCAAGGCCTGCGGCGTCGATCCCTATACCTACCTGCGCCACGTCTACACTCATCTGCCCGCGGCTAGCACCGTCGCGCAGATCGAGGCGTTCCTGCCCTGGAACGTTGATCGATCCCAGATCCTCTTGCTGCCCACGCGCCGCCGCGCCGCCGCCTGATCCATACAGCCCGACTCACCCGGCCGAAATCAACAGGGCGTTCGTGGATCGCTTACTTTCATTCTCGGCAATCACGGTCCCATCGGTGAGCAACAGCGGGTTCGATACATAGACCCCGCCAGGCAAGAAATTATTTACGGTCTGCCATGTTCCCCCGAAGCTCGGCGACGGGCGCTGCGCTGCAGGTCGTGGCGCCCCGGGTTCCCGGTGAGGAAGTCGCGAAAGGAACTGACTCCAAGCCGCCGGATTGTTTTTGAAGAACTGCGCCCTCGGGACAGACAGTGGCGGCAGAATCAGTGGCGCCGAAACCGGGTTCTGCGATTGCGCGCGGCTCTCGCGTATCCCAATGAGCACCGTGACCACGGCAACGCCGAGTACCAATGTTGTTCTCAGATGCACTGCAGGAGTTTTCATGGGGCAATGCCTCGCAATTTCGCGACTGAACGACTGACTTCAGCCTAAAGAGGGGACTATTCGCCTGTTATGGCCAGGTTCCAGACCGGTTTAGACCTTAACGTTCCGAACGAGGTATCGATACTTCCGCATCGATTTTTTCCCTCTTCGGCCCTTTTTCCCAATGCTTACTGCGAACTTTCGCACTAACTCGGCGGCTTTTGCAGTCAGTGCTCAGAGAATATCCAGGCCTCGTCGCCCGGGTGCGCCTGCGATTCGCGGTGAACGACGCGCGCCGATTCCCTTGGGGATCAGAGTGATTTGCCCAAATCTGCAGAAACCATCGGTTTCCTGTCGATAACTTTGGGCCCGGATTGCAATTCCCGCGGTCACACGGCATAGCTATGTTTCTTCGATAGGCTGCCGCGCTCTCGTCTCGCACGGCGTTGCCTTCAGCTCGGGGGAGGATATCGATTGGCGACGGAGTCTTCCGGTGTCGTCAAACTGATGGTTGCCATCACGGAGAATTTCAGCCCGAACAGTTCTTCATTCGGGAGCCGCCAATCGACACGATGATGAAAGAGTAGAGGAGCGGCGCCAGCGGGAGACGACCATTCAGTCGTAGGCTGACCGAATTCGCGCTTCAAGGCAGTGACCTCATCGTCGAACTCGGTAGTGGGCAGCGTCATCGTTATTTTCCTCACCCGACCATTTTCTCCCTCGATGAGCAATCGGACGTCGGCAGCCAGGTAGCGGGTGGTCCCTGAGCAGTTCTCTTCACCATCGTGGCTACATTTCACACGCTGGGCGGTTGGGACGGTCACATAGGACATGACTTCTTCCAGCTTATCTGGGTCCCACCGATCCCCGATATGGATTCCATGCACGTCGAAAGCGTACGATGCCTGCAGGATCAGCATCGACGTCAGCACTGGTGCGCTGCTTCGGTACGGTTTCCTCATCGGCATCCTTACGCCCCAGAAGTCGCAAATGTCTTGTAATCTGCCACGACTCTACTCTCGTATTGACCGGCCATGCCAGCGGTGAAACGGCGTGGCTGGGGCACACTCAGCGTGCCGAGCCTTTCCCTAATATCCTGGATTCGCTTCATTGACTCACCAAGGCGGTAGGCCAGGTCCAGACTGGGCTATGATCGGGGACAGTCGTGGTGGGGCATTTACAGGGAGTTCATGCGCAAAGGCATCATCCTCGCTGGCGGCGCCGGCACGCGGCTGCATCCGGTCACCTATGCGGTGAGCAAACAGCTGCTGCCCGTGTACGACAAGCCGATGGTCTATTACCCGCTGTCGGCGCTGATGCTGGCCGGGATCCGGGACATTTTGATCATTTCAACGCCGATTGACCTGCCAGCGTTTCAGCGTCTGCTCGGCGATGGACGCCAATGGGGGCTGTCGTTGAGCTATGCCGAGCAGCCCAAACCTGAGGGTCTGGCGCAGACGTTCGTCATTGGTCGTCGATTCGTCGGCACCGATCCGGCTGCCTTGGTACTCGGCGACAACCTGTTCTACGGCCATGGGCTGCCCGAGCAGCTGCTGAAGGCGGACGCTCGTGCGCACGGCGCCACCGTGTTCGCATACCACGTCAAGGATCCGCAACGCTATGGCGTAGTGCAGTTCGATGCCCAGGGGCGCGCGCTTGGCATCGAGGAAAAGCCGCTGCAGCCGAAATCCAACTATGCGGTGACAGGACTGTATTTTTACGATAATGACGTGCTCGACATCGCCGCCAACTTGAAGCCGTCCGCGCGCGGAGAGCTGGAGATTACGGACGTCAACCGGGCATATCTTGCGCGCGGCACGCTGCAGGTAGAGCTGTTTGGTCGCGGCGTCGCCTGGCTCGATACCGGTACGCACGAATCACTGCTGCAGGCCGCGATGTTCATCGAGGCGATCCAGAATCGGCAGGGCTTGAAGGTCTGCTGTCCCGAGGAGATCGCCTTTCGTGCCGGGTTCATCGATGCCGCGCAGCTCGAGAAGCTGGCCCGGCCGCTGTCGAAGACCGACTATGGTGAATACCTGCTCGGTCTGCTCTCGGAACGTCTGTAATGCAGTTCGAGCCCACGCGACTGCCGGAAGTGGTGTTGATAAAGCCGCGCGTGTTCGGTGACGCGCGGGGATTTTTCTTTGAGACTTGGCAAGAGGAGACATTTGCCGCGGCAGGGATCGCGACTCATTTCGTGCAGGACAATCACAGCCATTCCGTGCGGCACACCCTGCGGGGTCTGCATTTTCAGATCCAGCAGCCGCAGGGCAAACTGGTGCGAGTGACCCGCGGCGAGGTGTTCGATGTGGCGGTCGACATCCGTCGCAGCTCGCCGCGGTTCGGACAGTGGGCCGGAGCACTTCTCAACGACACCAATCACCATATGTTCTGGGTGCCGCCCGGATTCGCGCACGGGTATCTTGCACTGAGCGATGAAATCGATTTTCTGTACAAGTGCACCGATTTCTATGCCCCCGAGCACGAGCGTTCGATCCGCTGGGACGATGGAGAGATTGGCGTGCAATGGCCGCTGCCGGTGGGCGTTGCACCGACACTGTCGGGGAAGGACGCTGTTGCGCCTCTATTCAAGGATGCCGAGAGCTACCCGTGAAGGTGCTGATCACCGGCGTCTCCGGCCAGGTCGGAAGCGCGCTGATTCGCAGTGCGCCGCCTCAGGCTGAGCTGCACGCCCTAACGCACCAGCAACTCGACATCGCCGATGCGCGTGCGGTGCATGCCACAGTGGCCGGCTTTCGGCCTGATCTCATCATCAACGCCGCCGCCTATACCGCTGTCGACAAGGCCGAATCCGAACCGTTCCTGGCGGATGCGATCAATGCGCAGGGGCCGCAGCATCTGGCCGAGGCCGCCTATGTCCAGGACGATTGCCGGCTGCTCCAGATCTCGACCGATTACGTGTTCGATGGGCGTGGCACGGAGGCCTACCGACCTGCCGATGCGCCCCATCCGCTCAGCGTCTATGGGCGTACCAAGCTCGCCGGAGAACAGGCGGTCCTCGCGGCGCTCGGGGCGCACGCCGTGGTGTTGCGCACCGCCTGGGTCTACGCGCCGCAGGGCAAGAACTTCCTGCGGACGATGCTGCGGCTGATGCGCGAGCGCGGCGCGGTGCGCGTCGTGGCCGACCAAAAGGGGACCCCTACGGCTGCAACGTCGATCGCGCGCGCACTATGGCGTATCGCGGAGCGGCCGGGCGTGCGTGGGATCCTGCACTGGACCGACGACGGGGTGGCCAGCTGGTATGAGTTCGCCTGTGCGATTGCCGAGGACGCCCTGGCGGCAGGACTGCTGCCGCAGGCTGTGCAGGTGACGCCTATTACCACCGCAGACTATCCGACCGCGGCCCATCGGCCGGCCAATAGCGTGCTCGATACCCGCGAAAGCACGGCGCGGTTGGGAATCACACCGGAACACTGGCGACATAGCCTGCGCGCCACCCTGGCGCAGCTGCTGGACTGACGCGCATCCATCCGGCGGGTTCCCTATACTCGTGTTCATCGATCTGACCGGACGCGAAACCGAATAAAAGACATGGCGCGACTACTCGTTACCGGAGGCGCCGGATTCATCGGCGCTAATTTCGTGCATTACTGGCTGGCGGCGCATCCAGGCGACCGGCTCGTGGTGCTGGATGCGCTCACCTATGCGGGTAACCTTGCCAACCTTGCGACGGCCGCCGACCGGCCGGAGTACCGCTTCGTGCACGGCAACATCTGCGATACCGGCCTGGTGGAGCAGCTGCTGCGTGAGGAGCGGCTTGAGACCATCGTGCACTTTGCGGCCGAATCGCATGTGGATCGCTCGATCGAGGGCCCGGATGCCTTCGTGCACACCAACGTCATCGGCACGCACTCGATGCTCAAGGCCGCGCGCCGTGTCTGGCTGGAGGAGAAATCGGTTCCCGGCCATCGTTTTCATCATGTGTCGACCGACGAGGTGTATGGGTCGCTTGGCCCGGATGATTCGCCGTTCACCGAGTCGACCCCGTACGCGCCTAATTCACCCTACTCGGCCAGCAAAGCGGCCTCGGATCACCTGGTGCGCGCCTACCACCATACCTACGGACTGCACACCTCGATCAGCAATTGTTCCAACAACTACGGCCCGTTTCAGTTTGCCGAGAAGCTGATTCCGCTGATGATCGCACAGCTGATTTCCGGCAAGTCGCTGCCCGTCTATGGCGACGGGCGCAACATCCGCGACTGGCTGCATGCGGAGGATCACTGCCGCGGCATCGAGGCGGTACTCGCGCGCGGCCGGCCGGGCGAGGTCTACAACATCGGCGGCCGGTCGGAATGCGAGAACATCCGCCTAGTGCGCCAGCTCTGCAGCATCGTCGATGATTATCTCGGCTCGACCGAGACGCTGCGCCAGTGCTTTCCGAACTGCGCCGTGGCGCAGGGCGAAGTCAGCGAGCGCCTGGTGCGCTACGTCAAGGACCGGCCCGGGCATGACCGGCGCTATGCAATCGACTGCTCGAAGATCGAACGTGAATGCGGCTTCAGGCCGCAGATCTCGCTCGAAGAGGGTCTGCGCCGGACCGTGGCCTGGTACCTGGATCGGGCCGATTCACTGCGATCGGGGTGGCAGCGAACGCTTGCCTGAGGGCTACGGCGATCAATAGTGCGGCGGCTTCTCGAACGCGTCGGCACTGGCACCGCCTCCGGACTCGAGCGACTCCAGCTGCTGTTTCAACTGCCGGTTGCGCGCCGTGAGCAGATCGATCTCGCGCTGCTGGCGGATCACCACGTCATTGAGCTCAACCAGTCCGCGCTCCAGGTGCGCGAGCTTGATTTCGATCTGGTCCAGGCGGGTGGTTTCGGTCATGGCGGCGTGCACGGGCTGGCCACAAGGATACACCGGCCTTCAATGGGCCGCGGCTGTCGGGGATTGGGTCGGGATCGGGCTTAGGGGACCGGCGGGTACGCGCAAACTGCAGCGCGATTCCCGCCGGGGTCCGGGGGGTCCGGCACTTTCCGTGGGGCGAACCTCAAATCCGAGCTGCAAAAGGTGCTGCTGGGAGGTCCGGGGCCACTTTCAGATGCCTTGGCGTCAAGATAACTTGAGACAGATGAATAATTGCTGAATGCAATCGCGCGTGCAGTGAGTTGCTTCTCAGTTTCGTGCGTCGCGCGTGATGAGCTTGCAGTGACTGGCTTGTGGAGCACCGGCGGGTTGAACGCTCAACCCGCCGGATTTTCGGTGCAGATCCGGGCGCGAAAGCTGAATCCGGGCTGAATGCTCAGCCGGGCGGCTCGAGCCGATGCGCCGTCACCGCGCCGCTTAGGCTCGCATCGTCGAACGTCAGGTATAGCGAGCGCTCGCTCACCGCCAGATCAAAAGACATGCGCTTGGCGAGGCGCGCCGCCAGCGCAGCCACCAGCTCGCGATCGAGCGCATAAATCTCGATTTCCTGAGCCCGATGCACCCGGTCCGCCGCCAGCCGCGCCATCAGCGGGGCGACCTCCTTGTGCGAGTACACCGCGACCCTCGCGGCGGCCTTGGCCGCCCGGTGCAGCCGCGCCGTGTCCGGGATGCCGATGTCGATCCAGGCGGTAAGGCTGCCGGTCAGGTCGCGGACACCTAAGGCAGGGGCTTCGGGGTCGGATAAACCCCTGGAAAACGCGATTCCCTCGCGGAACTCCAGGCAGTACGCCAGCACCCGGGTGACCAGATATTCGGCGGTTTCGGAAGGGTGGCGCGCGGCCCGGAACGTGAGCGGCTGGTAGACGCCGCGATCGGCGTCGTTGAGCGTGATTTCGAAGCTGTAAATGGTCGCGCTGAGCGCCATGGGGTCTGCTCGAGCGCCGCGCCTATGACACCAGGTCCGCAAGGATCAAGGTCTTGATCCCGGGAACGCCCCGCCAAGCCTCATCGTTAGTGACGGCCAGCGTAGCACCGGCGGTCAGTCCGGTGGCCAATTGAATCGCGTCCGGGGTGCGTAGTCGAACGCGCGCACGCAGCGCGGCCGCCTTGAGCAGGATCGCGCGGGTGATCGGCTCAAGCTCGAAGTTGGGAAAGTGTCCCAGCAGCAATTCGTATTCGTCGGCAATGTCCTGCCGTCCGAGCTGCAACGGCCGCACGGTCAACTCAAGTAACGTCAGCTCGGAGGCAATGCCGGTGAATGCCCCGGATTCCAGGCCTTCCACCACGCGTCCTGCGGGCGCCGCAAATTCCGCATGCCCCTCGAAATGGTAGATCCACACGCCGGTATCGATCAGGACACGCTTGTGCCCGGCCGGGAACCGCACCATCACCAGTCCTTACGTTCACCCTCAAGGTAGGCGTCCGCCTCGCTCCAGATTTCCCGGTGCAAGCCTGCGGTCCGGCACGCGTATTTCGCAGGTTTCGGAATGATGACGACCCGATCGGGTTTACACAGAACCAGCAGCTCATCGCCGGCGGACAGCGACAGGGCTGCGCGCGCAGCCTGCGGAATGACGATCTGGTATTTGCTGCTCAGTGTCACGGTCGTCGTCATGTCTGTCTACCTTGGTAAAGTGATACAGTTTTTTCACTTTACTCGAGGTACTGCTTTGCGTCCAGGGTAGCGTGTCCGCGCAGTCTGCGGCACTGGCGAATCGGGGCAATTGCGCCGTAATGCCGGGTATCTGGAGCGTGCGCAATCGACCATGATCGCGGCGATGGCAGCACTATATGGTGAATGCGGTGATTCGTTGGCGAGCCGTGTGGCGTAGTCAGCCCAGCCGTCGATTGACATATAGACATACCACTCATATGATCGGACATATGCGCACCACTGTGCGATTGGATGAGGGCTTGCTCGAGCAGGCTAAGCGCGAAGCGCGTCGTCGTGGCACCACGCTGACAGCATTGCTCGAGCAGGGCCTGCGCCTGGTGCTGCGTCGTCCGCAACCCGGAGCGAGGCAGGCTCGGGTGCAGCTTGCCGTCAGCCGCGCGACCGGCGGCACTCTCCCAGGGGTTGACCTCGACGATACGGCTAGCCTGATGGACCGGATGGACGGTCGCGGTTGATCCTGCCGGATGTTAACGTCCTGATCTATGCCTTCAGGGCCGATTCTGCCGAGCACAACCGCTATCGCGGGTGGCTGGAAGAGATCGTCAACGGTCCCGCTGCCTACGGGGTATCGCTGCAAGTGCTCGGATCGGTAGCCCGGATCTGCACCCATACCCGTATCTATGCTCGCCCAAGTACCCTCGCTGAGGTGTTCGAATTCTGCAGCCAGCTGATGGCGCAGCCGAACGCAACGCTCGTTGCCCCGGGCGACCGCCACTGGCCTGTATTCGAGTCGCTGTGCCGGCAATCCAAAGCGACGGGGAACCTGGTCCAGGACGCCTGGAACGCGGCGCTCGCTATCGAGTGGGGCTGCGAGTGGATCACCACCGATCACGATTACGCCAGATTTGCCGGCCTGAAGTGGCGTGCTCCGTTCTAATCCGCCGTTGACCGCAAGCCTCTGATCGGTATATTTGGTGGGCAGCCGGTGCCGCAGGCACTTCAGGGTCGTTTGACCCTCCCTTTCCCGGCCTCAGAGGCCGGACCCGCCACCGGAATCGCACAGTTTTTGCAGGATAAGTCCTGGATGCCCGGCACCCAGCGGCTTCAGATCGGCTCGCCCGCGACGGGCGGTGAGCGACAGACAGGACCACGACCATGACTGACCACACCAACCGCGGGCTATACCGCGAGGCTTTCGAACGCGACGGCTGCGGCTTTGGCCTGATCGCAAGCCTGGACGACAAACCCAGCCATTGGCTGGTGCAGACCGCCATTGCGTCGCTCAATCGCCTGACCCATCGCGGTGCCATCGCCACCGACGGCAAGACCGGCGATGGCTGCGGCCTGCTGCTCAAGAAGCCGGAGAAATTCCTGCGCGCCCTGGCCCGGGACGCGAAGATCAAGCTGTCGCCCCGCTTCGCCGCAGGCTTAGTGTTCCTGCACCAGGACGCGGCATTGGCCGACGCTGCACGCACCGAATTGAAGAGCCAGCTGGAGCGCGAGAACCTGATCGTGGCCGGCTGGCGGCTGATCCCGACCACCCCGGACGCCTGCGGTCCGGAGGCCCTGAAGACGCTGCCGCGCATCGAGCAGCTGTTCGTCAATTGCCG
>Ga0182030_10000694_pt1 | contig 65170 bp, 59 predicted proteins | sample 812S3MmetaG_FD_121299 | JGI IMG/M metagenome (GOLD analysis project Ga0182030, IMG submission 121299) | Permafrost microbial communities from Stordalen Mire, Sweden - 812S3M metaG (Illumina Assembly) | ecosystem: Environmental > Terrestrial > Soil > Wetlands > Permafrost | place: Sweden... | reverse complement strand
TTGGCGCGTCCGGGACGCCGCCCATATTCCTCGATGCGGCAGGAGTGGAAGTCAGTTACGGCGATGCCCCCCAGCCTCAGCCCGATGCGACGACCACGCCGGATATCGCTCCGGCGGATCCGACGACGGATACGCCGACGACCCCCGGATCCGTTATGCCGCCCGCGCCCACCGAACTCCCTCCGGTGCAGGCGTTCAAACAGGTGTTCGATCCGTTTGCCGGACAGCAATGCTCCGTTACGCCGTTCTCGGAATCCATCGCGGCGGGCGCGGGCGGCTCATTCCTGCTCAAGATGACCCCACCGCCGGTCGCCACTTCGTCGGCGAGCGCCGCAAAGAACACTACCTCCGTCACGAAAGTGCCATTGCTTTACGACGCCTCCGTCGGATCGCTCCCCGATGGTATCACTGCGACGATCATTCCGGAGGGAACGGGGATGGACACTATCGGCGTGACGACCGCGGGAACGGTCGCGCCCGGTTCTTATAACGCCGTCATCGTGTATAAGGAGCGGCAGAATGACGGCTCGGTCGCACCAAATTTTTGCCAGTTCAACATCGTGATCGCCCCCGGGGCTTCGTAAAAACGGCGATTCTTCTGTGATAGAATGAGTGGGTACTATCGTTCAATGAACCGCTTTTTTTTAGTTCTCGTCATACTTATCGCCGGATGTATTTTTCTTATTCCGAGCGCCCACGCGGCGACGTGGTACAACACGGCGTGGGGCGATCGCAACTTACTCACCATCAACGCGCCTTACGTTTCCAGCTCGAGCGCGGTCTCTTCCACCTATAACAACTTCACCGTGCTTGTGGATTTTGCGTCGAGCAGTCAGCTTCAGTCGGCGGCCAAAGCGACGGGCACCGATATCCTTTTTACCAACAGCGACGGAGTGACCCTTTTGAACTATGAGATAGAGAACTACGTGAGCAGTACCGGCGAGCTTGAAGCGTGGGTCAAGATGCCGACGATCGCAACTTCTTCCAACACGCAATTCTATATCTATTACGGAAATTCGTCTGCGACGACGAGCCTTCAAAGTGCGACGAATACCTGGGACAGTAATTATCTTGCCGTTTGGCATGAGGCAAGCGTGAACGGTTCTACAACGATCAATGCGAAGGACTCGACCGTTGGGGCGAATAACGGAACGATCGTCGGAGGCGCAACAAGCACGGTTGGGCAGATCGATGGTGCGGCGCATTTCAACGGCACGAGCCAAGATATTACCACTCCCTATTTCCAATCGTCATCCGTCGCGGCCACCTATGAAACATGGATCAAGGTGCCAAGCTCGACGACGAACGTCGCCGTTGCGTTGAGCGACAGAGGGTCCGGCGCCGGACATTCATTGACGCTCGCACTCGATGGCAACCTTGCGTGCGGAAGCACGGGGTGCGGGAGCACGCTCGGCAGTATCACGACTTCGACCGGGAAAGTGATGTTTGGCGATGACTCCAACGGTATTTGGGTCGGTACGGGCGCGACCGCTGTTGTGAGCAATAACAACGCGTGGCATTTTATCGTTGGAACCTATAACGCGACGTCGGGGGCCACTATAGTCCCGGCTGATTTTAACGTCTTTGTTGATGGCGTGGCCGTGGCTACCGGGACATCCGGGACCACCGGTGCGGACACGTCGCCGTTGACGGGTCTTGCCAGTACGACCATCGGATATCATGCGGCATGGGCTGCTTATTTTGCGGGATCGATCGATGAATCGCGTATTTCAAAGATCGTGCGTCCATTCGCGTGGATCGCCACGGAATATAACAATCAGAGTTCGCCATCGACATTCATCACGGCGGCGCCGCAGGAAACGCCGCCGGCGTTCACCCAATCCGCATATCGGTGGTTCACGAACATTGCCTCGAGCTCCGTCGGTTCTCCGCTCGCCGTGCAAAATACGACGACCACCGCTCAGCTCGTGACGAGCTCCACGTTCCGTCTGCGCATGCTTATCCGCGTGACGGGAAGCCAGGTCAATTCAAGTTCGCAGGCATTCAATCTTCAGTATGTGGATGCGGGGACGGGAAGCTGCGTGGCTCCCACGGGTGGGACTCCCGCAACATATACCAACGTCTCCACCTCAACGGGAGTGTTCCAATATTTAAACAACGCCGGCGTGACCGACGGAGGCGCGCTTGTGGCGACGAGCACGGACCCGGTGGACGGCACGAGCACGGTCGTCAACCAGACGTATGATCAATCGAATCCGTTTTCAAACTCGCAAGGCGCGCTTCCTGCGGGAACGGATGGGAAATGGGATCTCTCTCTTGCGGACAGCGGCGCGAAGGTCGGCGAGACATATTGTTTTCGCGCGGTCACCGCGAGCGGTACCGCATTCTCTTCTTACGCGGTATATCCGACCGTCGTGATGGGTGAGGTTCCTCCTACCGTCTCAGGCGTTACGCTGAATGGGAATAATAATATCTCCCTCATCATCGCGACCACCACGCTCATTCAGGCGACGGCGACGGTCAGTGATGGGAACGGATACACGGACATCGCGACGACATCGGCGGTGATCTTTCGCACGAGCTCGGGGACGAGCTGTACGGCGAACAATAATGATTGCTATATCGTTCCGTCGTGTTCGCTCAGTTTATGCGCCGGCACGACGTGCACCGCCACCTGCGGCGCAAACGTTTGGTATTTCGCCCAACCCACCGACGCGGGATCGCCATGGGCGACGGACACATGGTCGGCATCGGTAAAAACCATGGATTTCGAGAACGCGACGGGGACGGCGACAAGTTCCAATGTTGAAATGTTTTCCCTTCTTGGCATTCAGGTAGCCTCATCCATAGATTACGGCTCGTTGAGCCCGGGCTCCACGACGGCTACGCTCAACGTCCCTCTTTCCGTATCGTCCGTTGGTAACGTTTCCTTGAACGCGACCATCTATGGCATCAATATGACGAATGGATCATTCAGCATTCCGGTAGGCAATCAATATTATGCGACCTCGGTTACCACATTCGCTTCGGGCACCGCATTGCTCGCGAACCCCGGCACGACCGTCATGCTTGCGATCCCGAAGACGACCTCAACAATTCCCGCAAGTAAAATACTCGACTGGGGATTTTCCGCTCCTTATCCTCAGCCCTCCGGAAATTTCACCGGCGTCAATACGTTTATTGGCGTGGAGAACTCCCTGCCGTGGCCGTAAGGGGAGCGTGCTAAAATAAAAGGACAATGCGTCTGCGCTATTTTATTGCCGGGATCGTCCTTGTGGCGGGAATCGTCGTCTCCGCGGCGATCGTTCGTCACGCTTCCGCTCAGCAAGTGGCGTCGCCCGTCGTCACGGGCGTCACGGTTGCGAGCGTGGGAGCGACCTCGACCACCGTCACGTGGACGACCAACGTGAAGACGGACAGCTTCGTCAATTTCAGCCAGGATACCGACTATTGCGGCGTCAGGAATACGGGAAGTTTCAGCCTTCAGCATTCGGTGGTTATTCCGAACCTCACCCCCGCCACCATGTATTTTTTCCGCGTCAATTCCACCGACCTCGACGGGAACCAGATCCTTTCGGGAAATTATACGTTTACGACCACCAGCACGCCGGGTACTCCGAGCACGAATCCGGCGGTTCCCGCGTCACAGCAGGCGCCGGTGTCCGCAGCCGTCGCGGCGATCCAACAGATAACGAGCGCGCAGGCGCTCGGCGCGGTCCAGCAGGCACTAAACACACAGGCGAGTCAGGTGGTGGCCGCGCCGAAGATTTTGGGCATCCCGCAGGTTGATATCGGCACCGACCAGGCGACATTCACGTGGAGCACCGACGCGGAGGCGAACGGGATCGTCTATTATGCCGCCGCCGGGGAATATAACCCAAGCGGCGCGAATCCGTATCCGCACGAAGGGGATGATACGAACGAAAGTACGCAAACGCATACCGTTACCCTCTACGGCCTGACGCCCGCGACGGAGTATCACTACCAAGCTTCCTCGAAGGGATCTCTCGGCGATGCGGGGACGAGCGCGGACCTTACGTTCACCACAAAGGCGCTTCTGCCCAATATCCTCAATCCGCATCTGGTAAAGGTGGATGAGCATGCCGCAACGGTAAGCTGGGGAACGCCGCTTCCGTCGGCGGGAACGGTCACGTATGAGAACCTTGATTCACGGCAGTCGCTTTCGGTGGGCGATCCGGCGTTCCTCGTCACGCATATCATCCAGCTCACCAATCTTGTCTTCCAGACCAGATATTCCCTTACCATCGCGGCGACGAATCAGGCGGGGGATGTCGTAACGAGCACGCCGCTCTATTTCGTGACAACCAAGAACGCGGTCCCGCCGATCATCTCCCAAGTGAATGACGATTCGACGCTCTATCCGGGACAGGACACGACGGTGCAAACGGTCGTTTCGTGGCAGACGGATGCTCCGTCGGAATGCAATATGTCGTACGTGAGCGGCGTGTCGGCCGTAGGCGATGGCGTGGCGTCGTCTACCATGGAGTCCGCGTTCCTTACCAAACATGTGAGCGTGGTGACCAACTTCCAGCCGGCAACCGTCTATAAATATTGGGTGACGTGCACGGACCAGGACGGCAACACGACGAGCTCGCAGGATTTCGTTCTGCTTACGCCGCAACAACAGAAGAGCATCATCGATATCATCATCGAGAACTTCCAGGGAACATTCGGCTGGTTGAACGCCGCGGGCGGCGGAAAGAAATAAGATACAAGAACCATGATAGAACCTATCATCCGGGTAAAGAATCTCAAGATCGTCTACAACGAAGGGCAGGCGAACGAATATTATGCTCTGCGCGACGAGAGCCTTGAGATCTATCCGAACGAGTACATCATCCTTTTCGGTCCGTCCGGTTGCGGGAAGTCCACGCTTCTCTATTCCCTCCTCGGCATTCTTGCCCCGAGTTCCGGTGAGGTGCTCGTAAAGAACGAGAACCCCTATAAGTACAACGTGCACGACATGGTCCGCTTTCAACGATCGGTCGTCGGCATCATCTATCAATCGTTCAACCTTATCCCGTCGCTCACCGTCATCGATAACGTCGCTCTGCCGCTCATCTTTGCCGGTATTCCGAAAGCGGAGCGCGACCGCCGCGCGATGGTGCTCCTGAAGCGGTTCGGCGTGGATCAGCAGGCGTACAAACTTTCCACGAATCTTTCCGGTGGACAATCACAGCGCGTGGCGGTCGCGCGTTCGCTCGTGAACGATCCGGAGATCCTGTTCGCCGACGAGCCCGTCGGAAACCTCGATTCACTTTCGTCGGATCAGGTTATGAACACACTCGAGGAGATCAATACCAAAGACAAGAAGACGGTCATCCTTGTCACGCATGACGCAAAGCTTTTGCCGTACGCGCACCGCGTCTATTATCTGCGCGACGGACAGGTGGAACGCGAAGTGATCAATCCGGAGAAGGTGCAGATCAAGCAGACCGATCCCGGCACGTCCATCCTTTCGGAGATCGAGAAGCTTGCGCGCATCTATCCGTACGCGTCGGCGCAGGAGCTACGCGTCAAGAGCATCGTCAATTATCTTACGCAGGACATCGGATTCGATCAGGTGGAACGTCTTGAAAAATGCGTCGGTATGTATATCGACGGCAAGTTCAGCGATGCGGGGTTCGTGGAGATGCTCACCAAGAAGTTCGAAGCGGGCGGTCCCGAGATCAACCGGGAAGAGGCTAATTTGTTCTCTACGCGGATTGATACTATCCTAAAGGAGGCCCGCGAAATAAGGGTTTACCGCGATAATTTCAAGGCTCGGGTGGCATCGCCGCGGCAGGCCGACCGGATCGCGGAGATCCGCAACGACCTCATGCGGGAATGCCACTTCGAATTGCGGCCCGAGCAGGTGACGCGTATGGACGAACTCCTGAAGTTCCGCATCCGCGGGTTCATCCAGCAGGAGGATATGCGGCGCCGTCTCGAAGCGAGCTATGAGAACGACGGCATCGGCATCGGCTCCGACGGCGCCCGCGAGGTCTCACGTTATTTGGAAAAATTATTGGGACAGGGAATGTATCTATAATATAAAATCATGAGAGCGAGTGACGCATTGAAACTTTCAACAAGAATGTTCAAGACCAATCCGGCGAGGACGTGGCTTACGATTCTCGGCATGGGCGTCGGCACGTCCGCCGTCGTCATGCTCGTCGGTCTCGGGTTTGGATTGCAAAATATTCTTTTGGAGAAGATCGTGTTCGGCGATACCCTCCTCAGCCTCACGGTCACGAATCCGCCGTCGAACGCCGTGACGCTCAACGATACGACAGTCGCGTCGTTCAAGGCCATGCCGGACGTGCTCGATGTCTCTCCGCTCGCCGATCTCTCGTCGGTCGTCACGTTCAACGGTCTTTCCGCGAACACGGACCTGCAGGGAGTTCGCGAATCGTATTTCAAATATGCGGGCATCGCGATGGCGGCGGGGAAGTCGTTCACCGACAATCCCGCCGACAGCAACGATATCGTTCTCTCGAGCGCGGCGCTCCAACTTTTCGGCGTGACGGATCCGAATCAGATATTGGGGAAGCCGGTGTCCTTCAGCGTGATCGCGCCGACGGCCGGCGCGGCGCCGGGCGCCGCATCCGACCAGGTCCCACTGAACGGCAACTTCACCGTGGTCGGCGTGACGCAGGATACGGCGGCGATCTATGCCATGATCCCGCTTGCGACGCTTTCGTCGCAGGTCGGCATTCTCTCGTACAGTAAGGTGCAGGTACGCGTATCGGCGAGCAACTTTCTTGCCGCTGTGCAAGCCGCCATCGTCGGACAGGGATTCATCGTTTCCGCGCTTTCGCAGACCGTCGCTCAGGCGAACCAGATCTTCAGCGGCGTGCAGGTGCTCCTTGCCGGGTTCGGCGGCATCGCGCTCATCGTTTCGGCCATCGGAATGTTCAATACCATGACCGTCACCCTCCTCGAGCGCACGAACGAGATCGGCGTCATGCGCACGCTCGGCGCTTCGCCGCGCGATATCCAGATCTTGTTCCTTTCGGAGGCGGTCGTGGTGGGTTTTCTTGGGGGAATGACGGGCATGGCCATGGGCATCGCCGGAGGTCTCATTATTAATTACGCACTGAACCTCGTTGCGGGGCATTTCGGCGGCGCCGCGGTCGCACTATTTTCATTCCCGGGGACATTCCTGGGGTTCATCACGTTCTTTTCGGCGATCGTCGGGTTCATCACCGGCATTTTCCCGGCAAAGCGCGCATCGTCCATCAGCCCGCTCGAGGCCATTCGGTATAAATAGCATCCATCTTATACGGCTGTGGATAACTTTGCTTTTTATGCGGGGGTTTTAACGGTATACTGATAGCAAGAATGAAATCTTCGAAGAAGCTCGGCATCTCTGTATTGATCTCCGGTTTTGTGGTCGCGGCGGCGATTCTTGTCGTTTACTTTTTTGCGAGCGATACCCTTCAGCACGCCCGATTCGCTTTTGCACAGAGCACTGCCACCACGACGGTGACCATCCTCAACACGCCGCCGCTCTGGACCGTCAATCCGTATACCAACCCGGCCTCCAACACCTCGACGCCGACGAATGCCGGGAACAACGTCACGTTCTACGCCATTGGAACGAGTCCGAACAACAACGCTTACTACCTGCTTATTTGTATGAGTAGCAGTACCCCGACCCCGAACATCAGTGCGCCGCCCACTTGCGGTGGCGGGAGCGTCAATCAATGGGCGGTATCCACTTCTACGACGAGCGGTGCCACTTCGACCGCGATATTCACGACCACGGCGACCTCTTCGCAGATCAACGTATGGTATGCCTGGATCTGCGACGGCAATCTCTCCAACCCGCGCTGTAATTCGAGCTATCAACAGGGATCGGGGTTATCCGGATCGCCGTTCGTCGTCGACCACGCTCCGACATTTACGAGCTTTACCAATAATTCTCCGGCGAATCCGGGCGCGCTTGTGACGTGGAGCACGAATGCATCCGACACCGATAACTTCCTGGGGACGACGAGTACCGTACAGCTTTTTGTGTGCGCGGCTCCAGGTTTTAGCGGAAACGCCTGTAGTGCCGCCACGGTTTGTTCGTCGTCTCCGTCGCTTGCCAACCCGAGTTGTACGAGTACGATCGCCATCCCGACGCAGAACGGAGGTTATCCAACGTATGGCTATGTCATCAACCCGTTCAATTTTGCCGCGCAGAGCGGCGCGGAAGGAACCGACGCGACCGAGACGGTCAATATCGTCGCGCCGACCATCACTTCGTCGAGCATCAACTTATTGAACGTCGGGGGATCGAGCACTCCGCTTTCACTCACGAACCCCGGTGGGCAAACGGCCGGGTTCCAGGTGACGTTTACCGCGACGGACAACAATAGCTGTCTCTCTCCTTTGAGCGGTCAGGAAGTTGCGTCGGCGAGCATCAATGTTTATCGTGCCGGTGTCGGCCTGGCGAATTGCTCGTCGTCGGCAAATTATAACGCGAACAATTGTTATCCGGGTGCCGTTGCGACGGCAACGTGGAACGATGTCTGTACTCAGAACGGCGGTTCTTGCGCGGGGTCAAGCTCCATCACTTCGCAATGGACTTGTACGTTCCCGCTGTGGTATACCGCCGATCCGACCGATGGTACGGCGACCAGCACGCAGTACGCCAACCAGGGATGGTACGCCGCCGTGTCGGCATCAAATTATTTGGGAGGCGTGGGAAGTACCACGCAAAGCGCGGCTACCAATACCGTTCTCAGCTTCCTCGCTTCGCAGTTGAACACGCCGGGAATCAGCTTCGGTTCTCTCTCTCCGGGATCGTCGACGCCCAACGCATCGGCCACGACGACCCTCTCCGAGTTGGGCAATGTCGGTTTGAACGAGACGCTCTACGGAACGAGCATGTGTTCGACGTATCCGGGTTGTCCGGTTTCCACCACGTCAACGATCCCGGTGAACCAGTTGGTGTACGCAAGCTCGGGAGTTCTTTACGCCTCGGCCACCGCGTTGGCGGTCAACCCCGGCGCCCTCTTCCCGATACAGATACCGAAATCGACTTCGACGGCCACGTCATCTCTCGGGACGACGTTCTGGGGGCTCTCGGTGCCATCCACTATTCAGCTGTCTGGCGCATATACAGGACAGAACACGTTCGTAGCGGTACGAAGCGCTCCGGGGACTTGGTAATTCTTATCCACGGGATTTCCCCAGCGATCGTATAAGGGGTTTTCTCTGTGGTATTATTAGAGGAAGCGTTAGGTTCTGCGCGGCGGCGCGGGAATTTTATTTCGGGCGGAGTCTTCTCGATGAAAAAAATATTTTCCATTATTGCGGTGGTGCTCGCGGCGGCGGGGATGATGGCGGCGGGGATGCCGCCGGTACTTCGTGCACACGCGGACGGGTTCGGCATCACGCCGCCGTACGTGACGAACGATCAGCTGGCCCAGAACTCCCACTATGAGCAGACCATTACCCTCGTGCGGAACGATCCCACGGAGGACCTTCAGGCGAACGTCACGGTCAACGTGCCGGGCGCGAACGGTTGGATATCGATAGATCGGGGAACGCAGTTCGTGCTTCCCGCCGGCACTCAGCAGGAGCCGATGATCGTGAGCGTGAACGTGCCGAGCAACGCGAAGCTCGGAAGTTATTCCGGAAATATTCAGGTGGTGGTCTCGCCGCTCGCGGGTCCCGCAAAAGGCACCGTCGGTATTACGATCGGCGCGCAGATCGACGTGAACCTCACGGTGGTAAGCGATAAACGCGCGAACCTTCAGATCAAGCGCGTTACGATGACGAACACCGAGGTTGGGCATACGCTCTGGTGGATGCACTTCCCGGGAAAGATCCTCTTCGGGATGGACGTGAGTAATACGGGGAATATCTCCGGTGCGCCCGGCAAAGTTGTTTTTCAATACCAGGAGTATCTTTCGGGAAACGTCCTCGAAACGGAGCAGAATACCAACGGGCTTGATTCGATACAGCCGTTCGATACGAAGACGTTGACGGCCGAGATGCCTATCTATCTCCCCCAGGGGAGCTATCGTGTCTTTTATCAGATCTACGGGGTGAACAGCAATAACGTCATCGGGCAGGGGAATCTGGACCTCGCGGTTCTTCCACCGGGGACGCTTACCGGGTACATCGGATACGGGTTCTGGGGCCTCCGGTGGAGCGAGAAGTTTATGACCTTCGGAGTGATCATCCTTATACTCGTACTGCTTTACCTCATCTTCCTGGGGATCCGGAGGTTGATCCGGGGTCCGCGCCGAGGCGGCAGGGGAAGGGGCCACGCGGCACCTCCGCCCCCGCCTCCCGGGTATCGATAATCACCGGGGATCTATGCGTTCGATCATGAAATACGGCTATAAAACGCTTTTCTTTGTATTTTTTCTGGGGATCTTTTGGTTGGCGTCGAACGCACCCCGTGCGCATGCGCAGTATGTAGCCACCACGACGGTCTGCGTGGCGGTCTGCGGCGACGGCAAAATGGAATGCGGGAAATCGTGCGATGACGGCGTTGATAACGGACAGTATTCCCCGGCGCCTACGGGAAAGAATTGTCTTCCAAGCTGCAGTGGTTACGGACCGTATTGCGGCGATGGGATATTGCAGGAGGCATACGGCGAACAATGCGACGATGGCGCACAGAACGGCGTCGCCGGCGACGGATGTTCTGCGACATGTCAGATCCTCTCGACCGCGCCGTTGCCCGGTCCAAGCTCGCAGCCGAGTGGCGGGAGCGGGCCGTATTCGCCCGGGAGTTATACGCCTCCCAACCCGACGGAGGTCATCGTGCAAGGAACCGCGTATCCGGATTCGAGCGTGAATATTTTGGATGACGGCGCCGCGATCGGCATCGTGAAAGCGGACTCGAGCGGCAATTTTTATTTTTCCACCACGGACGTATCGCCGGGCGTCGCGACGTTCGGGTTCTGGGCGCAGGATTCCCTCGGGCTGAAATCCATCGCGCTTACGACAACGGTAACGGTCACCGCGAACGCCGCGACCACGATATCCGGCGAGTTCCTTCCGCCGACGATCGAGATCGATAAGCGGCAACTGCAGAAGGGCGACACGCTTACCATTTCGGGACGGTCGGCGCCGTCCGTCACGGTGGAGGCGCACGTCCATTCGGGGAATGATATCGTCGTTACGACGAGCACCGATACCGGCGGGAACTGGAAGATATTGTTCAACACCAATCCTCTTCAAAATAATCAACTTCACACGGTGGATGCCGATTTCGTGACCGCGGGGAGCGGAACCCTTGCGCGGAGCGACGTCAGCCAGTCCATCTCATTCTTCATTGGCGCCGGGAGTGCGGGAAAGAGTTATCTTGCGGACCTTAACGGCGACGGGAAGGTGAACCTTGCCGATTTTTCCATCCTCCTCTATTACTGGGGCACGAACTATCCGGCCGCCGAATTCGACGGGGGTAGCAAGGTGGACCTTCAGGATTTGAGCATATTGCTCTACTACTGGACGGGCTAAAAAGAAGGGTGCCGTCTTGATGACGAGGCATAAATACCACAAAGTCCCTTCGTATTTGAGGGGCTCTCGGAGGCGACGAAGGTCGCCGAGAGGGAGCGGCCGCACAGCAGTGCGGAACGCGTACCCGAAAATACGAAGGGGCTTTGTGGTATCTATGCCGCTATCGGCTTGATCTTGAATGGCTTCAGCACTGCGTTGAAATCGTCCTGTTCCAAGACCTCCTTTTCCATCAATGTCTCCGCGATCTTTTTGAGGGCGGGTTTGTGCGTCTTCAGGATCTTCTCCGCGATGTCGTGCGCGTGCATCAGGAGCTTGCGGATCTGCTCGTCGATGTCCGACGCGACGCGCTCGGAATAGTTCTTGTCGTTCGATATTTCCTGGCCGAGGAACATCATCTGCTCGCTCTTACCGAAGACGATCGGGCCGAGTTCGCTCATGCCGTATTTGACCACCATGCGGCGCGCGAGCTCCGACGCTTCCTTGAGGTCGTTCGACGCTCCCGTGGAGACGTCGCCGAAGGTGAGTCGTTCCGAAACATATCCGCCCATCATCATCGAGAGGTCGGCAAGGAATTGGTTGCGGGTCTTCAAGTGCTGGTCCTCGTTCGGAAGCTTCATCGTGTATCCGCCGGCGAAACCGCGGGAGATGATGGAAACTTTTTGTACCGGATCGGCATCCTTAACGCTGGCTGCGACGAGCGCATGTCCGCCTTCGTGGTATGCCGTGATCTCCTTTTCTTTTTGCGAGATGACGCGGCTCTTGCGCTCCGGACCCATGATCACTTTCTCTGCGGCCTCCAAAAGTTCCGGCTGGCCGATCGATTTCTTGTTGTGGCGCGCGGAGGCGATCGCCGCTTCGTTCATAAGGTTCGCAAGGTCGGCACCGGAAAATCCCGGCGTGCGTGCCGCCACGCGGCGGAGGTCCACATCTTTCTCCAGTGTTTTCCCTTCGGCATGGATATTCAATATCGCTTCGCGGTCGTTCATGTCGGGGAGGTCGAGTATGACGCGGCGGTCGAAACGACCGGGCCGCAGGAGCGCCGGATCCAAAATATCCGGGCGGTTCGTGGCGGCGAGCACGATCACGCGCGTGTCGCGGTCGAAGCCGTCCATTTCGACGAGGATCTGGTTCAGCGTCTGTTCCCGCTCGTCGCTTCCGCCGCCCATGCCGGCGCCGCGCTGGCGGCCGACGGCGTCGATCTCATCTATAAATAGGATCGCGGGCGAGGCGCGCTTGGCTTGCATGAAAGCGTCGCGGGTGCGCGAGGCGCCGACGCCCACGAACATCTCCACGAATTCGGAGGCCGATATATAGAAGAAAGGGACATTGCTCTCGCCGGCTACCGCGCGCGCAACGAGCGTCTTGCCCGTGCCCGGAGGTCCCATCAGCAATATGCCCCGCGGGATGCGTGCTCCGAGGTCAAGGAACTTTTGAGGATTTTTTAAGAAATCCACAACCTCTATTAACTCCTCCTTTGCCTCCTTAAGGCCGGCGACATCCTTAAAAAGAACCTTGTCCTTTACGGTGGAAAGCTTAAGGTTTGAACGCCCGAAGTTGAATGCCTGGTTCGCGCCCGTCTTTGCCTGTCGGAACATAAGCCAGAAGAGCACTCCGATTGCGATCAGCGTCAGGAGGTCCGGCGCGAGGAGCCCGAGCCAATACTCCCATCCCGACTGATTGACCACCTCGAGGTCTACGTTCTGCAGGGCTTGCTGATTGACGCCGAGATTTTTCAGCGTGTCCGAGATGCCCGACTCCGCTTCTTTCTGCGCGGTGGCGGCACTGCCGTTCGTCATCGTGATATTAAGCTCGCCGCCGTTCACTTTTATCTGCTTTACCTGTCCGGCGTTGATATCGCTCACGAGCTGGTCGAGGTTGAGCACGGTCGGATTCGTCTGCGGCCCGATGAAGTATGAAAAAATAAGAGAAACAATGATCAGCGTGATGACCGCCCAGATGATATTTTTGGTAAGGTTGGACATAGGTAGCATTAATTAATGTACTACTATTATATTAACTTTTTCTCTTTTAGACTAGGCCAATCCGTCGAGGACGCTGGTCCCCGTCATGTCCTCCGGTTTCGGGATTCCCATCATGGCGAGGATCGTAGGCGCGACGTCCGCGAGAGAGCCGATCGTCTCGAGCGCCAATCGGTCGGCGTTCACGAACTTTCTTCCCTGGAGCTCGCGGGCGACGAGGTAGAGCGGGACGGGGCTGATATCGTGCTGGCTCTCCGGTTGTCCGGTCTGCTCGTTGATCATCTCTTCCACGTTGCCGTGATCGGCCGTGATGAAGAGCAGGGCGTCGGCAGTCTCCGCCGCTTTCACGACCCGCGCGATCTGCGCATCGAGCACGTTGATCGCATCGATCGCGGCCTTGAAATTCGCGGTATGCGCGATCGTGTCGGCGTTCGCATAATTGACGAGGATGAAATCGAACCCGCGGCTCTCGATGGCCTCGATGAGCCGGTCCGTGATTGCCGCCGCCATCATCTCCGGATGCTCTTCGGGGCGCGGGCTTGAGGCGGACGGGACGAGCGTGCGGAACTCTCCTTTGAAAGGAGGCTCGCGAAGTCCGTTGAAGAAGTAGGTGACGTGGGCGTATTTGTATGTCTCGGCCAATCGCAACTGAGTAAGCCCGGCATCGCTCAATACTTTTCCGATGGGGTTTGTCACGTTATCCGCCGGGAATGCGACGGGGATGTCGAACGTATCGTCGTAGTGGGTGAAGCTTGCAACATAAAGATCTTTGAACGGCGCGATGGGGAAGTGGTTGAAATCCTTTACGGCGAATGCGGATGCCAGTTGGCGAATGCTGTCCTCGCGGTAATTGAAGAAGACGAGCGCATCGCCGTCGCTTATTTTGCGGTCATCGGAAAAACGGAGCGCGGGAAGATATTCTTCGGTTGCGCCTTTCTTATACGTCGCTTCGATCACGGGCAAAGGGTCGCCGACGAGCGTGCCGCTCTTTCCGGTCATCGCTTCGTACGCCGTCTGCGTCAGCCGCCAGTTGCCGTTGCGGTCCATTGCGTAATAGCGGCCGACCAGGCTGGCCAGATGTTCGGCGGGTATTTCCTTAAGAAACTTTTCGATCGAATGTGGCGGGCTGTCCTCCCCGTCCCCGAAGAGATGGAGATTTATTTTCGTCACGCCTTCCTGGTCCGCCATCTTAAGGAGCGCCAAGAGATGTTCGAGCGAGGCGTGCACGTTCGCTTTCGTGAGCAGTCCCGCAAAGTTGATCGCGGAGTTATTGGCGCGGGCATGGGCGAACGCGGCTTTCAGCACCGGGTTGTCATAGAACGTGCCATCCCGCATGGCCATCGTGATCTTCGGATAATATTGATAGAGCACTTTGCCGGCGCCGAGCGTGAGGTGCCCCACCTCGCTATTGCCGACCTCGCCCCACGGCAATCCAACGGCGATGCCGGATGCCTGAAGGCTCGTGAGCGGATAATTTTCCGCGAGCCACGCGAACGTGGGCGGCTGTGCGATGAAGAGGGGGTTGATGGGACTTTCCTTTCCGATACCCCATCCATCCAAAACTACGAGCACTGCGATTTTCTTTGCCATGGTTCTATTTTAGATGAAACTTCGCGATTGGCATAGGCGGGGCATACCTTTCGAAGGTACGGCGTTCCGCTTGCTCTCGGGTCTTTGTGGGGTTTCTTGGCGGTGGCGTTGCTGGTAGTCGCTATCATCGTAAGGCTTCTGGATGAAGAGAAATATCTTTCAAAAAATCTGCCGGGGTATCCGGAGTATAAAATAAGAGTCAGATATCGCCTCGTGCCATTTGTCTGGTAGCGGCGGTTCGTTAGCGGGAAAAATACAGATCGTCGATCCGTTCAACCTTCGGGAAATGGTTTCTTAGGCAGGAAATGGTCTTTGCGTCATCTCCGTTGAAGTTCTTGTAAATAGGATCTATCTCAACGAACACGGCATTCGTATTCTTCAATGTCTTCTCCGCTCCCTGCAGTACTTCCCATTCGAAGCCTTCTACGTCGATCTTGAGGAGGTCTATTGTTCCGCCGGCGTATTCGCTGTCGAGCGTGTTTGTTTCCACCGGAAACGATTCGGCGGAGTTATCTCTTGGGATGAGGGTTCCCATTCCTTCGCTCGGTTGTCGATAATACGTCGTACTCCCTTTTTTACTCGATATGGCGACCGGGTGGACTATGATGCGGTCGGGATATTTTTCCTGCCGTTTATAAACCAAGGGAAGAGAGACGGGATTCGGTTCGAATGAATGGATTATGGCGTTCGGGAAGTATTCGGCAAAATGGAGCGTGTACTCTCCGTCCAGCGCCCCAAGGTCGTAAACGAGCTTGACGTTCTCCCTCCCTCCGGCCCGTTCCGCAACTTTCTCCATCACGATATAAATTCCACTCTTCCCGAAGATGCGCTGCTTGAGGGGGCGGAGGCGATTCTTCAGGGACTTTACCCATTCGTATTTGTAGACCTTCGAAACAATGGAGGTTTGCATTTTTTATATCATATACTGGATCGTGGTCCGGAATCAATGGTTTGAACGGCGTTCCGTGCCCTGCAAACAAGGTTGATGGTATCGGAGCCGTGTCCGTGGCCGTATGCGTCGCCGCGGAAGGCTGTGCGTGCCGTGTAAAGGTATTGGATATTTTTGAGCGATAGACCGCATTCGTCTATGAGACCTTTATGCACAGATGAGAACAACGGGCGATATGTTACAATTTTTATATGAAAAATCATAGCCGCCGGGTAGGTTTTACTCTTATCGAGCTTCTCGTCGTCATTGCTATCATCGCCATTCTTGCGGTAGTGGTCATCTTAACTTTGAACCCAGCCGAGCTCTTGCGCCAATCGCGCGATTCCAACCGGATCTCCGATATGGCGACCCTAAAAAATTCTCTCGGCGTATACGTCACCGATCAGAGCGGTGTGACGGGCTATTCTCTCGGTGCTTCGGCAACCTGCTACAACTCCAGCCAGGTGGCAACCACCACGTTCTACGGTCCCAACGCATCGGGGACGTGGGCGGCGACGACCACGTGTTCGTCATGGTTTGCGTCGGCGGGCTCTATCAGCTTGGCGACCGGCAGGAGCGTGTTCGGCAGCGGATGGCTTCCGGTGGATTTTGCTTCAACGACCGCGGGATCTCCGATCGCGACACTCCCCGTCGATCCTTTGAATACGATGGGTACTGCCGCAAACAAGGCTGCGGGGGCATTATTCTACGGATATATCACGAACGGTACCACTTACAAACTGTCCGCATTTATGGAAAGCACGAAATATTCGACCGGAGGCTCCGGCGACGTTGAAACGCCCGACGGCGGCATTAATAACTACGTTTACGAACAAGGGTCGAGCTTGGCGCTCTAAAAGAGACCCTTCCGCCGACCGATTCGTTCCTTGACCATGGGGCCTGTTTTGCGCTATCATAAAGGCAATTAAAGAGTCATTAAATTCATGAAGTTTTCGGGAACTAACTATTATTATGGAAATAACCAACATAGCGCTTATCGCGGTGGTGTTTTTGGCGGTGGGAGGTGCGGCGGGATATCTCGTACGCAGATATTCGGGGGCGAATAAACTTGCAGAGGCGGAAACAAAGGCGAAAGAAATCGTTTTAGAGGCAAAAGAAAAGGCCGCCTCTCTTTTGGTTGAGTTGAAGAACGAAGAGAAGGACCGCCGAAAGGAGATTGACGCGCTTGAAGCGCGTGTTTTGCATCGCGAGGAGACGCTCGATAAGAAGTTGACGGATCTTTCCGCGGAAGAGGGCAAGCTTCGCACGCGCGAGGAAAAGGCAAAGGTAAAAGAAGAAGAGGTCTCCAAGAAAGAGGGTGAGATCGAGTCGCGCATAGAAAAGATCGGGAGTCTGTCGGTTGCGGAGGCAAAAGAAGAGATACTCCGCCGGGCAAAAGAGGATCGCTCGAACGACCTCGCCCAGTCTATCCAGAAGATCGACCGCGAGAATCGCGAGGAAGTGGAAAAGCGGGCCAATGACATCATCACGATCGCGCTTCAGCGTTACGCCCGTTCACACGTGGCAGAAATGACGACGACGATATTTCATCTCGAAGACGAGGAGCTGAAGGGCAAGATTATCGGCCGCGAGGGCCGCAATATCCGTGCGCTCGAACGCGCCACGGGCGTGGAGTTCATCATAGATGAAGCCCCTGACGCGATCATCATCTCTTCGTTCGACCCCTTCCGTCGCGAGGTTGCCCGCTTGGCCCTTGAAAAACTGGTCAAAGACGGTCGTATCCAGCCGGCAAAAATAGAAGAGAGCGTGGAAGCCGCGAAGACGGAGCTTGCAAAGCGCACTCAGGAGATCGGGGAGTCTGCGGCGCAAGATCTTGGCATATTCGATCTTCCGAAGGAGCTTTTACAGATGATCGGACGCCTCCATTTCCGCACGAGCTACGGCCAGAACGTTCTTGTCCACTCGGTGGAAATGGCCTATATCGCCGAAATGATGGCGAGGGAGCTTGGGTTGAATGCGGAAGTTGCCAAGAAGGGGGCTTTGCTCCACGATATCGGCAAGGCGATCGATCACGAGGTGGAGGGAACCCACGTGGAGCTTGGCATGAAGCTTTTGCGCAAATATAATATAGACGAGCGGGTGGTGGAGGCCATGCAGTCCCATCATGATGATTATCCGTATGCCCGGCCCGAGGCATACGTCGTCACCGCCGCCGACGTCCTGTCCGCCGCCCGTCCGGGCGCGCGGCGCGGAACGCTTGAAAACTACGTAAAGCGCCTTGCCGACCTCGAAAAGATCGCCGGGGATTTCGCGGGAGTAAAGAGCGCGTATGCGATCGCCGCCGGGCGCGAACTCCGCGTCTTCGTGATCCCTGAAAAGGTGGATGATTTCCGGGCTTTGGAGCTTGCTCGGGAGATTGCAAATAAGATCCAAACGGAGTTAAAATACCCCGGCGAGATCAAGGTCAATGTGATCCGCGAAATGCGGGCGGTGGAGTACGCCCGGTAGACGAAAAAAAAGACCGTATGCTATAATTATTCAACATGATTAACGACACCATATTCAACCATCCGGTTACCGCCGCCGTCATCGCGGCACTCTTGCTCCTTGGAATCATCGCAAAATTAATGAAGTTCTCGTTCGAGAGGATCGCCAAGTGGTATCTCTACGTGGCGGTATTCTCGATTATCATCGTCATGAACTCGATCTTTTTCCCGTTCATCGGTGGAAAGGATTTCTTCTTCCGGTTCGTTACGGAGCTCGCGCTCTCATGCATGGTGCTTTGGTGGGCGTTCGAGGCAAAGAAAGGGGATGCAAAGAAGCGCATCGGTGATCTGTTCAAGCATCCACTCGTCATCGCCGTCAGCGTCTTCGTCGCTATTTTCGAGCTTGCAACTATTTTTTCCTATAACTTCCAGGCGGCGTTCTGGTCAAACTATGAACGCGGCGAGGGTGGTTTCCAGATGTTGCATTATTATCTCTTTTTCCTGCTCCTCGTTCTGATCTTTAAAGACGAGAAGGATTGGAAGAATCTTTTCCGCTTCTCGCTCGTTTCGGCAGGGATCATGATCCTTTATGGACTTGCCGGGAACTATTCGGTCGCCGGTTTTATTGGTCCTTACGCCGGAAGCTCGGCGCCGACTGGATGGTGGAACGCGCTCATCAGCGGTCGTTTTGAAGGAACGTTGGGCAACCCTGCGTATGTAGACCCGTACCTCATCTTCTCGATGTTCTTTGCCGCATACCTTTGGATCACGAGTAAGGTTGAGGGAACGCTCACCGCGCTGAAGTCCTGGGGATATGGCGTGCTTATCGCGATATTATTCCTATTCTTCGTTCTCGGTCAGACGCGCGGTGCATTTATTGGTCTTGTCGTCGGCGTCTTCGCGTTGGTTTTATATCTGATCTTCTCTCAGAAGGGGAAGACGCGGAAATGGGGCGCTGTCGCGCTGGGGATACTCGTCATACTTGGCGTAGGGCTCTATGCCGTGCGAAACAATCCGGCGGTACAGAACTTGCCGGAGGGACGATTGCTCCAGCTCAGTTTATCGGACGGCACCGCGCAGACCCGTTTCTGGGTGTGGGGAGAGGCATGGCAGGGTTTCCTCGAGAGGCCGGTGCTCGGATGGGGTCCGGAGAACTTTACTCCGGTGTACGACAAGTTCTTCAATCCCGCGTTCTATGCTCCCGGTCAGAACAACGAAACATGGTTCGACCGTGCGCATAGCGTGTTCTTCGATTATCTCTCGGAGACCGGCGTATTGGGACTCCTCAGCTATCTCGGCATATTCGCGGTTCTTTACTGGGAGTTCTTCAAGAATGCCCATAAGAGCACCACTTCGCAGTTGCAAAAAGGATTGTTCATCGCGATCCCGATAGCCTACCTCATCCAGGGAATAGCCATCTTTGACGTGTTCCCGATGTATATCAGCTTGTTCACATTCCTTGCGTTTGCCGCGTACTATTTCTCCGTCCATAAAAAAGCAAAAGCATCATAATGAACAAACCTATGGAAGACCGGACATATCAAAGAGTTATTGCGATCATCATTGTTGCCATCATTCTCGGCATTGCCGTTTATGGATCCTATTTGCCGATGCGCAAAGCACAGATTTTCATTGCCACATTGCAGGGACTTCAGACGGCGCAGGGCCAGGCGACCTCGTTGCAGGATCTCGAGAACAAGCTTTCCGTTCCGCTTAATTATCCATCGCCCATCGGGCAGGAGGAACTGGTGCGTAATATGGCAAACAGTGTTCTTTCATTCGTTCAGCAAGGCGGCGGAGCGAGCTCCACTGCGGCGCTCATCGGATACCTCAATAGTTACTACGATCCCATCCTTAACAAAGGGAAGGGGATGAGCTTCGGGCAGGATCTCTACTTGGAAGGCGCGATCAACGAGATCGCCTTTGCCGGGACGAACGACCCGAATTACCTTCAGGCAGCGCAGAAATGGTATTCGGAGGGAGTCGTGCTCGGCCCAAACCGACCGCAGTCATTATACGGACTCTTTGATGTTTTCCGAGCAGAAGGCGATGCCCCCGATACGATCTCCGTTGGAAACGTGATTCTTAAGGATTGGCCGGCGGATACGCGCATACAGCAGGCGATGGCCTTGTTCCTTACGGCTTCAAGCACTCCGACATCGACAAAGGCGAAAACCAAATAAGGCGGCAATGCCGACCTTCGGCTCAATACTATGAAGACGGCGCTCATTACCGGCATCACCGGGCAGGATGGAAGCTATCTGGCCGAGTTGCTTTTGGGAAAAGGATACGATGTCCATGGCATTATTCGACGCTCATCGACGTTTAATACCGGCCGCTTGGACGAGATCTATAAGGACCCTCACGTAGCGGAGTCCCGGCTTCATTTGCACTTTGGGGACCTTTCCGATGCGAACACCATTCGCCATCTTATCCATAAGATCAAACCGGATGAGATTTACAACCTCGGCGCCCAATCGCATGTACGGGTTTCGTTCGACATCCCCGAATACACCGCGAACGTCACCGGTGTCGGGGTTATGCGGGTGCTGGAGGCAATAAAGAATTACGAAGAGCACACCGGCAAAAAGATAAAATTTTACCAGGCGTCGAGCTCCGAGATGTTCGGTTCGGAATTGCCTCCGCAGAACGAGGAAACGCGGTTTCATCCGCGTAGTCCCTATGGCATTGCCAAGGTGTTTGCGTTTGATGTCACGCGTAACTACCGCGAGGCATACGGAATTTTTGCGGTGAACGGCATCCTTTTCAATCACGAATCGGAGCGCCGCGGCGAGACATTCGTCACGCGAAAGATCACGCGCGGCGTCGCGCGCATCTTGGCCGGATTGGATGAGAAGCTTTATTTGGGGAATCTCGATGCGCGGCGGGACTGGGGCTACGCTCCGGAATACGTCGAGGCGATGTACCTTATGCTCCAACAGCCGGAACCCGAAGATTTTGTGATCGGCACGGGGCAGTCCCATTCGGTCGGTGATTTTGTGCAGGCTGCGTTCGGTGCGGTGGGGATCGACGACTGGAAGAAATATATAGAGATCGATCCACGCTACTATCGCCCCTCGGAGGTGGATAATCTTATTGCGGATGCGAGCAAGGCAAAAAAGAAATTAGGGTGGGAGCCGAAAATAGATTTCAATACGCTGGTCAAGAAAATGATGAAGCACGATCTTATCAAGCATGACCTCCACGATCACGCAAAGAAGATAGATCTATAACATGGAACTAGCCGGCAAAAAAATATTGGTGTCCGGGGGGAACGGATTCCTCGGAACCAAAGTGGTGGAGAGCCTGCTTGTGCACGGCGCAAAAAAAGAAGACCTTTTTATTCCGCGCTCCGCGGAGCTCGATCTTCGTAAATGGGAGGATTGCGTCAAAGCGGTCGCAGGGCAGGATATGGTCATCCATCTGGCGGCGGTCGTCGGGGGCATCGGCGCAAACCGCGAGCATCCGGGAAAGTTCTTTTACGAGAATTTAATGATGGGCGTCCAGCTTATGGAGGCGGCGCGTCTTGCGGGCGTCAAGAAATTTGTTGCCATCGGCACGGTCTGCGCCTATCCCAAATTCGCCGCGGTGCCGTTCAAGGAAGACGATATCTGGAGCGGCTATCCGGAGGAGACGAACGCGCCGTATGGCTTGGCAAAGAAGATGCTACTTGTGCAAGCGCAGGCGTATCGTCAGGAATACGGTTTTGACGCCATCTATCTTTTGCCGGTGAACCTCTATGGCCCTGCCGATAATTTCGATCCGGCGTCCTCGCACGTCATTCCGGCGCTCATCAAGAAGGTGTACGAGGCAAAGAAGGCGGCCGCGCCGTTCATCGAGGCATGGGGAACCGGCAGTGCGAGCCGTGAGTTTTTATATGTGGATGACGCCGCGGAGGGGATCGTCCTCGCCGCCGAAAAGTATGAAAAGAGCGATCCGGTGAACATTGGCTCGGGCATGGAGATCACTATTAAAGACCTTACCGAGACGATCTGCCGGCTTATGGACTATAAAGGCGAGATCCATTGGGATCCCACGAAGCCCGACGGCCAGCCGCGCCGCATGTTGGATGTGAGCCGCGCCGAAAAAGAATTCGGCTTCCGGGCAAAGGTTACGTTTGAGGCGGGGCTTAAGAACACCATCGATTGGTACATTGCGAACGTGGATAAGTTCGGGGCGAAATAACCATGGTGGTCGTTGCTTTGCGGGGAGGGTTGGGCAATCAGATGTTCCAATACGCGGCGGGGCTCGCGGCCGCTCGGGCGGCCGGCGTGCCGCTTAAGCTCGATACGGTCTATTTGAACGATCGCTTCCCGCGGCCGTCCTTCAGCCCGCGGACGTACGACCTGGATATTTTTTATGTCGAGTCCCAGATGACGCGGCTGTCGCGCGCGTCGAGCTCGTTCCCGGTCCCGGGATTTTGGCTCGGCCTCGACCTCGCGCTCGTGCACGCAAAAAATGCGCTCGGGATCGGGAAGGTTCTAAAGGAAAAAAGAGGGTTCGTCTTTGACCCCGAAGTTACGAGCGGAACGAAAGAGCTTTTCCTCTGGGGATTTTGGCAGACGCCGAAATATTTTTCGGGGATCGAAGACGAGTTGCGCGAGGCGTTCCGTTTCGTGCACCCGTTGGACGGCGATGCCGCGCGGATCGCGGAGGATATCAAGAATACGAACTCGGTCTCGCTCCACGTGCGCCGCGCGGATTATGTCCTGCCGAAATATCGGAATACGTATGGCGAGACGAATCTTTCCTACTATGATAAGGCAGTGCAATCGATGGCCCAAAAAGTTGCCGATCCCAAGTTCTATATATTTTCCGACGACATTGCGTGGTGCAAGGAGAACATCAAGCTTTCCTTCCCTGTGGAATATATAGAGCGAAGTTCCGAGGGGCCCAAGGCCAGCCATCATCTTCAGCTGATGTCGCTCTGTAAGCACAACATCATTGCGAACAGCACGTATTCCTGGTGGGGCGCGTGGCTGAATCAAAATCCCGGCAAGCATGTGATAGCGCCGGCGGTTTGGCATGTGGGGGAGCAGGCGGGGGACGATGACATCATCCCGGCCGGATGGGAGCGGATATGAGGGCGTGGCGGATTTTTTTTTGATTTGCTATAGTAGAAACCATGACTATTACTACATGCCGGGTGTGCGGAAGCGATCGTATTGAGGGGTTTTTCGATCTCGGAAAACAGCCTTTAGCCAATTCTTTACTGGACACTCCAGATGACCAAGAGGAGGTGTATCCGCTTTCCTTGAGCTACTGCCACGAATGTTCTCTCGTTCAGCTTGATGAGACGGTTCCTCCGGAAAAATTGTTCTTGCATTATCTTTGGGTGACGGGCACGTCAGCCACAGCTCAAAAGCACGCCAACACTTTTTATGAAGCGTGCGTTTCTCGGCTGAATAATCCGGACAAAAAGGGATACGTGCTTGAGGTCGCTTCGAACGACGGCACGTTCCTCATTCCGTTTCAGAAAGGCGGATATTCGGTCCTTGGTATTGATCCGGCAAAGAACATCGCGGCTATGGCGGTAGAGCAGGGAGTTCCCACGGAAGCGATCTTTTTCGGCTCGAAGTCCGCGGCCGATATCGTTTCCAGAAAAGGAAAAGCAGAAATAGTTTTTGCGCGAAATGTGCTTCCGCATGTCGCTGAAACACGGGATTTCGTGGATGGTTTGCAGACGTGCTTGAGCGATACGGGAGTGCTTGCTATAGAGGCGCACTACGCAAAGATCATCCTGGAAGAATTGCATTATGATTCGATCTATCACGAGCACCTCTGCTACTTCACGGTAAAGAGCATGGAGCGCTTGCTTGAAAGCTTCGGCCTTTACGTTTTCGACCTCGCCGAGAGTCCGATCAGCGGCGGTTCCCTTGTCTATTTTGCGACAAAAGAAAAGAAAGATCCTTCTGCGCGGCTTATTTCATATCGCGAGCGCGAGGAGGCCGATAAGACCAACGACTTTGACCAGTGGAAGGATTTCGCAAAGCGTTCCTTTGAGCACCGGGATGCGCTCACCGCTATGTTAAACACGGAAAAAACCAAGGGAAGCAAGATCGTGGGATGGGGCGCGTCGGCGCGAAGTTCGACTATGCTTAATTTCTGCGGTATCGGTCCGGATGTCGTGCCGGTTATCGTGGACTTGAATCCCCTAAAGCAGGGGAAGTTTACGGCAGGAACGCATATTCCGATCAAGAACGACGAGGAGGTGATGAAGGAAGGTCCGGATTGCGTATTTCTGCTTGCCTGGAATTTTAGGGATGAGATCGCGGCGCGCCTCGCCGAACGGTTTGGGTTTAAAGGAATCTGTATCGTGCCGTTCCCAAAGGAGCCTCACGTCATGCAGGTCCCTTCGGTGTAAATTGACAAAGGTAAATCCGATCCGTATACTGCATTAATCCAATGGTTATCGTTCGCGCCCCTATGCGCATCAGTTTTGTCGGCGGAGGCACCGACCTCGCCGATTTCTATACCAAATCCCCGGGGAGGGTGATTTCGACTGCGATCGATAAATATGTCTATGTGACCGTGAACCGGGCCACGCTCTTAAAGAAGGTGTACGCTCGGTACGGCAAATTCGAAGAAGTCGACCATTCCCGTGAGATCCAGAACGATCGGATCCGGGAAGCTCTGCTCCATTTTGGGATCACGAGCCACATCGGTATAGCGACGTTCAATGATCTTCCGGAAAAGACCGGGCTTGGATCCTCGTCGAGTTTCTCGGTCGCTCTCATGAAGGCGCTTCTTGTGACGAACGGGCAAAAAGCGCCCCCGGCAGATATCGCCGAACTCGCTTCGCATCTGGAGATCGATCTCGTGAATGATCCTGTCGGCAAACAGGATCAGTATGCGGCGGCGTTCGGCGGCTTGAACGTTTTCCAATTCAACTCCGATCATGTCGTCGAGGTAACTCCGGTCCATATTGATTATAAGATCCAGGCGGAATTCCAGGACCACATCCAGCTTTTTTATACCGGGATTACGCGCCTTGCGTCGTCCGTGTTGACCGAGCAAAAAGCGAACATCGGGAATAAGATGCAATCGCTTCAGGCTATGGCGGGTTCGGTGTATGAGTTTCGCGACCGGTTAGCGAAAGCCGATTTTCCTGGGATGGGAGCGATGCTTCATGATGGCTGGATTACAAAGAAAACGCTCGCTTCGAATGTTTCGAACCCGATCATCGATGCACTGTATGATGCCGGCAAGAGTTCGGGAGCGTGGGGAGGTAAGGTTCTCGGTGCCGGCGGTGGAGGGTGCGTCATGTTCCTGACCCCATTCGACAAGCAGGCGGCGGTCAAAGCGGCCGTCACGATGGTCGCTCAAAAGAACAATCTGCAGGAATTCACCGAAGTGCCGGTCCGCTTCGTGAAAGCCGGCGTTGAGGTGCTCTTGAATAACGAACACGAGAGTCCGGCAAAATTTTCTTAATATCTACAACATGGATTCGTACCTTGATGGTTTTCTTAATAAAGTCACCGACGCCCTCCGGAATGTCCCGAAGGAAGAGATCGCGAAGGCGCTCAATATCATACAGGCCACTTATGAGCGTGATGGCCGCATCTATATCTTCGGCAACGGGGGATCCCTCGCGATCGCGACGCATTGGGTGAGCGATTTCAATAAAACGGTTTTTAGCCATAATTTGGGCGCCACCACGCGGCGCTTCCAGGCTATCCGCCTGCCTTCCACCGAATCCGAGCTTACGGCGTGGGCGAATGACATCGGCTACGACATGGTCTTTGCCGGGCCGCTCAAGAACTATATCCGTGAATCGGACGCGCTCATCGCCATCTCAAGTTCCGGCAATTCTATCAATATCATAAAGGCGGTGGAGCTCGCGCGTGAGCACCAGGTTCCGGTCATCGGGCTCTCTGGATTCGACGGAGGTAAGCTCAACGAACTTTCCGACGCGAAGATCGTAGTAAAGACGGCGAAGGGCGAATACGGCGTCGTGGAGAGCGTGCACGGGACGATCCTGCACCTTATGACGCAGTACTTTGTGGACTATTTCGACTATATGGCCGCGCGCGAAGCGAAGGCTGGTCCCAAGGCTTGATAAAAACTGTCCGAATCGGTATGATTCGGACAGTTTTTGGTTTTTTCCGAACGGAAAGAGGATTCCCATGAAAGTTGAGAAGACGACCCTTGATGGCGTCCTTGTGGTGACGCCGGAGATCTATGAGGATTTCCGGGGTGCGAATATGAGCATTTATAACGAGGGCGAGTATGTTCGCGCCGGCATCGATATTAAGTTCGTGGAGGACAAGGTGACGACGTCGTGGCGGAATGTTTTGCGGGGCATCCACGGCGATCCGGGGACATGGAAGTTTGTGGCGTGCCTTTATGGAGAGATCCATTTCGTCGTCGTGAATTGCGATGAAAGCGATCCTGCCGCGTTCGGTAAGTGGGAGGCGTTTCGTCTGTCCCGTTCAAACCGACGGCAGGTGCTTGTCCCGCCGATATACGGCAACGCGCATCTGGTCATGAGCGAATTCGCGGTATTCCATTATAAGTGGTCGGAATACTATCATCCGGAAGCTCAGTTCTCCTATCGGTTCGATGATCCGCGGTTCAAGATTCCGTGGCCCACGGCCGGACCGTACCTTTCGGAACGCGATGCGTTGCCTTGGGACGCGATCGGGCGAAAACACTGACTCTATGGAGAGGTTGCGACCTCTCCATTTTTATTATAGACTTCCGCACAGAAAGGGAGGTTCACAAAATAATGACAGAGACACAGGCGTACCCTATCCGTTACCATCTCGCGGAAGACACCATCGACAATGTGGATATCGATCTTCTTCGCGGCTGGCTCGCAGGCTACCCGCGGCTTACCATGGGTCCCGTTACGCGACAGTTCGAAGAGAAGTGGAGCCGGTGGCTGGGCTCGGAGTACTCCGTGTTCTGCAATTCCGGTTCTTCGGCAAACCTCTTGATGTACTACGCGCTCCTGCGTTCCGACAGGCTTCTGGCCGGCTCGCATTCGGGAAAGAATCTCAAAGTGATCGTCCCGAGCGTTGGCTGGGTTACCACCATCGCTCCGGCGATCCAACTGGGATTTCAACCCATCATGTGCGAGGCCGATCCCGATACCTTCGGTCTCGACCTCAATCATCTCGAGGAGCTTATCAAAAAGCATAACCCCGGGACGGTCGTTCTCGTGCAGGTGCTCGGCGTTCCGCACAAGATGGACGAGGTCATGGCTCTCAAAAAGAAGTACGGATTCGTCCTTCTCGAGGACGCGTGCGCCGCAATGGGCGCGTCGTATCACGGGAAGAACGTGGGGACGTTCGGCGACATGGCGAGCTTCTCGTTCTACTTCGGGCACCAGATCTCGACGATCGAAGGCGGGGCGGTATCAACGAACGATCCGGAATTTCGGGATTTACTCCTGATGCATCGCAGTCATGGGTGGCTGAAAGATCTTGATCCGGAGACCCGTGATGCGATCTATCGCCGGTACGATGTCGACCCGTTCCACTCACCATTTACCTTCGTCGAGCCGGGCTTTAACCTTCGTCCGACCGACCTGCAGGCCTTCATCGGCTTGCGGCAGATTGACAAGATGGAGTGGCTCATCGAGCGGCGCGGTGCAAACCATGCCGCATATCTCAAAAATCTTGGGAGTGAATTCGCCGTACAGCGCCCTCCTGTGAATTCAAAGATATGCAGCATCCATTTTGGGATGCTTGCGGCGACGAGCGATGAACGGCGCCGGATCGTTACGGCGCTTGCGGAGAACGGCATCGAGACCCGGATCTTTTCGGCCGGGAATCTTGGCAGACATCCGTTCTGGTCTAAAGAGTACGGCGAATTTCGTGCTCCGATGGCCGACCGCATTCACGAACGGGGCCTGTTTTTGCCTAATCATCCGTCGCTTACCCACGACGAAATCGACTTCATCTCGGGCGTCGTTCTGGGCAGTCTCTGGAACTGATGTTTGAATGATTTTTCAGCACACCCCGCATACGATCGCGGGGTGTTTTTTTGACTTTAGGCATCAACGGCGTTATAACGTAGGCAGAACATCATATCGCAGTATCGCATCATGCCTATAAGGAGGCGGAGCATGTCCTGGAATATCCTGGTTACGGGTGGTGCCGGCTACATCGGTTCGGTGCTGGTCCCGGAGTTATTGCGGGCCGGGCATCGGGTGACGGTCATCGACAACTTTATGTACGGCCAGACATCGCTTCTCGATGTCTGCCGTTACGAAACGCTCACCGTCGTGCGCGGCGATGTTCGTAACGAGCGTTTAATTGAAGCGCATGTCAAAGGGAAGGATTTCATCATACCTCTTGCATGCATCGTGGGCGCTCCCGCGTGCGAAGCGGACCCCGTTGCCGCACGAAGCATCAACCATGAGGCGATCCTTATGATCACCGCTTACATGAACAGTCAGCAGGGGATCGTGTTCCCCAACACGAACAGCGGGTACGGGAGAATGGTGGAAGGCGTCGCAGAGTGCGACGAACGTTCACCGCTCGACCCCGTTTCGCTCTACGGCATACTCAAGGTGGATGTCGAGCGGAAATTGCTTGATATGCACAACGCCGTCACTCTGCGTCTCGCCACCGTTTTCGGTGTGAGCCCCAGGATGCGGATGGATCTGCTGGTCAACGACTTCGTCTATCGGGCGGTCGTGGATCGTGCGGTGGTGCTCTTTGAGCCTCACTTCAAGCGGAACTATATCCACGTGCGGGACGTGGCACGCGGCTTCATGCATGTCATGGAAAACTACAAGGCGATGCAGGGTCAGGCCTATAACCTCGGCCTTTCGGATGCTAATCTGAGCAAAGCGGAATTGTGCGCGGAGATCAGGGAACAGCTTCCGGGATTTGTCTTTACGGAATCCGCGATTGGCGAGGATCCCGACAAGCGAAACTACATCGTGAGCAACGCCAAAATCGAAGCAACGGGCTACCAACCGCGCGTGTCGCTTTGGGAAGGCATTGCGGAGCTCATCAAAGCGTATCAGATCGTTCGCAGGAATGAATTCACCAACCTGTGAAGGAAACGATAGGCACAGAGGTCGATTTACTCGGCCTCTTTTTTTATCTTTTCAATAATGTTTGTGGCGGATATGTTTTCGAATTCCTCCGGAGCGGTACGTGGCAGTACGATCATCGTGATGCCGTACTTCGCCGCCGCTTCGCGGCGACGGGGCATATCATAGCCGTCATCATTCACCACGTAGGCGTCAGGGGATAATTCCCGGAAGACAGACTCGAGTATTTCAAGGGGGTGTACGGTCGTATGCGACCAATCGTCCAGTATGGCGTAGTCAATGGGTTTTAATGAGTCAATCATTTTGAGGCGGAGGTGTTGATTGAGTATGGGACGGGACGGCCCTTTGTTGCGGCGAATCGGCTCGTCGCCGCCCACCAACACCACGAGCACGTCGCCGTAGCGTCGGGCGTCCTCAAAAAAAAGCACGTGTCCGGCGTGGGTGAGATCGAACGATCCCGAAACGAAAACGATTTTTTTGTCACGATGCTTTTCGCGGATATCGCCGAGGCGATCGAACGGGATAATCATGGTGATATGATACCGCAATTTAAAATTGTTGACAATGACGGGATTTTTTAGTATAAAACCAGCAGTAGCGGAAGCCAACGCATCATGAAGAGGAGTCACTATGAAGGTTCCTTTTGCCGTGGGAGAACCGTCGTTTCCCTATCGGTCGCCCGTACCCAGTAAGTTTTGTACCCGCCAGGATTACGAATATCCCGACGGGAGCAAGAAAGATTTCTATCTATGGGGCCCAAGCATTTTTTCGGTCCTCGTGTTTGCGATCACGGAAAACGGTAACGTTCTTGTCATAAGGCAATGGCGGCCGGGCGCGGGAGGTGTCATCAAAGAGGTGGCCGGTGGACATCGAAAGAAGAAGCCCCAAGTTGAAGGTCTTCAGGATCCTATCGAAGCCTTGATCGACGAACTTCGAGAAGAGACCGGCTATCGCGCCGCGGCTATCGTCCCGCTGTCGGACATTTGGGCGGAGCCGGCATCGGAGCAGGCGGGATTTAATTGCTTTCTGGCGCTCGACTGCAAGAAAGTGGGGGATCCGGAGCCGGAGTTCGAGGAGATTCTCGAGCCATGCGAGATGTCCATGGATGACTGGCTCGATTTTTGCTCCAGTCCCGCAACCGGGAAGGAAAAGGATGGCAAGACGCTTGCCATCACCCTCCTTGCGCTGCGACACATGGGACGCATCTGAAGCGAAGCGGAAACCTGAGAGGATGTTTGCCAAGACATCCTCTTTTTATTTATTTAAAATAAGCGCATTCATCTTTGACAGGATGGTCTTCGTATCGTACTATTCCCGCAGCAGCATACAAAACAAGTCAGTAAAGGAGAGCATCGTGAAGACAGACGTTCTGTTTGTTATCCCTAACGGCCGGGCACCCGGCGCCTATGGTCCAGTGGCGAAAGATGCTATTGAGCCGCCTGCGGCAGCACGCTTTGCGGCCGGCTACCTCATGCGTCGAAATGTGACCGTTGATCTTTTTGACGCGAACATTTCCGATCAGGCACCCGATCAAATGGCTGAGGATGTGCAGAGCGTCGATCCGGCGCTCGTCGTCATCCCGGTCTACGGATTCAATCCATCATCGAGTACTCAGACGATGCCATCGGCGCGGGCATTCGCAGCCAGCATCAAAGAGCTTGTCCCGCATATACCGATCCTTTTCTTGGGGACGCACCCGGCAGCATTGCCGGAACGTACACTCCTTGAAGAGCCGATCGACTATGTTTGCACGGGGGAAGGTCCGGTGACCATCCACGAACTCGTGCAAGTCATCAAAAGTGATGGAGACCTGAATCGTGTCCGCAGTCTGTGCTATCGCAAAGACGGCGGGATCGTACGAAGCGGGCCTGCGCCGCTACTTGACCTGAACGAGGAGTGGTCTCTTGAGGGGTGGAAATTGACCGATCCCCGAAAGTACCGCGCCCACAACTGGCAAACGTTCTACCGGGAGTTCGATGACCGCGGGCCGTATGCGAATCCGTTTTCGAGCCAAGGGTGTCCGTTCCATTGCGATTTTTGCAATATACAGTCACCGTTTCGCGAAGGGGATGCATTGCGTGTGGTCCAGGGTCTCGCACGGGCAGACGTGAACAGCCATCGGCTCCTCCGCCCTCAGCTGTTCGTCGAAGAATTGACGTACCTCGTCGAGCAGTTCGGCGTGCGCTACATCAAGATCCCCGACGAGATGTTTGGGCTTGGCACCGAGCACGTCCTTACCATCGCGAAGATGGTGCAGGAACGGTTCGGCGACTCGCTTAACTTCTGGTGCTATTTCCGCGTCGATACATGCCTGCCAAAGTACCTCGATCCGCTCCGCGCCGCCGGCTTCCGGTGGCTCGCGCTCGGCATCGAGGCGGCAAACAGCAGGGTGCGTTCCGGACAGGACAAGCGGTTTAACGACCAGACGATCGTCAAGGTCGTCGACGCCGTTCATGCCGCAGGTCTTGAGGGCGCTCTGAACTATATCTTCGGCTTGCCCGAAGATACGATGGAGTCGATGCAGGCAACCTACGATATGGCAGTTTCCCTCAACAGCGCTTTCGCCAATTTCTATTGCACGCAAGCGCTGCCGGGATCCGAACTGTATCGTCGGGCGGTCGTAAACAAGTATCCGTTGCCCGATCGCCCCGGTGGCCCTGGATGGATCGGTTATTCCCAGTACGGGTACAACAGCGAACCGTTCTATCTCGGCAATGCACTCACTCCCGCGCAGGTCTTGGAGTTTCGTGATCGGGCGCAGTTCAGCTACTACCAGCGTCCGGAATTCAGGAAGCGTCTCATGGCCGATCCCAAGTTCGGGACGACAGCGCTCGGTGTCATCGATGGCTGGATGAAAAATCTTGCCCCTGATGTCCTCGTGCGTCGGCTTCTCGAACCGGTGAGCGCCGTCTAGCCTTTGTTGATCGTAGCGAATATGATGTGCGGGCCGTCTTAGGACGCCCCGCTTTTTTTATTGACCGATTAGAGAAGAAGTTCTATGATACCAGCGGCTTTTCGAAATTCTTTATGCAGTGCCCAGGAGGCAATCACATGGGTTCGACGATAACCAAAGAGCAGCTGATCGCTTTCGAGTCCGAAATCGCGGACCTGTATTGCGCCGGCAACATCCGGGCTCCCGTCCATCTTTCTGATGGCAACGAGGATCCGCTGATCGAAATTTTCACCGAGGTGCGCCCGGAGGACTGGGTGTTCTCAACCTGGCGTAGCCATTACCACGCGCTTCTCCACGGCATTCCGCCCGACGAGATCCGCGAGGAGATCCTCAAGGGAAATAGCATCACGTTGTGTTTCCCGGAGCATCGCTTTTTCTCTTCAGCGATAGTGGGAGGCATCATCCCGATCGCACTCGGTGCCGCACTCGGTATCAAGCGCAAAGGCGAATCCCGACACGTGTGGTGTTTTATCGGCGATATGACGGCAGAAGGCGGCACGTTCTACGAAGCAGCCAAGTATGCCGAAAACTTCGGGTTGCCGATCACGTTCGTCGTCGAGGACAACGGCGAAAGCGTCGGCACCCCGACCGGAGTGGTGTGGGGTAGGAGCGCGGATGCCCTGCCGGATTATCTCCGGTGGCCGCGTACCAATATCCGCTCCTACCGCTACAAGAAGCAATGGCCGCACGTCGGCGCAGGCAGATGGGTGACCTTCTAGCCGGAAAGGAGTCGATCATGAAGTACAAGGATGAAGTGGAAACAGCGATGTCGCTCCTTATAGGGCACCCGCAAACGATCTTTCTGGGTCAGAGCGTTGCCTATAAAGGCAATGTGATCTTCAAAACCCTGGAGCATCTACCGCCCGAACGGAAGATCGAAACTCCGGTCTTCGAAGAGACGCAGATGGGGATTTCCATCGGGCTCGCGCTCGAAGGATACATCCCGGTCAGCGTGTTCCCACGGTTCAACTTCCTTTTGCTCGCCATGAACCAACTCGTGAATCATCTGGATAAGATGAGGCACATCTCACATGGCGGTTTTACCCCCAAGGTCATCGTGAAGACGATGGTCGGGAGCACGCGTCCGCTCGATCCCGGCATTCAGCACAAAAGTAACTTCACCACGGCATTCAAGGCTCTCGGTATGGATGAAGTAGTGATCTCGGACCTTACCGAACCCGAGATGATCGTTCCCGCGTATGAACTCGCCCTGCTCCGCACGGATGGAAAGTCCACCATCCTTGTGGAATACGGCGATTACTATGAAGAGAAGTGATCATGTTCTATCGGTCGAAGGCGCGGAGAATTCATTTTCTCCGCGCATTTTTATTGTTTGCTTTTCCGCCTGCTTTCTCATACACTCTAATGGTTAAATCATGGTCATAAGCAGAACTCCATTCCGAGTTTCTTTTTTTGGGGGCGGCACGGACTATCCGACATGGTATCGCGAGAACGGTGGCGCGGTGCTTTCGGTTACTATCGATAAATATTGTTATCTCTCCTGTCGTTACTTGCCGCCATTTTTCGAACATAAGACGAGGCTCGTGTGGTCGAGGGTGGAATCTGTTCAGAGCACGGACGAAATCCAGCATCCTTCGGCGCGGGAGGTCATTAAATTTTTAAATATTCATAACGGGCTTGAGATTCATCACGATGGCGATCTGCCCGCGCGTGCGGGCCTTGGCTCGAGCTCCGCTTTTACCGTCGGGCTTTTGAATGCGTTGAACGCCCTACAAGGAAAGACCTCCACGAAGAGACAACTCACCCTCGACGCGATCCATGTTGAACAGGATCTTATAAAAGAGAATGTTGGCTCACAAGATCAGACGGCCGTTGCTTACGGAGGGCTCAATTTCATCACGTTTGACGGTAGCTCTTCCCATGTGAATGTGACGCCGGTCATTATATCGCGCGAGCGGGCGGCAGAGCTCGAGGGTAATCTTATGATATTCTTCACCGGATTTTCCCGCACGGCATCGGAAGTTGCCGCCGATTGGATCAAGAATACGTCTCGGAACGAGGCCGATCTCAGGGCGATTCGTGCAATGGTCGACCATGGCATGGATATTCTTGTCGATCCAGGGACCGACCTTACCGAGTTTGGAAATCTTTTGCACGAACATTGGATGCTCAAGCGCGGGCTTGCGGCGAGCGTTTCGACGAGCGGTATCGACGGTATTTATGAGACTGCCCGCAAGGCAGGTGCCGTGGGAGGCAAGCTCCTCGGCGCCGGCGCCGGCGGCTTCATTCTCTTTTACGTTCCCAAAGAACGCCAGCCGGCCGTAAAGATGGCGCTTGCGCATCTGCTCCATGTGCCATTCCACTTCGAGACGCTTGGCAGTCAGATTGTCTATCACACACACGACGACTACGCACAACCTCCCCAGTTGGCCTAGCGTCCGTATATACTAACGGTGTTTTAAACTCGCCCGGACGTTCTCCGGCATCGGACCCAGGCGGCCAAGGATACCATGCCACGTGCCATAGAAATATGCGCGCAGCTTCTTGCCCTTCTCCTTTTCAAAGAGGACCATCTTGATCATGTAGCGGGGGATGAGAATCGCCCAAATTCCGTAGTACCACTCCGGATTCTGTAGGACGAACAACCTGAATTCATGTAGATACTGATACATAAAATTGCGGCTTGCGAAATAATAGCGGTACGCTCCGTAGTTGGGGATAAGGATCGTTTTTCCGAAAAACTTTCGCATATCGGGATGACCCCAGCGGGTCTCGCAGATGGCGTGGGGAACCATAAGATTTTTGAATCCTTTTGCGCGGACGCGATGACAGAATTCGCCATCGAAGCCATCCATAAAGAACCCGGCATTATAAAAACCAACGATCGGGAAGACGCTTGTTTTTACCATTTGCCCTTCGGACGTGCCGCCGAACTCCGTGATATGCGCGGGGAGCTGAGGGTCGTGCACGTAGCCGCGGATCGTGAGCAGGTTTGGCGTGATGAGTCCAATGCTCTTTTTTTGTTCTTCGCTGAGCTTGTTATAGGCGGCGAGCATGGTCTTTATAAAATCCGGCTTCATCGGCGAGTCGTCCGTAAGCGTCACGGTCCAGGTCGCACCATGTTCGATGGCCAACTTTGTGGCATCGTTAAAAGCTACGCTATTGCCCAGGTCGATTTCATTCCAAATGATCTCGAGGAATCCGCCAAACTCCTCTTTCATCTTTCGAAGCTCTTCCTTCGGCTCGGGGCGGTCGGAGTTGTCCGAAACAATTACGCCGTCGAGTTGTCCTTTGCATGACTCGATCACACTATGCAGAAGGGGCATCTCCGAATTTTTTTCGCCTAATATTCCGAAAATTTTCTCCTGTATCATAGTAGGCATTATACCGCATCGTATTGGGCGGACAAAGCCGGCCTTATTCCCTTTTTTTGCGAAAAAGGTAATATTAGAGCGTTCATGCTAAAAGACCATATCAAGGAATCTATCGGACTGCAGGGTCGGCTGCTCGAAGATGCGGGCCTGCATACTACATTCGATCTTGTCGTCGATCTTGTCGTCGCTGCATTTCGTTCGGGCAATAAGGTGCTCGCTGCCGGGAATGGCGGCAGTGCGGCTGATGCCCAGCACTTCACGGCCGAGTTCATGGGGAAGTATAAAATGGTCCGCGCGGCATGGCCGGCAATCGCCCTTACGGCAGACAGCGCCATTGTTACCGCCTGGGGAAACGATCATTCTTACGACGGCATTTTCGAGCGCCAGATCGAAGGCTTAGGGAAGCCGGGAGACGTACTTTTTGTTTTTTCGACTAGCGGCAATTCGAAGAACGTCCTGCTGGCACTCGCCGCGGCAAAAAAAATAAACATTGCGACGGTGGCAATGCTTGGCAACGATGGCGGTAAAGCGAAAGGACTCGCCGATCATGAAGTGATCATTCCCTCGAATAACACGGCACGGATTCAGGAAGCGCATAAGCTTATTTATCACAGCCTTGCAGAAGAGATCGAGAAGCGGTGCGTGACGCTTGCATAGCCCTCCACCCTCCGGCGGCTGGCGACTTTTTATTCCCCGACGATCGCGATCTTTCCGATCTCACGGAAGAGCGGCTCGCGGAAGAAATATAAAAGGAGCGTGTAAGCTGTTATCGAGGCAAGGATCGTTAAAATGACGTTGAGGCCGATCGCGGAGAGAAGCCAGGATATCAGTCCCATGCCGAGCCCGGCCATCGCTACCTTTCCAAGGCGAGGGATCACTTCAAAGTAGTTGATCTTTTTCATAGTGTGCCAAAGGTACCAATTGCTGAGCGTTTGGGCGAGGAGTGTTGCGACGGCAGAGCCGGCCATGCCGAAGGGAGGGATGAAAATAAGGTCCAGGACGACGTTCGCCACGCCGGCAATCACGGAGGCGACGATGAGGCTTTTTTGATGATTATAGGTAAATATAGCATTTGCAATGATCGTGGCCGGGAAGTCCACAAGCATAGTTATCATGAGGATCTTAAATGCCAATCCTCCGCTTGCGTAGGCGGAGCCGAAGACGAACGCCATAACGGATGTGCCAAGGACCGCGCCGCCGATCGCGAGCGGGACGGATAAAAGGAAGATTGTGCCGACCACGCGTTCAAGGATCGTGCGGAACTTGGGGTTATCTTTATTCGCGAGGCGTGATAAGAGGGGGAGCGTGGAATATTGGATGACGGTGGGGATGAGGTAAAAAACTTGGACGATGCGGATGCCGGCGGAGTAGATGCCGACATCCGAAGCTGAGCGCATCCAGCTGATGATGAGAATATCGCTATTGGTAAGGAGGATGCCGAGCGCGCCGGTGACCGCGAAGGGCCATGCCGATTGAAAGAGCGGACCAATAAGGTTCGCGCGGAATCGGGAAACCATAGCGGTAAAATACTCCCCGAAGGTTGCTACAGTCGCGACGAATCCGAGTCCGAGGCCTACTACGTATGCCCACCCGAACGAGACGGGCGATGGATGGATGCTCAACGCGATGAATCCGAAAATGACGATGGCGAGATTCATGGAAAGGAAGATTGCCGCTTCCCACTCCATTTTTTCCCGCGCACGAATGAACGAAAAAAGAAAATCGCGCAGGTTATCGAAAGCAATGATGCAGGCGACGATCGGCAGGAGAGCCTTCGCGCCCGGTAGGGTGCTGAAAAAAGGCGCGATAAAGATCACGAAAAGGACGCCGAAAACAAGGAGTCCGAGTTTAAGGAACGATGCAGTTGAAAACAATTCCATCTGCTTATCCTTGTCTATTTTTGCCGCGTCACGCATGATCACGGAATTCAATCCCGGATCGACGAACATTGTAAAGAATCCGGCGAGCGTGAGCGCGTAGGAGAAGATGCCGTACCCTTCGGTCCCGAGAACGCGGGCGGCATAGATGATAACGATGGATTTTACGATCCGCCCTCCAAAACTCGAGATGGTAAGCCAAACCGTATTTTTTGCTACGGTCTGCTTATTGGACGTGTTTTTGAAGAGAAACTCTTTTATTTTCTCGAACATGATAAATATTTTCTAATAATACACCTTTTTATGCGTTGGCGTTGACCGCGCTGTATCAACCTACTATGATGGTGGGGTTATGTCCTCCATCACGAAAGGAGTGGTCCTTGCGGGGGGCGAAGGGAAGCGTCTGTGGCCGGTAACGCTCGAGATCCCCAAGCCGCTCATCACTATTCGCAAAACACCGCTCATCAATTATAACCTTGCGTTGTTCGAAAAATTCGGCGTTAAGGATGTAAAGGTGGTCATCCGTCCTGAACATCGGGATGATTTTGCGCGCTGGCTGGGCGAGTATGAGCGAACGTTCGCTTCGATGAAGGTAGAAATATTGGAAGAACCCGAGCCGATGGGAACATTGGGATATTTGTATCACCGGTTGCGCGATTGGATGGACGGAGAAAACATCTACGTCACCAACGGGGATGATATCAAGAACGTGGACCTCGCGGCGATGGTGGATTTTCATTCGCGCGTCGGTGTCCCGGCGACAGTTGCTCTTATAGAAGATACCGAGCGGACCGATGGCGGGGCCGTGTTGGTAGTGGAGGATAAAATCTCCGCCTTCATGGAAAAGTTCGCCGCAGGCGATTCCAAACTGATCTCGGCGGGCATGTACATCCTTTCGTCCGCGGCATTGGATGCCATTCGTAACACTGAACTCCATGAAAAAAAGCACCTGATGTTTGAGACGGATCTTTTCCCGTTACTTGCCCGAGTAGGGAACCTCGGGGGATTTATATATGAAGGCACGCTCTATGATTGCGGAACGTTCGAGCGGTGGCATAGGGCGATCCGGGAAGCATAGGCCTTTATTTTCCGGCATTTCCGGTCTATAGTATTCATATTATGAAAATTCTTGTTACCGGCAATCGCGGATACATCGGTTCGGTGCTTGTAGAAATGCTCTTGGCAAAAGGGCATGAGGTGACCGGTTTCGACACCGGGTATTACGAGGATTGCTATCTGACGCCCGGTGCCGTGCCCACCCGGCAGATCACGAAGGACGTCCGCATGGCGAGCGCCGAAGATGTTGCCGGGATCGACGCGATCATCCATCTCGCCGCACTTTCGAACGATCCGTTGGGGGAGCTCAAGCCGGGACTCACGGAAGAGATCAATCTTGGCGGCACGCTCAAGATCGCGGAGCTCGCGAAGAGCGCCGGTGTAAAGCGGTTCATCTATTCGTCATCGCAGAGCATGTACGGCATGGCCGACACGAGCCACGAGCTTTCGGAGGACGAGGCCGGCCCGTATGGCGTGACGGCATACGCGCGTACCAAGTGGGATGCGGAAGTGGCGCTCAAGAAGTTGAGCACGAATGATTTCGTGGTCGTCTGTATGCGTCCTTCCACCGTATTCGGCGCAAGCCCGAACTTCCGAGCGGACATCGTCTATAACAGCCTCGTTGGTTCGGCGTTCGTCACCGGCAAGATCGAGATCAAGAGCGACGGCACTCCGTGGCGTCCGGTGGTCCACGTGCGCGACGTCTCGGCCGCATACATCGCCGGGCTTGAAGCGCCGGTGGAGCTCGTCGGCGGGCAGTCGTTCAACGTGGGCATCCCGGACGGCAACTTCACGGTTCGCACTCTTGCGGAAGCCGCCCAGCGCGCCGTTCCGGGAAGCGAGCTTACGTTCACCGGCGAGCACGGCTCCGATTCGCGCACCTATCGCGTGAGCTTCGATAAGATCCTTACGGTGTTGAAGGATTACTACAAGCCACAATGGAATTTGGATAACGGCGGCAAGGAACTCATCGAATTTTTTAAAAAAGTGAACCTTACCGAAGCGCAGTATCGCGGCCGCGAATGCAACCGCCTTAAGCAGATCAATTTCCTTTTGGAAGGTCAGCGGCTCGACGCAGGTTTGCAATGGCTAAAAAAATAAAACAGGCAGTGATATTCGCCGGGGGGATGGGCGTGCGCTTGCGGCCGCTCACACTCACCATGCCGAAACCGATGGTCCCCGTGAACGGGCGTCCTTTTTTGGAATATATCGTTGAGCATTTGCGCGAGAACGGGATCACGGACATTGTGATGCTCCTTGGCTATCTTCCGGAAAAGATCGCCGAACATTTCGGCGATGGAAAAGATTTTGGCGTGAACATTCGCTATTCATTCACCCCGCCGGAGTGGGAAAGTGGCGCCCGCTTGCGCACGGTGGGGGAGATGCTCGATGACGATATCCTTCTTTTATATTCCGACAACTATCTTCCGATAGACCTTGCCGCGATGACGGCAGTATATGAATCGCACGGCGGCACAGGCATGCTCACGGTATACAATAACCGCGACGCCGCGGGGGAATATGGATCGAAAAATAACGTGAAGGTGCAGGATGACGGCTCGGTCGCTTATTACGGGCCTGCCCTTGAAGTGCCCGAGGCGAATGCGATCGATATCGGTTTTTTTATCATGCCGAAATCGGTGCTTGAATTTATCGTCGGCGAAAACCCGAAGTTCCAGGACACCGTTCTGCCGGAGCTCATTGCCCGCAAGTCACTCTCCGCATTCCGCACCGATCATCCCTATTATCCGATCACATCGATCGGCCACATTCCGGTCGTGGAAAAGTTCTTTACGCCGAAGAAGGTGGTCTTCCTGGACCGCGATGGCGTGATCAATAAGAAAGCGCCCGAACATGACTACATAAAGAGCTGGGAGGAATTTGAATTTTTGCCGGGTGCCTTGGAGGCCTTGAGACTGCTCGCCGAGGCAGATTACCGGGTGTATGTTGTCAGCAATCAGCGGGGCATTGCACGCGGACTTATGACCGAAGCGCATCTCGCGGAAATAAACACCAAGATGACCGAAGAGATCAAGCGGCACGGCGGCCGCGTGGACGGCGTTTATTACTGCCCGCATAGCGACGATGATAACTGTTTCTGTCGCAAGCCGAGCCCCGGGTTGTTCTATCGGGCGGCGCGCGACCATCATCTTGACCTCACGAAGACCGTCATGATCGGCGACAGCAAGACCGATGTGCAGGCGGCAGAGGCCGCTCGCGTTCGCGGTATACTTATAAAAGAAGGGGAGCTTTTTTCGGCGGTAAAAGAACTTATTAAATAATCATGAAAATTTTTGTGACGGGCGGGACGGGATTCGTAGGGTCGCATGTGGTCGAAGAGCTTTCAAAAAAGGGGCATACGGTGCTTATTCTTTCGCGCGGCAAGCATGCGTCAACGCGTACAGTGCGCTATCTTCGGGGCGACCTTTCCACGCTTGCCACATGGAAGAAGCAACTGAATAAATTCAAGCCGGCCGCCGCCATCCATATGGCATGGGAGGGCATCCCGGATTATGGTCCGGAGAACAGCGTCCGGAATCTTTCTTATGGCGTGGCGCTGATGCGTGCGCTTGCGGGCGCGCATTGCAAGAAGGTCGTGGTGACCGGCAGTTGTTGGGAATACGGGACCCTGCAGGGCGCCCTGAAGGAAGACGATGCGGTGCGCATTCTTAATCCGTTTTCGGCGACGAAACTTGCGCTCGCAAAGATGGGGGAGGTGGTCGCCCGGGAGAGCAATATGGCGTTCGTGTGGGCCCGGATATTCTACGTATATGGCCCGGGGCAGAAGTCGATCTCGCTCATCCCGCATCTCATCGCCCGGAAGCGCGCGGGGCTACTGCCCGAGATAAAAAATCCGAATGGCGGGAACGATTTTGTTTATGTCGGTGACGTGGCGCGGGCGATACGACTTCTTACGGAAAAGAGAACAAAAACCTCGCTCTATAATATTGGGGCAGGAAAACTTACCGGCGTGCGTGAGATTGCAAACGTTATCTACGGGAAGAAGATCATTCCGGGTCGCGGTAAGCCGTCGGGATTTTATGCGGATATCACTCGTATAAAAAAGGAATTTGGGTGGAGACCAAAGGTGGGCATCCAGGAAGGTATTCGCAAAATGGAAACATCGAAATAAACTATACGTACCATGATATTCAACGAAACAAAGATAAAAGGGCTATGGGTGATCGAGCTCGAGCCGCGCGGTGATGATCGGGGGTATTTCGTCCGCAATTTTGCGAAGGAAGAATTCGCGGCGCAGGGGATCGAATACGAAATCGTTCATATCAACCGGTCCTTCAGTAAGCTTAAAGGAACGACGCGCGGTCTTCATTATGAGGTACCGCCCAAGGTGGGGAATAAGACGATCCAATGTTTGCAGGGGCGGTTCTTTTGGGCGGCGGTGGATATCCGCAAAGATTCGCCAACATACGGACAGTTTTTCTCAAAGGAGCTTTCCGCCGACAAGAAGGAAATGGTGCTCTGCCCGCGGGGCTGCGCGAACGGCATTCAGGTGCTCGAGGACGATTCCGAACTTCAGTATTTCATGACGCAGGGCTATGCTCCCGAGTGCGAACGCGGCATCCCGTGGAATGATCCATATTTCCATATCGACTGGCCGTTCAAGACGCCGACGGTAATATCCGATAAGGATCTCAAGTGGCCCGCGGTAGATCCGCAAAATCCGCCGGCGGTTACGCTCTAGGTTCGGATCCTTTTACGTAGCAGACGAAGTCTTCTTCAACGTCCTGGTGAAGTTCGCAGATGTAGTCGGGGCGGATCGATCGGATGAGTTTGGGAAGCTCGTCTTTGTCCGTGGGTAAATGGTAGGCAGACATTGAGATGACCGGTCCCCATTTTTTTATCGTCTCCCGCGCGCCCTCCAGGATATTCCTTTCATACCCTTCGGTATCTATCTTTATAAAATCCACGTGTTGGATGTTCTTTTTTTTGACCGTTTCGTCGATGGAGGTGATGGCCACCGGTGTCGAGACCGCTCCTTTCATGGGGCCCATCGGGCTGTCTGCCATGCGGTTCCCGCCGGCATCCGCCGGATACAGGACAAGGATATTTCCTTCCGCGTTGCCCTTGCCGAGGGCCGAGTGAAACGGGTGAATGTTCGGGAATTTCTCGGATTGTTTTCTGAGCTTTTCGAAGGAAGCGGGAGCCGGTTCGAAGGAGTATACCGCCCCTTTCGGCGAGAGCGTGGCTGCGAGCTTTGAAAATATCCCCCAATTTGCGCCGGCATCGAAGATGATCGAATCTTCCCGGAGGAATTTTTTTGCGTGATATTGATCCTTTACCATGATCTCATAATTCAGCGATTGGCCTTCCCAATCAAGAATATCAACGAGTCCCGTCATTTCTCCGAACTTTCCGTAAAGAAAATATTTGAAGATCGCGTAGGGGATCATCGAGAGGATGGCATAATAAAAAGGAACCTCACCGTTGAATGCCGCACCGAGGAGCGTGAAACGATTGAGTATCTTATTTTTCATACGAAAATTATACCATAAGGACTCCGATGCCACCCCAGCCCTGATCCGCCTTTTCGATGAATTCTTTATAATTTTTACTCTCCGCCTTTAGTTCTGCCCAAAGCCGGGTTACCCCGCAGTTCGCGATCGGGGGGTGTACCGCCACGTCGTGGAATGCGATGACGCCGCCCTGTCGGACGAACGGAGCATAGAGTTCGAAGTCCTTTTTGACGCCTTCGTACGCGTGATCGGCGTCTATAAAGAGGAAATCAACCTGCGCACCGTTTAGCGTTTTTTTAAGCCGCTCAACCATCTCTTGTTTTTGCGAATCACCCCTGAGGAGGTCGATATGCTGGCCCTTCGACGCGAAGCGCTTGTAGAACGGTTCCTTCCATCGCGGGTATGCCCAGATGTTCTCGCCGCCGGGGAGGTCGATGCTTATAAGGTGCGCGTCCGGCGCCGCGAGGCGTGCCCAGATAAAAAACGTGCCGCCGCGCGAGGTTCCCACTTCGAGCACGGTTTTCGGAGCGAGCTTTTTGACGATCTCCGCCAGGTTCAGAATCTCCCAGTGCACCTGCGAAGGCCGGATGAATCCGCCGAGACCCTTATCGGCAAAGACGATCGCCTCTTCCGGAGTGAAGTGTCTTTCCGTCGCAGCGGTGAGCTGGATCGAGGCGATCGGGTAATACGCAAGGCGGAACGGCTCGAGCGACCTCAGTACGGCGCGTGATCCCTTCTTGATGAATCCGCCAAAACCGTCTTTCTTGAGGATCCTGCGGCAGCGGTCGGAAAACGATTCTTTCATAAGGACGGTGGTCATAGGGCTAATGATAATTTATTTGAAAAATTCAATCAAATACGCTATTCTGAGAACCATCATGATCACGGTGCGTATTCGCGGAGGGCTGGGAAATCAGATGTTTCAATATGCCGCCGCGCGAGCGCTTTCCATCCACAACAACGATAAACTCCGGATCGATCCCTCTCCGCTTTTTGACCCGACGCCATGGAAAAATTTCACATTCCGCACCTACGGGCTGTCGACCGTGTTTGCGATAGATCCCCAATTTACGACCGTGGCGAAGATCCAAAACAAGTTGCGCATTCCGTACTTCGCGAAGGCATTCAATAAATATTACGCGCAGATACTCGCGAAGGCACGGTACTGGCAGTTGTTCCAGGATCGTTACGCGAACATCTTCGAGGAGGATTTTTTCCGGCTGAAAGGGAATATCTATATGAACGGATATTTCCAAACGGAGAAATATTTCAAGGATTACGAGGCGGAGATCAGAAAGGACTTCACATTCCGGCCGGTGCTCGAGGGCGCCACGGCCGAACTTGCGCGTCAGATCGAAAGCACGAATGCCGTTTCGCTCTTCGTCCGCAGGCAGGAGATGCAACGTGTTCAGGCGTTCATCGACCGGTTTTACGTGGCGACGCCGGAATTCTACGATCGCGCGATCGCGCTTATAAAAGAGAAGGCTGGGCCCGATCCGGTATTCTATATTTCATCGGACGAGATCGATTGGTGCCGGAAGAATTTTAAGATAGACGCAAAGCACGTTTTTGTGGGCGATGAACATAACGGCCCCGAATACGCGAACGCGCTTCATCTTATGGCGCTCTGCAAGCATTTCATCATCCCGAACAGTTCATTTCCGTGGTGGGCGGCATGGCTCGGCACGTATAAGGATAAGGTCGTCGTCGGTCCCGAGAAATGGCTTCGCGACGGAAGCGAGGATACAAGAGATATTCTGCCGGAATCCTGGCTGAGGGTATAGCACGATCCAACGTATGAAAAAGATCAGACGATTAGCGAGAGAGGCGGTATGGGCGGTCCGCGCCATTCGGAATTTTCCGGTCTATTTCTTTGCGCGCTTAAGACTGCTTGATGGTCGCACGATCGTCCTGCGCCTGCGTAACGGGATCGATTATGTGATCCGCACCGGCACGGGGGAGGCCCAGCTTGTCGAGGAGTTATGGCATCGCAAGGTATATGACCCGCTCTTGCCGTGTATCAAAGACGGTTCCACCGTCATTGATATCGGTGGCAATATCGGCATTTTTTCGATAAAAGCGGCCCGGTACGCGAAGAACGTCCGCGTGGTAGCGTACGAGCCGGTACCCGGCAATTTCGCCGTGCTCGAAAAAAATATCGCCGTGAATAATGTAGGCGGTTTTGTCGAAGCACGCCCGTTGGCGGTGGCCGGAAGACCCGGCGAGATCGAGCTCTATTATGAAGAAAGCAACACGGGGCAGGGATCGTTCGCGCCGCATCATGAGCCCGATACGAAGATGATTAAGATTAAATGCACGACGCTTGCGGATATTTTCAAGGATGAGCGCGTCGAGCGATGCGATTTTTTGAAGATCGACTGCGAGGGCGCCGAAGAGGATATTTTGTACAATGCGCCGAAGGAATTGTTTTCCAAGATCACCAGCATGACCATCGAATGGCATGATAATTTGAGCAAACAGGGTTTCGAGCACTTCAAAGAGTTTCTCGAAAAAGAAGGATATCGGGTCTGGTTCGACGCCCCGACGGCGTCATTGTATGCCGTACGAACATGACGATCATTATCATATTATTGTTAGTAGCAGTGATCATCGTCGCGTGGGCCGAGCGAAATTTAAAGCGCTATGCGCAGAGGTTGGCGTTGTTGAGCCGGCAGTTTTCCAACATGGTGCTTTATTGGGAAGACCATCAATATCATCCCGAGCGTTCCATTTGTAAAAAGCACTACGAGTTCGACGGCAAAAGTCAGCCGGAAGGAACGTGTCCCGACTGCGGGGTAAGTATTCGTTACGACAACACTATCAAGTTCTATTTTCCCAACCCGCGGACGATTGGCGAGCGCTTGAAAAAATATTGGGATAAGATGTTCGTGCGTCCCGCCATGGACCGGGATTTCTATAGCGCTCCGGCAGTGGCGGAGACGCTCTACGATCCCGATCCGAAGAAGATATTCATCGTGAACGTCGTATATTACGACGCCGAGATCGTACAGCTCCATTACGAGTCGTTCAAGAAATTCATGCAGGACCCGTTCGAATATTTCGTACTCGACAATACGGACGAAGCGGCTCGCTCGGAGGGCGTCCGGAAATATTGCGAGAGCCAGAAGATCAATTACGTGAGGCTTCAGCCGCACACCGCGTGGACGCGCTGGAAGGACGGCACGTCGCATGCGTTCGGTCTTGATTGGGGCTATCATAATATCATCATGCGGTACAAGCCGGAGATATTCGGTCTCGTGGACGGGGATCTTTTCCTTACGAAAGCCGTATCGGTAAGGGCGCTTATGGGCTCGGCGGACGCATGGGGAATCGTCACCGACCGTCTGCCGTTCTGGCACTTTTGGTCTCTTTTATACTATATCTGGCCGGGCTTCTCGTTCTTCCGCACGGAGCGTTTCGCCGGTCGTGCGCCGAACTTCCTGCCAACGTGGGGATTGGACAATGGAGGCAAGCAGCCCGTTGACGGGCTAAAAGTGCTCGCACTGCCCGAGGTATATGATCTGCACAGCGCATCGTGGACGGAAGTTTTGCCGGGAGTGTACACGCGTATGTACGGTTCGTTCTCGCACTTTACGGCAGCTTCGTGGCAGCCGACGGGATTAATCGGGCAGAAAAAATGGATGAGGAGCATATTGGAAGATAAAAAAGCATGAAAAAAATATTAATAACCGGTTCGCGGGGATATATCGGCAGCGTGCTCACGGATTACCTTGAGGCGCGGGGATACGAATGCGTGGGGTACGACACGGGATTTTTCCGGAAGGGGATGTTGTATCCATCCGCGAAAGGCGAGGGCGCCTTCCATGATGTCCGCGACCTCACGGAAGCGGAGCTTGCCGGCATCGATGCCGTCGTGCATCTTGCGGGCGTTTCGAACGACCCGTTCGGAAATCTGGATGTGGCGAAGATCTATGATCCTACACGCGCGTACGCAAAGGCTCTCGCTCTAATGTGCAAAAAGAAAGGCATCCGGTTCATTTTCGCATCAAGCTGTTCCGTGTATGGTAAAGGAGGGGACGAAGCGTTGAACGAGGCTTCGGCGGTATATCCGCAGACGCCGTATTCGGTCAACAAGTTGCAGATCGAAGAAGATCTGCGCGCAATGGCCGACACATCGTTTTCTCCCATCGCCCTGCGGTTCGCGACCGCATTCGGTTTGTCGCCGTTCTTCCGTTTGGACATCGTCATTAATATGTTCGTGGGCATGGCGGTGGGCACGGGTTCCATTGTGCTGAACTCCGACGGAAGCGCCTGGCGTCCGAACGTGCACGTGCTTGATATCGTCGAAGCGGTACGGCGATCGATCGAATCCGACTGGAGCGGCGGCCTGCTCGTTTTGAACGTGGGCGATGAGGGGAATAATATGAAGATCATCGATATCGCAAAGCTCGTGGGCCAGCACGTCCCGGGATGCGAAGTGAAGTTTATGGCCAAGGACCCCGGCGCGGAGGTGATGCTCAAGAATCCGACGGTCGCGGGCGATAAGGATACCCGGACATATCAAGTCTCATTCGCGAAGATCAAGGAAACTTTTCCGGGTTATCACACGGCGTGGACGATCGAAGCCGGTATCGACGAGATGGCAAAAAAGCTCAAAGAGATCGGATTTTCGGAGGCCGACTATAAAGACCCGCGGTTCTATCGGCTGAAGACGATCGCCAAATTATACGAAGATCATTATCTTTCCGACGAACTTCGCTGGATCAAAGAATATTAGATCGATCATGAAATATCGCACCCTTGGCTCAACGGGAATAGAAGCGTCCGTCATCGCCCTTGGCACGCATCAGTTTTCGGGGGAGTGGGGGATTGATTATTCGGACGCCGACGTTGCGGGGATCCTTCGCCGCGCGGGCGAGCTTGGCATCAATCTAATCGATACCGCCGAGTGCTATGGCGATCATTCGGTGGAGACGATGATTGGCAAGGCGATCCATAGCGATCGCGACCGGTGGACCATCGCTACAAAGTTCGGGCACGTTTCCCAGGGCAATTTCAAAAAGACGGACGCGTGGGGTGCGGATGACGTGCGGCAGCAACTTGAAGCGTCCCTTCGCGCGTTCGATACCGACCACATCGATCTTTACCAATTCCATTCCGGCGGCAATACGGAATTTTTCAACGATGATCTTTGGACAATGCTGCAAAATCAGGTGGAGGCGGGGAAGATCCGGCATCTCGGCATCTCGTTCTCCGGCGAGCTTACCCTGAGACACGACCTTTCCCAGATCGAGGCGATAGGTGGTATTGCCGGCATCGGGGCGGTGCAGGTGGTGTATAATCGTCTTAGCCGTGAAGCGGAGAAGAAGCTATTGCCGTACTGCGCGGAGCACCGCATCGGCGTTCTTGCGCGGATTCCGCTTTCGCGCGGGCTTTTGAGCGGACGATACGCGCCGAGCTCGACGTTCAAGGAAGGTGATATCCGTGCCGGGGCGCCAGCGGGCTTCAACGAAGAGCGCCTCCATCGCGTCGCCGAGATAAAGCGCGACGAGGTTCCGAAAGGCATGGATATGGCTCAGTGGGCGCTCGCGTGGTGCCTGGGGAATCCAATGATCGCGAGCGTGATCGTGGGGTCCAAGAACATCGCACAGCTCGAGGCGAATGCCGCGGCTGGCGATATTGAAGTCCAGCGTGAGATACTATAGATATCATTATGAAAAAAGAAACAGTGCTTATCACCGGCGGCGCGGGATTCATCGGCAGTCATACGGCCGATGCGCTCGCCGCTAAAGGATACGGAGTGCGCATTATGGACAACCTGGCGCCGCCGGTGCACAATGGCGCGTGGCCGCGCTACGTCCGCAATAAAGGATTCGAGCTCATGCGCGGCGATGTGCGAAAGAAGGCGGATTTGGCAAAAGCGCTTCGCGGCGTTTCATACGTGTACCACCTTGCCGCATACCAGGATCAGCGTCCCGACTTCAGCAAATTTTTTGAGACCAATACGGTGAGCGCGGCGTTGCTCTATGAAATTATCTTAGAGAAGAAGTTGCCGATAAAAAAGATCGTCTTTGCGAGCACGCAGTTCGCATACGGCGACGGCGAATACGAGTGCCGCCATACCGGCAAGCGATTCTTCCCGGAGGTCCGCGCGGAAAGGCAGTTCACCGAAAAGCAGTTCGAGATCCTTTGCTCGCATGGCGCACCGGCGAAGTTCCATCCGTTCAAGGAAGCGCAGGCGCTTACCCCTACGAACGCCTACGGACTTTCCAAAGAAGCGATCGAGCGGCTGGCGCTTCGCTTCGGTAAGACCTACGGCATCCCTTCGGCTATCGTGCGCTATTCGATCGTACAGGGGCCGCGTCAGTCGCCGCTCAATCTGTATTCCGGCGCGTTGCGGATATTTACGATACAAGCGTTAAAAGGGAAGCCGATCACGGTCTATGAGGATGGCAAAGAGCTGAGGGATTTCGTGAACGTGCACGATGTCGTCCGTGCGAACCTCGCCGTGATGTTCAGCCGCAAATCCGATTTTGAGACATTCAACATTGGCGGGGGAAAGGCGTATACGGTGTTCGATTTTGCCAAGATCGTAAAACGTATCACCGGTTCTGTGTCACCGATCGTGATCGGCGGGTATCGCCGCACCGACACGCGTCACGCCGTATCCGATATTTCGAAGATTAAAAAAATATTAAAGTGGGCGCCGCGCTATACGCCGGAGGATTCCGTGCGCGAATATGCCGATTGGCTGGAGAATGATTATTGGAAACATGGAAACTAAAAAAGGGCTGACATCGATCATTGTTGCCGCGTATAATGCCGGGCCGTACATTGGCGCGGCCATCGATTCGGCGCTCGCGCAGACCTACCATCCGATAGAGATCATCGTGGTGAACGACGGATCGACCGATGATACCGAGCGCGTGCTTGCGCCGTACGCGGAGCGGAAGGACATTATCTATATCCGCCAGGAGAACAAAGGGCCGTCCGCGGCGCGCAATCTTGCGATCGGTCATTCGCACGGGGAGTTCATAGCGTTTCTCGATGCGGATGATACTTTCATGCCCGAAAAAGTTGAAAAGCAGGCCGGATTCCTTATTGCGCATCCGGAATATGGATTCACGTACAGCGGTGTGTGGCATTACGAAGAGGAGCATTCGGAGAAGTTCATGCGGCTCGGCGGGAATTATTATTCGGACGGCGATGTTCTGCCGGGGCTCCTTGAGAAGAATTTCATCATCACGCTTTCCGTGCTCCTCCGCCGGAGCGCGTTCGACCTGGCGGGACTGTTCGATGAAACGCGCCGGCGTTCCGAGGATTGGGAATTGTGGTTTCGGCTCGCGTCGCACGGCGTGCGATTCAAATACATCGATGAGCCGCTCGCGAAATGCCGGCTCCACGCCGGAAGCCTTTCGCGCGGCGACGACGGATGGGGGACGAAGGTCAAGGAGCGGAGGTCGATCCTCACGCTCGTGCAGGAATTCTATCGCTCGATGACGCCCGCGGAACGGCGCGCAGCCCATGCGGGATTCTTCGTGTTCAAGCACAGGCTCAAATTGTGGTATGTGATCGCCGGTAATCGCTTTCCGCCGCTTCGCTGGCTTGCGGACGCCATCCAGGCGCGGCGCTGGGGCACAGTGGCTCCCGAGGCTGTGATATAATGAATGACATGAAACTTCATCTTGGTTGCGGGGAAAAATATCTCGAGGGGTACGTCAACATCGATTATCCGCAATCCGAACACTCCGTCATCAAGGTCAAAGCCGACGTGTATCACGACATGCGGACGCTTTCTTATCCGGAAAATTCCATCGACGAGATCCAGAGCCATCATTTGTTTGAGCACTTCCTTCGAGCGGATGCTATTGCGCTCCTTATGCGCTGGCGCCGGTGGCTGAAGCCGGGCGGGAAGCTCGTCATCGAGACGCCGGACTTTTTGAGCTGCGCTACGCTCTATGCGAACGCCGTCACCGAGAAGCGGCGGATGGAGGTCGGGCGGCATATGATGGGATCCGAAGAGGCGAGCTGGGCGATCCATTATGATTTCTGGGATGCACCGAAGTTCAAATATGTCTTCCGCGAGTGCGGCTTCGCGCAGACATCCGTACGCAGTTTTCAGAACGCGGTGGCTCAACACCTCCCAAACGTGCCATTCATGAACGTCGCCGGCAACCTTCTCCCCCGATCATTCTACGAGAAGCGCGGCGGACATAAGCTTCCAAATGTCGTCGCGACGACGCATAAGAGCGACAAACCGATTGACGAGCTTGCTGTTGGCCGCGCCATCCTTTCCCAGTATCTCGTCGGCAAAGAAGGTGAGCCGCTCCTTGCGGTGTGGATGAAGCAGTTCGAGAGTGCGCTTAACGCGTAGGTTGACCCTGTGTTGAAAGTTCGGTTATAGTGGAATGCACAAGCGACCATGCATGGCTCCGATAAAAAGATAGATCAAGCGTTCATCCTGGCTGCCGGATTCGGCACCCGGTTGCGCCCGCTCACCATCGATGTTCCGAAATCGATGGTGCCGATCGCGCCCGGCAAACCCCTGCTCGAGCACACGATCGAATTGCTCCGGGACCAAGGGGTCAGCAATTTTGTTATCAACATCCACTATCTTCCGGAGGTGATCGTCAACTATTTCGGCGACGGAAAAAAGCTCGGGGTTAACATCGAGTATAGCCTGGAGAAAGAGTATCCCCTCGAGACCGGCGGGGCGTTAAAGAAAGCGGCGCCGCTGTTGCGCGACAATTTTTATCTTTTGTATGCCGATGAATTGCACTTTTTTGACATGCCCTCCGTCGCGGCCAAGCATTTTGAAACGGGCGCGCTCGCGACGATCGGGCTCAAGAGCTCGGAGGTCCCCTCGGACGGCGAGGTGGCGGAATTCGATCCTGTGACGGGAAAGATATTTGCATGGCATGTGCGGCCGCATGGCATCATGGCGCTCGACGACCGTCACATGATGAACAGCGCCATCAAGGCCGTCTCAAAGCGCATCATTGATTATGTGACGGAGCCCGTGGGGACGCCGGTGAAGCTCGACGCCCAGGTCTTTCCGCGCGCGCTTGCCGCCGGCGAACTTTTGATCGGTATGCCGACCGATGAGAAAATTTTGGATATCGGCACGCCGGAGAAATACCAAAAGGCCCAGGATTATTACCGCGATCGCAGTGCCAAGGATCGCGCCGACAAGCGCCATGCCTAACGCCAACAATTCCCACTCCAATAACCCGGCCGTAAGTGTCCTTATGCCCACGTGGAATCGCGCGCATCTTTTGGCGCGCGCGATTGCAAGCGTGCAAAGCCAGACGTTCACCGACTGGGAACTTGTGGTGATCGACGATGCTTCGACCGACGGCACAAAAGCCCTGCTCGACAACCTCGCGAAGCGCGACCCGCGCATCCGTCCGATCCACAACGCAAAAAATAATTATCCCGATATTTCCAAGAACCTCAACGACGGCATGGCCGCCGCTCGCGGTCGCTATATCGCGCGGCTCGACGACGATGATTATTGGTGCGACGACGGCAAGCTCGCCGCGCAAGCGGATTTTCTCGATGGGCATCCGGACCACGTGATCACCGGCGGGGGGACGATCGTGATCGACGACGCCGACCGCGAGCGCTTCTGTTACTATAAACTTGAGACCGACGAAAAGATCCGCGACAAGGCGCTCTTCGCGAATCCATTCACGCATTCGACGGTCATGTTCCGCCGCGACGTCGCGCTGAAGGTGGGCGGTTACGGCAATTACGGTAACGTGGAGGATTGGGATCTCTGGCTCCGCATGGGAACGCACGGCAAATTTTATAACTTTCAAAAATATTTCGTGCGGTATCTGCTTACCGAAAAGAGCAAGACGTTCATCTTCAAACATTCGCAGTCGCGCGATATCTTGCGCGTGATCGGTCTTCACCGCCGCGAATATCCGCACTTCGCAGCGGCGTATGCGCTGAACTACGGCCAGTACATCTATAGTTTTCTACCTCAAGGCGCGCAGAGGGTTTTGCACTCCAGTCTGTCACGGGCAAAGCGTGGGTTGTTTTCGGGGAATTAGCGCGAGTTTTTTTTGACAAAAAGTAGTATATCTCGTATAATCGCCCCCGTTAGGTCGAACGACGAAGTGGGCAATGGAAATCGTTCCATCCCTTATTTCGCCGAGTCTAATGGTTCTTTCACAACTAAACAAGGAGAAAGACATGAGAAATCTCATGAGCTGGATAATGATGGCAGCGCTCTTTGCGTTTCTGCCGTCATGCATGCTCGCGCAATCGCCCGTCGAGCTCTGCTCGACGTATCTCTACAACAACCCAGATCCGAACCTCGTCGCATATTATCGCTTTGAGGGTAATGTGTATGACAGCAGCGTAGGAGCGAACAACGGCATGGCATTCAATGTGCCCTTTGGCTCAAGCAATAACTTGTCCGGCTTCGGCCAATACGCAATCTTCAACGGCAGTAACGGTGTCGTTGTTGCGCTTGGTTCGTCGACGCCGATCAGCGGTTCATATAGCGTGAATCTTTGGTTCAATACGACCGACGTAACCCCGGGATCAAATTTGAGTTTGTTTTCCACCCGGGCAGGCAATACGTCTCCGTACATCGGGAACCAATACGGCACGGATGTTTCCATCAATTATCCAAGTTCAGGATTTCATGGGGATGTTGGGTCGGCGGGAGGATGGCTTACAACCTCGGCGAACGCATCGTATACCATCACGTCGGGAACATGGTACATGTTCACTGCCGTCTATACGACGACCGGGTGGACGTACTACGTGAACGGCAACGCAATCGGTTCCGGCTCTTACAATGGAACCCCAATCTTCACGAGTGCAAGCAACGAGTTGACCATTGGGAACGATGACCAATCGAGCGACTACTGGTTCAATGGTGAGATCGATGATTTTGCCGTCTTCTCTCGCGTTCTCACTCCGACCGAGATCGCGGGGTTGTATGCGGGAACACTGCCGAGCTCGACGACGACAACAGTCATACCTTCATCTTCTTCCGAGCTCTATTCAACCTCTCTCTTCAACGATCAGAGCCTGATGCATTATTACCGTCTTTCGGACACGACGGACAGCATTGGGGGACTCAATCTTACCAACAACGGCTCCGCGTCATTCGATCCTGCCCTGTTTGGCAACGGTTGGGATGGCGGCGCAGATAACACGTCGGAGTGGCTGGATGCCCCCGCGAGCTATGACGGCCCGCTCACAATTTCATTGTGGGTGAAACTGAGCCGGGAAATTTATCCTTCCGTGCTCATGTACAACTTTGCGGCTCTCGGCAATGCCGGGACGCATGTTTCTCAGGGTATCCAGTACTACTATAATGGCGGTTCGCCGGAGCTTCTGTTTACCCGGCAACGCCAGGATGTTGCGAACGACGACGTCGCTTATCAGATCGCGCTTGGCACGAGCAATTGGTATCATCTCGTGTACACGTACGACGGAACTACCGTTGCAGGATATGTGAATGGCAACCTTGTGGGAGCCACTTCCTCATTTGGAAGCGGTTCAGGAGGACCTTTCGCAGCTCTCGACATCGGAGGCGTGGGATCCGGCAATCTGTGGCGCACCAGCACGCAGATGCTTACATCCGGACAAATTGATGACGTGGCGTTTTTTTCCCGTACCCTTTCGGCAATTGAGATCGCGGCGTTGTATGCTGGCATGTTGACGCCATCGACAACAACTCCAACAGTCACTTCGGTCACGGCCTCTTGTTCGTCATCGATCCTATGGGATAGCCAAACGGCATCATGTACCAGTACCGTCACGGGTACCGGAAACCCGGATACTTCCGTGACATGGTACGTGAACGGCATACAGAATGGGAACTCAACCGTCGGAATGTTCTCTGCGGGTATATATACCGCACCGAGCGTAGTGCCAAGTCCGCCAACAGTCACCATCTCGGCAGTCAGCGTTTTCGATTCCACCAAATCGGGATCGGCGACCATAACAGTCGTGCCACTATTAACTATCGCGACGACGTATACGTGGTCTTGCGGAACCTACTATTGCTCGGGGACTTATCCTCCGGACGGAACGTACTACATGGAGGATGGGCAAGCATCTTCCGGTCTTCAAGTCCTTAATCCTTATCAGGGGAATGTGGTATCATCTTGGACATATCTCGGGAATCCTGATTGGGTTGAGTTCACGATTTCGGGTTCAAACGGTTGGCCGTCGTATAACGGATTCAGCATGTATATCTGTGACAGCGCCGGTTGCCCTCGCTATTCAGGTGGGAGCTATGTTTGGACTACAACGCCACCACTACCGCCATCCACTGATTCTCGTCAAGCGGTGGTTTCTGAAGCATTCCATGCTTTGGGCATCACTCAGGACGGTGCTTGCAACCAAACCGTCAACTATGAGGGTTACAATGACTGCGTCAGCAATTGGAATTTCCTGAATGACCAGGCTTATCCTGGACCTCAGGCGATGAATCATCTCGTTCCTCTTTTTGGCACTGATGCGTCGATTTGGGCTGTTTCAAGCGACGGCACCTATTATGATGTCACGTACGATACTGGTATCCCACCGAGTTTCTATTCGGACTTGGCAGATTATGGGTATAGCACTGCAGGAGGGAGTAACGGCTCGGTGGGAAGAGGCGGTCAGTGCGTGTTCTTCGCCAACAACATCCTCTATCGATCGCAGGCTGATACATCCACTCTGAGCTTTGCGACGATGCTGAACACCTCGGGGACGGGTCGCAATCCGGATCCGAATCTGCAAGATGTTAAAATGGGAGACGTGCTTTTTCTGTATGGAGGTTCAGGTGCTTTTTCCGTCAACCACGTTGCTATTGTCGTCCAGATATATCATGTGAACGGGGAGGTAGCGGCAGTCGATGTTATTGACTCCAATTACGTCCCGGACGATATGCCCATATCGGCCGGCCGGGAAGTAATCGCCAAGCATTCGTTTTGCACCGTTAGCGACGGCAACTGTCCTTTCTCTAATGTTCAGATGATTCAGGGAACCACTCAAGGGCTCTACCAGATATGGACAGGAACGCAGTACTACAACACAACCTACTAACCAGATCAGCAATGAAGTATTTTATGGAGGAAGCTACGGCTTCCTCCATTTTTCTATCTTTATGGTATAATATTTTTATGAACACCAGTAACCGCAGGTCGAAGTATCTTTATATTATTTTAGGCGTCGTCGTTTTGATAGCTGGCGGGCTCGTTTATTACAAATATTGGTCGCGAAGCAGGAGTCAGCCAGAGTTAACAAATAGCGTTACCTCGCAGCAAAACGTTTCTACGTCAACGGGGAATATGTTTACTTCCTCTGGCATAGCTTGTTCTACGAGCACGGGCTCTGATGGAACAATGGCATTACCGAATATTTCTACACCTCCAGGATGGAAAGGAGATAACACCGGGGTTTTTTATCCGACAACAGTTTCGACCGGCAGTAACATGGCTCCCATGATTCAAGTTGCTATTGCTAAATATAAGGATTCGGCAGAAGAATCGCTTAATTCTAGCGGTAAATATAGCCCATTCACCAATACGCAGAATTGGAATATTATCAATGGATATTTCATTTTAGAGTCAAGTTATCCCGGATTTGTTCAGTATGAAATTCTTGTCCGCAACGGGAGTTGTCCTGATTACGGATATACATTTGATCTCTCGTACTATGCCCCCAACGGACCATCGGGGCCAATTCAGGTTTCCGTTAATCCCAGTGATGTTGAGATACTCCAGTCCATGGTTAAGGATTTTGCTGAGTCGTTACCTTCCGGGATTTAGGATTCTTTAAGAGCACTTCCTCCTACGAATACCAATAATATGAAATATTGATACGAATATTTGGTACTGGCCATCCTCCTCGTCCTACTTGCAGGAATTTTATGGTATGCATTTTCTCGACAATCCGCCGTCTTGCCTCCCGTTACTCAGTCGTCCCCATTTTATTTACCAGGAAACCCCGGGCTGCGGACTCTTCGAAGAAAGGTATACTATGCGTATGGCTCGCCCGCGTGCCCGGGGATGAATGGAACCCGGAGGGATAGCAGAGGCTCGTTGCATGCAAACAAAATCCCTCAACCATAGCGCCTACAAGCTGCAGTACCACATCGTCTGGGGCACCAAGTACCGAAGGAAATAGCTGAAGCCGTATGTGAAAGCGGCGCTCAAAGAAAGCCTTTACGCTACGTGCAAGAAATATCCGACGCTCTTCATCCAAGCGGTGAATACGGATGAAGACCACGTCCCTGATAGAAGATAGTTTTTTTGTGTGTCACACTAGCTGGTCACTTCCGCCGCCCTCGCCCGCATAAGCACGCGCTTGATCTCGATCAATAGCGGCTCGCGGAGCAACCGCAACGTGCCGAAGTATACGAGTGCTCCCACGATGATCGCCATGATGACGCCTGAGTGGAAGAAGTACAGCGCGCCGATCGCGATCGCCATGATAACGCTCGCCGCGCCGATCTTCTTGAGCGAAGGCAAAACGCTGAAATAATTTATCTTCTTCATGATGTGCCAGAGATACCAGTTGCTGGCGATCTGGGCAAGGAGCGTTGCCGTGGAGGAGCCGTTGATGCCCCAATGGGGGATGAGGATGATGTCGAACGCGACGTTGATCGCGCCCGCGATCGCGGAGGCGATGATCAGACTTTTTTGCTTGTTATAGGCAAAGATCGCGGAGCTTATTACCACCGCCGGAAAATCGAATATCAGGCCGATGGCGAGGATCTTGAACGAAGCGCCGCCGCTCGCGTAGGCGGCGCCGAAGACGAAGCTCATGATGCCGGTGCCGAGAATGGCGCCGCCGATCGCGAGCGGGAAGGATGCCAGGAATATGAGGCCGATCGTTTTCTCGAGCGCGGTGCGGAATCGCTCGTTGTCCTTATTGGCAAAGCGCGCGAAGAGCGGGAGCGTGCTGAACTGGAAGATCGTCGGTACGAGGTATAGCACTTGGATGATGCGTATCGCCGAGGCGTAGATGCCAACGTCCGATGCGGTCTTTATCCAGCTGATGATCAGGATGTCCGTGTTCGTGAGGAGTAGGGCGAGCGCGCTCGTGACGGCGAATGGCCACGCGGATTGGAATATCGGGACGATCAACTTGGAGGAAAAATAGTGCCCGATCTTTTTGAAGAACGTCCGCGTGATGAATACGGCGAGGGCGATGCCCAGGATGTCGCCGCCGACGTACGCCCAGGCGAGCGAGGCCGGAGTTTTTGCCAACGCGAGAAAGATGAACCCGAGCACCAGGATGCCGAAGTTCGTCAGGAGGAAGATCGCCGCGTCGAACTCCATGCGTTCCATGCCGCGGGCATAGGAGGTGAGGAATTCGCGCAGGGTATCGAGGCCGAGGATCATGGCGACAATCGGGAGAAGTTCTTTTGCGCCCGCGAGCGTGGAGAAGTGTGGGGCGATGAAGAGCACGACGGCGACGCCCGCGAGGAGCAATATGATCTTCATCGCGAACGTCGTTGAGAATATCGCGCGGCGTTTTTCGTCGTCCGATCGTCCGATCTCGCGCATGATGATATTGTTGAGCCCGGGGTCCATAAAGAGCGTGAGGAATCCCGCGAGCGTGATGGCGTAGGAGAAAACGCCCCACCCGCTCGTGCCGAGCACACGCGCGCCATAAACGATCACCCCCGCCTTGACGAGGCGGCCGCCAAAGTTGGAGACCGTCAGCCAGAAGCTGTTCTTTGCGACCGTTTGCTTGTTGGTCTGGTTCTTAAAGAGAAAGGCCCGCACCCGGCTGGTCGATTTCGTAGGATTTTCGTCGGGTTCCATATGGCTATCATTTTATAGTAAATAGTAAGAAGAGTATAATGGAGGATATGGCGAAGAGCTCCAAACAGAAAAAGATCGTCGTTGCCGTTTCGGGAGGGTTCGATCCGATCCATATCGGTCATGTGCGGATGTTCGAGCGCGCGAAGGCGCTTGGCGACGAGCTTGTGGTTATTTTGAACAACGACCATTGGCTCAAGAAGAAAAAAGGATTTTCATTCATGCCGGAGAACGAGCGGAAGGAGATCATCGAGGGGTTGCGCGCGGTGGACCGGGTGGTGATCACAAAGCATAAGGCGAACGATCCGGATACGAGCGTATGCCGTGAACTTTGGGCGATACAACCCGACGTTTTTGCGAACGGCGGCGATCGAAAGTTCGACAACATCCCCGAAGTGCCGGTGTGCCAGGAGATCGGTTGCGCGATGGTGTTCAATATCGGTAAGGGCGGTAAGATACAATCCAGTTCGTGGCTTCTTGCGAAGCATTTCGAGCGCGCCGCGGGAAAAACAACGGGAGCAAAGCCAAGATCCGCGCCGAAAGCTAAGCTTAAAAAGCGCTAGATCTTCTTGAGCGCGAGCGCCACACCTTCTTTAACGTCCACGGTCGGTTTCCACCCAAGAACTTTTCGTGCGCGCGTCGCGTCGAGGCTGATGCGATAGATCTCTCCCGGCCGGTATGGCGCGTAAGTTGGTCTCCCTTTGAAATTCAGGGCGTGAGCGATCGTCTCGAACATATGCCGGTCGCTTGTTGTTACGCCGCAGCCGATGTTCACCGTTGTGTTCCTGCCCCGGCGGAGTGCGGCAAGGTTTGCCGCTGCGATATCGCCCACGTAGACGTAGTCGCGCGATTTCGTTCCGTCGCCGAAGATCTTGGGTGTCTTGCCCTCGCGTATGAGCTCACCGAAGATCGCGACGATGCCCGCTTCACCGCGCGGATTTTGCCGCGGGCCGTACACGTTCGCATAGCGGAAAATAAAATGATCGAATCCGAATTGTTTTGAATAATATACGATCGTTTCTTCGGCGAGTTTTTTTGAAAGGCCGTACGGCGAGAGCGGGTCGGTCGGGGTGGTCTCGTCCACGGGGATATGCTTTGGATCTCCGTACATTGCGCCGCCAGTGGAGGCGAAGATGAACTTTCGTCCCGCGCCGCCGCGTCCGTGATGGCCGAACGCCAGGAGGACGTTCGCGGTGCCGAGCACGTTCGTCGTGAGCGTGGGGAGCGGGTCGCGCACGGAGAGCGTCACTTCCGCGATTGCCGCATGATGGTTCACCATCTCCGGCCGTTCATGCTTGAATATCTTTTCCATGGCCGCCAAGTCCGTGATATCGGCTTTGTAGAACGTCGCCTTCGGATTTACGTTTTTACGAAACCCTTTTGAAAGGTTATCAATGACCACGACCCGATGCCCTGCCTTTATATACGCATCGGTGATGTGGGATGCGATGAACCCGGCCCCGCCGGTAACTATGATCTTCATAGTCTTAATACTACTCTCTTATTCCGGGTTTACGAAAAGCGTCTTGAGCGTCTTAAGGACGATGGTGCAATCAAGGATAGGGGACCGGTTCTTCAGATAATAGATATCGTATTGCAGTTTTTGCATGACGTCCGCGTCCGTAAGGTCGGCCCGGTGATGGATCTGCGCCCATCCCGTGATGCCCGGCTTGATGAAGAGTCGCGCCTCGTAATACGGGATGCGCTGGGCGAGCTGTTTTACGAACTCCGGCCGTTCGGGCCGCGGGCCGACGAACGAGATATCGCCGCGGATGAGATTCCATAACTGCGGGAGTTCGTCCAGGTGGGAAGTGCGGAGGATGCCGCCGATCGCGGTGGTGCGCGCGTCGTTCTTGGACGCCCACTGGGCGCCGTTCTTTTCCGCGTCCACGCGCATGCTCCGGAACTTATAGAGCGTGAACTCTTTTCCTTTCTCTCCCACGCGCACCTGCTTGAATATCACCGGGCCGCGCGAGGTGATCATGACGAGGATCACGATCAATATCTCGAAGGGAAGGAGTATGAAGCCGATGAGCAACGCTCCCACGAATTCGATGGCGCGTTTGAGGGAATCGTAGAAGCGCACGTCACCCGCGATGTTTTCGAGGAACCAGGTCTCCTGGATCTCCGTGAGAGGAACTTTGCGCATGATGAGCTCGTAGAATGCTACAAGGTCCGTCACGGCGATTCCGCCGGCGAAGAGCTCGTAGAGCACCGTCACGAGTGCGGGTTCCTGCTTGAGCTTATTGGAGATGATGATAAGGTTGACGCCGTCGCGCGTGGCGATGGACTTGATGTCCTTCGGTGATCCGTACGCGGTCTTTTCGTCCATCTCCGCTTTGATCGCGTATCCAAGCTGGGGATTTTCGGAGAGCGTCTTTTTTATCTCTTCCGCGATCGCGCCGTCGCCGATCACGAGCACTTTGTTCGGTGCCCCGCCGAACGCCATCATGCGGTTCAGGAACCGCCGCCAGAACACCTCCACGACCGCGAAGATGACGATGAAGAGCAGGAGGTTGGTCTTCGGCGCGATGCCGAACGCCGGGATCAGGTAGAAGAGCGATACCGCGAGCGCCGCATTCACGCCGATGCAGAGTGCGAGGGTCTTTACGAAATCGAGATTATTCCGGAGCCGCCGCAGGTCGTAGAGTCCCGCGATGTAGAACACGACGATCCAGAGCGCGAAGATGATGGTGAACGGGAGGGCGTGGGCGTCTTTGAACTCCTGGTAGAACCGGTCGCCGTACCGGATGATGAGCGTGATAAAAAGTCCGGCGTAAAGCGCGGCCACATCGGCGAGGAAAAATAGGAAAACCTTCAGTTTATTCCCGGAATCCATAACGTTCTTATTATAAGCGGAAGCGGGAAAATGCGTAAATAAGGGCCTCGATAATGGCAAAGATGACCACGATGGTGGCGAGCGCGATGATCCATTCCTTCGTCTTGCTCTCGGGCTTATACAAGGTCTGTTTTTCGTCAAAACGCACCGTGGTGGAGGTCATGGTGAATGGTTTATTGAAGAATGTGATCCAGAAATAGTTGAGCGCATAACGGAGTCCCATCGTGAAGGTCCCTTCCTTGGCCAGCCGCCGGCCGGAGGATCGGATGGCGAACCGGTAGGAGAAGCGCACTTCTCCTACCTTGCTCAGGCGTCGCGCGAGGTCCGCGTCGTCGCCGTAGAACGTGAGACTTACGTTATGTCCACCGATCTTTTGCAGGGCATCGCGGCGGACGATCTCGGTGCCGCCCTGGATGACGGACGTGTTCCGCAGGACAAAGTTGTTCATGAGGTATACGACGTAAGACATCCCGTAGAAAAATCCCACGAGCATCCGCACGGCGAACGGAAGGTCGTAATAGATGAACGGGCCGGAAATACATACCAGGTTCGTGTCTTTTGCGAACGCGCGTTCGGCGCGGTCGATCCACCCGCGGGTGAGCTCCGTATCGGCGTCGAGGAACGCTATGAGGTCTCCCTTTGATATCACGAACCCCGCCTCGCGCGCGCTGTTCGCGCCGCGCCGCGGTTCGTGGACGAGCGTCACGTTCGGATATTCCTTCGTGACGACATCGCACGTTTTATCGTTCGAGTTGTTATCGACGACGATGATCTCGTATCCGTCGCGACCGCCGATCTCGGTTACGATCGCGTCGAGGCAGTGCCGGATGTAGCTCTCTTCGTTATATGCGGGGATGACGAAACTTATCTTCATGGCAATACTCCGAAACTTTCCTTATAGAGCGGATTCACGAGGATGACGTAAACGCTCGCGCAGACGAATACGCCGGTCCAGATCATCGTCGATTGCCACGGATATCCGGCGAACATTCCCGCGAGTGCGAGCGCCGAGATGAGCGCTCCGAGCGCGTCGATCTTAACCTTTCGATACAACGCCTGGGAATTCTTGACGGAGGGAAGGTCGCCTGCGTACTTGAGCACGGCGAGGATGAAGAGGACGACCATCGCGATGGTGAATAGGAACGGATTTCCGAACCAAAAGACCGATACGAAATGCAGGATGACGAGGATGCCGTCGATGAACATTTGCGATGTTTTTCCCGGTGGGATGATCTTGGAAAAATGCTGGATCGAATAGTAATCGTTCCAGAGGAGCATGATATAGAAGAGGATTGCCGGCCATGCGATCCGGAGGTCATTCCACGCCAGGATGATGCCGATCGCGCCGAACAGCGAAAAGATCAGGGTTGCATAGATCGCTCTTTTTTTGGGTGACAGCGGTGTTTTCATTGATGGTATGCCTAACGGATATCCTTATACTCCTGCGTGACGGGCTTATGATAGAGCGCGGTCGAGAAATAGTTCATCGCGTAGCGTGAGAACGTCCGGATGACCCCTTCGTCCATGAGCCGTCGTCCGGAACCGATGATGAAGAATCGCATATCGAACCGGGCCTTTCCGGCCTTGCTGAGGCGCCGGGCGATGTTCGTATCCTCCCCATAGAATGCAATAGTGGTATCAAACCCGCCAATTTGCAAGAGCGCCGAGCGTTTTGCCACGAAATTCGCGCCGAGTACCATGAAGCCGACGATCCAGAACGTGGGCATCGCGGTAAGCGCCCAAAGACTCTCCGCGACGAGTTTCTCGAACGGCGGCAGGTCGTAATAGTGGAACGGGCCGGAGAGGGAGACCATTTCCGGATGTTCGGCGAACTCTTTCTTTACAATCGCCGCCCAAACCGCCGGCATGCGCGTATCGGCGTCGAGGTAGGCGACAAGGTCACCTTTCGCTTCCTCAAGGCCGCGCTGGCGCGCACGGGTGAGTCCTTTCTGTGGCTCCGCAACGACGCGCACTCCGGGAAATTTTCTTGCGACCTCCGCGGTACCGTCGGTCGAGGCATTATCGATCACGATGATCTCGAGAATGTCGTCGGTGCGGTTTTGGACGACGCTCCGGAGGCAGTCACCGATATATTTTTCTTCGTTATATGCGGGGATGACGACGCTGATGTTCATGCCGGATGCCTTTCATTATAGTCCTTTATCGTCGCTTCATATATCTTCTCCCACTGTTCCGCGATCGCTTCTTCGGAAAATTGCTCCGCGTACTTCCGCGCCCCGCGTCCCAGTTTTCGGGCGTCAACGGGATGGGCGAGCAGGAATGCCACGCGCTCCGCCATCGCCCGCTCGTCGTTCGGCTCCACGATGAAGCCGTTCCTGGCGTTGATGTATTCCGGCAGGGCCCGCGCGCGTACGCCGACGACGGGAATGCCCGCGGCCATCGCCTGCATCATCACGAGGCTTTGCGTGTCGCCCGTGCTTGCGATCGCGAACACCTCCGCGGCATTGTATATCTCGTTCAGCGTTGGCTGATTCACGAAGCCAAGGAATTTCACGGAGTTTTCCAACGAGAGCGATGCGGCGAGCGCGCGCAACTTTGCCTCGGACGTCCCTTTTCCGGCGAATGCGAGCATCGCGGTGGGGATCTTTTTCTTTATGATCGCGAGCGCCTTTATGAGTACTTCCGGATTGCGCTCGTCGGAGAGTCGTCCCGCGTGGACGATCGTCGTGTCCGTGAAGCCGAATTTTTTCTTGAGCGTCTTTTTGTTGGTGAGCGGTCGGAATGTTTGAATGTCGATCGGGTTGGAGATGACCTGCGTGCGCGGATTCTTGAATCCGAGCGAGACCATCTCGTCGAAGACGGACTTGGACGGGGCCGTCACAAAATCGCAGTGCTCGTAATACCAATTCATGTAATTGAAGATAAGCGCATCGGACCATGCGGATTTGATAGGGCTGTACTTGAGGAATTCCTTCAGTGCTGTGTGGTTGGTGCCGACGGTGGGAACGGCAAAGAGCCATGAAGCAAAGAGCGCTTCGAGTCCGACGCCGAAGAATTGCTGGGTGTGTATGACGTCCGGTCGGAATCGCGATAATGCTCCCGCGCGGAATCCGGTCGGCACCACGAACCGGCCGTGGCCGGTGCCGGTGGCGAAGGGGAATGAGTCGAAGCGGGTGACGGAGATATGGGGGCCGAGGTCGATTTCGGCAACGGGGACGTTCGCGGCGGCGTAATCGCCCGGCGCGTACGCCGGCACGAAGAACCCGATCTCATGCCCGCGCACGGCGAGCTGTTTCGCGAGCGCGATGATCGAGTCCGAGATGCCGGAAAGTTCTGGATAGAAGTTGTCGGAGAATAGTGCGATGCGCATAAGATTTAAATGTTCATTTTTTTCCCGAGGTGGGCGAAATATTTCCGCTGGAGCCAGGCGATGACGATGATGATCGCGATGGCGGCGGCGACAAGATATCCGCCAAGATTGAGATATCGGTCGATCGTGGCGTACGCCGTGCCGAAGTAGTATCCGATGATCAAATAGAGAAG
>Ga0182030_10000693_pt1 | contig 65198 bp, 73 predicted proteins | sample 812S3MmetaG_FD_121299 | JGI IMG/M metagenome (GOLD analysis project Ga0182030, IMG submission 121299) | Permafrost microbial communities from Stordalen Mire, Sweden - 812S3M metaG (Illumina Assembly) | ecosystem: Environmental > Terrestrial > Soil > Wetlands > Permafrost | place: Sweden... | reverse complement strand
TAGGGGAATAGAAGGTACGTATCACGACCCCCCCACCACGCACGAAGCCTTGTCGAAGATCCACCTCTCGATGCGCCCAAATGCACGCAGGCAATCAGTCATTAAACTTTGCGATCGTCCGACGGCCACTGGTTCATCGCCTCTCGCCCGCGATGGATCACAACCGTAGCGGTAGCTCCCCTGAAAGCATCCAAAGTACAAGGAACATATAGTGGTCTGGCGCGAGCGGTCTAGCGTCAATGCTAGTATCTTTAGACAAGCCAGTTGTCTTAAAATTACGAGAGAAAAAAACAACGAAAACGAAGGTGGAGGACTATATTATTATACATTTATGTCACAGCCCGCCCTCCACTATTATGGAGCATCTCTCCACCCCCCTCGCCCGTCATACTGCGGGAAGGATCGATAAACAATATGTGGGTGATAGTGGCGACGCAAGATAGATGCAGCATCCTAGACCGAGTACGTTATGATTCGGTGCCAATGCAACGATGCTCAATGGACAGACATATCACAGGGCTGAGGGCGCTGAAGCCTGAACGATTTAGGGCTGACGGTAAGCAGCCGTTTCCCCCTACTTTTTTACCCCTCCTTGAACCGATAACTCAACGTATCACGAACTGCGGAGCACCGAGCAGACAAAGGTGGCAAAAGGGTTCAAATTAATGGGCCGATTACTCCTGCAAGATGCTTCTGCGGCATGCCATGGCGACGAGAGAGAGTGAATGGTCACCCTTGTCATGGAATAGGGGGGAGTGCTCCGTAGGTTTGGCTCGGAGCAGCACCCAATGGCAATACCAAAACAGCTCCCCCCACGTCTTCAGCGACAGTCACAGTCGATGGACATCACGCGCCACAATCTCAGTCCATAGGTTCCCTTTGCGTGGCGAGGGACTCGATTTGAGTGCCCGACTGCTTTGTGGTCCGATGCCTCAAATTCCGGGCTTCTCTATGGCTAGAAAGCGATGATTGTGGCTGAGTGGCTCATGATGTGGCAGAAGACATGTAATAGTTAAGCTGAGTCTAATTTCAGGCAGAAGTCAAGGGGCGAGGCATTGTGCATTAACAATGCACTTCTATTGTTCACGACCTTTGTGGAGACGTTCATTAGCATCATTGACAATCTGGACAAGTTTTCCCTGTAGTACTCGTTCTTGCTATACCATGTTGAGATTATCTCGCGCATCATTGAACCTCTAGAAGTGTCTGGAACTGCATCAGTAGAGAAGAATTCGCGGCCAATGTATCTTCTCTTTCGTTTCTTGATTTTCTACAATCTCTGTGGCTCTGTTAGACATCCTACACGGGTATCAATTGGTATTCTGCCATAGAAATTGTTAGATGGACCAAGGGTCATTGCCCATCTCTGCACAGAGACAGAATGCGCTTAGGGGTTTGTGTCGTAGGAAAACGTTACAAAATGTTGCCGGCTGGTTCAACAGAAATGAGCGATCATATCCTGTGCAACCCGAGTCATTAGGACTTTCGTGATATAGGACAAAGGATGTCCAACTCCGCTCACCACGACCCTTTACACCAAACCCACAGTAACTCCTACAACGTTTCCTCGAAGCGATTTCAAGCTGTTCAACGTTGAGAGCTCTTCATAATCCCCAACACAATACTTAATTCATGCAAGAAGCCACAGGTCGCTATGCGAGCTGTCATTTCGTAGAGGAATGATGTATCGACTAAGTATACACCTGACCGTGCATGAAGATGCAGCCAATCCTCAAGTCGATCGAACAGATGCATCAATAACACCTCGGTTCTTTGTCACGCCTAACCATTATTCGAACAAAGCGCATTGTATATAACTATCAACGAGCCTGCAAGAGAACAGATTGAGGGGCCATTTGCACAAAGCCGCCCTGTTAAGCGGGATCTCTGTGCGCATCATCCCAGCTCTTGGGCTATCAGATTCATATCACGTGATCCGCTCACGTCAGAGAGTGTTCAATGCATCGGGCTCTACTCTACCATGAAACATGGATCGTGTTCATCCCAATCCCGTCTGCGGCGAGGTCGGATCGTTCTCAATGCACGGTTCGCATCTAAAGGTCGGCAAAAGCCATGATCAACCAATCGCATCTCTTATCCAATTCCCTCCCGGTTAGCGTTCGCGAGCATTGCCAGACTGAGTTATAGACATCCATTATTTGCTGCAGTCGTGCGAAAGCTCCCGCTACTGTCAAGAATTCATCCCAACATATAAGTATAGGATCTGTCTCGGGATCTTCGTCTGTAGAACTTTTACTATTATCCTCTACTTTTCTTACCCTTTCTCCGAACTTAGATCTTATATTGCGCAATGGGAATACTGAGTAAGTGCTTATGATTTGCTGTAAAGCTCTTGTCCAGGAACGACGGGGAATAGGAAGGAAGATGTCGCAGCAATCTGCACTTCGGAATACAATTTGCAGCAAGGGTCATACACATCCACCTTGGAATACCAGTGGCGTCCTCCGGATTGCAAAATGCGAATCTGTATGTGGGTTCTGTCAAAAGGAGACCAAAACTGCCGCCAATCTGCGAAAGGTACTTGTCCTAGCCTTTTTGCTAAATATCAGCTAACAAGAGCAGCACGTCGCAATCCATATAAAAAATGAGCGTCTGAAGCTCACAATCGCCGAAGGCTCCAGCGGACGAGGGAGACTGTTTGTTCCTCAATCGTCCGTCACTATCATTTGCTTACAACTTCAGTGAAATGCCCACCCCACTATCCCATGTTTCTACATCTCGCATCACTCCTGCCAGCCCAGAAGAGATGGACACTGATCCCACGCCATCAATCCTAACTGCCATGTCACAGGGTCAACTCCTTCCCAAGCCATCCTCGACCATCTCGGATTTCTCCCCTTCTCAAACACTCCTATCAATACAACGCTCCTCAGAATCATCGCCTTCTTCTTCTCGAACGTATCTCTCAGCGCCTCCTCGGCCTCAAAGTATCCCTTCCCCAATCTATCCGCCTCAAGTTTCCTGGCTACCAGCTCCAAACGAACCTGACCATTTCCGAAACCTTCGTAAGCACAACCTCTCCACCAAAGAAGCATGGACGGCCATTCCTGCCGCAGAAGGATTCAAAATCTTGGACCTCTGCCGCTCGCTCTCATCAACTTCAACCTCGTCTCCACCCGTCCCTCCCTCCTCCTCCTCATCATCCACCCCCGTCGATGGAAGAATAGAAACTAGAGTGCCATGTTATAACCGCGAAACAATTTTCGATGAAGAGTGGCAAGCGCACATGAAGAACGTGCATGGAGTCTTCTTACTCTGGCCCGAGACCTGGATGCGAAGGATTGAGGTGTTAGATTTAGATGCTTTTGGGGGCGACATAGCCGTCGCCAACGATGTAATCATGGATAATTAATAATATACATCATTTCACCATCGCACTCTGCATCACCTCGAAACTAAAAGCATTGCGACAAAATCTCAACGCATGAGTGTGCACATACGTAAAAATCCCTCCTGTTCGTGCCACATCCCCAAAATAACCACGGAGCATTCCCATCTCATTCCAGATCTGGACCCGAGGAGCCACACACTTGGACGTTTGGTTCGTTCGTCTCGGGTGTCTGATCCCTGTACATGGGTGCGTGCATCCGGTGTGGCTCGCCAATCGCATCTCGAGGCTCATACCCTTGTCCTAGCAGTGACGAGGTGAGGCTTGAAGGAATGCCGTGGTTGGGATATGGATTCGTTCGAAGGGGGTTTTGTTGGGGGTAGGGTTTGTAGAATGTGTAGCTGTGCCTTAGAGTGGCTGCGGGAGTTGAGGGGAAGGGAAGGCGTGGGGGCTGGAGCGAGTGAAGGGGACGTGAATCTTTCAACTTGTACAGTTTGTACTGCTTTCGATGCTGTATTTTCTGTCATTGATATTCTTCTCAACGGATTGTGCGTTATGGTGATGGTAATTCGTCTCAGGCTACAGCTATCTGAAGTTTCAGAACTTGTCTGATATCTACTCTCTTCGATTTCAACGTTCGGCCCCATGTTTTCTTGCGGTGTACTTCTTTCCCTCAATGTTTTACATCAAATATTCTGCATTAGCAGCTCGCATTTTTCTTTTTCGACGGGATTTTACCACTTTCCTAAAGTTGCAAGTGGTCATGAAATCATCTAGGGAGGACTCATGTGGGGTCGCCGATTTACCAGATTCATATACTAAGGTACTCTCAACTACCACGATCAGGTAAATTCTATTTTAATTTGTAGAAAACCAGGCTGGTCATTCAAGTTAACTAGGCTTACTATCAGGCATCTCTATCTAGGCCCATAACCTCTCCCATTTCCATACGCACTGGATCTCCTTCTCCGATCTTCAGACATCTGATCCCTTACCACGACCAATGGCCCTAATTCCTCAGGCCCATAAAAAGGACCATCCCACTTCAGCTTCCCAGACCTACCCCATCCGCGACAGTAAAATCCACCCTTTCCCTCCGCGAGCAACTCGTCCGTAACCATATGTGATCCTCCATAACATCTATACCCGCCTTGAATTCTCCGCCATGCAAATCCTGCGATGCATCTACCGGAGTTTTGCTTGAGTTGGTCTTGTGCCCATTGCTCTTGCTCTTGTTGCTCTGTGTGGGAAAGAGATGCATAACTTGTTTGACGGGCGGCCATACGTTGATCAAGCGACGTGAGAAGGGTAGTTTTGGCGTCAGCAGGTGGATTGGTAGTGGATCTAAAGGTTTTGGGGATGGGTGGATCAGAGTGGACGTTATCGCGGGGGTGATCGGGTTGTCGTTTGACGAGGGTGAGGGAGGATTTGCGGTCATGATGCGCTAGCCTGATCAAGTGCTCTGATTGGCGGTGATGTGATGATGGGTGGTTGTAGTGGGGTGAGTCTCTTCCTGTGAGCATTGTTGAGTGTTCTGGAGGTGGCGGTGGCTGATGTACAGACGGGAGGCGAGAGGAGCGGTCGCGGTCTCCCAATGTCGTTGTTTGATCGATTCTCAAGCGAGGATCTCGGTGAGAGCCCCTATCCCGCCCTGCTAGCATTGTTACATGGTCTGGAGGAGATGGTGATCTGCGGTATTTGTATTCTTCCTTTAGAGTCGCTTCTGAGAGTTTCTTCACTTTAACAATAGGCTTGGGTGATTTAGGATCATCGGTGCTGCGGTGTTTGTGATGCCTAGACGGTCGGTCCATTTTGGGTGTTATTGAATTTCAGTGCAGAAATCTTATCAGAAGTCGCTATATGTGAAAAAGAAGATATAGACAAGATAGGAGTGGAAGTTTTAAAGTACGGCGGTGAAGCTGAGATCTTGTGATTCACGATTCCGCTTCACATTCACACATATCTAACAGCTTAGGTATGCGAAGGGGTATGAAAAAAGGGATGCTTATGGAAACACTCACGTCACGGTCAACCGCGAATATGATTCACGTGCTGGGAGAAGCCTGCTCTAATCAAGTTGAGTAACTTAAGTATCGCCTTTAAGCTAAATTGTTAACACATACTGTCACGGGACTCGCTAGACAGCATATATAGACTATCTACGCCTCTAGGGCACCATCATTCCTCAATATATTCATAAATCACACTATAGGGCTTTACGCTCCCCTTGCAAGTAAGATAAATGGGACTTCGGATCTTTTCGCGTTGTCTAGCGTTTGGACATGACGATGTCTAGTTGGGGATAACTGACGATAATTGATGCAGAAGTCTTTGACGAACGCAGTCATCTGTCAGCTCAAGCAGTAATAAAGTGCATGCTATACTCGAGGCAGACCAATCAGAATAATTGGAACTCTGTGTTGTTCTATCTCAGCAACCTAGCCCATCATAGAACTGGCAGCTGGAGAAATTGAGTGGCCGACTGCAGCATCTCATCTACGACTCATAATCTCGTCTTCTTGGAGGAAGGAATGGGAAAGGAAAGCACGCGGAAAGTTGGCAATGGACCACAAGCGCTATTCGGTTTCCTGGTAAGGGTTTTGATGCATGGGCCGGGATTTTGTGGACTACGTGAGCCGTTGATCATGCGTGGCGGGCAAGGGGCCTGTCTGTTCATGTCCGTTCGTCTCAAACACTAGTAATGAAACAGGAACACCCACAAAGTTTCGAATGAATGAACCCTGAGCAAACTCTAACTTACCCTTCCACAGCCCTATCTGCACCGGCGATCCCCTTTTCTAGAATCCCTAAATCCCGAGCATTGATCAGCAGCCAGGGGATATAGATCCCACAGCAAGAGAGGCTTGATATTCCAAATCCCGGGTTTAGAGCCCTTAGTCCCTGCAACTGCAGTGTGCCAAAACGAATAGAATAATCCGATGGTAAAAATATTCGAAACCTGTAGCAAATAATAAGGTTAAGTGACACCCTAGAATCCGGGGATTGGCAGTGACGGAATGGCGGGGTCAACGGTCGAGACTCGGAGAAAAGCCGGTATGGCCTTGGCATGACGTTCCAGACTATCTGCCGTACAACTACAAATCAACGACAAATCAATTATTGTTGATATATAGACATCTCACTTTTCCAACTCCTACTTTCAAGATATACTGAATATATATACTACAACGAATTCAGTCATTAGTTAAAACAAGATATACAAAATGGCTGATAACTCCAAAATCGCAGTTCTCGACGTTCGTGCCCCTCATTACCCCGCATCCGCAGCTTTGCCATGCACTTTGAATGGAACTGACGATGATTGAGACAGACATCCCTCATTGACCGTCTTCCCGCCTCTTCGAAAACGCTCTTCGATGCCAAAGCCGCAAAATCGTTGTCTTTCGAGGCAATTGCGAAAGAGCTCGGGCGTTCGGAAGTAGCGGTTGCTGCTTTGTTCTACGGGTGAGTTTCTCTCCTTAACACATCTCTTAATTTCCTATCCGCAAAATATCCTCCTCAAACGACTTCATGCGTAAATTTGGAGCATTCAAAGCTAATATCCTCCCAGACAAGCCCAAGCGTCCGCCGAAGACGTCAAAAAGCTCTCCTCCATCCTAAACGTCTCCGAAGAAACCCTCTCCAAGCAACTCCTCGGCTTCCCGGACCGCGGCCGCGCGGGACCTATGCCACCTGTCGAGCCTCTCATCTACCGTTTGTATGAGATAGTGCAGAATTACGGATACGCATATAAAGCGGTGTTGAACGAGAAGTTTGGGGATGGAATCATGAGTGCGATTAGCTTTAGCACGAAGGTGGAGAAGGAGACGGATGAGCAGGGGAATAACTGGGCGGTCATCACGTTGAGGGGGAAATGGTTGCCTTTTACTAGGTTTTAGGGGTTTGAGAGATGCATGGATGTACATGAGGACATATGATTGCTTGATACTGCGAGTTTTTCATCCTCAAGAATAGTGTTAATGTACGAGGTTCATTCATGGTCTATCATTCATTTGCAATTTATTTTAAGCTGTAAGTAGAAAGTTATAATATTCATTGCGTGTGCGTATAAAGTAACTACCCAATATAGGGCAGTCCTAGTAGTTCTAAAATCTATATATAAAGTGACAAGAAAGAAAAAGTAGCAATCGATCCCACCACCGCGCCCCTACTCATCCATCATCTACAATAATCGTTCTGGGGAGCATGCGCAGCCCCATCTTGTCTTTCTTGGTAGACCGAGTATCGAGGATCCATGGCCAGATCAAGCCCATGCACCAACTAAGTATTCGAAATGAAAAAGTAAACATCAATATCGCGCGAACAGATCAGAGAATGAAATTATCTACATGATCTGACATCCCCCAGCCGGATTCCGCTGCACCACACATCCACCCGCGGGACCTCCCTTGTCTACTGGAGCCTCTGCTCCTGTTTTCATGACGCTGCATCCACCTGCAGGTCTTCGGACGTTTTGTGATTGTTGAGAAGGCATGTTGATTGGTTTTGATTTTACCTGGAAGTAATAGGTATGTTGTTTGAAGTGTTTGAGTTGGAATGATGTATGTTGTGTATTTGTTTGTTTGGGTGAAGGAGGGAAAGGGAAAGAAAGAAGGGGAGGCTAGGGTATTTATAGGAACTGCGAGGGATTGTTCTGGTGATGAAAGGAGGCGTTGAGAGGAGAACAGGGGGAAGCGTGGTTGATGATTGGACGGTGAGAGAGAAAAATCCGCAGCCCGCGATTATCGGGTAGTGGAGATGCCGCGCAGATGGAAGATCCGGGGATCAAGATCTGTATTTATTGAGGCTCGGAGATGGGACTCGTATATCCCATGTCGTGGTCATCAAGGAGACAATGAAGATTGTCTTTTCGATGGTGGAGGCTCTGGGAGGATGAGATCTGGGTGGCGATCGGGGGTTTTCAGGGCGCCTGACGAAGTGCTTGGTATTGTTGTCTTAGTATTGTTCGCATCAAGACGTCTTCTTTATTTCTTCAGCAATAAACTTTCTCTGGAAGGAATTGCTCGGGGATGTGTTGATATATGAAGAAGATATGGGGTGGGGTGGGGTGGCGCAGATAAGCGAGCCCCTTAGTATTGTTGTGTTAGTATTATACTTTTCCACAAAGAATGCAATCATAATCGGGCACGCATTCTCATCTTCGCCACACTCTAGAAGGACCGGAGAAATATTACGTTTTCTGGCTGTCACTTTCAACCAATATCAACCAATTGGGAGCTGTAAATGTTGTTGACTCAGTGTTGGTGGCACTGCATACAGATCGAGAATCCCACGAATGAAAATACTGGGCCCATTGAGCACAATCTTGTGCCTTTGAACAGTTGGAAGGAATCAACTGATTGATTAGATGAGAAGTGTGGAGAACACGTCTACCCAGATGGAGACTGAGGCCTCGGGAGAAATCGTTAGTCCCTGGTCTCGGATCGTTGTCATGGGTGTATTTAGAACCTTCAGAGTCTATAAGGGCTAAGACTGATGACAAGCCTGGGGATGGACTTATTGCCTATTGATTGCCTTAGATATACCTGGCCTCAATACCGTCGTTATCAGACACATGTCCCAATGTGGAATGGGCCTGTTCATATGGGTAAATATACAGTCTCACCTATTTTGTCTGTACATTCCCGCTAGTCAGAGATGGAACTTTCTGTGTTAAATCTAGCTTACCCCTTAAGGAATGGGAAAATATAGTTATTTGAATGGGCGACAGCCGAGGGTGTGGATGATAGCATTCTTTGCGTATCTCCAATTAGTGTTGACTTTGAGATGATGTCTCCTTTAGTAGATGGAGTTACATTTTGTGCAAGAGTCTGATTCTGGTTCCGAGTCCCCTCCTCCATGAACAGCTCATTTTAAACTTTCTTTCTGGTTGATGCTGGAATATCTGGTTTGTGGAAATGGCAGTAATCCATCTCCTGAGCTCCAAATAATCCGATCCTAGTAATGATTCAAGCTTAAGTAACTGAGTGGCTTTTAGAGTGCCAATATTGCGCATTGCATATCTGAACAATGCCAATACCATGTCTGATTTGGCTGGACCAGTGGCCTTCAAATCTCTTTCATTCCTTTGATTTTTCGTATCCTTCATAGTAACGGAGCTCCTGATCTGTGAGATCATGATCATAGCTTTACGTGCTTGTCCACCTCAATTCGGCCTTGCTAGGGTGTGGAAGGTTGATGCTGAGAGGCCTACAACTCCCGGGGCTGCTACGAAGCTAAGCTGGAAGAAGCAATGTAATCACTTTGCTTTTTGTTTAATTCACTAATTGTGTGATCTCGAAATAGTCCAAAATATTGGTACAGAGTCCTGGTAATCTGTTAAGAGTAAAATCTACCAGCGAACTGGTGCCAAGATTGTGAATTAAAAGGTGGCGCTCAAATAGTGGCTCTCAGGGAGATTTTTCTTGAGAAAAACTATCTGAAGGGGCACATATTGCCCATGAGTCGATCCACATATTGTATATGTTTAAGTACATGGGGAAATTTTTCGTTCCATGTAGCTACCCAAGCCATGCTGGAATTTTGGCTCAAGAGATGACAGAAAGCAGAGACCATGGCTCTAGAATGAAACTGGTTGGGTCGCTGATATTTGATAATGTCACCCAGGTACTGGTCGAAAAGAATCAAATCTCTTCTTATGACAATTCCTGGGATATGGCAGCTAAGATTCGGGTCTCGCTACGACCTTATGCTTCACCATCAATGCGCCTCACAAGGTTTAAGAGCGCTAAGACTTGCTTGTGATTTTCATCTCCTCACTCATAAATTTTCTAGATACTGGGGTGCGTCGGCTGCCATATTCTTCTATAATAGCGGGAAGCATTCAGCTAGAAGCTCGAATTGGTAGTACACTCTTGAACTTTGCTTAAGATATAAGGAAAAGTTGCCAATAAGACATGTAGGGCAATGGTCGCAACTAATTTATTTGATTGTTCAATGCCAAGATACATAGCCCGGAAGGAAGAATCCGAATGAAGTACAATCCAGCTGTATGAAGGTACTGCTTCGCGACCTAGCCGTATGAAGCAATTACCGGGCGATCGACGGTGCGTCAAACTGGGATACATAGCCTGAAAGGAAGAAATATGTGGAGGATGGAAAAGCCCCGAAGGATCACTAACCCTTGAAAGTTGCAACTAGGATAAAGCTTCAAGGGATGACTTCGAGAGTAGCATTCATTATCAATGGGCGCATTACGCAGAGGTTACGTTTCCCCGATTTAAGAGGGTTGGGACTGCATCCTAGGTAGCAAATAAACTGCTCCAACTCAAACACCTTATTCATTTGCAAATCATCATCTATTGACATTTTGAGCAAAACTATTTTTGGGGCGTCAATTCTTGGCGAGGAGGCTTTGTTAACAAAAGGAGCACATCCCTGCACTCAAATACAGATGAAGACTCCGGGTTGGCTAATAAATATTCAACGTCAAGGAGTCCGCTTACATTATGCATGTAACGCTGCTAGGCTTTTTTTAACTGGCGGTTGGTAACCAGGGTCTAATTCACAGCCACTCGCTAATAGTGGCCCTTTTTTACGAGTTTTGATATCCTTCTCCCGAGGTACCTAATTGCATTGGTACGCTCGGGGAGTGTTTCTGCAAGGATTCAAGGAATTCTCGTAGAGAGAGGCTTGGTTCGAGAATCCAACCTCCATCATACATTTACTCTCACAAAAGGATTTCGGAGTGGCTGTTCGTAGCCAACATCGGAATTCAGGAACACCCGCGAGCACCCGTTTGTTCCTTAAATACATCTGATTATGGGAACACAATAGAAGATGGTATCGGTAATCTAGCGCCAAGTGGGTTAGGAATTTAAATTTCACTGGCAGGATGAGTGAGGGATCAGCCTCAACGGAGAAAAATATTCCTCTTCTATTTCAATATCAATCCACCCCTCAGGCATTAGTTTGCTCGAATGATATATATATACCTCATACTGATCTCCATAATTTAAGCATTCATTCTCCGCACAACAATACACACTAAATATACATCGCATCATCAAACCTGTCAATTTCACCCCGCGGACCAGGCCAACGTCAAATTCACTTTTTTCCTTATCACCGACATCATGAAGCCCGCAAACTCACCACTTGTTATCACTACTCTGTTAGCTTTTGCCAGCCTTGGTGTATCGGCACCTACTCCACTCACTCCTTCCGTCCGCGATACCCCTTCATCCGCTATTTATTCGCCCGCTCTGTCTCGTCGTTTCGATCTGTCCGGTAACACATTGAACCTTAACACTGGCACCGAGACCACCAACAACAACGGTGACGGAGATGACAACAGTGGCGGTGAAAACACAGCCAATAAAAACTCCGGGAATGGGTCAGGTAATGGGTCCAACGACTTGACTCAAACCGTCAAAAGTATTACCGGTCTCAGACGTCGTGTGGTCAATAATGGGGATGGAGACGACAACAGCGGGAACGCTTCAGTCAGCATGAACAAGGACGTTGATAATGGCTCCAATAATTCGGATTCCCACAACACCAAGGATTCTCACGATAGCACTAATGATGTTACCTCCAGTATTGACGCCGCAATATTTCGCCGCGATGTAACCAACAATGGAGATGGAGACGGCAACAGCGGAGGTGCTTCAGTTAGTCTGAATAAGGACGATGGGAATAACGCCCACAACACCGATTCCCACGATACTACAGATTCTCACAATAGCACTAACGATATTACCTCCAGTATCGATGCAGTATTTCGCCGCGATGTAACCAACGATGGAGACGGAGACGATAACAGCGGGAATGCTTCGGTTAGTATGAATAAGAACGTTGGAAACAACTCCCACAACACGGATTCCCACGATACTACAGATTCTCACAATGCTGACAATACTGTAAATTCGAGTATCGACGCAGCATTTCGACGCCGCGATGTAGTCAACAATGGAGATGGAGACGATAACAGCGGGAACGCTTCAGTCAGTATGAATAAGAACGATGGAAATAACGCCCACAACACGGATTCCCACGATACTACAGATTCTCACAATGCTGAAAATACTGTGAATTCGAGTATCGACGCAGCCTTTCGACGCCGCGCCGTTAATGATAGGAACGACAATTAGGTGAACTCTGGCAATCGCCTTCCGGACATGTCTAAAGAGCGCTTGAGGGAAAAGGGTTGGAAAATGGATGGCGTTTGGCGACATAGACTTGGGCATGATTTGGCGTTTGGCGTTTGGCGTTTAGGATTTGATATTTTGTTGTGTTTCGAAACTTGAAGGGCGTCGGAAAGATAAGTCGATTCTCAATAACAAAGAAGGTACAATCGTTCCTTCCTTACTATTTTCATTTTACCGAAATCCATTGGGCTACTTGCTTTATTTTTTTAAACTTTAAAAGCATCTGTTACAGCAAATTGGTGCCTTTTGCCGCCAATCCGGGTCCAGGGGGTGAAAATTCTCTGCGGGTAGTGAGCGTAGTCGTCGTCACCGCGCCAAGAGATAAGTTTCAGAGAAAGCCATGGCTGTTATTTATCCAGAATACTCACTTTGTTCTGCGTACTCGCTAAGCCACTACGCATGTGACCCTTACCGCTTTTCTCACCCTCGCCTTACCCCTTCTTAACCTCGTTATCCTCCTCACCCTCACCTCACACACCCTTCACACGCAATCTCCACCACCTCACATCTACTCACTACTCCTTAGCAACTTAAAACTTGTAGTCACCATCTATGTACCTTTAAGATAGATCCTATCCTAGTAAACCTATTAAGGATATTAACTCCTAGTAAGCAGGACCAGAAAAAGCCAAAAAAAAAAAAAGGTCCCTAGTAATTAGAATAGGCTCCCTACTACCGGAATAGCTCAACGCCCTACTTCCCCTATTTTTAACTAAGACTAGAATTTGGTCTTCCAGTATATACCTTATTCAGCTGTTACAGCCCTTTATCTCCTAAACCCCCTTCCTTATCCTCTTTTTACTGTTCATCTTCCTCTCCAGCTCCACTCTTCAACATCTTCTTTCGTCAATATCACACTTTCTATTATTTCTTTAGCTTTGTGCTATCCTTGCGCAGCTTCCTTACCCAGTTCTTTCTCTCCTTTATCTTCACAGCCCTAGGAACTCTTATTTACAGGTACAAAGAACACGCAAGATCGACAAGAAGACACCAGAGGAAAGCAAAAACCTCCTTTCCCCCCTCATTGTTTGCATTTCTTGGGTTTGAGGCCCACAAACAGTGGCGTTCGAGTCCCGCCACCACACTTTTGGCTTTTTGGGTGCCGAGAATATTTTTGTCCGACCGCTATTTTGCAGTACTAGTATCCTGTACGAGTAGCCATACTAGTACTTCGTGTTTCGACCCCATTCTAGCTAAAGAGCTGGATGTACAGTTGCTAACTTGTCTGCCAGCTTCGCTCGTCAAGCGCACAACCACCTCATCAGCTTCTTATATCACACAAGATCAAGAACACAACCATCTCGTCGGTCGATAGTGGATTCGAATTCTACCTCTCTGAGAGAACAACCACCTCATCGCTCGCTTGGTCCATCAAGACCGCAACCACCTTATTGGGCGATACTTGATTCGAATTCCACCTCTTTGAGGGCATAACCACCTCATCCGTTTGTCTCTTCCCCCACGAGTTGCAAACCTCAAAACATACAGGTAACATCTACTACGCTTTTTCTCGTGGACTTAGCTGCTAATTACCGACAGGAGCATCTGAACTTGATTATAGCCTGTCCACACGAGCATGTCAAACTGTCCACCTATCGTGCATGAACTATTGTCGTACTAGCACATGGCCGCCACAGGTATATCACAATTACAGCACCTGGTCGGACTCTTGCAGCAAGCACCAACTGCCATAAAAGGGCTTTCTTTATCGCTAAGCTATTCTATCACCCTCCTAACACATGTTCGTCGGTCTGCATAAGCAAAGGTTCCTGGGGAACTTAATCCAGAGCTGGAAAATGTTAAGGAGATGGGATAGGGAAGAGGAAGATTAGAGCTGGTAGCGCACATTCACGGAGAGGGAGTTGTTTATTGGGGAATCGGGAATACGGAAGAGCAGAGAACCTATCTTTGGATATTAGGTAGCATCTAGTTTTGCATTTCAGCGAATTGAGTGATTATAAGCACAATCTGTGCAAGTACCTTCCACATTTGACATATACGAGCCTCTGTCCCCTTTTTTTCGTGCAGATGAATCTCCTAGTGACACCAGATATTGGGGTGACTCCTCCCTAACGCGGCACTACTGCTGTGAAATGTCCGCCATCCAGCAGACTTGCTACCTGCGATCTTCTCTTTTTTTTTACCCAGCTAGTGCAGTTGTCCCTTACATGGCAAGAATGAACCTTAGTGTGGTCCTTTCATAAAGTAACCCTGTGGTTGCATGAATCTCATAATAATCAACCAGCAAATTAGTTACCCCAATCATTCGCTGCAGTTATCTAACAAGCTGCTGAGATAGAGCTATTACAAACTCATCCCTAATGTAATATCACGTTTGCGTGAATATCACTATGTAGAGGAACTAAACTGATTGACAGAGCACCTTGATCCTTTCTAGGTGAAGCAAAAACTAGGAAAAAGAGAAGATACATACGAGTAAAGTATAGCAATAAAGGTTTCAAAGTACCTACTACTCCTTTTTAGGTAAAAAGGAGTAAACTAAGTGCCACTGAAATTCATATTATCAGTCGCCCTTATAGCTGCCCCTACGATCAAGGAGACATTATGGAATGATGAGGCTGAGACCTTTGCCGCGCGTGTACAAGCAAATAAGTATGGACCAAAATTGGTTTCAGAAGAATCTCGGTCATGGGCGAGTTAAAATGAGATCTGCACATAGAAAGAAAGAGTAACCGGGCCTTAAGGGAGCCAAGACCAGCCCCCTTAGGTATTAAAATAGCATCTCACATGCTCATGCTGACTCTACCGCTCTCCGCTGTTGCTCACCACTGCTCACCCGCTTCCTACCCTCGCCTTACCCTTACTTACCTCAGCTCACCCAGCATTGCCAATAAAGCAGCCTTGCTCACCTTTACGAACAGAAACAGATTTCGTGCAGGCGAGAATGGAGGCTAAAAAACCAGCTGTTATAAAGCTAATGAGCATGTTGACTGTCCATTTCAGCAGAGTGAATGGGTAGATTTTGAATAACCACTTCACATGATCTTCATGTCTATGGAAACTACAAATCTGGCTCACAAGGGTTTTTGAGCTCTTGAAAGATGCTCAGTGAATAAATTGCTCTAAGTTTAATGAATTATTATGTCTACATTGCGCTTGCTTTGTTTTATCAAGGAGGAATCGGTGCTACTTAGAGGAATTTGATCAACTCTGGAGTCACTCATCTTCTGGAAACGCTTCAAAGACCAGAGAACACTCAAGATCGTTCGCAGAATCTAATAGTGTAAGTGCCTAATGGGTAAAATAGTATATTTCCAGCGATACACTGGAATAAAGGGTTTCAATATTTCTGAAGAAGTACACTATTACTTGTAATAATCCTTAAAAATCAGTAAATTTATTACTTCTACCTCAGTGCGTTCAGATATTGAATCACTAAGTACCATATTGCATCCAAAGCCACTGCTAAACTCTCGATTTCATCTGAGGATGGACACCAAAATCAGTAGTAAGTTGGGCTCGGAGGGCGGGCCAGCCCCCTCAAGCATATTAAGTATATCCTATCAAAGCCCTTTATCGCGCCATAACCTCGGCCACTGTAGTGAATGGACAGTGCTTGGATTTTACCAATTCCATCACTAAAACGCCCTCTGGGAGTAGTGAGTTTTCGTAGTGAAATCATAGCTAAGCAATGATTACTCTACAGTGCAACAGTCATCGGTTTGGTGCGATGTGGGGCTTACTTTGTAAATAGAAACAACATTAGCATCTTCATAGTGCTCTACTCGATACTTTTTAACCTTAATAATATTGCCCAGCAAAGCCCCGGTTATGCTTTCAAATTTGGCGCTTCATAGCTGTTGTTCATATCATATAGGTAGATTGTAACCCAACTTCTCTCACTTGCAGTCTGACCAAAGTCGAAGACCCACACAATGGAAAGAAATCTGAATATATGGCATATTGAAAATTCCAGTATCTCAAATTATTCGAGTGAATGTGGTCCAATATTCTGCTACGTTGAACAGGAGATAATGGAGATAAGTGCAGCCATCAATGGCGAGTTTCTGCTAAACCAGTAACTAAGTTTCAGTATCCTTCGATACATCAGATTTAACTCATCAATCTAGGACTACTTTGTTTGGAATATATCAGCAATTATCATGTCTGCTATATTAGAACACACAATCACAAGACACTAGTTAGCAGCATGGCACACCTTCCTTCTGTTATTCCGTGGGTAATCTCATCAGCCCTCTCTGTACACAATTACTGCTGCTTCCCCTGTTAGGATCACGGATTAGGCTTATGAATGATTTACAATTTATTCCGCCATGATCACTCTTTAAAAACTGTGTACACGAGCATTGTCGATTCCCTGATTATTTTGATCAGAGTTCACAGCTGGTTATCGATCACTTACACACTATCCTCAATCGCCCAGTTAGCTTACCATATACTTGAAATTTCATCGCTTCCACAATAAGAGTCACAGATAGAGTTTATTCCAATCACTTATAGTCTTTCCACGAGTAAGTCCCTAGTCATCTCCCTATACAGCGTCATGTCCCCTCGAATCCGGTTAGGATCATCGTTCACGTACCCCGTTCTGTTACCGCACCAGAATGTTGTCTAATGATATACGAAGGAGTCACCTCGTTCACTCATCGCGGTTCTAGATTAGGGTCGACGATCACTTACGTCGCTCTGTTCCGCCGGCATCACTTCATCGGTCTTGTAATCAGGTTCATGTGTCAGTCATCGATCATTTACGCAGGCATTGCACTATTACACCATCGTTATCCTGTTAGCCTTAAGGCTATATATAACTCAGGATTGTTAAATACTTCCACCAATGTTTTGACAATCGGTATCACTGTATGGAAACTTCTCCTATTTGACCGATCCAATTTCGTCAGCCCTCTTCATATAATCATTTTTAATATCACAAGCCTGAGTTGATACTTATCCAAGCCAGCCTACCTCCAACTCAAGGCCAAAATGAGGGGATATGACGACAGTTGTGGTGAACATAATGGTCAGAACTACTTGAAAAGCATCTTTATTTTAATGAGTCTTCTATATATGGACTTAAAGTAAGGTCCAGTAAAAAGTATAATCTAGATTGCAACAACATTGCGTTTGAAACGGAGAGATGAAGATGAAGTCCAGCATGGAATAGGTTGAAAATATATGTAGTCACTGTCATTAACAGCACCACAGAAAAGATGCAGGTATTTAAAGGTGCGCATGCTAGAGGTTTGAAAAAACTTGAGATGTCCAGCTAAAATCTCGATGAGGGAACAACACTTCTCCGCTCTGAACTCTAGCTACCTTTGACCCCGTATACCTCGCATACTTCTGCCAGCACTCCAATATCCGACGACCCCGCAACCGCAATCGTGATCGAAATCTCGGCCTCTCTGTTAAAGTGTACAATAGTGGGTGGGCTCTGAATTAGCTGGAGTTTTAGCTCCCGCCAGTCATTTCTCCGTGTTCGCCTCTCTCATGTGCATAAGCTCATATCTGACTGTCTTGGGACCTGTGATCGGCCTACGAAGCAGTATATTTACCTCGATATCATCTCATACTGCATCTGCGATATTAATAAGTCGCTCAGGGGGAGCCCTGGTGCCCAAGCTAAACTTTGCACACTCTCCAGTACTCGGTGGTCTGAGAAAGAATGGGATCCTCTGGCTAGGTTAGAAGAAAGTTTATAAAAGGCTCAGACGTATGCTAACGTTGTATCATGAAAGATGAATCGCTTCTCGGAGTTCAAAAGAGAAAAGTAAACATACTTGAGCTTTAAAACCAAAAAATGAAATACTCTACAAAAACGCGCCAAAACACCTAGTTCCAGTTGAGCTTCCGTATAACACTGTTAGTTTCATTTCTCTTCTATCAGATATCCTATGCTGAGAACCTGTCATTCAACGACCCCTCATTTTCTAAGAAAATTGCTTTGAAAGTGATTAATCCTCAGGCTTCAGGCTGAAACAACTTGTCTCGCGTCCCCCGTCTTTATCTTTAAGATAGATCATAGGATTCTCCGATGCTTCCTGAAACTTGATTTCTAAGCTTTGGTGACCCAATGTTACCTTTCCTTGTTGAGCCTGGTGAACGAAGATATATTTAGCCCCGTTTTTCTTCGGGAGATGGTCATCAGGAAGTTGGGGAAACAATTTGGCTCGTAGCGTGGTTTTTAACTGCTCAACCTCATCTTCTGTCAAATCTGTGTGGAAGATGAAGACTAAATAATCCGCATCTATCTTTCCAGGATCGTTCCTATTCATGAAAATTGTGAGAAGACTAGCCAAAGGTACGGCCCGAGGCGGAAGGACAGGCCCGCGAGGAGGAACGTGATTGCCCTCGACGTCCTTTTCGCTGAACGCTACTGCAGCCATATACCCTCGGGATGCGATTCCAATTACTACCTTTTTTGTAAAATCCTCTAGATACAAGCTATCATCCTTTTCTTGGAAGTAAAGTGCTCGAGCAATCCCCCCCTTGTTATCGAAGAATGGCAATTTTTGTGGAGCCCTCCGAAAAAGCCCTGATCTTTCACGCAGTACTGCAGATCGTCTTGCATCTCGCCTTTTCTCACTATGTAAGGCTCGTGGTGAATTTTTCTCCGTGTCCGTTGTTTTTGACAATAATGAGTTCGTTTCGGAAGAACCCTGGTTCGGACATACCCCCAGTCTTGAATCCGTCACCCCATTCTGGGAGTTTGAAGCAGCTTCAGCTCTAGCTCTAAGTGTACCGCTGATAGAATCGCCTAGTTGGTCGCCCCTATACTATGTCAGAAAGGATGTCCATAGCCGCAGTGTCTATCAGAGCATTCTCAAGGCTCCGGGTATTGGTGTGTGATTGTGGGTAAAGAAATTACCAACCTTCTGATCTTCTGATATCCGTCACAAAACACCACAAGCCCAAAGAGAAGTAGGAGACGAAGATATTGCATATTGGTGGTATCAACTAAAGGTTTCGTTTTTATTGTCGACGGAATTTCCCCTTTTTTTTTGGAAGACAAAGTGAAGGTGAATCAGCCGTTTTATATTCCATCTTTCATTTTCACATTTCATAGGATGCATCTCGAAATAGTTGTGGGTCGAACAGGATTCTTCCTTTCTGAATGATTCTATATTAAGTATACGAATTGCCACATTTCCTTCAAATTTAGTACGTGCCGCTTCCTCAAGGGCTGGGTAATTGAGGCCCAGATGGTCTAGATCCTGATATAGTACGTGAACTACCTTGCTCACTACGCCGACAGGGTTCTATTTATAGAATATAGGATTCTACAAGATGATCATAGCTGTGTACTAGCATATTGAGGACAGATAAACTCTTATAGATAAGGTATGTGCGCTTTAGGTTTCTTTCCCAGCAATTGTTGAAATTAACAACTCGGGTAAGGAAGGTTTGGAGCTGCTGTAGGCCTAATGTCAGCGAGCGACGACAGGGCTCGCTTGCGCATGCGCCCCCGGAGTGGCGGCGTCCCTAATGATGTTGCGTCAGAGGCGTGCATCGCTCTCTACGAATACGAGTCAGGTTGGAGGAAATCTCTTTATGGGAAAATTTTAGCAGGTAGTTCTAGACTCAATACTGCTGGGAGCTCTTTGCTGCTGATTGGTAGTCGCAATATAAAGACGGCTGATGCGTGCTGCCCGACTAGGGCCAATTTCTCTTGAATTCCTCCATACATCCTGTCTGAAAATAAAATCTGGCATCGTTGCAAGCATTCCCCATTAGTATGGTCACGACAAGAGCGGGGATGCTGGCATCTTAGAGGTGCGATTAGCAGAGCAGGGTGAAGAATGAATAATTCAAAGCTGTTTCAAAGCTGTCACACATCTTAAGTCTAAGCAAGGCAAAGGAATTTCCTCTATTCTTCACGAAGCTTCCTGTTGAGAGTAACCAAGCTTATCTCTAGCTCAAGGTAGGAAGGAGGTTCCCCATGACCACCGATTCTGCGAACGCATCTACATAATAATTGATTTCACTATTATTATAAATTAATAATATCAACGGTTTCTTCACAGCCGTAGAGCTAACATACCGGTACCCAGGGAATGCATGCGCTCGTTTTCTCGCTAGATTTGAGCCTGCTCCGAGCGTCGAGGATGATGGAGAACGTTATTGGCACTACGGTATGTTCCCTCTAACAGGAGCTGATTGTGACAGGTCTACAAGCCTTAACGAACCTCAATACTTACTTCCAACAATTCGGCTTGGACAAAGACCTGGGTGGTGAGAAAAAGAGATGCCGGAAGGGGGGTATTGCTGTGATGTGTCGACATGCTGTGGTAGTAATGAAAGTCTCCAGGATGCAATCCTTCGGAGTGTCAGAGCGAGCTAGTCTTTTGGGAGAAGATGGTTCAAGAGAATGTGATGGGAAACCTGGGTGAGTTTAAAGAATGGAGCAGGGCTCATACCAAGAGGGAATATCTGGCCAGTCAGGAAAAGGAGGGACGAGGAAGGAGGTCCGCCTTCCAATCAGGAAGACGACGGGATCAATGGCGACATCCACCGCAGGTCCGCAGCCGATGTGGATGAGACGGAATAAAGGTGACTGGCGGGGCTTTTAATACCGGGTTTGCTCAAAAATTTAGAGTCTTAATTTCGACGGCCTGTTTCTTATGCCACATATCAAGTTAGCAACGGAAGTTTTCAACCCCCAAAATCACTGTTGCGAAAGGTTCTTCCGTCAACTGCAATTTTCACGCGCTCCCAAGTTGCAGAAGTAGTGAAGTGATTCACTAATACAAAGATTAGAACATCAGATGACGGAGTCGGGATCAAGATATACCGATTGCTACCCTGATCTATTTATACAGCTGCTGGTGACACAAATACTACCCCACCATACTACCCACAGTCTTCGCCACTACCTTATTTAATAATTCACCACTACCCCGCATCTACAAAGAACTATAACCTAAACTTCGAACGTCGAGTGGCCTCGCTCTCTAGAATTTTCATCATGAAGATACAACTTGTACTCCTAGCTATCTTTGCAAGTCAGCTACTTGCTCTTCCCATCAACTCCGATATCAAGCGACAAGAATCCTCAGGCATGTCACTGCCCACTTCGCTGAAGCTGATTCAACTAATGACTTTCGCGAAGATGCTACCGCTATTGAATACGCCCTTGAGGCCGATGCTATAGGAGGGTCTAATCGTCTGAAAGCCAAGTCAATCTCCACGCTTCACGAACGCGAAGCAAATTAAGAAGGTCGCTCCCTCGGCGAAATGGTTTTGCTCAGCCGCAATTTTGCGAATAAGCTTTCTGCGAAGGTATTGTAAGAGGCCAGAGCTCGGCGTCCGGCACACTGGCTTGGGAGGTCGCCTAGCTCGATGTTGCTGTGGCGAAGGGACAACACACAGCCGGAGATAATGCTACCATACTGAGGGGATACTTGATGGGTATTCATTGGAATTTTTGTTATTCGACATGATTCACGGCCAAATGTTGGCAAATTCAGGGTTTGTTTGAATGGGTTGTTTACTTTTGTCATCTAGCACTCGCATGGAATCTCTATCGCCCAACTTCAAAACGGCTCTTTCAGTAAATAATCATACTTTGCTTCCACCGCAGCAGCGTCTTCCCATCTTTTTCGAAGTCGCTCGTCTCTTTCCGCACATGCTTCTGGCCCTCCATCCACAACCCCTTGAGCATGAGCACCTTTCACTAGGGCCGCTGTACGAGGCTGCCGAAGTTTAGCAAATTTTGCAAATATGCTTTTCAAAGTTTCCGAAGTAGGCCATTCGCCCTCATTTGAGAGATCAGGGAGTAAGCGGCTCAAGTGATAACAATCCTCCCTAATTTTGAGGTCAGTAGGAGCATTATTGTGCGAAGGGGTAACTTACAAAGCTTGGTTTGCACCTTGACCAAGATGTGGACTCGTTGGATGTGCAGCATCACCAATGAGAACGCATCTTCCAGAACCCGGACTATACCATTCCTCGGGATCTAGTTGAGGTCGATCATACAGACCGTATTTGATTATGCGCTCCGCTCCCTCGATGAGCTCGGGGACAGGACTTGCCCATTCTTTGAACTGCTTTAGCAGATCAATTTTCTGCATAGCAGACTCATCTGGCGTGAAGGATTTCCAGCTTTCTTGCGTTTCAGTCGACTCTCGCTGCGTTATCGCCCATGAAGTGGTAGTTGCAGATATTGGATAGCATATGAAATGCGCTCCTGGACCATATAGATTGAGCATTGCAGGACGAGCTTGTAAGCTCTTCGGAGTTAGCGACATTCCACCAGTCTACAAATGCGCGTTAGTTGAAATTCTCGCGTAGTGATATCCACAACTACCTGAGTCAGTCCAGTATATTCAGCATCTCCTTCCGGCAGCCCATGTTCAGCTAGAATCAGCGACCGGGTGACAGATTTAATGCCGTCGCAACCAATCAAGAATGAGCCCTCCACCAATCTACCATCTTCCGAGATCACCCTCACTAACTCGTCGGTCTCTGTAGCGTCGTGCAATTTCCAACCTTCGGTGACATCGATATGCTCACGATTGAGCGCCGCTTTGAGAGCAAGATTGAGTCTAGTTCTTTTCACTCCGCAGGCAGGCTGGCCGTACTTCTCCTGACATGCGGACGGAAGATGAGAAACTCCAATTTCTTGGCCCGAGGATGATCGATCTCTTAGTTCGGTGAGATGTGGTGCTTGTTCTGTAGCTATCTTCTCTAGACCTAGCAGCGCTAGAACTTTGAGTCTGGAAAGAAAGATCAGCATGTTGGAGATGTGACGACGTCCCGTCAAAATATACCCATTTGGCGTCATCATGAGTGAGCCCCCTATATCGCCTAATTGCTTAACTTTCTCCAGCACAATCGGTTGATAGCCTTTCTTCTTGAGCAACAGAGCGATCACTGGACCTGCGATACCGCAACCAATAATCAAAACCTTTGGCTTCCCCATTTTGAGGATACTGTATTAAGAAGCAACGAATATAGGTAGATGAGTGTGAATGTGCAACATGAAGAAATACTTCAGCAGGTATATATATTACGTTCTACTTGTTTATCGTATAGTGCCCTTGTTAGCGACTTTTCTTTACTGTTGAGTTAAGTAGTGTGCTTAGTGTACTCGTGGGAGGTTAGCGTTGCGTCACGTCAGAACTCAGGGATACGGTCGCTGAAAATTCTTTAAAGGCGAGGCCGAAGACCGATGTGCGACAACTAGAAAAATTCGATGCAGACTGATGATAAAGAAACATTTCTCGAAAAAAGCTACTCGATGTTGACAGGTAAGTTCTCTATCTAATCTAATATTACTCTACTTGGCACATCTAAGATTGCGCGATCTCACTTGACTCCGTCCGGCTTCCGTTTTTCTCGGCCTTTTTGTCTAGCTTGGCCTGCTTCTTCAATTCCTTCTCGGCTGCCTTCTCTTCCTTTGTTTTCTTGGCAAATTTACTATCATCGCCAGCCAACACAGTCCCGGGGTGCCAAACATTCATGATCGCTAGAGCGAAGAACATTGGCGTAGCGTCGAAGGTCAATTGCCAGACTTCGTGAGTGCGGAATTCATGCGTCAATGCAGTCCCAGCGCCAGCTGAAAACTCGATGATTCGGAAGAGTATACGGAACTAGAAGCATATTATCAATAGGCGGTGTGAGACATTGCGGTTGCAATCTTACCGAGATGAGAGCCAGCGAAGCATACATGGTGAGAAGCAACCTCCTCGCCTGGCGTATTCTCGCCGGATCCGGCTCCTCCCTCGACAGCCTCTTCTGGAAGTTGAAGACCAGGAACAGGAAGGAGAAGATAAATAACTCCTGCAATGCAACACCGCCAGTGTAGATGTGTAAGCCTCTCTGCAAGGTGCTGAATTTGGTGCTGATGGTCATCAGGCCGCCAACAATCTGGATAGCGAACGAGCTTTGTGAAAGTCAGACACTGCTCTTCCCCACCACTGCCATTGGAAGACTTACGTCAGATCCAAACACACGAAGCATAAAGTCATGCGCTGTGCCTTGATGCCAAAGAGCTTCTGGTTTGGCAAGTAATGGTATACCATTCGTCCTAGCAACATATAATCGAAAGCGTTGATCCATAGTGGCGCCAACAGAAAGAGAATGAAGTTCGGATCGAAAGCACCCTTCGAAGTCGGGTTTTGGATTGAGATACAGCGGATAACAAATGATGCAGTTTCCCAAATAGCGCCCATAATTATCGTCCAGCAGAAATTGTTGCGATGCTGCCGAGCTTGGAAAATGTGAGCAGATGTTGTGAGGCCGAAGAGAACGGAGAAGAGTATCGCGGCTGGGAGGGATGGACAGAACGTCCATTGATTATCGGGGTCATCGAGAGCTGTTGGGGTTTTGCGTTAGCCTTGTAGCCACGACACATGCCCATTGCTAGGCTGATACAGTACGTACGGAGGCATTTGGTCATGTTTACTATGTTTCAGCCGAACGTTAGGGCCAGGAAGACAACTTTAACCTCTACTATTATCGCTTGTGATGCGCCAAAGGGAGCGATTCGAAGAGAATAGTGATGGGGGACTATGGAAAGTCGGAAAAACGAGGTTCTCAATCAGAAACAGGACGACCTCGAATTGTTATACCAGAAATCGTTGGGCTGATTACCTTCCACGCAACCCCTGACGCCACATGGCGCTTCGCCGTTGTGTCAATTCAAACAACAAGGCTGCAGCTCGTATCCCATAAGCATTTGATTTTGCGGAGATCAATTCTCCCGAGGTATTATGTTAGCAGCCTATAAGTGGTCTGCTCGGTACTCAAGCACAGCCTGACGGACTCGGTACATGGGGCCCCGGCGTAAGCTACTTCCAGCTTACTTGAAACGGAAATCGCGACAATGCCACTAATTGAGGATGAATTTTAGCAAGTCCCCAAAATACGTCCCCAAATTTAGCGCACAACTGTCAGGCTAGAAGTATAAATGCCATCCTATTCCGGCTCACTTTTGAAAACTAGAAGCTCAACATAGAACAATATTTCTCTAATTCCAATGCCCTAGTTAGGTCACTGGGAATGTAACACCACAAGCCAACACGTACAGGACTTTGAGACCCGACCTGGTGAGGCTGCGATCTTCAACTGGGATCCGATTGCACTCCCCGTTCCATTTAACGTGTGAAGTTCTAGGCAGTATTAGACGTCCTAGATAATTGAATCTATTATTTTCTAATATTCGAGATAACGTGCGGCAAAAAATTTTTACGGCACAGTCACGCGGAAGTGTGACTTTAGTACTCATTAGGCTTTTCATTTTCATTTCACCCATGGCTCGTTGATCGAAAACTGAGATATCATATAATAGTAGGAGTTACAACTGTTCCCTACACCGGCTGAGAATGAGGCTTAAGGCTCTTGCTATCCTTTGAAGTGAGATATACGGAATTTGCCTCCTCGTTTTTCTCGATTGTTATATTTCCACCCGCTACGATCCGATGTAGTAATGGAAACTTTCGAGCATCTGTGATCTCCAAGCCCGACCGCGTTCTTAGCGAACAAATTCTGTATTTCCCTCGCAGGCCTTTCATACCTGTCCTTGCCCTCAAAGCATTTCGCTACCAGTTCCGGCTTGCGCCGCCATAAAAGCCACCAAAATCCCAAAGATGGCGTATAGCAGAGCCATAAACATAAACATGGCCAACGGAACTTTTGGGACGCGGGCTACCAGCGGCGAGATGCGCGCCTGCTCCATAATATTTGCGCGACGCGACATGATGCCAGCGGGGGGATGCCAAGGACCATGACGGAGAAGCCAGCTGTCGAACTCTCCAAAAATGCATTCGGAGTATCCTCGCCAGGGGCTGACTGCGCCAAGTTCGCAATCTGTGTAACGAAAAGTGCGCTGACCGCACTTGTGTTCGACAGCACTATTTGCTACACTAAAATACTTCCCTTGTACAAGATGTACTCAAGGTCGTAGACCGTGGCTTGCCTCTACGAATAAGCTGATCAATTTTATTTATGAATGAGCATTGATCTGGCATGTATGACTCTGGCAAGCGATTGCCGTGGCTTTGGGACCAACTAAAAGTTCTCAATGAGGCATCGGCAGAGGAAGTAGCAGGAGCAGTGTCAGGTGGACCTACAGAAATTAAATTTTAATTTTTAAGATGAAGGCGGAGGGTCTGTTTTCTTCCTTTTGGGGAATGGAGGAAGTGGGGCTGAAATTATTTGATATTTTTGGTTTGGGGTTTTGATGGAGTTTATAAGCCTGTGTTTGGGAATGTTCAAAGTACGTAGGGGGAGTAGGGAGATGCAGCACGGCAGTAAGGTGGAGCATAAATTTGAATCTAATCCAGTATGGTTGAAGCTATGTGTGGCAGGATCTCGGCGTTCTATGGCTAGAGGCTGTAAGGATTACTCGGTTGGACGGGAACTTATGATGCGCTGTGTCGATCCCAGAACCAAGGGAGGGGTATCAATGAGACTTGGCGTGTCTATCCGGGGAATTGGGAAGACTCTCAGAGGCCAGCCCAAGGTAGGCACACTAACCATTCGGCCTGCAATATATGGCGCCAGCTGAAAACCTTACGGGATGCGGAATCTCGGGATGCGCCCTCATGGGTAGAAATCCACCTATGGCATACGGAACCCACCTTGGGCAAGGGATCAGGTCGGGGACCTGATTAAGCTTCTCACGTCCATTCTTTATGCTTGAGCACCAAAAAGAAAGTATGTGGCACCTTCCGCATGAAGTTGTCCTGTTTCGGCAATTTTGTGCGAAGTGAGGCGGAGGAGTGAGGAGATGCCTCTGATCCAGTTAAAATCGCAACTATAGGGACCAAATTTCGTTATCGGGACCAAAATAAGTGCACCAAAATGATCTTTATCTCCTACCTAGGTATGCTGTTGATTCGGACCTATCCCTTCGAGATCATGACGCAAGCATCCCAGGATGTGGAAGCAGCGCAGTCATTGGCAATTACGGCTTTGGCACGCAAGCTAACTTAGCCTTCAGCTCTTGCAGGAAAGTGCATGTTTATTTTTGCAGTGGTCTCCAAATAACGTTGCACCCGAGTTTCTAACCTAAGCCACCCGGGATGAAGAGGTTTGTAGACTTCCCTCATTAGCTTAGAAGCTAATTAAAGTAGAAAATGTGACACTCGCTATATCTGCAACCTCTTCTAGAAATGTAGGTAATACCGCTTTCATACCTAGAAATAGTCTTTAGGAATAAGTATAGAAAGATTTCAAACATAGAAATTAGGACCTTGTTATAAAACATACTTCGTATAGCTAGCTACGCCAACTTACCAGCAGACTTAATATTTTAAAGGATTGACCCTATCACTTCCAACATTAACACTACACGGACTAATAGCATTATCACTAACATAAAAGCTCCTTGCAGTAATGGGACAAAGATCGTCAGGTATTGGCATTCCTCTCATGTAGCGCTTGTCATCATCTCTATTATGCTGAGGTAGCAAATAAAGTTACGAAAGGGATTGAAAAGAAAAGTTCGACAAATTGCATCGAACTTAAATCAGAATCTACATCCAGTAAGATCAGAGCTGTAATCGGGACCAACTACGTAGGTGTGTCCAATCAATGAAACTGAGGAAGGGGGGACTATCGGTGTACGAACTGCGGGTAGATAATCGTTAATAATACTAGCAAGACAAGACTGACTTAAGATGTCTAGATACAGAACAATTACTAGTCGAAGAGAAATATATTAAACCTGTAATTGAATAAAAATTTACCCAAATGGTGGATTTCAGGACAGAAACACGTGCTTCCCAACCAATCTAATCTTCCAAGAAGCTTCTTCACACTTGCTCCTTCCTTAATCTCGACCTGTATATTCAAATTCTCCTCCTATGAGAGACTCACCACCCCCAAGGCCCTCAACACCATTATTCCCAAGAATCTCAGAGCACTTAGTGAATTCAGCTGCCAAAATGACAACGAGAATGCCAATCATCATCGGAACGAATAGATTGTTTGCCGGATTTTCAAAGTTGCCCATACCGAGCGGCATGTATAAGCAGCTTCTTTACCCGTAATAAGATTCCATTGGCGTGGGGCAAAAAGCGAATTAGAATTACCCCAAGTCTCTGAGTCTCGTTGAACGGATTCAATATTGACGCCTTCGACATGGTCACCAACCTGTCCGTAGACTCGTCGAGTCGAAGGATAAAGCCGAAGAGCCTTAAATATGATGTGCTTTGCGGATACTTCTTCGGCCTTTATTTCAAAAGTTTTATTGCTTGGGTAGTCAGAGAAAGACCAAGGGATGCAGTCCAAGTCTCTGTGAGCAGAGCATTGGCCTTTGAAAAATCAGCGTAAGGCGACATGCTATAGCGCCTCGTAGGCTAGGAGAAGGATGTTGAGCGGATTGGCGTCACTTGTCACTGGGCGCCATGGCAAAGACGATGCGAGAGCTGAATCAGCTTTGATTTGATCCCGGTTAAGATGTCTGCCCTTACATTTTGAATGAACCCAAAGAGTATTGGCCATGGTGATAGACCTTGCATTGGCCTCAGAGGGGCCGGCGATGTCTGGAAAGCACTTCAACAGCACAATGTGGAAGACTGAGTTCAGCATGAAATCCACGGCGCGGTGGATGGGATTCTTTGTTGTTGAAGGGATTTCTGACCGCTGTGTGTCTTGTATTCGCAAAAAATATTTGGCCATTCCGAAGAATCTATTTTACGTGAGGAATTGTTGGTCAAGGCTAATCGGCATTTTGGAATGACACGGTCTTCAAGCGTGGGGGTTCTCAAAATGACATAAGCATTGTTGCAAATGCTTGGCTTCTAGCCGGTACGGACTCCTGGAGCACCAATAAATAATTAAAGCACCACGGAAAGCATCACGATAATCAGACATTGTGAAGAGGTTTTGGTAAAAATGGATGGTCAGAGTTAAGGGCTGCCAAACCTAATGATACTGCATGATGCACCACATACTTGTACACGCGGAGCCCGTCGTACTTTCGTTTAAAATATATAAAAATGAGATTTCGAGTCATCTCGAGGGCATGCTCCGTTTCCTGTGCTAAATGTAAAGTTCTGCGACTTTCCGAACTGGGTTTTGCTTAATGTCTTTCACCTTGCTTAGGGATAGAACGACGGCTAAGAGCAAATGTGAGTATGCAACGGCAGGATACCAAGTGTCGCTACTACATAGTACTCTCTCCGGGTTAAGTCTGGTGGTGGGACTCTGCTGATCTATCAGATATCTTGCACAGACTTCTCCTATTTTGACAGCTATCGGCATCACTCAAATTAAACCACAATACTCGCTTCTGATGAACCTTATGCTGCGCTGTAATAAGAGAATATTCGCATAATTGTTTCGGAATTGGTTTCTTCATCAAGACTTGTATTCGGAGGTATTGTCGGTTTGACTGACGTCAAAGGTAAGAAAGTCACATTGTCTCGTCATCAAGGGCATACGCTCCTTGCTAGGGAACTTGACACCATCAGCTGTACTTCAAATGTGTTATAGAGGCCAAGGAAATTTCTTTCGAATCCCATGGAGGGTGCTGATAAAAGCAAACAGGAGTACGCACGTATGATCATCTAAGGTTGAAAAGGGGCAATCACGTGATGATTAACAATCTCAGGCACGGTCTCTTTTGAAAGAGATGTCTCCTTTAATCCTCCTCTATGTCGTTCTGGCATTAAGAGTTTCCAATAAACCCAATTGTACCGACCCAAGTCTGCAAGTATTTTGTAAATTTTCATGTAAATTTTCATAGGGAGCTGATACTTTGAAGTCTTATTTGGGTGGCGGTGAAACCCTTTGCCTAGCTTGAGAACCTAAAACGCGGACATTAGGTAACTTCTTCTCATTTCTGTTCATCCTTCTTTCGTAATTCCTGCCACTCTATGAATGTGGAACTGCCGAAGCGTGCATCAAGCGCATCAAGCGCATCAGCCAACATAGCCACACGATCTACACTTCTCGCATCAGGATCGCCTGATCGACGTTTGATCGCCTTCCAGGTTTGAGGCTTTGTTCGCGATCAAACGCGCTGAGACCATAAACAGACCACACTTGCGAAACCTGCAACAAACCAAAGAAATGTATTTGGCGAGGCCCTTGATGGTCGGCAGGCTCTTCGCATGATCTGCGAAAGGTTCTTGGCAAATCGGAAAATCTCCTGTGATGGTTGCAAAACAAATCCTTAAGCGCCCTGATGTGCGGCGGGAGAGGCGTATTGGCGCTGGTTGGCAAGGCTTGACCCTACTCCCAGTAGCAGATCTTTCTTCTTGCATACTCGTATATCCACTTGAGAAACGAAATCCTTTCTTCCAAATGTGTTTCTTTTCATGTGCGCGCTTGTATTGCCGTTTGGTCAAATCTCTATCGCACCTCTGCCTGCTGTTTTCCACAGAGGTGGCTACCACAACTAGCATCCTGCTAGATCTAAAACCATATCTTCTGGCTCAGTGGTCATACACAATGTCTCGAGGTTCCTCTCTTGGCAAGTTTCTTAGGTATCGGTGTGCTTGGAAACACGCACAGACGAAATCAGGTGGCTTGTTTGACATGCGCTCCTCCAACCACAACGCAAGTTTTACGACGGGACCCAGCATCAAAAACCCAATCAGTTTCAATATTCAATCCACTAATCTAAGCCACAAATTGACTTGTCCTTTCTTTGGGGACCACCCCTGAGCCTTGTTGCGACCGTATTGGTCTCCGCATTCTGTTTCGTTAATCATCGGAACAATCTGCCACAAGGTTCAGCATCGGCAGATGTCACTCTGTTTCTATGACTTTCTTGGGGGTTTGGAAACGCCTTTCCGACGTTAAACTCATTGTTTTGAGACGACATGGAGGCAACTTTCCAATCGGAGAGATTTCGGTCCAAACCACGTCTGACTTTTCCCCTCTGATGCTCTTCGACTTCTGGCATGAGACAGCAACGGATGGAACTTCACGGCCACCTTGGCATGTTTCTTACGACCTCCTGTATAGCGGATTGTCGATGCTGTGTACCGAATTCGAGACCTCATTAGGCCTGACCTATCGTGAGCTCCGTTACGGAGGAAGTATTAAAGCTGCTCAAAATCCCTCCGTTTTTGAATCATCAGCGATCAACAGTTCATACTTGCCTATTTCCAATCATCTTCTTTCACTTCTACAGCCGCTTACGATTGATTCGTAACCGTTTACAATCTTTATAATTTCCAAATTTTCAATCGTCAATTTTCGACTACCACCCCATCACCGTAAATATGTTCGCTAAGGTCTTCCTCGTCGCTCTTGCAGCATCCCCTCTTGTTGCCGCCCATGGCAAGATCGCAGTCATGGTATGCTTTCGCCCACTCTCACATTTGAGTTGATCTAATCTTGTGTAGACTGGTGATGCTGGTGGAAACACGACTGGTCTCGGTATCCAGGGTGGCGTTATTCCAGGTGCAGGAACCAACAAGCAGACTGAGGTCGACACCACCGTCTTCGCCTCCAAGAATGCCATGACCGATGGTCTTGGAAAGACCAAGGCTGGTCCCAACACAATGGCTGACATGACCGCTGTCATGGCAGCATCCGGATCCACCCTTCCTCAAGTCTCACAAGGTGGATCTATCTCAGGAACTGTCCACATCGTCACCACTGACGGAGCTGGGTAAGCTTTTTAACCACCTAGCTGTCCATTTATTCACTCGCTAATGATTGGCAGACCCTACACTGCCGTCGTCGACCCAACCGGAACTGGTGCTTTCTCCACAGGTACCAAGGCCACAGTCACCCAACAGGTCCCAGGTAAGAACGGTAACATCGAAGCACCTAAGCAGCGAAGATTTATTCCCCGCATGCTCGTCAAGATGGGTCTCATGAAGCGTGCAGCCAACGTCAATGAGGATTACCCATTCGCTGCCACCATCCCAGCTGGAACAACTTGCACAGGAACTGTCGGCGGTCAATCCAATGTCTGCCTTGTTAAGGTTGTCAACCCTTCAGGCGCCGGACCATTCGGTGGTGTTATCGCCATTCAAATGGCTGGCGGAGCAGCTACTTCCGCCACCAATACCTCTACTGTAAGAACTCCTTCCTCCCAATATTTCCTCAGCATACTAATCTCGATAGACACCTGCCACTGAGTCCGCCGCACCAGCGACCTCGAAGGGCGCCAAGGCTGCCAAGGGCAGCAAGGCTACCCGTGAGCTGGTTGGCGCTAAGTTCCGTGCTTAAACGAGCAATTTTCTATGCACCGAAAGATACATGCAGGAAACACAACAGGCGAGCTTGGAGATGTGGAGAAGGGGTTAAGGCCTCGTGGGAGCTGTTTTTCATTCATTCGTCGTGAGGTCGGGCCTTGTATTTAAGTGTAAATTATGCCATTCCTTTATTCCTTATGCCGGTGCTAGGAATGAGCGTTGGAGCTTTGCTAAATTTTCTGTTAATATCAAAATACACTCTGTCTCGGTAGCTGATGTCAATGTACTATAATATTCTCCAACGATCTTTGCAACTTCGAAGATCTTTCATGGCGTGACTCAAAGCGAGATGTTTTCTTCCCGTCCTGGTCTAATATTCTCTCCTGATCCAATTCTGATATTGATTGCTTGCATGCTTGTCTACTCTATGCATACGGCGATAAAAATAATTATCGAAACCGGCAAGCATCAATTGTTAGGCGGGGCGATTCAAGCTGTCGTCCACATTCCAAAAAGACGCCACTTCGTTGCAACTTTATTGAACCGCCGCAAGCGGTTTAGTGCGCAAAGTGTAGTTTCAAATATCCAAGCTTTCTTCTCTTTGCCTGTCACGTGTAGGTTAAAGGTTCTGCGCAACGTAGACGCAAGTGCAAGTGCTCGAAAATCCAGCCAACACAGCGAGCAGTTACAGGAGCTATCTGCATTGCTTAACTATTTGCAGCTACGTATATAGCGTGATATTCTCTCTTAAAGTTGTTTTCCGGTTGCGGGAACATACTTTCTTATCCTATAGAATCATCAGACAAAGCAATTCCAGGGCGACGAGACCCAAGCACGAAAGTCACACTCATCTATTAATTAACACAGATGGGATTTTGCGTATCTGAACCCCCGCCGCATTCAGCAGAAGAATCGAATTTCGCCATAAGCGGCGGTAGATCAATTTTACTTCAAGCGTTTTCCACCGCAACTTGACGATCCTTTGACCGCTTTGTTCCTTTCATCAGTTCATATTGCTTTGTTCCAGAATTCGATTTCAATATCTTTAACTGTGATATGAAATGCGTCGCAATACATCAATAATTATTTCCTGCTACTGCTTGTCAAAATGCCTCCCAAATCAGTCCGAAGGCCAAGGCTTCCCGCAGCTCGGGCAGACGGAACTGTACTCAAGACTACTATAATTAATGACCGTGATGGCATTCCAGTTGTTGTAGAAGTCATACAAGGCAATCTTCTCACCATAAATTCCCAAGCCATCGTCAACGCGGCAAATGCCACCCTTAAAGGAGGTGGCGGTGTTGATGGGCAAATCCATAGGAAGGCGGGACCGGAGTTGGCTGCTGAGATAAGAGCAAAGTACCCGAACGGTTGTCGAGTCGGCGATGCGAGATTGACTGACGCATACTCTATCACCAGCGCAAGGCACATTATCCATGCTGTAGGGCCGACATGGAATAAGGCAAATGGAGCCGACAATCGAGATGTGAAAGAGGACCTGCGAAGGGCATATATCAATTCTTTAGGCCAGGCTACCCTCGGTGAAGATGCAAGTATAGCCTTTCCAACAATTTCCACTGGCATCTTCGGCTATCCGCCCGAAGAGGCCGCACAGGTAGCCATGAGAGCGGTCAGAGAGTTTCTTCACAAAGAAAACAACCCGTGGCTGAGGAAAATCACATTTCTCATCTGGGGAACTGACTCAGCTGATGAACAGTTTTACATGGCTCACTTTGAGTAAGGCCTTCAGATTACTGCCGTATTAGTGAATATTGCTAATTCTACATAGTACTATTTTCGATCCGAAGGCTCTGGTCGAAGTTTATACACAGGGCATTGGAAGGCCTACTATTACCTACGAACAGCCTGTTAGCAGGGCACCAAATCCTGACCCAACTGCGCCAAAACAAAATACAGATAAACCCCCTGTGCCACCCAAATCTACAACAACAGCTGACCTTGATGGTAAACCAGAACGACAATACTATAGTGGAGGCTAGCTGCTTCTTACCAAGCAGCCGTCGGGTTTAACTTCACTTGGCTTTTCTGGATGATGACAGAGAGTAATATGTAGGGTATATGCACATCTCCACAGTGGCATTAGTCATTTCTGTTGTTCGCTATTTTTCCTTTTTCATTCTTTTTGCTGCAACTTTCTGTTTCAAGTAATGGGATTTGTTGGAATTGATGTTTTGCTTTTCCTTTGATATCAACAAGTTTTGTTTATTTACTATAGAATCTGATTAATCACATTGCTTTACACCTTTGCAGGTCCGAAATCTCCCCAGAGACTCTACTCAATTACTTCATGTTGTCGAACATTTAGAAATCTCAGTAGTCCACTTTTCAGTGACAGCACATGCACCAGCTTCACACAATATGCTTAGATGAGGACAGCCAATGCTTTTGACACAAAATCTCCACTTTCCAAAACTGCGCTGCATAGCTTTCATTTGTAGCTCAGATTCACCCAAAAAAAAATCCAAGATATCAATCGATGATGATAAAATTTGATCCCTAATTATAACATGATGGTAATTTAGTTGCCAACATCATAGCTCCTTCCTCTTTCCACACTTCTCATCTTCTTTTCTTAACGCTGGTTCCTAAATTTACTTCTTCATCAGTTTAGATTGCTGAAAGTTTATATTCATTATTCGATTCTGTCTCAACAGCCCTTTCCCCGCACTTAATATACAGCTCCACCACTGTCTAACCATTGCCCTCCTCCCGCTAGTCCTTTCTCTCGCACTCCCCAAAACCGTCCTCGAAGGCGAGAATGGTATAATTGGTAATTCAACTTCCAACCCACAAATCTCTCGGTTTCCTAACTACCGCTCGAACAACTACACTAACAACGCCCTGTCCCACAGTCGAAGACGACGGCTCCACCAAAATCGACGGCGAAACCGGCATCACAATAGTCGCTGCAGGCCAAACCACAAACCTACGTGGTGATGCCGAAATAAGCATTACACCCGACACTAATACTACTGCTGCTCTTGCCAAGAAACCAAAAGCTGCAGGGAACTCGACCGGGACGGATGGGTAGTAGCGCTTTCGGGAGCTGCGCAGGGTGGTAGTGGGAGCATGGGACTGGTACAATGGGAAAAATAATAGCACAGTGAGTGTTTTGCCGCGGTTGTGAGTACAGATTCGGCTTTAGGGTGTATTTTTGGGTGTTAAGGTGGGTGGGGAAATATGGCTGGGCCTGAGGTAGGAGAAACGAACATTGAAAGAAGAAGGAGCTGAGCAATGAGCATGTGGTGTACCAGATGGGAAAGCAGACTGGATAGAAAAATTATTAGGTGAATCCAGGCACAGATATCTTGTTGTTCTTTAGAGGCTGATAAGATGTGGGGTTGTGCAGGTAACAATTATAAGTGTGCAAATGAAATTACTTCTTATTGCATTGAAAATTCAATTTATTCTGCATAGAGAGTATTATATCTTGAAAGGAAATTAGAATATTCCTAGCTATAAAATGGTTCAAGGAAAACAACTCTCAAGACAAGATTCTGGAATCTTTGCGAACACCATTGCCAAGAAGTAACGGAGTGCCATCTAAAACACCAAGGGATTGTCCTTCCAAAATTGATTCTTGGAGTAGTGAGACATAAGAAGGAAGGAGGAAAGGTACGCTTGTGAAGAGTGGCCCTTCCTTGATTGCGTGACAGCAGGATAAAGAATGACAATAGAATATCAAAATGGACAGAAAGTAGATTCCCATTCATGCGCATAGTTGAAATACTGTTCTCCTTCAGTTTGCCATATTCAGTCTTGAATAGAGCACACAGTCAATTTCCCTACCTTCGCGTTTTCCGCGCTTTGTTTTGTCCTGACTTCTAAGTGAAATAGGGAATATTTTATACTAGCTTGCTCTCAGGCAGTTCCCTAATTAAGTACAAATACGGAGGTTCCGGCCATAAGTCTCCGCACTTCAGTAAATAAGCCCTGTAAACACGCTATAAGTCACAGAAGCAAAAAGTATATAAGAATTTGGTTGACTCTGATTGAGAAATCTAACATCATGCCAAGCAATGGGATTCCCACAAGCACCTGATCTGTTATTAGGGCAGTTTGCTGTTTTAAGGAAGGCGGGAAAAGCTTGATGCACGAATCATACAAGTTTTGAAGCTAGTCAATGTATTATAGGACAAAAGACATAAGTATTAGAGAAGCACAAACGACAACTGTTGTAGAAGATGATAGTGGTCTCCTTCCTGGCAGTGAAAAATCAACGTCTCGTCCTGCAATTAGCTGCTTCAAAGCAAAACCCAGATTGTCTTCTTTACAATGGATAGGCTAGAAATTTAGATTTCAAAGCTTCATTCATGCAACACTTCCCTTCGAAGGACATTGTTACAGGAACGCAATGAAAAGGGCCCTCGTGGTGGAACTGAGACCTTTTTATATTTATTTGACAGATTTCTAGAAGACGTTCAAGCTACTAAGCAAGCTTGAGGACTGTTGTAATAGTTTCCTAACATGTTAATAATTTTGGTGAATTTCGCCTTAGCAATTTCCAAAACTTTGGACACATAAGGCTAGACTGAATAAATGATAGGAATTGAGCAAAGGAAAGTTTTTCATTGGAATACTTACCGTGAATGAAGAATAATTGACAAATGTCATGAAATCAGAAGCTCCAGAAATCATTACTCAGACCAGCATTTGTAGACTTCAAAGTCATAGAACAAGGGAATAACAGATTTCCACAGAAGTAGCATATTCACACTTGGAATGAATTGTAGTCAGATAAGATAGATGACAACGAGCCTAGCACTGCTAAGGATTCAGTGATACGTCAGTATGAAGTAAAGCCAGTTTCAGTCCTCGTAGACAAGTCATCTAGAATGGAAGAGGTTCAGAGGTTGATATTAGTTTATGTTGCATCTGTCTTTGCTCTTATCTCTAAATGGGTTGATCTCCAAAATATTGCAACTGAAGTGAATTCGCTCGAGACAAAATAGCTCGCCCTCCCTTCATGCCAATAATTATCCCTGCTCTCTTCCATTCAGTCAGTCTCTTACGAACGCATATCTTGAGAGAATTACGGATTCTAAGTGTAGGTGCAAGTGAGCTCTGAAGAACCGACGATCGAACATGTGATATCAGCGGTGTTGGTAATAGTAGCACCAGTAAGACCGACGGACTTGCCTACAAAAGCTCCTAGTCAGTATGCACTGGTCTCATCTTAAAATTACGAAAAACCGTTGAAGGCGTCTGCACCAAGAAATAATCAGCTCGGAAGATAGACATACCGTTCTCCGTGGCAGAGCAACTGGTGAAAGTCACCTTCCCAAAATCGGTTTCTCCCTCAACGATCCACTCGGCATTATACCCGCAGAGTGCGGGCTCACCCGAGAATCTATGGGTTATAGTAGTCCCAGTACTAATATTTTCAATTACAGCGGTACCCGCCGTAGTGCTAGTCGCCGTAACGGTGATTTTGATTGAGTCACCGGCGGCGATGGCTATGCTGAAGTCGTAGGCGTAGTCTGGATACCACTCGTACCAGGCGTCGTACGTGACGGATGAGCCCGAGTGTGTCCAGTCCACGCCGGTTTGAAGCGCGGCGGTAGCGCAGGTCTCACCGTCGATACCTACCCATAGAGATCCAGAACCCTCATTCGGAGTGGTGAATGTCCCGGTCACACTCGTAAAGCCAGTTCCACTAAGAGTAGCACCGGCCGACTCGCTAATTAAGATGTCGGACGTATTGGCGGGTGTTGAAGCCAAGTTGAAGGGGTTGGTGTGGCGGTTCGCAGCTCGCTTCTCATTGCGGGCTTGCTGGACATTGGCGAATGGAGCGGCGAGGGTACTGCTCGTAATTAGGAGAATACTAGAGGCTGTGAGGAATCTCATTTCAGCTAAAGAGAGGAAGGGCGGGCAAGGGATTGGCTTAGATAGACTTGTGTTATAAGCGAGAGGAGGCGGAATTGTGGTCAAGGAAGGGTAATACTGCTTTATATATTCGTAACTGAGAAAAAATGGTAGATTAGAGTGACCATATGCTCCCAATATTTTCTCCAGCATGTGCTTTCTTGGACACAAGCGAGGACACTTTCCGACCTTCTATAATGAAATTCGCCAACACAATGTGGCGCAGAAAGGATTGCCACCGCCGTCATGAATCCTCTGCTTTTATCAGCAGTTTAAGTAAATTGTATGAAGGTTGTCACACACCATTAAACATGCTATTGACGTGACGGATGACCTTCCTCTTGAAGATAAATGAAGCGAGTCAAGTTCTCTACCTTCCCTATCCGTCACGGCCCGCCAAGGTTAGTGTGCATCCTTAAACGAGAACTTAGATAAAACCTTAAATTTATTGCTTTTCTCAATATTACATTTCTACATGTTCCTTTTCAGAGCAGATTATTATGGTTAAATAGTTTATGTAAAGTTGCCCATCACGTGATCTTTTTCCAGCTCATCACCTAGAGCTATATAGCCCTCTTCTTTCATAGCCAATTGTAGATTAGAGAACACAATAACATTAATGTGAGAGTTAACCTACGTGTCACAGCGTCCTCCGGCTAAGAGTTTATGTTTACATTTATATTATCGACTGGTTACAAATAAGAAAGGAGGAATCAGAATTCTAGTTTAATATTGGGTCCTTCCATAATAAAAAATAAATATTTGTAGATCTTATATAAATAAAATATGCTAGAATTTCATATTGATTTACGTTTATATGGTCTCTAATATATTAAATCTTTATGAGTTTCCATTACAAGTAAAAAAAGAGGGGAAATAGAGCGAAAGAGAAAAGAAGAAAGGAGGTCTTCGATTAGTAGAAAACTTTAATCCGGGTCATGGTGACCTGTGGGGAAAATATTTTTGGCCCGCACGTAACAAATTGTAGGCTCTAGTTCGGGTGATCCAACCCACTTTCTTTGTAGCTTAAAATTTGTAAAGCAAACAAGACAGATAAGACTTCTGGGACGCAGACGCCGTATACAATCGACAACTCTTTGCACTAATTCATACTGAGAAAAACTCAATACACACCAATGGAAACTTCCTTCCACTTACCTATATACGAAATCTCCCCTCCCCCCGCAGCCCCAAATTGCCTACCCCAAAACCATCTTTAAATAGATTAAGATTTACGAGAACAATGATAAGTTTTTGTCTGATATCGAGACTGTGCTGGTCTTGGCGCAAATATGCAATCAGATCTAAGATGAGGTTATTTCTATTTATTTCCAGGGAAATAGCTTTGAGTTCATAGATGCTTATACGCTGTATTTGTTCCTATACATAATTGATTAGCAATAACGAACGTGTATGCGGTATGTCGAGGTTTGGTGGCATGGAAATTCTGCGAAGGCCGACAGCGGCGCTCTTGGGGAAGTGCAAGAGCTTGGAAAGGTAAGCGACTAGATTGGCTTTATCAAACTCCATATTCGATTGTTTAATGATTTTTGCTTTTTTCTCTAGGTTGAATCTCAATGTCTTGCGTATAACAACGAAGGAGACTAAAACCCCACAAACTAACTTATAGCGAGCAAAATGTATCAAAAAACCATAGAGTATCAGGGGACTCAAGAAGCTACAGCTACAATCCTGTGAACTCATCTTGTTCGATCCAAAAACAAGGGGGAGCTTTTACTACAAGAAGATATTGCCAGGCATGTTAAATTAATGTGGATAATTCTATCATAGGGCGTTTTCGGAGAAGGATTTGCAGGAGTTCGTAGGCCGATTGTAGGGGAAGGTGCGTAGGGAGAGAAGGGAGAGGGAGAAACAAATTGTTTTTTAGGATGAGGTTAAGAGGCAGGAGGAGAAGGAGGAGACCTTAAAGCGGGAGAATGAAAGTTTGGCGAATAGCGGAAGTGAAAAGAGAAGAAAGAGGAAAAGCGAAGAAAAAGAAAAGCTGTACAAAAGGAAACAGCGCTCGTGGAAGAGGCCCATGCCGCGCTTCCCGCTACCGTATGAAGCTCAAAAGTATTGACATGGAACTCATGGTGCGGCAATCTCCTAAAATGTCTTGTGAAACTAGTCAATACTTCGAGCATAGGTCCAACGAGGAGGTGAGGCGAGGTTGGGGGTGTTGCTGGACCAGCAGTCGAGGCGTGGTAGAGCACATCGAATACACACTTTCAACTGACCCTCCTAAACATGTTATTAAGAACGATGGGTGGTTGCGAGCGCAGGGTGAGGGTGGGCATGCTTGTTTAAACACTTCAACAGTCACCTAAAAATTCTTGATTGGTTTATTTCCTTTCAAAATGCGTTCGAAAGCAATCGCGGCCATAGGTAGAGTCTATTCGGCCATCAAAGCATCATTTACAAGATCGCCCTCTCCAAGAAATTGACAGCATATCCTATTGCCACATTTGTTTGGCTTACAGCTTAAATATACCAAAGATATTGTTTCAAAAATATTTGACATCTTCTTCAGCCTCTGTTCTTGATGCACTGAGAAGAAGTGCAGATAAGGATCTAATGAGAGAGAATGCAAATAACAAAATTGAATAGTAGAAAACATCGAATTGATTGACTTTTATATATATATAATGCGAACTTTACCACTGAAGCTGTAATCTAATAGGCGAATTCAAAAGTTTAGCTGAGAATAAATACATCCCTATAAATAATACGAGCCAGAGTACTAACTCTAATAAATGGACGGAGAAGTGTTCTCTAACATAGTAGATTGAAAGTAGCTATTCTGACATAGCCGCCACATGAACTGCATGCGCATGGAAAGTAACTAGAATTTATTTACAACTGTGAGGTCTTTATACACTCGACCTTTACCAACAGCACTGAATTCTTGATATTCGATACAAATAAGTGGAACCTCGGAATGCAACTAATAGAACTCTTGTACGACCCTAACGCGGCAAAGAAAATTAACACAAGCCTAATGGGGTTTAAGGCAAGCCGCGAGGCAAATGTCGGTTCTTTGTAATTGGCCTTCACCGAGTACAGTCCATGAAGTTCAAGGCTATGGTTGGTTGCGGCCTAGGGAAAAGGCGCACAATTTTGCAGAATGGAGCCAAAGGATTCGGTGCATGTGTGCTGTACCACCCAAAGGTAGAGCCTCCTCCCACGCTCGCAATTATATAGTATGCCGTTGTATGGTTCCTCAGAGAAATCGTGGTACACCTCCAGTCAGAGCCTCCTATATAATATATATTGTTCGCCGTGCGACCAAATCAGATCACCTAACCCTGCTCATCTTCCATTAGCTATCCTCTGTTCAATAGCAAATATCGGGCAAGATACGGCCAATGTCTGCAGTAGTGTCTGTCAACCCCCCGGCTTTATCGTCACAAGGCATTCGACGGTCTGCCCCGCCACTTTCGAGCGAACAAATCAGTAGCCCTAGAAATGAAGCGTCCAGTGGCGACAATTCACTAGAAAGGACGAACCTGCATGCGCGATCCGACCAAGAGAGCACAGGTGGTGATGATACGGTAGAAAATCTGAGCGATCCTGCCGACGTGTCAGGAGAAGATCTGCCAGAAAATGCGCCAAATGAGCACTCAGCTCGGCCATCCTTGTCCAGCTGGAGGAGCTCGGGAAGCATATATCAGCTCACTAGAAGTGCAACAAACACTCTTGAAAAATCAAAAAGACTCCATCGTGTGATTGCTGTGATATCTTTTATAGCTATACTGTTTACTTTTATTGGATTTTGGCCGGCGTTTGGTCAGTATTGGTATTCCAAAGCGTCCTGGGACCAAAGCAACCAATCTTCAAACCAGACGACAGAGTGGCAGATGTTCGACTTAAAGAACAAATACTACCAGACCTGTCAGTTGAATAAGGTCTGTTTTTCGGTTCAAACTAAGAATTCTCGATTTGCGGCAAGAAGTTAGAAGCTAATAATGTTGAAAGATGCTGAACAGCACAGTTGAAGACCCTGGTTGTGAGGAAGCTTTGAAAGGGCCGGCGCCTTCCCTGCCATTTCCATATATCGCAAATCCTATCATGAGCAAAATCAAGCGCCAAATTCTCGAAGCAATATGCGACTGTCCATGCCAAAATGGAGCCGAAGGAGCTCAAGTCGTGCCAGGTGAAACGAACTTCAACCCTGCGACCCAGTCGTATCGGACTGATGCTCTGGATGGAGCCATGTTCTTTTTCTTGATGATTACTGTAGCGGTATTGTTCCTACTAAGGAAACGAATAAGCATCATCTCCCAAGCACAAGCATTGTTTCGTGCGGGAGCGGCGAAAACCTCACCATACATTTTCAGGCAACCCAAACAAGTCAATGCAACCGAGAAAATTGACGAGAATTTTGGGCAAAGTTCCTCAATGTCAGCGCTCTCCAATGACTCTACTCGACGGAGGGGTACTGCTCCCCAAGAGCAACGCCGCCAGAACCTGTGGGAAGCTGCCGCAGCCGGAAATATGAACATTGTCCAGACTCACCTATCCAGTGGTATGTTTCCAGACATCGACAAAGTGAACTCGCGTTACGGAACCCCATTATGTGCCGCTTGTGAGGGTGGCGATATTAGAATTGCGACTGTGCTTTTGATCAAAGGTGCCGACGTCAATGTTTCAGGAGGGAGATTCCTCGTCCCTATTCAAGCGGCAGCTTATGCTGGGAATACTACTTTGGTTCGATTGCTCTTGGCGAAGGGCGCTCGAGTTGATCCGATGGGCGGTTGGTCTGGCACTGCTTTACAAGCTGCCTGTGATCGCGGAGATGCGGAGATGGTCCGGGAAATTATTGCGGCTGGAAGCTCGGTCAATGCCGGAGGTGGTAGCTTTGGATCCCCGTTGCAAGCAGCAGCTGCTAGGGGCAAAGTTGCCGTTGTCCAGACCCTCCTTGAGAAGGGAGCAGAAGTCAATGCCGAGTGTGGGGAGTATGGCTGTGCTCTCAATGCTGCAGTTGCTTCTGGCTCTAGGGAGGTAGTTGATCTTATTTTGGAATCTGGTGCACGACTCGATTTACCCCTTGGAGATTATGGCAATTGCATTCAGATTGCACTTCGACAAGGCTATCCTGAACTTGCTAGGACTTTGCTAGAAAAGGGGGCAAATGGTAACGTCACTGATGAGCAAGGACGGACGCCTTTGATCGAAGCTGCTATTCTTGGCGACGAGGCGTTAGTGAACCGGCTGTTGGAGCGCGGTGTTAATCTAGATACCCAAGGTCAGTCTCTCGAAAGGGGAATAATTAAAAGGCTAATCAAATTCAGACGAGGATAAATGCAGCGCTCTTCACTACGTATGCTTGGAAGGCAAAGAAGCCATTACCAAGCTTCTAATTGAAAATAAAGCCAACGTTATGTTGAGAGATAAGTTTGAAGGACCGCCTCTTCACCGCGCTGCCGGAGGTGGGCATCTCTCGATAGTCAAGCTTCTGCTCGATCATCATGCCGATGTAGATGCGAAAGACATTCTTGGTGCTACTGCACTGCACCAGTCGGCTGGAGCTCAAAAGCACGTTTTGCGATTTCTTCTCTCGAAGGGTGCGGATCTTAGAATTGCTACTAACATGGGAGAGACACCTCTCCACAGCGCTGTCAATGCAAACAACCTAGAAATTTCCAAGGCCTTACTGGATGCCGGAGCAGATACTTCTACTCAGGATAATGATCAGGCCACTCCTTTGTTTCGCAGTGTGAAGAAAGGATTCTACCATATTGCAAAAGAGCTCTTGAATAGAGGCGCAGATGTAAATATCCGTTCAGCTGGTGCTTTCCAAGAAGCTATCAGTAAAGGGGAGGTTGAGCTGGTCAATCTCATGCTCGAAAAAGGAGCCAATGTAAATGCCCAAGGGTATGTGATCAATATCAAAGCTAATACCCATCATTAATGTTCAAATAGCAACCAATTTGGAAGTCCTCTCCAAGCAGCTGCAGGAGCAGTTTCAAACAGCCTCCAATTAGTCAGCTTGCTGTTGGACCGCCAAGCAAATCCAAATCTAGGCGGTGGCGAATATGGATCTGCTCTAGCAGCCGCCTGTTATTTCGGCAATTTGGCAGTTTTTAGAAAGCTTCTTGGGAGCGGAGCTAATGTGAATGCTCGTGGAGGCAGATATGGCAGTGCTATACGAGCTGCACAGTTCGGTGTTGCAGCTGCAGAAGAAAAGGCCTCGACATTGAAGGAGCTGCGACAGCATGGGGCGAGGGATTTAGTTGGGGTGAAAACCCACGATGATGATGTGTGGAGATTGACACCTTCGGGCTGGACTTGGCTGCCTACATAGAACAGGAAGGATGCTAGGAGTGTTTTTGCGTCTCCCCCTATTGATTCGAGAGTATGAAAATTACATCTTAGGTCGGTGTGAATGCATCATCAGGAGTTTGGTAGGTTGGACGGTTTGGTACCGGGTTTTTCGATCTTAACGGGATTCACACTTTTGTTTACTGCATTTTTCCTCAGACATTACTGGTAACATCGCTGCCATGATACCGCAAAGTGTCAAGAATTGATTCTATGCATGTCTTTTTAGTATTACTTAATAAGTACTTAATTTTGGGGGGTCTCAAGCGTAGGGGCCAGATAAATGAATGGTAATTCTCTATGAAGGGGGGAGAGCTCTTATACATACATAAAGGTACAGGCTAGTTGGCCTTCCATTGTACGTGATCCGCTAACACGTGATCACTTCAACACTTAAGAACTCTTTTTATTGGGGTCGAATTCGTTATACTGATTCTGATTATTAAAAAGAAATATAAAAGCTTTTTTTAATGTTAATAAATTAGTATCTTGTTGCAATTTTTTTTTGTTTCCTTTTAATTTGGTGACAATGAGTGGAGAAACAATAGTAAGATTACTCTAGCATTTATAGATCCACTCGTGCCTTAATCATGATCTAGATACCAGATGCATTTTCCCTCCAGCAACTTTCTCATAGTCCTGTGCCCCGCATACAAATAGTTCTGAATAGACAATTGCAATGAAGCTGCAATGAAGACTGCGAACTTTTGAGGGAAGTAGTTTGACTGTTAGTTTGTTCTGCTCTTAGAGTTACGTTCAGTCTAGGCTTCTCAAACTTACAGGTGTGTGAGGATCCAATACAGAGGCCGAGTTCATCATATTTACAGTCAGAGATCTCCGAACAAACCTGATAGAAATATTATCTAATCAAGATGAAGGAAAATTACGATTGATACAACAATCGTTTTATTTAATTAGCACATGATTATATGGCCTGGTTCTATAGGGTCTTAAATAAGGAGTAGAAAGGTGGATCTGGAAAGTTCGGAGCTTTTGAAACTACGAGTGTATTTATTATATTTTCCTCCTAATTGACATAGCAGAACACTGTGATAGCGTGCCTGGATTGATTGTAACTACTCATGACAAGAAGTTATGAGGCTCAAAAAATTAGAACAGAGACAAAATAAATGACAGCAGAAATAGAAGCGACAGCGATGAATTGTCAGGCTGAGCTAGCCAGGACCCTAGTCTCGCCCGGTGATGAAAACGCCGCCCAGAAATTTGGCGATTCTTTGTGTAATGTGATATATAGGCAGGGAGGTGGGCAACTCACGATGGTTTTTAGCTTTTGAGGAGAATCCGGGATACATTCGTTTGAAGACGGTCCTGATTCCTATCAACGGGCAGTTGAGATAGAAGAATATTGTGTGAAGCCGCGTCATGAACTTCACAGAGTAATCTCTAGTCGAGTCAATCTTACGGCTTTGGAAACGTATAAAAGAAGTCGTAAATTTATGGTCTGCATTCCCATAATGGGACTTCTTCTCCTGGGAAAACTGGAATTCCTTAAAACTGGGGTAGGAACGGGTTCATGTACCCCCTGAGCCACTCACATAATAGCATGATCCCCCACAATGCAGGTGACCCCACTAGAGACGCCTGCACCAAAACACAACCAATAACCCCCCAGAGAAATTGCGCAAGGTAAAACAAAGATCTACCAAGGTCGCGAGACCTATCAGGCATCAAGTACCAGCGGCACAGGAACACAATGACGAAATGACGATTCATGAACCATGTATAGCGAGGCTATGACGACTGAAATTGTCCCTTCTCAATGGAAGACAAAGTCCTAGCCTTGATGATTTGGGGACGGGGTCTATGCAAGGCTGAGAGAATAAAATTTTGAGCCGAGAAATCGAGGACGAGAATGAGGATACAAAACAAAGAGAACTCTAGATAGAAGCAGCAAAAGAGATTCGACCACGTATCACATCACATCCAAAATGTGGTCACATGCGATTTCACTATCACATCGATAGAAAAAGGGGGCGCAGAAGAGGGCAGCGGTTATGTGAAGGTGCCTGGTCTGCCTCGGTATGGCAAGGGTTGCGATCGCCATGACGGAGACTTCTCCGAATTATTGGCAGGGGAAATCTCATTGTACGCTCACAAATTTGGAACTCAAATCTAAAATTATATAAAAGATCACGGAGTTCTGGATTTGTGAAGTTCTATGGATAAATTTTGGAATGACTTGATGGTCAATATGGAAGTCAAATATCATCCTCAATTGATGCCTGATTCCCAGCTCTTGCGATAAGGAACTAATCTGACTCCAGGGGTCCAGACTAGTGTCTTCTGGTCGTTCTAGGTAAAGCGCACGCGACAATTAGCTACAATCACACAATTTCCTGAAGGATCACAACATCAATTGGGTCAATTTTTCCTGAAGACTGGTAAAACTGGACTCTCCACCACATTCCTTCCACCTTTCCGTTTCTGACCGCTTGTTTGTATCTTCCTTTAGGAAACGTTTTCCCTATCTTTCTCTCTTTCATCTCTCTGTTTCTACCATTTTATCTGTTTGGAACAAAGCGATCCAGACATCTGTTGACTCGTACAGGACGCATACAGTAACCTTCTAGCAAGAGTGGCAAGAGTGGCAGGAACGATCGCGCCACTGCAACACGCAACCCTCATACAACTGCTGTTCGTTCACCTTTGGCAGAGATCGCCTCGGTGTCCGGGCAACATTTAAAGAGCCAACGACAGTCACAGCGAACTCTCCAACTCATCTCAAAGCGAACGGTAGCAAGCAAACGGTAGCAATCGGAAGCAAACGGAAGCAGACCTCCACAATGGCACCCGACCTGAACTCCGTCCCCCGCTCTCCACGACTGGACCGGGTCTCAAGCGTGGAGACGCGTCCATGCAAGCCTGCCAAGCAGCCCAACATCCTCTACATTATGGCAGATCAACTCGCCGCGCCCCTCCTCAAGATGCACAACCCCAAGTCCCAAATCAAAACACCAAACCTAGACAAGCTGGCCGAAGGCTCCGTCATCTTCGATTCAGCTTATTGCCCGTCGCCTTTATGCGCTCCCTCTCGAATGTCCATGGTCACAGGTCAACTTCCTATCAAGATCGGCTCCTACGACAATGCCAGCTCGATCGATCCCTCGACACCCACCTACGCACACTATCTGCGTGCGGCGGGATACGAAACCACACTGGCAGGAAAGATGCACTTCATTGGAGATCAGTTACATGGATACGAGAGTCGATTGACGAGTGATATCTACCCAGGTGATTATGGTTGGGCAGTCAACTGGGAGGATCCAGACAAGCGGTTGGAATGGTACCACAATGCAAGCTCCATTGAGCAGGCGGGTCCATGTGTGCGAAGCAACCAGCTCGATTATGACGAAGAGGTCATGTACAAGTAAGGCCTCGCATTCGAGAGTGTGTGGTAATTGCTAACACCAACAGGAGCAAGCAATTCCTCTACGACCACGTCCGCAAGAGCCAATCTACCCACCGACCATTCTGCATGACCGTCTCCCTCACCCACCCGCACGATCCATACACAATCGAGAAGAAGTATTGGGATATGTATGAAGGCGTTGACATTGACCTCCCCCAAGTCTCTCTTCCCCAAGAGGAACAAGATTCACACTCCAAACGCCTCCTCAAAGTCTGTGATCTCTGGGACAAGAAATTCACGCCAGAACAAGTCAAGCGAGCACGCCGTGCCTACTATGGTGCAGTATCCTATGTCGATGACTGCATTGGACAACTTCTCGAGACCTTGAAGCACTGTGGCTTAGATAAGAACACCATTGTCGTATTCTCAGGCGACCACGGAGACATGCTCGGCGAACGTGGTCTCTGGTACAAAATGTCCTACTTCGAAGCCTCCGTCCGCGTTCCCCTGCTAATCCACCATCCCGCAACCTTCACTCCACACCGCGTCTCATCTAACGTCTCAACGCTCGACATCCTCCCCACACTTGTAGATCTCGTCGGCACCAAACTCTGGCCCGGTCTCCCTATGGACGGCAATTCCTTGCTCCCCCACCTAACCAACACCGTAGGCGGCTCCGACACCGTGTTCGCGGAATATTGTGGTGAGGGCACGATTGCCCCAATGATGATGATCCGTCGTGGTGACTGGAAATATATCACCTGTCCCGCTGACCCGGACCAATTATACAACCTCTCTTCCGACCCCCACGAGCTCGTCAACCTCGCTCTCCTCCCATCTAAACATTCTCTCGCCACACCCTTCACCGCCCAGGTCCTTTCCGCATTCCAAGCCGAAGCCCGCACCAAATGGGACATGTCCTCCATAACCTCTTCCGTGCTCCTTTCCCAACGACAGAGACGACTAGTGTGGTCGGCGCTTAGGAAAGGTGTATTTACATCCTGGGATTATGACCCAAGGGATGATGGGAGGGAGAAGTATATTCGGAGTCATAAGCCACTAGATGATTTGGAGCTGTTGGCTAGGTATCCGCCGGTAGATGCGCAGGGGAGAAGTGTGTATGCTGGTCAGGGCGGTTTTGGCGCTGGTGGGTTGGGGGGCGTAGTTGTGGGCCAGGCCGGAGCGCATGGTGAGTAAGATGCACTATTATGTTGAGGCTCACTTTTACCTGAGTTGGAGCAAGTCTGCCTTGGAAGGTGCGGACTGGAGCGGTGATGAGAAAATTAACCCGAATGACGACCATTAGCAAGCGTTGATTTTTTGCATTGCTTTGCTTTATATACCATACATCTCCTTGCTTTTTATTTACATGCGTTTGCGTTGACTTTTCACGATTGATCAATATGAGCAAGCATGACAGGGCGATCCTATTTAGATCGCATGATGATAAATGAACATTTGATGGGGAGGTTCATGAATCCACGAGCAGTTTGAGTGTGGATGGGGCAAATGCTGGGGCTGATGATGGGGCTCGTTGAGCGCTGATTTCCCAGATTTACATAGATTGCGAGAACTCTTACATAGTCCAATAAAAAAATACATATAGAAAATCTTTCCAATTCTTTCTAGCCCTGCGTTCATCCTCTGAAAGGTCCCTTCATCTCTCATTAGCCTTTCTTTTCAGTCTTGTGGTTTATATTTCCATGCTTGCGAGGGTGTCTACAATCCTTGGAAGTCTGAGATGGCTGATAATGGTGGCCTTATTCTTTGTGTGGTTAGGTTAAAACAATCTTGAAGACTGGAAGATGCTGTATAGCGCACCCATCTTAGGATGACGTGATGTCGATCTGTGCCTAGCAGAGATTGCAGTTTTATGGTAGGGTCGGCGGCAATTTTTCAATTGGTGGGATATGAGATTCGATTTCGAGAAGGAAGGGAGGAAGTCGGGCTATGTGGTAATTATGTGGTATGACGGTTGTTGGAAGAATCACGGTGGGGGCGGGCGCGGGCGCGGGCGCGGCGGCAAGGATCGGTGTTCTCTCTTTGGATCGTATTACTCACCAAGAAATCGCAATCACCATGCTGCCCTGGTCTCTGAGAATGATTCAATGAGAATGGAATATTGGGGTATGTGTTTACTTAACACAGCACAGAAGTATAAACCTGATGTTTTGAAAGGGGATCCGGTACTATCATGGTTAGGTTTTGGGATGGGAGATGGGAGTGTTGGATTTTATATGCGGGGTTGGAAATCGGGATTGCGTGGGGAGTGGAGTGGAGTAGAGTCTGAGGGGGTAGGTGTTGGTTTTGTGGGGGGGTGTTAAGTGGTGCGGTAAGAAAATGGGGTTAGGGAGAGCTTTTTTGCTATGTTCTGTTCTGGATTCTTTCCCTTTATTGAAGATATATATTTTAATATTAGTGTTTAGCTGGAATCTGTATTTATAAGGTTGTAAATACTTTCTATGTTAATCTAAACAGCAGACCAGATACACAAAACTGGCGGGATTTAGAATTTGGGTTAAGCAAGGGGATAGTGGTGAGTTCTTTAGGTAGGGCTGTGATGCAATGTGTGATTTTGTTTGTTGGGAGGGAATTTGAGGATGGTGGGGGGTGTGGTTTGTAGGTAATTTGATCTTGTGTATTGACAATGGTTCTTTGAGTGACAGGTATTTAATCATACTCTATCTTTTTCATATTGAAGCTAGTTTAAGGGATATTAGTGAGTCACAAGAGAAGGTAAGATATATTCTCAAAAAACTGGAAAATTGCAATGAGTGGCAATTGAAGAAAGCAGCATAATCTGGCTCTTGGATACTTACTTTAGTGTGATTGTAGAGATATATTTGTAGAGTTGAGGAGTTATATATGCTTTCAAAGTCTAAAATTACTGTAACGCCCAATTTTAGCTTAAATTTTTTTTTCTTCGTCTAAGAAATCGGAAGAGAGGGATGTGGTTGAGAAGAGGGGTTGGCCTTTGCTGAGCCGGGTATAAATACTTCAGATTTTGTATTAGCAAGAAGTAAAAATCAAAGAATCGGGGTAGAGCCTTACCTTAGCAGGTAACGCAAGGGAAAGGCGTTAGGTTGGGTATCTGAAGACAAGTGAATATGCTGGTGTTGATGGAAGAGGGGTGAAGAGAGGGGTAAGTGGATGTACGAATGTGGGAAGATTAGGGATTCTGAGGGGAGTTTTGGAAATGACAGTGATAGATTGTATGGCAACAATTGATTGTAGATTTAAAATTATGGTGCTGGTAAGAAAGAGTGTGAGAGAGGAATTGTTAGATAGTTTTAAAGAGAGATCTAGAAAGTAAGGAAGAGGTTAGGAAATACTTCATAGAGCCCCAAAGTCCCCTGAAATATGTTTGATTGTGGTTTTCACTATCAATCTAGTATGTATAAGATGCAGTAGTAGGACTTTATAGCTCTCTCTCTTTGCCCAGACATCAGAACGCCAATTGATGAAACGGCAGAAGATTGAGAAAATCTTATCAGCAAACTCTGATTTTCCTTTAGATTGAGTGAATCTGTACATATTCACCATCATGATAATGATCTTCCTGTTCAATAGGTAACTGTTGCTATTCTTCTATAATTAAAATTTCCAACGAAGAAAGCAAACTATGGTACAGACTTCTTAGTTGATAGAGTTGTAATTGGGAGTGTGATGCAGAATGAATTAAGACGTTTTAAACCCCTAGTTTTGAGCTAGGAGCTTGTGAATATGAAAGGAGTGAGGTTAAGAATGAAAAGTCTATTTTGAGGAATAGGAAGTTGTGACAGCAATCTTTCAACTGACAGCAGCTGATATGGTGACAACACTCCTTTGTAACTTCAAAACAAATAGATATTAAAAATCGTAAGTCAAGTAAGAGACTCTATACCTATAGAAAATGGGAGATGTGTAATAGGATGTATTTTTGGAGAGCAGCATGTCTAGCTATTCATATATTGAAGTCTTAGTGGATAGCGAGAATTTTGGAGAATTGGAGATGGGGCAAGTTGGAAATTTATATATTTCTGAAATGATGTGTTAATTGAGATTAATAATATGAAATAGTGGCATTCATAAAGTAATAAAAGAAAGAGGGGGAGGCGCTTGGTTGAAAGTATAAACATCTCCGCAATGATATAATGGATAATAATTGCAAAACAAAGTGAAGAGTTTGAAACTTTAGTAAAAGTTGTATAACGCATACGCCCTCGGAAAATAAATACTCTGTGTTCTATCTAGAAAAACTAGAATGAGAAATGACTACGGGGAACAGGCTCAAGGAGGAGAGGTTCTGGGATACAGAGGGGTAGGAATCAGGAATGCTTTCAAGTGTGCTGCTGGTTACGATAACAAGGAGAATGAGGGAAATTAGCATCATAGAGAGGAGGGCTGTCTATAGTAGCAGTGTTATAAATGACGGCAGTAAATTCCATGACAACAACTGATGTTTTTCATTAATAGGTTCTGCAAACAAATATTTTCACTATTCCAGGACATGTATTTGCAAGAAGAGCTTTTAAAATACAAAGGGGTTTGAGGTTTCAAAGTCTAGCTATGCACCCAGCTGGAATTCAATACTCTTTACTAGTAGAAGATTTTGATTAATGATTATGGTTTGAAGAGCTGAAAGTTTGAGGCTTTTTATAGCGCTTCAATTCTTCTAAATATAGGTATAGTGAAGAATCAAATCTTTGGGAAGAAGTAACTAATCAAAACTTCAGGATACAGATATGGCTTGTGAGAAGATTAAGTAGAAACAAAGCAGTATTACTCAGACACTTTGAATTTTCAAGATTCTTGATCGTGACATTGTGGGGTCCCTGACTTCCACAACATTCTACCAGACCAAACAGGATGAAAATTAAAATGCCGCTGATGAATATAGGATTGAAAGACTGATGGGGGTGGGGAGTGCAAAGAGAGAGGGTAATAAACAGGCGATCGCTCTTTATGAGATGCTAAGAGGATGGAGAGGAAAGATGAACCACCCCTGACATAAATCCTTTTCCAGGTTCAAGAGAAATGAAATCACTGTTTGATCAGGCAGAACTACCCAACAGAGTGAGAAAACCTTCTCAATTTGACACATTTAAGCCTAGGGTGGTGAGATATGTATCTTGCTGCACTAATAGTATGTAAAGAAAGATGAAAATAAAAGTAAATACATGCATAGGTTGAAGTGACGTTAGAATTTGCCAATATTCGCTGCAACTCAAAACATTGGATATATGATTTATATGATCTCAGTCCTTCCAGAAGGGCCAAGAAACTGCACAACAGCTAAATCGAATTGATTCCCCCATAGACTGCATCATGCCAGCTTGAAATTGAGATCTCCAAATTTAAATTGTATTCGACGATCTAAAGCGGGGCATGTCCACGTGATAAGCAGGGCATGGGTGGTCCTCGTATAGGTAGATGCTAATCTCTAGCCGCCAATATCACAAGCATTTTATGCATCTAGAAGTCAAAGAACAACTGGGATTCCCAGCATGTTTGTAAAAGCCCTCTAGTGGTTGGCCGAGGAGAATCGTGGTGGTCTTCGGAAGCGTCCCTAATCTTGGCACGTCAGCCGTTATTGATGGATTGAGCTTTTCCTCATTTGACGGAACTACCATTTTAGATCTCGATGCCCGTTCTCGATTTCCCCGCTGCATTGTTACCGCCCAATCAATAGACCACGAGTCAACAAAAACTGGGTCACGGCAAAGTATGGAGACGTGGAAATACGTACCTAACTATTCAAGTTAGGGGGATCTGGGCAAGTGCCGAGCACGTGTTGCCGACATCTTGATCTGGCGGGAAAGATAAAAACAATGGACGTCTCCCTTGATCTGTAATTGAATTGCCTTTTTCTTTTGCTTCTATCTCCAACGCATTGGACTGACAGTTGGGTTAAAAGCTCTTGATTGTCTCGTGGTTCTTGCATAATGAACTCGCTTTTCAATGTCGTCAAGGGTCTACCCCTCCTCGCCACCTACGCGATGGCAGGGGCTAGTTATCCTGCTATCCCCGCCGACAAAACAACCCCCGTGCAACAGCGAATTGCTATAAATGGTGCCAATGGTGAGCCCATGCGTCAAACCTTCTCCGTTTCCTCACGCTGATGTGTTGACCTTGCGTTACCTAGCCATTTCCGTTGGCTGGAACACATACGAGAAGCTCAATCAATCCTGCGTCCAATATGGCACCTCTCCCGATAGTCTTTCGTCACAGGTGTGCACAGATACATCTGACACCTACCCAACGTCAAGGACGTACTCGAATGCGGTGACACTCACCAGCCTTCAACCGGCTACTACTTATTATTACAAAATAGTGTCAACAAATTCTAGCGTGGAACACTTTTTCAGCCCTCGTGTAGCTGGTGACAAGACCCCTTTTACAGTGAGTGCTGTCATTGACCTCGGAGTCTATGGAGCCGATGGCTTCACTATCCAAATGGACCAGACAAAAAGGGACACCATTCCTTCGGTTGATCCCTCCCTGAACCATTCAACAATTTATCGCCTCGCTGAAAACATCAACGATTATGAGCTTGTCGTTCATCCGGGCGATTTCGCCTACGCTGATGATTGGTATCTCAAACCCAAGAATCTCCTCGACGGTCTCAATGCATACGAAGCTATCCTCGAGGAGTTTTATAACCAACTGGCCCCTGTTGCGGGCCGGAAGCCTTACATGGCCAGTCCGGGTAACCACGAAGCTGACTGTGAAGAACTCGACTATACAACTGGTCTTTGTCCGGCCGGCCAAAAAAATTTCACCGATTTCATGAATCGATTTGGACAGACGATGCCCACCGCATTTTCTTCTACGTCTAATAGTAGCACCGCAATGGTAAACGCCAATAAAGCCAAAGTGCTCGCTAACCCTCCATTCTGGTACTCATTTGAATACGGCATGGTTCATTTCGTCATGTTCGATACTGAGACCGATTTCACCGATGCTCCAGATGGACCAGGAGGTTCAGCTGGTTTGAATGGCGGTCCATTCGGTGCTCCAAACCAACAGATCCAATTTTTAGAAGCGGATCTTGCATCTGTTGATCGGACGGTCACTCCATGGGTCATTGTGGGTGGTCACAGACCGTGGTATTCTACAGGCGGAAGTGGCAATGTCTGTTCTCCATGCCAAACTGCTTTCGAGTCCCTCTTGTATAAGTATGGGGTTGATCTTGCCATATTTGGGCACGTCCACAATTCCCAGCGTTTCGTCCCCACTTACAACAACACCGCTGATCCCGCTGGTATGAACGACCCTAAAGCACCAATGTATATTGTGGCTGGCGGAGCAGGAAATATCGAGGGGTTGAGTTCAGTGGGAAGTAATGTGTCATATAATGCGTTTGCGTACGCGGATGACTTCAGCTATGCAACTGTATCGTTTCTGGATGAGGAGAACTTGAGGGTTGATTTCATTCGAAGCTCAACGGGGGATATATTGGATAGCTCGAAGTTGTACAAGAGTCATGGACAGCAATTTGTTGTCCAATAGGTGGTTGAGGTTTGTTGAAAATAATTTAATGGAAAAAAATTCATGTATGATTTTGGCCTAAAGAATGATGAGCTGGAACTTGTGATTGATTTCAAATGTGTCGACTGCATCCATGATTTTTTTGGTTTCGAATGCCTTTCTAGGACGTCACTTAAAGCAGACTTTAAGGAGCCGCCTTAGTGGTGTAGTCTGCGGCTATGCCAACGACCATACTACACAGTTTAATTTGCTAGCAACTTCTTAATGAGGAAACTTTATTGGAATAAAACTTCAAATATTTATACTGTGTTTAGAAAAATCATCAATAGACTTAGTCTTAGTACAAATCCTCAATCCTCATAGATCCAACTAAGAGTTATTGCTCATTATGTAGGAATGACGAAAAGACCACAACATGAAATTATTGAAGTATGAGAAATTCATCGAGAGCCCTCAAGTAGTTTATCCTTCAAAGTATCTTATTCAGGTTTAGAAATCCCCTCGTTGTATTTAGCAAAATTTTCTCATTCCTCACACCATAAAGCACAAACATTTCTTTGTTACATCCTAAACAATCACTTCGCTCTCATCAAATTTCCAACTCCCATTTATCTCCTAATTTAACAGCCGAATGCGTATCCCACATTACGCCTTCGCAGCAGGCATTCTTACCTTCGCTACAGCGCACCCTGTCCTCGAAAGCTCGGGATCATCTGGTGGCAAGGAGAGTTCTCAATCAACTTCTAAAAGCAAAAATGGCCACGGACCCGCTAATTCTAGCTCGAAGGCTAGGAAGGTGGCGAAGAGAACGGAGGAGTATCCTTTCGAGATTGTTTGAAGAGACGGGATTGGAAAGAAAAAGAATACCAAAACGACCGAATCTTCTTCAAAGGCTGCGGTTAACGACGAGGGAGGCGATTTAGGAAATTCGGAGTCTGGGGGTAAGAAGTCTAAGACTGGAGCCATAAAGGACACGAAGCTGCTGGATCTGGAGCGAAAGGCGATAAAGTTGCGAGATATGAAGAATTTGATTTTTTGACTTCAGGCAAGAAGGCTCACGGAACCACTGGATCTGGGACAGTCAGCTCGAGCAATGAGAACTTGTTCGAATCTCCATCTTCAAGCCAGACTTGACCGGAGACAAAAATGGGGCCTTATCGAGCGAGTTGGGTCCATTCGGCTCACCTAGCCCCAAGGGGAGCATAACAGACTCGGACGATGATGAGTTATCATTTTCCGGCTCAAAGAAGCAGGTCTCGAAGGAGCGCAAGAGCAAGCCCGAGCATTAAGTGATCAGGCCCTATTTCTTGTTCTCTAGCAGCTGGAGGTATATGACCACCCAAGGGCTATCTTTTCTCGCAATTTTGGAGTTGGTGGTGTTTGAAAGCTAGGGGATGGAAGTCAAAAGTCATGTGGCGTTTTGAAGCAAAGGCGTTTTCTGTTTTTGGGTTTGCAGACAGGGGAAAGTACAATATACGAAAAATTCAGAATACATACACTTGAACCCTATTCGCTCGTGAAATAAGCCTACAACTTATTCGTTTGGGGAATACCTAGTCTCACTTCATTGAAATTTGTGAAAAGATGCTTTGAGACGCCTATTGTCTTCATCTGGGTAAAAGCTTGGGCTTAGATTTTTCGGATTCCCATTATCTCAACGCCACGAGAATATCACCAAACATAGTGAATAGTCGCTCTAGAATAAAAATGATTCGAAAGAAAGATATAGATAGACCTTCGAAATCGGTCGTCGTTGACGCAAATCACGTGTTGTCCAAAAGGCACCCAACATAGCCGGTGTTCTAAATGGTCCTATTCCGTATTTCAGCATCTGATTGGCTTCATCGCAAAATATGGTGCTGAAAATAGAAGCTAGGAAGGAGCCGCAATGCTGATGCGGCACCGTTCCTGGGGGCTGTGCAAACGAGAGCTAGGGAGTTTCTTCAGGCACCACCAACCATTTGCTTGATTCTTGGGTCGAGAAAAAGAAAGGGGGAAAAAAAGGAAATAATTTCCAGGGACATCCATCGTATTGGTTTGTGATGTTTAGAATAATCCCTAAAGTTGTGTAATTGACAGCAAGAAATCGCGATTTCATGTTCAAAAGAATACATGGAACTTCCAACGTCATTGCGGGCCAGGCTATTTCCGCGCATCCTACAGGAGCTCGCCTGCGCCACCATGAAGGAAAGGACACCTTTGAACAGCCACCCAACATTTCTGCGCAGCTTGCGGACATCATCAGAAAATAGCTACAGACCCATATCTTTTGGCAATATCTATGGTCAGTTCGTAGTTCCCCACATTATGGAAGCTTCCGGACTGCGCAATAATCCTCATTCCTCAATCCTCCTGTGGCCGGATTCCGCTTTTGTTGGAACGAGATGTCGTGGCGCTTACAACACTTGAAGCTGCCAAGAAATGTATAAAGGACTTGACTGCAGCCCGATATCAAGTTCTCATTCCACACACAATTCAGAACATCTTCAATATACAGCTTCGTTGCATCTCTCATATCTCTCATATCTCTCATATCAGTCTAGACATTTCCCGTATTCTATACACTTCTCATACTTTTTTCATAAGTCTCATTGCCTCTCACATTTCGCACTCATCTCAATACCAATCTCATATCACCTTCATATTAAGAATCATGCGTTTCACTCAATTTGCCGCCGCTGCTGCTTTGGTCGCTATGGTTGCAGCAGCTCCCGTGTCTACCAGTACAAGTTCAAACAATGCCGCTCTTACTTCTGGCGCCAAGCAGAAGACTGGTAGTGGCAGCACCACTACAGCAAAGACTGATACCGACGACGACTTTGACGCGGAATCGGTCGGAAAGCGCAGTGTGTTTGTTCGCAGCTCATCGGAAGCAGGTAGAGATTCTGACAGCAGAGGAGATGGTGAGGGCTTAGAGAGGCGTGTTACCAAGTCCACGAACACAGCTTCCTCTGAGACTTCTGATTCTGAGAACCCTGATCCTGCCGATCTTGATACCCCTCTCGATACAACGGTAGGCTATTGAGATTCTCTTCATCTTTATTATGGTCACTAACATTATTTAAAGACTCCCCCTCACTCTACCAGCGGAACAAAGCCCACCTCCCAGGATCCTCCAGCTGTGGGGGGTGAAAAATCCTCGTCTAACACGCACTCTAGCGGGAGCGGCAACAACGGCAACACCGCCGGTGCAGGTGGAAGCAGTAAGACAGCTGAATACTGATTTCACACCAATTTCAAGTACCCACCCTGCGAGACATCGATCGTAAGGAGGTATTTATTGGCATCTCTCAATATTTGTTATGTTCATGGAAGGTCAAACAGAATGGAAAACAAAATTATATGCGGTACATGGAAAAGCCATTGTCTCTCTTTTAGTGTTAGAGTTTGGTAGTAGCGCGAAAAAAGTGGTGCTTGGAAAAGTCGTTTTCGCTCTCTTAGCATAGAAGGAATTGGAGAACTATCATCTATCACTTAACATCATAAAATTTCTCTGTGATATGTTTGGTAAGCAGTTCACGGGTAGAAAAGATGAAGCTGGGAATACACGGGTATTGAATACTGACGGCGGTCGTCGCTCTAGGAACGACAAGCAACGGATTTCAACAGATATAAATAGAATGCATTACCTTCATCTGAGCAGGTGACTATCCTTTCACGCCTAGTATTACTGAGTAGGATCCTTACAATTAGTAACCATCTCTTCTAGGTCTGGAGTGGAAACTTGAATGGTTATTTTTCGACGCCGGAGAACCCAAGTTGAACCCCTCCTCAATTAATTCATGCAAGAGGCGCGTAAATCTCCCGCAAATGCCAGCAATCTTTTTATTTGTAAGATTTGATATGGTGAGCGCTCAAGCCCCTTGCTCGCTTCAGCGCTTAACTGTCAATTCTCAGCGCACTTTCAGCGCACTCGGTTGCTAATTTTCAATGCCCTCACCTCCTCTGGTCCTGATCTGGGGATGTCTTCATTCCTAAGCATTGTTTTAACCCGAATCTGTTCATCACAAATGGTCTTTTCCAGATACGTTGAGCTGTAGAATAATTCGAGAATTTATTTCATAAGGAACATTCATGAATAATTGCATTCAGGATATTACTCAGCATGAGGATGGTTGAAGAGTTTGTGGGTCCCATCGAAAAAATGCCAGAAAGTGTAGAAAAGCAATTGCCTTGCCTGTCCAGGTCATAGTAGGTTAGACCTACATATCATCCCTAAATGTTTAGAGGAAGTGCCGTCTGCGCCAGCGCCACCGAAGGATTTGAAACTTTTGAGTGGCCTTGACCTTTCTGTGCCACTGTTGGTTTCAAATTTCCAACATTCTAAAATACCTGTCTGCACATTGAGCCAGAATCCGGAATCCTCCCAGCCTCCTACTAGATGAAGACAGATATCATGTATTTTCCAACATCTCGAGGTATAAAACAGCTACATACACCTAACGGTCGAGCTTTTCTATATATCGTTCCCATCCGATTTCTTAGACAACCTCTAAATCCTCCGATATCTTCTTTTAGCCCCTCGAAATTGTCCAACGAAATTTTTCCAGGCAAGGTTTGTTCAAGGAATCTTCACAAATATGCGTTTTTCTCAAATTTTTATTGTCGCAAGTTTGGTTACTTTCGCAGCAGCAGCTCCTTTACGCTCAAATGGCCCAAATATGTTGGCCGTAAGACACAACACCGCGGGAGGACAGAGCAACACCTCCGGTGGAAATGGGCAACTTCCCGCCTCTGAAGAAACATCTGGAGATATGACGAGTCCAGCAAAGAAACAGCAGCGAAGCCTAATCCTATGGATATGACACCACAACAACTCAAAGAGTACCAGGTAAAAACGAATTCGGGAATGGGCACAATGGGAAATCCAGCAAAGTCGCAACCAGTTAACGCGGCCAAGGCAAACGGTAAACAAATCTTAAGCATAGGTGATCCCTTCCAGGTATGTAATGCTTACCCAAGTCTTTTTTAATACTATGCTTACTCTTCTTAGAAAACTTATGATCCTAGCTCTGAGACAGATACAGAACCAGTTGAGAAAACCGCGGTTTCGAGTACTGCTAATGGTAAGAAAACCAGCGCAGTCACTGAAGCGTAGACCAGTCCATACCACCATTTTGACTCAGGGTCGCCAGCTGGTCATCTCTGGACATAAAATGGAGTTGTTCTGGCTGTAACTATTGAGGAATCAAATTATATTTAGATTTAGATTCTAGCAAGAGGTGGGAAGTGAGATCTGAAATTATGTTCTATTTGTCTTCCGAGTTTACTAATGCAACTCAGAAGAAGATTTAGTACATTTAATGATTTCCAAGAAGTGAAAATATAGGATAAGCCCACAGTGAGACGTTAGATGCAAAAGTGTAGAACTTCGGTATGCGTTTTGTTCCAGATTTAGCTTTTACAATGGGGCAATACTGATACTGTATGAACTAGGAAGGATTCCATTAAGTCTGTCACTACGCTTATTGAGGCGAGTATTCCTGCATTATAGCATCACGCTGGTTTTGAACAACTTCAGAACCTTGTTGAATATCCATCAACCTTTATTCTACTCGCTTCAGTCTTCCACAAATACTCTCCACAGTTTTCATTATCAATCCCTTACGCTACTCTATCTATATTTCAAGTTCTCTTTTTATCTTCTAATATTTATTTCCATTATCTTACTATTTCTGCAACCTTAGCCGCCATGGCTGCGGTAGCCCTTTGTAGCACCTCTAGTCAAGAAATAATACTATAAAAAATCCAGGCGTGGATGCACAATTACAAATATGAATAAGACTGAGGGTGTCTAAAAACTTCAGAGCATCTTACAAATTGTGAATGACTGAAACTTAGACCAATGTCTTCAGTTGAGGTTTTACTTGGAGTTGTGCACAATCCAGATGAAAAAAAACTTTAGATTTTTTGGACTAGTCTCACTAGTAAGATATAAATGGACCTGAGAAAATCGGGAGAACTCAGCCAAAGCAGGCGGAGTTGAATTGGATGAAATGATCCCCTGGAAAGCACTGCGCCTTCTAGCGGCAGAAACCCGAGAAGCGCGGGAGCTTTATAGAGCAAAATGGGTGGGCATGTGAGAGGGAATCTAACCCAGGTTTTTTCGAGGTGTACTTTCTTGAAAACCACGCTCACATTGCTCAGTGGCATTCCACCTGTCGACATAAGTTTGACCCTAGATTCCTACTCTAGCCAAAACCCCATGAACTTATTAGCAGGGACTGGAGTAAGACTGGGGTCCAAGCTTGAATTAAATATTAAAGTAGCGGCGTATTTCTTGTGTACGAAGGAGCTTACGAAGGAGCGCTGTAGGTCCCTTCGGTAGTAGAATCGCTAGGACACTCGATTAGGCTTAAAATAGTCACATGATTTACGATCACATGTCAGTTGCGTACATTAGGCCCAAACAGGATTAAATGATATAAAAGGTCCTTAACTTCGATAGTCTCGAAATCCAGACCCATTATACGCCATAAATTTGAGTTCTTCACGATATTTGCGGGTTGAAGGGCCGTCCTGGCATTCCGATACCCGAGCAATTATAGGTGGCGTTTTGCTTCCACTGATGAAAGCCAATGAAAAAAAAAAAAAGAGAAGATGGGAGCACCGTGGAATGTGTCCTTGTCAGGAACTCTGACTGTTTGGCAATCTAATATACACAAGTCGAAATCTGCTGATATTCGGTGTCCAAGTTATTTATAGATATAGGATTTAGCCGGTCCAATTAACTTAAAAAAATGGGTCTGCGCCTCACAAAGCCTCCATCAAATCGATGCAGGGCTTTTGCTTCACTCTATGTTTGGCCGGCTCGTGAGCGCAAGTACCAGCCTCAATTTGATCCTCAAATCCTCCATCCTCATTCCTACCATGCTTGCGCCAACTTCATTTACGTTATATATGTTCTGTTTTCTGCGCTCAAGGTGTCGTCGGCTGTGTAAATGATTCAGCTTTACTCTTCCAAACATTTTCTTGCTCACACCCATCTTCTTCTGTCCATGAAACAAAGCCGATACCTTGTTTCCCTTTTCTAGGTGTCAGATATCTCATAAACTCGCGACATTCTGGCTAAGATTCAAAATGTATTTCTCTCGGATCGCCATAATTACAGCCCTGGTTGCCCTTGCTGCGGCAGCTCCTTTGCATTCAAGTGGCAACGGAGATTTTCTTGCTCTGGACCGCAGATATATCCTTACTAACGGTAATTCGAACAATGTTGGCACAGGTAAAAAGGCCCCAGATTACGAAATGGACACGGGGAAGATCCTTGTCACTCCAAACGAGCCTCTTAATGAAATTAAACCGGAGCCTGCGGAAAGCTCACCGGAAAAGCCCACACTGATACCTGAGCCACTAAAACCTACCCCGAAGACGCCCGAATTACCAGCAGGAATCACGGAAGATGTGCAGTCTCAGGTGAAAGCCCTTTTATTCGAGTTTGAATTATTCAGGGGAACTTATGAAAGGGTTCAAGGATTCAAAAAGGAGATATACGGGATCATACTAAGTTGCTCCAAATTAGCTTAATTCTGTGATCCTCACTGATCTTGCTTTGAAGAGTAGGGCAGTGGAGGTCGCTCTCGGCAGGGTACCACCCGGCACGGCTGGGGAAAAATCGAGTTCGGAACATGTGAGCCATGAGCCCCATGGAAAATCATCGGATGCCAATTGAGTTGATTAGCCCTTTCCCTAGCGTTGTCTGTCAAGTGAGACTCATCACTGTCGTATTGACATCAAGACCTCCTTTTACGTCAATTCGGAGTGAACTTCAAGACAGAAACCAAATCAACCATGCGTTATCAAAAGTTATCTCTTGGCACTGAAACACGGACACCTGATGTCCTGTCCGATAATTCGATTGCCGCCTTTGTCAGAAAGCTATCACACCTTGATATGTTGGTCAGAAATGCCGGAGCGAGTACCTCTCCAGCCAAGAAATTATTCGATCTCAATGTGTGGTCTTACCTGGCAATGACGCAGACTTCTGTACCTTTGCTGCTGAAGTCGCCCAACTGCATGATTATTAACCAAACGTCCATCGCAGAACCATCCTTCCATTGCAATCTGCATATACTGCCTCAAAAGCGATGTTTTCAGATTCGATGAGGCTAGAGCTGGAGCCATTTAGTATCGGAGTCGCGGGTCTCAAAACAGGAATAAGATCCCAGCAGGCGCTACTGAATAGTTGCTGGCATTCAGACGGCTTGAGCATAGGTGGGACCTAGTGTATTCTTTAGGGATGGATGTTCTATTTGCTATTTAGAAAAGATAGAGATTATTCAGCCTCTGTGTCAGAGTCTGAGCTTGGCATAAACCCTGCAGCTTTTCGTCGAAATCAAGTTTAAATTAAAAGCATAAAAAAATAAAATTAGCTCATCTTTTACCGCTCTCTCTCACACTCAAAATATTGAGGAAATATTGCATTCACTTTCCTGAAAGATTATCAAGGAAACTGTCACGTATTATAGTGCTCTTTCAAATGAAGTGAAGTATGTGATAATATTCTACGGAACTAAGTGGTGCTCGAGTGAAACGAGAGAGTATTTATAGAGAGCTTCGCTAAGCGTGTCACGTGATTTACCTGCTCCGTGACAGAAACGTTAGATCCGATCATTGCAGATTATCAGTCTCTAGCTCGGGCCTCAACCGCAGCATCTATAGCAGGTACCCATGTGACATCTCGAGACACAGCATGTCGCATCATAAGAGTAGCCATGGCTAACGAAACTCAAAGATCAAAAGGACACACATCTTGGGGTGACACTGCTGTCTCTAGCCCAAGAAATCCTCCAACAAATTGACATGATGATGGTACTACATATACACATAAGCTTGTTCGCATCTCACCTGATCTTTGCAATATATATAATTTCACAACCCGCTGAAAACCATAATGATTTCATAGAGGCCACCCCTTCCATCCACACAAAAACATACACGTTTGAAAATTAGGACTTAATCTACCTCACACTACGGAGGAGGGGGTTTCTACGCCCTGTGGATAGGCGCGAATTCCAAATCAAACGTATTGATGGATTTTAAAAATGGCAGCGGTCGGGGAGTTGAACAGTCCTCTCAATGACAGCGAAACCCCCAACCATATACACACCAACAACAACCTAGAATCTCAACATAGAAATCAGAGCATACTTAGTATCTCTGCATCCCTGTGATTCGCCGCGTGTCCCAAGCACCAAAACGACCGCCACAAAGACATGGCATTATTGGAACCTCTGGCCATTTCCGTTAGACTTCTAATTAGGTAGATAGGGGGTGTATTTATACCCTGATATTGGCAGGGAATGAGATGGGTGGCTTTGGAGTAATTCACTGCCAGCTGGGTATGCAAGGATACAACGGTAGTACTGACTTGGAGGATGTTACTTGAGATTTGCACAAGTGATTTGCCATAGTTCTAAAAGGAGGGAATTTGTCACCTGACGCGCTAGGCACCATATATAGAATATCTACGCCTCTAGGGCACCATTATTCCTTAATATATTCATGATTTACACCACATGGCGCTTCCGCACCTGTAACAGAATTGC
>Ga0182030_10000692_pt1 | contig 65260 bp, 63 predicted proteins | sample 812S3MmetaG_FD_121299 | JGI IMG/M metagenome (GOLD analysis project Ga0182030, IMG submission 121299) | Permafrost microbial communities from Stordalen Mire, Sweden - 812S3M metaG (Illumina Assembly) | ecosystem: Environmental > Terrestrial > Soil > Wetlands > Permafrost | place: Sweden... | reverse complement strand
CTCTTCGCCGCGGACATCACCCTCGAACAGGCTCAGGGCCCGGCCGCTCAGAACGTGAGCGGCGAACTGGCGAACGCTTCCTCGGTGAGCGGCACGAGCGACATCGACTTCCAGGCGAGCGACCCCGGCTCTGGCGTGTACGAGGCCGTGTTCAGCATCGACGGGCAGGTGGTGCAGCGCACGGTGCTCGACGAAGACGGCGGCAGGTGCCGGGACGTGGGCCAGAGCGCCGACGGGCTGCCGGCGTTCCTGTACGTCCAGCCGTGCGCGGCGTCGGTGAGCGCCGATGCCGCACTCGACACGACAAGGTTCGCGAACGGTGTGCACCACCTGGTGGTGGACGTGACCGACGCGGCGGGCAACGAGGCGACGGTGCTCGACAGGAACATCACGATCGCCAACCCCGTCGTCCCCGCCGTTGGCACAGCGGCTCTGCCCGGCGCTGCGAACGGGACCAACGCGTCGAGCAGCGCGACGCTGAGCCTGCACTGGAAGGGCGCAAAGGGCTCGCACCTGACGAGCACGTTCGGCCGCGCCGTGATCGCGCAGGGCCTCCTCACCGCCCCCGGCGGGCAGCCCATCGCGGGAGCGAGCGTCGAAGTCAGCTCGACAGCCGCCTCCCAGGGCGCGAGGCCCGCTGCGACGGCCGCAGTGGTCACGGGCGCCGACGGGCGCTTCAGCGCGACCATCGCTCGGGGCGGCTCCTCGAGGTCTCTGCGCTTCAGCTACCGCGCTCACGCCGGCGAAGCCGGCCCGGCGGCGTCGGGCACGCTGACGCTTACGGTCAGGGCCGCGGTGTCGCTGGCAATCTCCCCGCGCGTCACGGCGATGGGAAGGCTCATCCACTTCAAGGGCCGCCTGCTCGGTGGGCCGGTTCCCGCCAGCGGCAAGCTGCTGGTGCTGGAGGCGCGCTCGCCCGGGGGGCGCTGGATCGAGTTCCACGTGGTGCGCAGCAGGCGCGGCGGGCTCTACACCGCCGGCTACCGCTTCAGGTTCCCCGGCCCGCACACCTACCAGTTCCGCGTGGTGTGCGAACCCGAGGCGGACTACGCCTACGGCGCCGGCGTCTCGCGGGTGCTCAGCGTCTACGAGGCGTAGGTGCCGGTACGGGTCGGTTGACGCTCGCCGCCAGGCGGCATCGGCCGCAACGGCGGCCGCTACTGTACGGCCCATGCCGAACCCCCGGGAGCTGCTCGAGCGGCTGAGCGACCCCCACCAGTTCGATCTCGCGCCCACGGGTCCCGGAGAGATCCTGGATGTCGGCTGCGGCTCGTCCAAGACTCCGGGCGCGATCGGGCTTGACATCTCCCCCGACACGGCCGCGGACATCGTGCACGACCTCGATCGGTTTCCGTACCCGATCGAGGACTCGAGCTTCGATCAGATTCTGCTGCAGGACGTGATCGAGCACGTCTCCGAGCCGATACGGGTGTTCGAGGAACTGCATCGGATTGCCCGCCCGGGAGCGCGGCTGCAATTGCGCACGCCGCATTTCTCCTCGGTGCTCGCCTACGGCGACCCCACACACCGCCACTACTTCGCGACGATCGCCATCCGGTCCCTGGCGGAGCCGCGCTTCGCCCATTACACAGAGGTTCGCTTTCGCGTCGTCCACGTCACCCTGGACCTGTGGCTGCCCTACCGCGCGGTCGGCCTGGGCGCGCTGTTCAATCGCTTCCCGGATACCTACGAGAAGTACTTCGCGTTCATCTGCCCCACGATGAACATCCGCGCGGAGTTCGAGGTCCTGAAGTAGCAGCGATAGGCGCCTGCCGCACACGCTACGGTGGGGCGCTGGCGATGAGCGCACACGCGAGCGATGAGGAGTGGAGGGCCCCTGCCCTGCCCGGGAGGATCGGCCTGAACGCGATCTTCCTGGAGCCGCGCATGGGCGGCGTGGAGGCCTATCTCAGGGCGCTCGTGCCGCAGCTCGAGAGGCTGGCTCCGGAGGTTCGCTTCAGCGTGTACTGCAACCCGCGCGGGCGCGAGTACCTGCTCTCCGAGGGCTGGGGCGAGAGCGTTGAGTTGATCGCCCACCCGCTGCTCGGGCGTCCCGGGCTGAAGGCCGCCGGTGAGCTGACGCTGCTTGGGGCGATCGCCGGCCGCCACGTGGACCTGCTGCACAGCATCGGCTTGACCGGCCCGCTCGCAACGCGCGCCGCCACCGTGGTCACGATCCACGATGTGACGTGGATCGTCGCCCCCGACCCCGGCGAGGCGGGCACCATACGCCTGTGGCGGGCGGTGGTGCCGCCCGTGGCGAGGCGCGCCGACCGTGTGATCGCGCTGACCGAGGTGGGAGCGCAGCAGGTCGTTCGGTATCTGCGCGTTCCGCGCGAGCGCATCGACGTGGTGGCACAGGCGGCCGGCGGCAGCGACCTCACCACCCCGACCCCCGAGCACGAGCTGCGGCGGCGGCTGTCCCTCGGCGAGGGGCCGGTGGTGCTGACCGTCTCGGCGAAGAAGGTCAACAAAAACCTCGCGCGCCTGACCGAGGCGATGGCGGCGGTCGTGCAGCGCCTGCCGGACGCCGTGCTGGTGATGCCCGGCAATCCCACAGCGTATGAGGGCGAGCTGCGCGAGCTGGCGCAGCGCCTGGGCATCGCGCGCAACGTGGTGTTCCCCGACTACGTCAGCGCCGCCGACCTCGAGGGGCTGTACGCGCTGGCGAGCTGCTTCGCGTTCGCCTCGATCAACGAGGGCTTTGGGCTCCCCATCCTCGAGGCGATGCATCGCGGCGTGCCCGTGGCCTGCTCGCGCGCCTCGGCGCTGCCGGAGGTGGCGGGCGAGGCCGCCCTCTACTTCGACCCGTTCAGCCCGGCCGACATCGGCCAGGCGCTGCTGTCGCTGCTACAGGACGGGGAGCTGCGCGCCACCCTTGTCGCACGCGGGCGCGAGCGCGAGGCCGGGTTCACGTGGGAGGCGACCGCCAGGGGGACCCTGGAGAGCTATTCGCGCGCCTGGAGAAGGCACAGGTGAGCTCGCCGGACACCGGGCCGGGCGTGAGCCCGCGCACACGCGCGCTAGCTGTGATGCGCCGCGTGGGCGGGCATCGCCGCATCCTGCCGCTAACCGCGCTGCTGCTGCGCGCCCGCACCGTGCGGCCCGCGGCCCTGTTCCTCGCGCGCGAGCGCCTCGGCCATGGCGGCCCCTACGTCTATGAGCTGCGCGAGAGCGGGCTGAAGGTGGTGATCCGTCACGGCACCGGCGATGTCGTGACGCTCGGCGAGGTGTTCCACGAGCACGACTACGAGCCCCCGGGCGAGGTGGCTGAGCGTCTGAGCGGAGCGCGTCGCATAGTCGACCTGGGAGCCAACATCGGCCTGTTCGGCATCTTCGCGGCCGCCCGCTGGCCGCTCGCGGAGATCGTGGGGTATGAGCCCGACCCCGCCAACGCGGCGATTCACGAGCGCGCCATCGCCGCGAACGCCCTGAGCTCGCGGTGGCGGCTGACGCGTGCGGCCGCCGGCGCCGCGGCGGGGACGGCGGCGTTCATAGCCGGCGACGTGGCCCTCTCGCGCCTGGCCGTGGAGGGAGAGGCGCTCGACTCCGAGAGCGCCCGGCGCATCGAGGTGCCGGTGCAGGACGTCCTGCCCGAGGTGGCGGGCGCGGATCTCGTGAAGATGGACATCGAGGGCGGTGAGTGGGCGATCCTCGCCGATGCTCGCTTCCGCGAGTCTCCGCCGCGGGCGCTGGTGCTCGAGTACCACCCGCGCCTGGCCCCCGCGGGGGATCCGCGAAGCTCCGTCGAGGCAGCGCTCGAGCTGGCCGGCCTGCGAACGCGCGGCATCTGGCATCGCGCCGACGGGCACGGGATGCTGTGGGCGTGGCAGAGCTGAGCGAGCCCGTGGCCGACACGCAGTCCGCTGCGATCTCCGATGCGCTGGACAGCACCGAGGCCGGAGGGCGGATCCTGCGGGGGGGCGCGGTGCGCTTCGTCGTCTACGTCCTGGTGGTCCTGCTGTCGGTGCTCTCGGCGGCTCTGCTGACGCGCCATCTCGGCGTCGGGCGCTTTGGGCAGTACACGACCGTCCTCTCGCTCGTGGCCGTCCTGTCCTCGATCACCGATGCGGGCATGTCCTCGGTCGGCGCTCGTGAATTCGCCGTCCGCGAGGGCGCCGAGCGCGACGCCCTGATGCGGGATCTGCTGGGGCTGCGAATCGTGCTCACCTCAGTCGGCGTGCTGCTCACCCTCGCCGTGGCGGCAGCGGCCGGCTATGACCACGCGCTGCTGCTGGGAGCTCTGCTGGCGAGCCTCGGCACGATCGCGCTGGTCATCCAGCACACCCACACCATCCCGATCTCGGCGGGCCTTCGCATCGGCACGCTCTCGGCGCTGGAACTGGCCCGCCAGGTGCTCTCGGTGGCGGCGATCGTGCTGTTGGTGGTGCTCGGCGCCGGGGTGCTGCCGCTGCTGGCGGTAGCGCTTGCCGTGAACCTCGTGCTGATCCCGCCGACGGCGAGGCTCGCGCGCCATCAGATATCGCTGAAGCTCAGCTTCCATCCCCGGCGATGGCGGGCGCTGATCGCGCTGACGATCTCGTTCTCGCTGGCAACCGCGGTCGGCACGATCTACGTCTACACCGCCCAGATCCTCACCAGCTTCGTCGCAAGCCAGCACCAGAGCGGGCTGTTCGCTGCCTCCTTCCGCGTGTTCATCGCGGTCTCGGCCGTGCCGGGCCTGCTCGTCGGCGGCGCGCTGCCGCTGCTCGCCAGGGCGGCCAGGGATGACCGCGAGCGCCTCAGCTACGCGCTTGGCCGCATCTTCGACGTCTCGCTGATCATCGGTGTGGGCATTGCCGTCGGGCTGCTCGGAGGCGCTCAGTTCACCATCCAGGTGATCGCCGGCCCGAAATACGCCGGGGCAGCGGGCGTGCTGCAGATCCAGGGCCTGGCGGTGATCGCCTCGTTCGTCCTGGCCGGCTGGAGCTTCGCCCTGCTCTCGCTGGAACGCTACAAGGGGCTGTTGCTGGCCAACCTCGGCGCGCTGATCCTCAGCACCGGGCTCACGCCGCTGCTTGCCGGCAGCGACGGCGCGGAAGGCGCGGCCATCGCCAGCCTGTGCAGCGAGGCGGCCCTCGCCGCCGGCCTGCTGTTCACGCTCGTGCGAGGCCACCCCGAGTTCCGCCCGCCGGCGGGCATCGTGGCGAAGGTGCTGTTTGCGGCCGCTCCCGCGGTCGTGATCGCGCTGCTCTCCGGTCTGCCGTCGCTCGCGGCGGCGCTGCTGGCACTCGCCGCATACGCCGTGCTGATCGCCCTCACCCGCGCGATTCCCGCAGAGGTGCGCGACCTGATCCCGCTGCGCCTGCGCCGGCCCGGCTAGCCTCAGCCCTCGGTGTCAACGCTGCGCTCACACCCGGATGCGAGCCGCCGCCCCCTGCGGGTGGGGCTGAACCTCCTCTTCCTGGGCGAGCGCGCGGGCGGCGTGGGCCGCTACGCGACCGAACTGCCCGGCGCGCTGCTTGCCGCAGAGCCCGACACGGAGCTGCACGTGTTCGTCTCCCACAGCGCGCCCGCGCTGCTGCGCGAGGAGCCCTGGGCGAAGCACGTACGCTGGATCACGATGCCCGCGGCGCTTGAGAGCGCGCCAGCGCGCAAGCTCGCCGAATACTCGCTACTGCCCGCGCTCGCACTGACCCGGCGCCTTGATGTCCTGCACAGCCCCGCCAACACCGGACCGGTGCTCGCTCCAGGGCTTGCCACGGTCGTATCGCTGCACGACCTCATCTGGCTGCACCGTGCCTCGGAATGGGAGGCCAGCCCGCGGGTGCACCGCACGATGCGCGTCCTCGTAGGCCACAGCGTTCGCCATGCCGACCGCATCTTCGCGGTCTCGAAATGTGCCGCCGAGGACATCGCCGGCACGCTGCACGTGGCGCGTGAGCGCATCGACGTCACCCCCCACGGCGTGCGGGCGCCGGCGGCGCCCTCGCCGGTCACCGAGCAGGAGCTGCGCGCGCGGCTGCAGCTGCACGATGCCCGCGTCCTGCTGTGCGTTGCGCAGAAGCGCCCTTACAAGAACCTGCATTCGCTCGTACGCGCGCTGCCCGGCCTGCCACAGGACGTGATCCTTGTGCTCCCCGGCTCGCCCACGCCCTACGAGCAGGAGCTGCGCGAGATCGCGCGGACGCTCGGCGTGAGCGATCGCGTGCGCTTCCCCGACTGGCTGTCAGACGATGACCTCGACCGCCTGTACGCGCTGAGCGGCGCGTTCGTGCTGCCGTCCCTGATCGAGGGCTTCGGCATGCCCGTGCTGGAGGCGATGGCCCGCGGCGTGCCCGTCGCCTGCTCAGACGTCTCCGCGCTGCCGGAGGTCGCGGGCGACGCGGCGCTGCTGTTCGACCCCGCCCGCCAGGAGCAGGTCACCGGCGCGGCACGGCGCCTCTTGGAGGACCGCGACCTGTCCGCCCGGCTGGTCGAGCTGGGGCACGAGCGCGCGGGCGAATTCACGTGGGAGCGCACCGGCGCGGCGAGCCTCGCCGGCTACCGGCGCGCGCTCGCCGGGGGGCGCCGGCACCCTCTGGCCCCGCGGATTTCCTAGAGTGCTTGCTCCGTGCCCCGGATCCTGATCGTCCGCGGACACCTCGTCACGCCCTGGGAGCTTCATCCCTGGCGCGAGCTTCCCGAGCGATACGAGGTCTCCTACCTGCTCACGCGCTCCAACCGCTACTCGGCGCCCGAGGGCCTGCGGCCCGTGCCCGCGCGCGCCCTGCGCGACCTGATGCCGCCCGGTGCGCTGGGCGAGGTTGGCACGGGCGTGCTCGGCGACCGCTACATCTCGGCCGAGCAGGCCTTCGCCGAGGCGGACGTCGTACATGCCGAGGAGCTGTCGTTCTGGTTCGCCGCGGACGCGGCGCGGCGCAGGCGCCGCCACGACTTCAAGCTGGTGCAGACGATCTGGGAGACGCTGCCGTTCATGGCCGCCTATCGCAACCGCCACGCCCGGCGCAACCGCGAGGCGGTGCTCGCCGAGACCGACCTGTTCCTGCCCGCCACGCGACGGGCCGCCGACGCGCTGCTGCTCGAGGGCGTTGCCGAGGAGCGCATGCTCGTCTGCTCCCCCGGCATCGACGTCGAGCGCTTCGCTCCCCGCCCTGGCGCGGCGCCGCCTGCCGAGCATGTGATCGTCTCGCCCGGCAGGCTCGTGTGGGAGAAGGGCCACCAGGATGTGATCCGCGCTCTCGCCGCGCTGCACCGCGGCATCGTGCGGCTTGCAGACGGGTCGATCTCGAGGCCGCGGCTGCTGATCGTCGGCAGCGGGCCCGAGGGCGATCGGCTTGCAGCCCATGCCGAGGAGCTCGGCCTTGGCCAGTTCGTGCAGTTCACCTCGGTCCCCTACGAGGAGATGCCGGCGACCTTCGCGCGCGCATCGGCGATGGTGCTCGCCAGCCAGGCCTGGGCGGGGGCCAGCTATCACCTCTTCGACATCCCACGCGCGTTCTGGGAGGAGCAGTTCGGCCTCGTGCTCGCCGAGGCGATGGCCGCGGGCCTGCCGATCGTCACGACACGAAGCGGCGCGATCCCGGAGGTCCTGGCGGGGGCGCCCGCCGATCTTGTCGATGCCGGGGACTGGATGGGCATCGCACGCGCGCTGGCCACCGGCCCGCTGGCGCGGCCCGCCGGGGCGCGGGTCGACTACCCGCGCGAGGTGCTCGAGCACTACTCGACCACCGCTGCGGCGGCCCGCCTCGCTGCCGCCTACGATCGCGTCCTCGCCCGCTAGAGCATGCACGTAGGGCTCAACCTGGTGTTCCTCGTGCCCGGCGAGACCGGCGGCATGGAGGTGGCCGCGCGCGAGCTGATCCCCGCGCTGCTGGATGCCGCCGAGCCCGGCACGCGCTTCACCGCGTTCATCAACCGCGAGGCCGCCGCCGCGGGCGAGGGCCCCTGGGGGGAGCTACTGCCCGCGGTGACCGTGCCGGTGAACGCGCGCAACCGCGTGGCGTGGGTGATGGGCGAGCAGACCCTGCTGCCCGCGCTGGCGGCGCGCGCGCGGGTGGACCTGGTGCACAGCATGGCCAGCACGGCGCCGCTGTGGGGGCCCTTCCGGCGTGTGGTGACCGTCCACGACCTCATCTACGCGCGCTTCCCCGACGCGCACTCGGGCCTGCGCGACAAGGGCATGCGCCTGCTCGTTCCCGCGGCCGCCCGCCGCGCGCACCGCGTGATCGCCGACTCATCCAGCACGCGCGCGGACCTGATCTCGCTGCTGGGCCTGGCGGGCGAGCGCATCGACGTGGTGCCGCTGGGTGTGGGGAGCCCCCCCGAGGCGATGCCCGTGCCGCCGGAGCAGACGCGGGAGCGCTACGGGCTGGGGCAGCGCCAGGTGCTGCTGAGCCTGTCCGCCAAGCGCCCGCACAAGAACCTCGGCGCATTGATCGGCGCGCTCGCGCTGATCCCGCCCGAGCGCCGCCCGGTGCTGGTGCTCCCCGGCTATCCGACGTGGCACGAGGGCGAGCTGCGCGAGCGCGCCGAGGCCGCCGGCGTCTCAGGGGACGTGCGCTTCCCCGCATGGATCTCCGGCGCGGAGGTGCAGGCGCTGTGGCAGGTGGCCGACGCGTTCGTATTCCCCTCGCTGTATGAGGGGTTCGGGCTGCCCGTGCTGGAGGCGATGGCGCGCGGGGTGCCCGTGGCCTGCTCGGATGCCTCCTCGCTGCCGGAGGTCGCCGGTGACGCCGCGCTGCTGTTCGACCCCAATGACGAGGCGGCCATCGCCGCCGCCGTGCAACGCCTGCTGGGCGACGCGGAGGAGGCCGCGCATCTGCGCGCCGCCGGGCTGCGGCGTGCGAGCGAGTTCACGTGGGAGCGGACCGCCCGCCTGACGCTCGCCAGCTACGCGCGCGCGCTGGCGTAGTCCGCGAGCACGCGCTCGAGCGAGCTCTCAAGCGACAGGCGCTCGGCGTTGTGTGCGTACCAGTCGCGCGTGCTCGCGCGCATCTGCTCGCCCGCGAGGTGCACACGCACGATCCCCTCGGCGATCGCACGCACGTCCTGGGAGGCCACGACCGTGCCGTTCACACCCTCCTCGATCAGCTCGGTCGCCGCGTTGTCCTCGCCCGCCAGCACCACGCTGGGGCTTCCGTGCGCCGCCGCCTCCACCACGACCATCCCGTAGCCCTCGCGGCGGGAGGTCAACAGCATGCACATCGCCGCGCCCATTTCGCGCTCAACGGTCTCGTTGGGCGCAAACCCCTCCGCGCTCACCGTCTCTGCGAGGCCGTGCTCGGCGATCGCCGCCCGCACCGCCTCGCGCTCGGGTCCGTCGCCGAGGATCACCCCGCGCAGGCCCTCGATGCGCTCGCTCGCCAGCGCGATCGCCGCCACCGCCAGCGGCACCCGCTTCTCGGGGATCAGGCGGCCCGCGACCAGCACGGTCGGCACCGCGCGCGCCTGCCCGGGCACCGGGGCGACCGCGGGCGCATACAGGCCGCGCAGCACCGTCACGCTCCCGCGCAGGCCCTCCTCGCGCAGCCGCTGTGCGTGCAGCTCCGAGAAGCAGTAGGCGCGCTGGCGCACGAGCGCGCACAGGCGCTGCACGAGCATGCCCACGGAGCCCGCGCGGGCTCCCAGGTATTCGCGCCAGTAGGACAGGCTCCACACCTCAAACCAGTCCACCACCAGCTCGTAGCGGGCGAGAGGGCGCACCGCGGCGGCTGCGAGCAGCGAGAAGTAGGGGAACGCGCACGTGTCCAGCACGTCGTAGCGGCGGCCGTGGCGCAGCAGGTGCAGCAGCACGCCCAGCCCGAACACGAGCGGCGGCAGGATGCGACGGCGCCCGCTCGCCGTGTACAGCGCCATGCGCGGCCCCACCGCCACGACGCGCACGTTGGGGTCGATCTCCACGCGCTCGCCGCGGTCCCACTGGCGCAGGGTCAGGTAGGTCACCTCGTGGCCCGCGCGCGCCGTGCGCTCGGCGACGTTGCGATACCAGCGCTCGCCGCCGCCGACGGTGTAGGGGAAAAGGCAGTCATAGACGACGCACAGGCGCATCCCGCTAGCATCCCATCTGGCGGGAGCGGCATGACTGCTCGCCCCGCTAGGATCTTGCCCGCACCTCGACGCGGCCGATCGACCGCCACTTTCCGCCCGCACGGGCGTTATAACCGGAGATCCCGGACACCATGCCCTTGATGAAGGGCGCCGGGGGCCTCATACCGATGAGCACCTTCGCACCAACAGGCACCTCGCCAACGACACCCGGCTCAGAGGGCGCCGACGCCTTCGTCGTCTCGGTCGTGATCCCCTGCCTGAACGAGGCCGAGAACATCAAGACCTGCGTCAACGCGGCGCTCGAAGCGATCGTGCGCATGGGCGTTCCCGGCGAGGTGCTCGTCGCCGACAACGACTCCGAGGACGACTCGGCACGGCTCGCCGAAGAGGCGGGCGCGCGCGTGATCATCGAGCGCCGCCGCGGCTACGGCAGCGCCTATCTCGCCGGCTTCGCGGCCGCACGCGGCCGCTACATCGTGATGGCCGACGCGGATCTCACCTACGACTTCAACGAGATCCCCCGCTTCGTCGCCGCCCTGGAGGAGGGTGCGGAGATGGTAATCGGCGACCGCATGGACAACATCAAGCCGGGCGCCATGCCGTGGCTGCACCAGTACATCGGCAACCCGATCCTCACGGGCCTGCTCAACCTGTTTTTCCGCACGGGCATCAGCGACGCGCACTGCGGCATGCGCGCGCTGCGCCGCGACGTGCTGCCGCGCCTGGATCTGCGCACGACCGGCATGGAGTTCGCCTCCGAGATGGTGATCCGCGCCTCCAAGGAGAACCTGCGCATCGCCGAGTTCCCGATCGAATATCACCCGCGCGGCGGCGAGAGCAAACTGTCGAGCTTCCGCGACGGCTGGCGCCACCTGCGCTTCCTGCTCGTGCACAGCCCCAACCACCTGTTCATCCTTCCCGGCGCGATGCTCGCGGGGATCGGCACCTTGATCGTCGCCTACGTGGGCGCCGGGCTGAACTTCTTCGGTCGCGCGTGGGGCCTGCACGCGCTGATCGGCGGCTCGCTGCTGATGATCGTCGGCACCCAGGTGCTCACCATGGGGCTCTGCGCGCACGCCTACGGGACCTACTTCATGGGCGAGAAGGACCCGTGGTTCGACCGCATGCGCAACCGCTTCCGCCTCGAGCACGGGCTGCTGCTGGGCGGCGCGTTCACGCTCGTCGGCATCGTCATGGGCGGAATCATCCTCGCGACCTGGATTGCCCACGGCTTCGGCTCCCTCGCCGACGAACACCTCGCGGTCGTCGCCGTGACGCTGCTGATCGTCGGCATCCAGATCTTCTTCTCCTCCTTCCTGCTCAGCATCCTCGGCCTGCGCCGCCGCTAGGACTCGCGGCCGCCCCGCCGCGGGCTCAGCTCGGCTGCGGGGGATCCTCGCCGGCGAGCGCCAGGTAGAACGCCGCGAGCACGCTCAGCGGCACCCCGAAGGCGATCAGGACGGACAGAATCCAGATCAGCCACACCGGCACCAGCTGGTCGGTGAGGTCCGACGCGTGGCCGAAGGCGTGGTCCAGTTCATCCAGCAGCGAGGAGGGCTGCGCGGAGAGGAACGTCAATGCGATGTCCCCCACGACCGTGTGACCTTCGATGAACGTGGTCGAGCGAGCCACGGTGCGCGGTTCGCTGGTGCCGTCAAGGAGCACCGTGCTGGTGCCGCGGTTGAGGAAGCACGCCTGCGCGATCACGGGATGGGGCGGCGTTGCTGAGAGGGGCAGCGTGACGCCCCCGCCGGGATAGCCGCCGGGAACGTTCACGGTGGCGCGATAGCCGGGCGCGGTGAGGATCAGCTGCACGGGGGGCCCGCCGGCCTTCGTGGCCTTGGCGGGGCGCAGCTGGAAGTCTGCGATCGAGCTGTTCGGTTCAACGGACACCGACTGCATGCAGGCCTGCTGGTGCGCCGGCACGGCGAACTCGGTGACGGCCAGCAGCGCGCTGGGCGTGGGCACGTCGGCGGTGGGCTGCGGGGTGATGCGCGTGAGGAAGGGGCGGAACCAGATGAGCGCGCCGGCGAGCACCAGGATCGCGCCGAGCGCCGCGAGCAGCGCCGCGCGGCGGTGGATGCGCGCCAGCGCGCGAATGGAGGGCCTAGGCATAGAACCTCGCGGCCGTTATGCCGATGCCCGCCAGCGACAGCAGGATTCCCGCGGAGAGGATCACCGCGGCCAGCGGCTGTCCCAGGCGCCGGGGCAGCGAGCCCACCGTGAACGCGATCGCAAGGCCGAACAGCGAGATCATCGGCAGCAGGTAGCGCCCGACGATCAGCGGGTCGGCGCCTTTGTTGCTGAGCAGCGCCTGGTAGGAGACGTAGTGCAGGAACGCGAGCTGGGTGATGAGCAGCGTGAGCATCAGCAGCACCAGCGGCCAGTCGCGCAGCAGCCGGCGAAAGCGCACCACGCACGCGGTGTAGAGGCCGACGAGGCCGAGCGCGGAGAACACCTGCAGCGTGTCGTACAGCCGCGCCCTGAAGACGACCTCCAGGGAGCCGAAGGTCCCGTAGAAGGTGTCGATGAACACCTGGCGATAACCGTATTCGGGGCCAAGGCGGGGCTGCAGCGAGCTCAGCTTGGGGAAGTAGAACTGATAGATGGAGGAGAGGAACTGGCGGATGTTGAAGCTGGAGGTGGAGTTCAGCCCGCTGACCTGCCCGCCGTAGGCGCCGCCGCCTCCGGGCGAGCGGCCGAACGTCAGATAGGCGAGCGCGGCGAACACGAGCGTGCCGAGCGCGGCGCTGGCGCGCTGCAGGCTCTCGCGGCGCCCGGGGCGGTGCACGATCCACGCCACGCACAGCCCCACGGCGAACACGGGGACCGTCACCAGGCCGCGGCCGTGCGTGAGGAACGCCGCGGCGCACAGCACGGCGGCGGTGAGCACGCGGCGCATGCTCGGCCCGTGCCTGACAAGGCGGATGGCCGCCAGCATGAACGCGGTGGTCAGGGCGATCAGCAGGTTGTCGGCGTTGATCACCGCGCTCATGTACGCCAGCTGGGGCTCGAGCGCCACGACGCCCGCGGCGAGCGTCTGCTTCCAGCGCACCGGGCCGAAGATCTCCCCGGCGATCAGCCACATCAGCGCGATCGTCGCCAGGTAGCACAGGGCGTTGAACAGCCTGAGGATGAAGATTCGCTTCAGCAGCGGCAGCCACACGAACACCCTGTAGGGGATCGCCATCAATGCGTAGTAGAGGGGTGGGTTCTTGGCGATGGCGTTGGCGCCGCTACCGTTCGCGCGCGAGCCTTTCGGCTCCGCTGCGACGGCCTGGCGCCACAGCTTCAGGTCCGCCGTGCTCCACGCCGGCTTGGCGCTGAGGTTGCCAGTGAGCGGCTGCAGGTTCAGCCACAGCAGCGCGTCGTGCACCTCCGTGGAGTTGGGCGATTCACCCGTGGCGGCGTTCGGCGCCGTGCCCGTTTCCGCGAGGTGCTGCACGTAGCCGAAGTGCGCCGGTTCGTCGGGGCCCTGGAAGGCGGGCAGGGAGAGATCCCAGCCGATCGCCAGCAGCGCGCCGCAGGCCAGCAGCAGAGCCAGCGGCGCCGGGATGCGCGCCAGCGCGCCGCGCACACGCGCGGCGTGCACGCGCGTGCGCCTTGTGGGTTTCGTCCTCGCCATCACTCCTCGGTGCGCTCCCGGGCCCGCTCGGAGCTCGCCGAGAGGGCCTCTCGCAGGCCGTGCTCGACCTGCATGGCAGCATGCTCCCATGTCCTTGCCGCCATCAGCTCCAGCCCGCCCACCGACGCGCGTGCGCGCAGCGCGGGGTCATCCAGCAGCGACTCGATTGCGCCGCACAGCGCGAGCGCGTCGGGCTCGGCGAGGGTCAGCGGCCCCTCGCGGCCGAACGTGGCGAGCATCGACTCGCTGGCGAGCTCGACGCAGGGCAGCCCGCACGCCATCATCTCCAGGCCGATGAGCGACGGGTTGGTCAGCGAGAGCACGACGCCTACGCTCGCCCGCGTGTAGAGGTCCGCGAGCGCCCGCGCGCCGAGCACGCCGAGCGCGCGGTGCTCGAACGGCGCGGGCAGCGGCCGGTCTTCGCCGTAGAGGGCGACGCCCACGCCGGGCCGGCGGCGCGAGAGCTCCTCCAGCGCGAGCAGCCCCAGCGGCACGGCTCGGCGGGGCGTGACCGCCCGGGCGTAGAAGGCGACGAGCGGCTCGGCGGCGACGGCGCCGTCGGGCGCCGGACGGTAGATGGCGTGGTCAACCGCGAGGTCGAAGTGGCTCGCTCGCGCTCCGTAGCGCTCCTGCAGCATCGCCGCCAGCCACGGGCTCGCGGCGATGCAGTGCAGGCCCATCGCGTAGGTCTGCGCGGCCCACAGCGCCTCGGCGGAGCTGGCATAGAAGTCGGGCTCGTGGTCCTGCACCAGGTAGGCGCGCCCGCGGCAACCCGGCAGCAGCATGGCGCGCGCGACTGTCTGCCATCCGGTGCCCAGCACCACGTCCGCGCCGCGCCAGGCGCCCAGATCGGCGTGCACCTCGATCTCCGGGCCAGCCGCGAAGAACTCCCTGAAGCTGGCCTCGGTCGCCCCTGTGGACTCCTGGCGGTGCCGCCCCTCGCAATCCTCGAGCCACACCGAGGGGGTGTGCCCGAGGCGCTGCAGGCCCTCCAGCAGGCGCACGATGGTGGCGTGGCCGCCGCTGCCGCGCCTGAACGACGGGATCACCGCGGCGACGCTCAGCGGGGCGCCGGGCGCGGTGCCGCCGGGCAGCAGCGGCGCCGGTCCCGTGCGGGCGAGCTCCAGCAGCAGCGCGGCGGCATGCTCGGTGCCCGACGCGGCCCGCTGTGCGCGCGCACCGCCGCCAAGCGCCGAGCGGACCGCCCGGGGCAGGCGTGATCTGATGCGGCCCGCCATCACGAGAGCAGCCGCCGCACGCGGCCGGTGAGCGGTCGCAGCGGCCACGCCAGGATGCGGATGACCCGATAACGGCGCAGCGCCAGCAGCCGCGTGAGCCAGCGGCTTTCGCGCACGGCGAGGATGCGCCGCTCGAAGCGCAGCGCCCGCCGGGCGAAGTCGGCGCGCTCGCGCAGGTGGCCGTGATAGATCTCAAGGCCCCCGCGCAGGTCGGCGAGCAGGCGCGCGGTGGCGGCGGGCGAGGAGGGCGGCGGCTCGTTGCGGATGGCCAGCAGCGCGCCGGCCATGAACTGGCTGGACTGCTCCCACGAGGGCCACGCCCTGGCGGTCTCCAGCGCGTTGGTGCGCAGGAACTGCAGCAGCTCGCGGTCGCGCGCGAGCAGGTCGAGCTGGCGCGCGGTGCCGCGCAGGTCATCCCAGTCGGTGAGCAGCGCGTTCCAGCCGTGCTCGATGTACTCCTCGTGCCCGGTTACCGGCGTGACCACGCACGTGGCGCCGCGATGGAAGGCCTCCAGCGGTGGCCCGAACATGCCCTCGACGCTCGAGAGCTTCAGCAGCACGTCGCTGCGCTGGTAGACCTCCGCCATCTCGCGGTGGCTGAGCGGGCCGAGCACCTCGTCGGCGGCCACCTCTCCGAGCGCCTGGCGATCGCCGCACACCACCGTGACGTGATGGGGCTCGCGCATGGCCGAGGCGGCGTCGATGGCGGCGTGCACGTGCTTGAACCACGCGGTGGGGGAGCCCTCGATCATCACGCGCAGCGGCGCGTCGGTGTTGATGGGCGGGGCCGCAGGCGGCGCGAACACCTCCTTGTCGATGCCGTTGCGCACCAGCAGGCACCTGGCGTCGGGTCGCAGCGCGGCGAGCGTGTCGGCGATCCAGCCCGCCTCGGTGATGAACGCGACGGGCAGGTCGAGCGCGAGCGAGGCGCCCAGGCGCTCGGCCTCGTCGTAGCGGTAGAAGCGGTCCTCGAGGCTCTGCACGAAGCAGGCGTGGCGGTCGGCGGATATCTCAAACAGCGTGAACACCGTTTCCCACCACGTCGAGATGGCGATGTCGTAGTGCTCACGGAGCGCCTGCTCGCGCGAGCGCACATGCAGGTGCGGCACGTTCTCATAGCCATGCCATGCGGCGCCCTCCTGCTCGCGCGCGAGCACCAGCGTGACGTCCCACCCCTGCACGGTGCTGAGCCGGTAAGCATGCTGCGCAACCACCCCCACCCCGCCCGAGAGCTGGAGGTCGTTGACCACGAAGGCGATCCTCACGCGGGCGGCTCGGAGGTCTCTGGCTGTGCGGGCAGCTCATCGGCGGCTGCGCCTGACAGCGGCCGGCCGAGCTCTCGCTCGAGCTCGTGGATGTAGGCCCGCCACTCCTCGAACCACACGGTGCGCTCCTTCAGCTCCTCTGCCTGCAGGCGGATGGTCTCGCTGAGGCCCTCGACCTCGTGCTTGTGGGCGAGGGCGGTCTCGGAGGTCGACTTCTGCATCAGCGCGAGGTCGTTCTCGCGCTGGCGTTCCCAGTGGCGCTGGGCGAACATCTCGGCTTCGATGACGAGCGCGCCCGCCCGCAACTGCTCGCGTCGCGGGCCGAAGGCGAGGATGAAGTGGGTGGGGACGGAGTCCTCGCCGCCCGCGCTGAGGTGCTGCTCGAACTCCTCCGGCCCGCCCTGCCAGGGCGCGAGCGCCGATCCCGCGAGCGCGACCTGGCGCAGCAGCGTCAACTCGACTCCCAGCAGGCGACGCAGCTCCGCGAAGGCGCCCTCGCCCCAGGATGTGGCGTGATGGGGGTTCTGGATGGAGGAGAACGCGTCGTTGGGCACGCTCATGAGGAACGTGGCGCCGTGCTCGGCGACGAGCCGCTGCGCCCAGCCGAGCAGCGCCAGGAAGCTGGAGAGATGCTCGAGGACCTCAAAGCACGTGACGAGCGGAGCTCCGCCCAGCGCCAGCGCGGCCTCGGCGATGCGCTGCAGGTCTGCCTGGTCGGTGAGGTCGGCGGCGAGCGCAACGGCAGCGGGGATGCCCAGCTCCGCGCGCGCCCGCTCCACGGCGCTCTGCTCGAGGTCCACCAGCACGGCGCGCGTGGGTCCGCGCTCGCCGAACGCCGCGCGTGCCGCCAGGCCGTTGCCGCAGCCGAGGTCGACCCACGGTCCGTCGGGCAGCACAAGCGGCGCCGCCATGCGGTAGCGCAACTCGTGCTCGGCCCGGATCGCCGGCGCCGTCTCTCGCGTGATTCGCTCTTGCCAGTCGGACATGCGCAGATGGGTGGGCCTGGGGCCGCCGCTATCCTACCCGGGCCCATGGGCCCCCCAGCAGTCCACAGCGCCGCCACGGCCGCGCCGTCCTCCCGGGGGCAGCCGCTGCGGGTCGCGTTCCTCGGGCCGGACGTGTGGCTGGACGCGTGCGCGCCGCCGCGGGCAGCTCGCGGCCTGCAGCCCGGGCGCTTCGGCGCGAACGTGCGCGAGGGGGCGCAGCACACGCTCTCCGCGCTCGCGGATTTCGCGCCGCATGTGAGCGTCGTCTTCGACCCGCCCGAGGTGGACGGGGAGGTCCTGGAGGGCCTCGCGGGCGGCGGCGCCGGCGGCGTCACGCTGGGCGTGCTGGTCGGGGACCTTCCCGGCGAGGAGCAGCGCGCGGGGCTCGCGCATCTCGACAGGCTGCTCTCCTTTCGCCCCGCACTGACGGGCATGGCGGCCGGCGGCGCGGAGATCTGGCGGGCGATCCCGCCGCCGGTGAGCGACGCGCAGTTCGGCGAGGTGCGCCCGCTGCACGCCGCGCCAAGGGCGATGTCGGTGGGTGCCTCGACGCGCCACCGCGAGGCGATGCTGATGCCGGCCAAGCACCATCACGACCTGCTGCAGGTGATCCACGGCGTGAGCGGGCAGCCGCTGGCCGAGCTGCTGGGCGAATACGACGTCGGCGTGTGGGTGGCGCGGGAGCCGGGCGGGGGCTTCGGCTGGCAGGTGTGCGCGCATCTGGCGGCGGGCCAGCTGCTGCTCGCCGAGCAGCTGACGCCGGCGCACGGCCTGGAGCGGGACATCGACTATCTGCATGTCGACTCCCCCGAGACGCTCGTGTGGACGCTCGACCGGCTGGGGCGCTTCCCGGAGATGCACCAGCGCGTGCGCGTGCGCGGACGTATGAAGGCCGAGCAGTTTCGCGCCTCGCGGGTGTTCGCACGGGTCCTGTTCGACCTGCTCGCCGACGTGGGCGCCTTCGGGCGCCCGGCGCCGGGCAGGCCCCCGGCGCTCTGAGCGGGCGCGGCGCGCGCCGCGCGGCGCGCGCGATCAGCCGCCCGTCCCGGCGGGGCAGTCCTCGACCTTGAAGAACGCGAACTTGGCGCTGACCTTCATGCCGGCGAGCGTGGTCTGCCCGGTGACGGTGGCCTGCACGGTGGCGGTGCCGGCCGTGGTGGCCGTGGCGCTGTGAGCCGGGTGTAGCGGAACGGTGACGCTGGCGGTCTGCAGCTCGGCGATCGAGCCGCGGGCGGCCGTGCGTCCGCCGCTGGTGACGAGGTAGGGCCAGCGTCCTTCATATTCGGGCGGAGCGACGAGTGAGAAGCTGGCGCAACGCGGGCGCCCGTCTACGGGCGCGGCGTCATAGACGGTGGCGGTGGCCGGTGCGCCGGAGGTCATGAAGCCTTCCGAGGAGTCCCCTGTGACCGCCCATTCGATGCGCGCGGGCAGGCTCACGCGCAGGAGCTGGAGGGGCAGGTAGGTGCTGGTGGCGACGATCTGTCCCGCCAGGCCGTATTCGTTGGTGCCCTGCTGGGGGATCAGCAGGTAGGGCGGCAGCGGTGCCGGCGTGCTCATCGTGGGCCCGTCGAAGCCGGTGATGAGGCCGGTGTGCGGGTTGATTTCCAGGCGCATGGCGGTGCTGCCGAGCGGGAACGGGAGCATGCCGGGGGTGCCGATGAAGACGTCGTAGTTGACCGACGTGTTCCAGAACTCGGTGGCCCTCCAGATGGCGTAGTAGTCGCCGGTCTGCCCCAGCGAGAGGGCGAGCGCGCCGACCGACCGCCCGGACGGGACGTATTCATCGACCCACGAGCGCTGCGCGGCGCTGGCGCCGTCGCCTTCGCCGGCCGTGTAGGTGTATTTGTGCATGGTGAAGACGACCTGCGTTATGCACAGTGCGAGCAGGCCCACGCCCATGACGGCCGCGGGGGTGGTGGCGCGGCGCGAGCGGGCGATGAGCATCAGCCACACGGCGGCGGCGAGTGCGAGCAGGATGTAGAGCAGCGTTGCGGGCGAGGGGTGCAGCAGCGGCACGTTGAGCTTGTGCAGCCGGGCGATGAAGACGCGCTCGTAGAACACGTCGGCTGGGTAGGTGAAGAATTCATAGGAGGTGACCGGTTCCGACCACGTGGTCGAGGCGATGAGGTAGAGCACGGCGAGCAGCCCCACGGCGACGCCGCCGAGTGCGAGCCGCATGGGCGGCCGCGCGGTTGAGAGCTCGCTGAGCGCCGCGGCGGTTGCGATCGCGATGGGCACGGCGGCATACATCACGTAGCGCTCGTCCGCGGGCGCCGCGAGCAGCGAGAGCATGACCGCCGCGAGTCCCAGCGCGCACACGACAGCGGTGGCCTGGCGCTCGCCGGTGCGCGGGCGGACGAGGGCGAGCACGCACCACGGCAGCGCGAGCACGAGCGCCATCAGGCCGGTGCCGACGGCGATGCGCGCGAGGTAGTCGCGGTAGCGCGCGAGCAGCGCGCCGAGCGGGCCGATGTGCGGCAGCCCGTAGTCGCCGGCCAGCGAGGCGAGCCCGCGGCCGGCGAGCAGGCCGGTGCGGTCGGCGAGCACGGCGAGCAGCGCGAGCAGCGTTAGCGCGGTGAGCAGGCGGTGCCCGCGCCATAGGCTTCCCGGCAGCGCTCGCAGTCGCGCGCGCCAGGGTTTGGAGGCGAGCGTGAAGCCGAGTTCGTGCCACACGACTGCGAGCGGCAACAGCGGCACCAGCGCGATGAACGCGGTTCGCGCTAGCACGCCGATGAGCAGCGCGAGCAGCGCGAGGAAGTCCCTGACGAGCGACGGGCTGCGCAGATCCATCCAGGTGGCGTAGATGACCCACGCGAACGCCGGGTAGGCGACGGGCTCGGAGAGGAACGACGTGGTGGTGACGCACCACGGCACGAGGATTGTGAGGGCGGCCGCGAGCATGCACGCGGCGTAGCGCAGGCCCGCGCGGCGGGTGAGCAGGAACACGGGGATGGCCGCGCTGGCGTAGAGCAGGCACAGGATGACGTGGCCGATCTGGTAGGCGAGCGGACCGCGCGCGATGGCGAACGGGATGGCGAGGATCAGCTGATCCAGTCTCTGGGTTCCGCGCGGGAAGAGCGAGCCTTCGGTGAGCGCGTGAGGGAAGTGCGAGGCGACGTAGCGCGCGACGGAGACGTATTCGTCCTCGTCGTCCTGGAAGTTGCCCACGCGCAGGGCGAAGTGGACGTAGAAGGCGGCGACGAGGCAGACGAGCGCCGCGAGGATCAGCAGGTCGCGGCGCGGGACTCTCCTCATGGGCATCGCGGCACGCTACCCGCGGCGACGGCTGCTGCCGGCGGCGGCGACGTCGCGCACGGCGTCGCGCAGCAGCGCCGGGTAGACGCTGGAGGCGCGGAAGCGCTCGGCCTGCCGGCGCCCCGCGCGCTGCACCTCGGCGAACGCGTTGGGCTCGCGCGCGAGCTGCTGGATGAGCGCGAGCAGCTCCTCGGGCTCGCGCACCGCCAGGTAGTCCACGCCCGCGCTGAGACCGTGCTCGGGGCTGAGCGGCTCGGAGATGACGAGGTGCCCGGCGGCCAGCGCGATGCAGACGCGGTTCTCGAAGGACGGATACGGGTTGTTGTGCAGGTTGAGCTGGACGTCGGCTGCCTCCAGGAAGCGCACGAGCTGCCGGCCGAAGAGGCCGTGGCCGATGTGGACGATGGGATGCGCGTGCTTGACGGGTGCGAGCAGCTGCTCGCGGTGCTCGGTGGAGCGCCCGACGAACAGCAGGCGCGGCGGATGCGCGCGCGGCGCCACCTCCATGAACAGGCTGTCGGCGACGGGGATGGGAAGCGAGCGCCACACGGGCAGCACCCTCTCGGCGCTCTGGGCGATGAGCGGGTCGAAGGAGATGACGCGGTCGAAGTTGCCGGCGTCGACCTGTTCCAGCCACCACATGCGCTCCTTGAGGTCGGGGTGCTCGGCGCCCTGCACGCGCGGCAGCGGCTCGGTGAGGTAGCCGACGGTGACCGCGCGCAGCGTGTCGAAGAGGCCGTCGGGCACGATCTCGGGGCGGAAGACGAGCACGACGTCGGGGTCGAGCGCGCGCAGCGCGTCGAGCAGGGGCTCGGGCGGCGCGGCGGCGCGGAAGTCCAGGAACGCCGGCTCGACGCCCTCGGCGGGAAGCTCCAGCGCGCACTGGCGGAAGTAAACGCTCTGCCCTACGAACGCCACCCGCAGGGGCTGGGCGCTCACAGCTGCTCGGCCACTCGCGGCGCCTCGTGGTCGAACAGCAGGAAGCCTCCGACGAGTGCGACGACGGCGATGGCGATGGGGATCATGAGCAGGCCGACACCGCCGATGGCGCTGGCGGCGGAGGGGTAGCTGGAGGAGATGAACACATGGCGGGCCTGCTCGAGCAGAGCGGCGAACGGGTTGGCCATGAGCACGTGGGCGATGCTGACGTTGGTGCCGAACACCTCGACGGGCGCGAGCGTGAGGATGGCGATAAAGATGCCCGAGGCGTAGAAGGTCATCTGCAGGACGACTTCCCAGATGGGCCGCACGTCGCGGTAGCGCACGTAGGACACCGACAGGACCATGCCCAGGCCCGTCGCGAGCAGCGCGAGGATGAGCACGAGCAGCGGCAGCTCGAACCAGCTCCACAGCGGCGTGCCGCCGTCGATGAGCAGGAACAGCAGCACGGGCATGAGGTTGAGGGACAGGTTCATGAGCGCGGTGACGACGATGGAGAGCGGCACGGCGAGCCTGGGGAACTCGATCTTGCGCACGAGGTTCTCGCGGTTGACGAGGCTGGAGAGCCCGCCGCCGGTGGATTCGCTGAAGAAGTTGAACAGCACGATGCCCAGCAGCAGCGAGGCGCCGAAGTGCGGCTGGTGGCTGCCGGCGGCGAGCTTTGAGTGGCTGATGACGAGGTAGATGACGCCGAAGAGCAGCAGCGGGCGCATGAGCTGCCACAGGTATCCCAGGGCGGAGCCGAAGAAGGCGAGCTTGAACTCGGTCTTTGCCAGCGCCCACGTGAGGTGCCAGAGCCGCCCGGGCTGGGAGCCGAGCGCGGAGGGGCCCTTGATGGGCCGCCCAAGGCCCTCCAGCCGAGCGGGCGTCCACTCGGTGTCGGGCTCGATGTGCGTGTCGGTTGCGCTCATCCGACCAGCTCGGCTGTTGCGGCGGCGGCGGAGCCACGCTCGATGACCAGCTCGTATGGCAGGTCCAGCAGCGCGTCTGTGGTGTGCGTCCCCGTGACGACGACCGAGATCATGCGCTCGCGGCGGTCGATCCACGCGCCGCCGTGGCGCGCGACGGCGGGCGTGACGTGGTAGCGGTCGGGCGCGAGCACGTTGAGGAAGCGCACGCGGAAGACGACCTGCTCATCGGCGTGGAAGACGCCGCAGCGCGGGTCGCTCCACAGGTTTGAGGCCGAGAGCATGTGGTCGCGGGCGCTGTTCTGCAGGTTGATGCCGAACAGCGGGTTCTCGATGTCCTCGCGAAAGCGCACACGCGCGGCGAACGTGCACGGGTGCCCGGTGGGCAGCACTTCCGCACGTGCGCCGTGCTCGTCCTCGAACCATCCCTCGAGTATCTCCGCGCGCCCGTCGCCCACGCGCCGGCCCTCGGTGGGCTCCTCCAGCTGGCGCCCCTCCGCATCGGCCTCGCCGTCGCCGCCGGCGGCCTCGGCGCCGGCGTCCCGGCCGAGGCTCGCGGCATCCGCGGCCTGCCCGCCGGCCTCCTCGACCTCGGCCGCGTCGTGCTCGACCTGGCGCGCGTGCTGTGAGAAGTTGAGCTCCAGGTAGCGGTTGCCGACGTGCTCGGGGTCGCCCAGCTCGACGGTGCGGCCGTGCTCGAGCAGCAGCGCGCGGTTGCAGAAGCGCTGCACGGCGCCCATGTCGTGGGTGACGAGCAGCACGGTGGCACCGCTGGCGCGGATGCGCTCGAACTCGTCGTAGCACTTCTGCTGGAAGGCGGCGTCGCCGACGGCGAGGACCTCGTCGATGAGCAGGATCTCGGCGTCGACGTGGATCATGACGGCGAAGGCGAGCCTGACGAGCATGCCGGAGGAGTAGTTCTTGATCTTCAGGTCCACGAACTCGCCGAGTTCGGCGAAGTCGATGACGCTGTCGAACCGCCGCCGCGCCTCGCGCGGGCTGAGGCCGAGCATGGTGGCGTTGAGCAGCGCGTTGTCGCGGGCGGGCAGGTCGGGGTTGAAGCCGACGCCGAGCTCGATGAACGTGGACATGCGCCCGTTGATGTAGATGCTGCCGCTGTCGACGCTGTAGATGCCGGCGAGGCACTTCAGCAGCGTGGACTTGCCCGAGCCGTTGCGCCCGACGATGCCGAAGAACTCACCCGGCTCCACCGCGAAGGAGACGCCGCGCAGCGCATGGAGGGTGTCGCTGCCGCCGCGGCGCAGCGGGTGCAGCGCGCGCTCCTTGAGCGTGCTGATCTGCTCGCGCGGGATCTCGAAGCGCTTGTGGACCCGGTCGACGACGACGGGTGGGAGGGAGCTCTGGTGCATGCGGTCTGGAAAAGGGTATCCGCGCCCGTCCCCGCCGCTGCTCGTAATGACTGCTCAGCCCTGGCTGAGCGCACCCGGCCAGGCCCAGCGGCGAAGCTCGCGCGGCTCGCGCGCGAGGGCGACGGCGGCGGCGGCGAGCGGCCCCGCGTCGAGCTCGGCGACCCACTCCTGACCCGCGTGCGCCCCCTCATCGGCGGCGGCCGCGCCGATGCCGGTGCCGCGGCACTTCAGCGTGGCCTCGTGCCTTGTCCAGGAGCGCAGGAACTCGCGCTCGCGCAGGGGCGGGTCGAGCGCCGCGAGCTCGTCCCGGCGGGCCTGGCCGAGCATGCGCGCGGCGACGCCGAGGACGTCGAGGCCCTCGCGCGTGACCTCCACGTCGACGCCGACCTCCCCCACGCGCGTGAACGCGAACAGGGCGAGGTCCCCGGAATGGGAGAGGTTGAAGTGGACCTGCTGTGCGGCGGCGAGGATGGGCTTGCCGTGTGGCGTGGCGGAGAAGCTGAAGGAGAGGGGGTCGCGCATGAGATATGCCCCGAGCAGCGTGCGCAGCAGCCCGTGCGCGCTGGCCCACAGGCGCCCGTCTCGCGGGGAGGCGAACGCCTGCGCGCGGGCAAGTTCCTCGCGCGAGAGCCGCCGGCCGATGTGGGCGGGCACGCCGTCGAGCGCGGCGAGCCACACGTCGAGCTCGCCGTCATCCAGCGACAGCTGCGCTGGCGGCGCCGGCCAGGCGGGCGGGCCGGGGGCGGGGAGGCCGGGCGTCATGAAGCCGAATATAGGTCTGTTGGCAGAACCTGCGCTCAAGTGGGAGCGCGCATGCTTCGATGCAGACGGAGATGCTTCGGAGAGTCAGACATGCCCCTGCGCTTGCTGTGCGGACGCTGCCCCGGCGCGTGGGCGCTGCGATGGCGCTCTGCGGCACTCTTGCGGCGCTGCTGTGCGCCGTGGCGCCGGCGCCCGCGGGCGCGGCCGAAGCGGGCGTGAACCTCGGCTCGTTCGCCAGCAGCCAGATCGCGGAAACGAAGGCTCTGGGGAGCCACTGGGTGAGGCTGTTCGTGAGCTGGCGAGCGATGCAGCCGAGCCCCGGCACGCTGGACCCGAATCAGCTGGCCTCCTACGAAGCGGCGCTGGCGAGCCTGCCGGCGGGCACGAAGGTGATCCTGGACGTGGTGGGCAGCCCCGAATGGGAGACGCACTCCAGCAACGAACACGCTCCGCCGGCGAACCCCAACGACTACGCGGCATTCGTGGGCGCTCTGGCCCACCGCTTCGGCCCCCACGTGGCTGCGTATGAGATCTGGAACGAGGAGGACGCCTCGGCGTGGTGGGCGGGCGGCCCGAACGCGATGGCCTACACGGAACTGCTGAAGGCCTCCTACCCGGTGATCAAGGGGGCCGAACCGAAGGCGACGGTGGTCCTGGGTGGCCTGACGGGCAACGACTACCAGTTCCTGGAAGGCGTCTACCAGGCCGGCGGCAAGGGCTACTTCGACGCGGTGGGCGTGCACACCGACACGGCGTGCGACGTGCTCTCGCCCTACGAATTCCTGCGCGGCCCCGAAAGCCGGATCGTGCCGGACTCGTTCGTGGGCTACCGCGAAGTGCACGCGGTGGAGCTGGCCAACGGCGACGACAAGCCGATCTGGATGACCGAGCTGAGCTGGCGCACGACCGAAGCGACGTGCAACGAAGGCGCGTGGGCCGGGCAGAAGCCGGAGGGCGTCTCTGAAGCCCAGCAGGCGGCCTACCTGGCGCAGGCGTACAACTGCCTGGAACAGGCTCCCTACGTGCAGGTGGCGCTGTGGTTCCCGCTGCAGGACACCGGCGAAGTCCTCAGCGGCCTGCTGCGCGCCGACGGCACGCGCAAGCCGTCGTTCGCGGCGATGCGCTCCTACGTTCGCAACGGGAACCAGCTGAGCGAACAGTGCGGCGTGTTCACGGGTCCCAAGATCACCGTGGACTCCCCCGCCGATCACACGAGCTACACGGGGCCGCTGCCGATCGCTGTGAGCGCGTCGAGCACGCTGGGCGTGTTCCGTATCCGCCTGGAGATCGACGGCAAGCTGATCCGCAACTACGACGGCCCCAGCTACCCGCAGTCGCTGAGCGGAGACCTCGACTGGATGGGCGCCAAACGCATCTCTGCGGGATGGCACACGCTGACGATCATCGCCTACGACAAGCAGCGCAACACCGCGGAAACGAGCGTGAGCATCTTCCATGGCTCCTCCGCATCCGCCGGGCGTGGCACGGGACACGGCCGCAAGGCGACGCACCCGCGCCGCCGGCGGCGCGTCCGCCGCCGCACGCGCCGCCGCTAGCGCCCACGCCGCGAGGAGGTAACCTCAGCCCGCGTGCGCCCGCTCGCCGTAAGCATCCCCGGCCTGGTCGTGGTCGAGCCCGCGATCCATGGCGATGAGCGCGGCTTCTTCACGGAGACCTACAGGGAGGCGCTGCACGAGAGCTGGGGCCTGCCGGCGGCGGATCGCTTCATCCAGGACAACCACTCGCGCTCCACGCGGGGAGTGGTGCGCGGCATGCACTTCCAGGTGGGCGCGGGTGTGGCCAAGCTGGTGCGCTGCGCGCGGGGGCGGATATTGGACGTGGCGGTCGATCTGAGGCGCGGCAGCCCGACCTACGGCCGCTGGGAGGCGGTGGAGCTCGACGACGAGAAGATGCGTGAGCTGTATGTGCCCGTTGGCTTCGCGCACGGCTTCTGCGTGCTGAGCGAGGTGGCGGACGTGCTCTACAAGCAGACGGCCTACTACGACCCCGCTGTGGAACGCGGCATCGCCTATGACGACCCGGACATCGACATCCGCTGGCCGCTGCCGGCGGCGCAGCTGATCGTCTCCGATCGCGACGCCGCCGCGCCCCGGCTGAGCGAGGTCGCCGGGGAACTGCCCTTCCAGTGGCATCCTTAGGGGCGATGTTCTCCTCCCCCAAGCGCCTGGGTGAGCGCACCAACGGCTACACGGTCACCCCGCAGCAGTACACGCGGCTGGCCGTGGCGGCGCTTGTGGCGCTTACGGGGATAGTGCTGACCGGCGCGGCGGTGCGCCTGACGGGCTCGGGGCTGGGCTGCCCGACGTGGCCGAAGTGCTACGGCAACCTGTACCCGCCGCTGCAGAGCCATGCGGTGATCGAGTTCGCCAACCGCGTGCTGAGCGTGCCCGTTGTGCTGTTTGCGGGCTTCGCTTGGCTGGGCGCGCTGCGGCGCCGGCCTTACCGCCGCGACCTGATGTGGCTGGGCTCGCTGCTGCCGCTGGGCGTGATCGCGCAGGCGGTGCTGGGGGGCTTCACGGTCAAAGGCGCCCTTGACTACGGCTGGGTGATGGGCCATTTCGCGCTGTCGATGCTGATTCTGGTGGCGGCGGTGCTGCTGGTGTGGCGCGCGACGCGCGAGCCGCAGCAGCCGCCCAAGCGCGCGGGTGCGCCGGCGGCGGGCGTGGCCGACCGCACGCTGGTGCTGTGGTCGCGGACGCTGGTGGGCCTTGGCGCGCTGACGATCTTCGCGGGCACCGCGGCGACGGCGGCGGGCCCGCACGCGGGGGGCTCGCCGGGCCAGAAGATCAACCGTCTGGACTTCGACGGGAGGGGCACGATGGATTTTGTGATCCACCGCCACGCGGAGATCGCGTTCGTGTTCAGCGTAGCGTGCGTGGGCCTGTGGTGGGTGGCGCGCCGGCGCGGGGCCGATGAGCGGGTGCAACGCCCGCTGAGCATCCTGTGCGTGCTGCTGGCGCTGCAGGGCGCGGTGGGGCTGGACCAGTACGAGACACACCTGCCCGCGGGGCTGGTGTGGGTGCACGTTGGGCTCGCCTCGACGGCGTGGATCGCCGTGCTGTGGGCCGCTCTGGCCTGCGGCGCGCTGCAGCGCCGCAGGGCGCCAAGCGCGGCGGAGAGGGTCCCTGAGAGCCCTCTTGTGGCCGCTCCGCGCTGAAGTTCCCCGGAAATTAGGGGCCTTTCGGGGCGCCGGGGGACGCTGTGCGCGTCTGGCTGTCCTTACCAGCGGTTAGCCTGCTCGCAGCAAAGACACTCGAGAAGGGAGTGGTATGACCAAGAACGAGCTGGCCGAGAAGGTCGCGGAGAACACCGGAATCACTGCCAGCCAGGCACGGCAGGCGGTTGAGGCGGCCATCGAGGCGGTATCCGACGAGCTGGCCGCTGGGGGTGAGGTCTCGCTTGCGGGCTTTGGCAAGTTCAGCGTCAGCCATCGTGCCGCCCGCCAGGGCCGCAACCCCTCGACCGGCGAGACGATCAACATCGCGGCGTCCAAGGCCGCGAAATTCTCCGCGGCGAGCGCGCTGAAGAAGAGACTGAACGGCTGAGAAAAGCAGGCCTGGCGGCCACCGCGTCACCGGCCCGCCCTCGGGCCGGTGACCTCAGGGCTGTGGCGATTCGCCTCAGCCCTGCGAGCGTGAGCGCTCGTAGCGCGGAAGCCCGTCGTCCGGTATCGCCTCCCACGAGGCGCGAGACCCGACGAACTGGTGAAAGCCCGGCTCGATGCCGGGGTGGCGATCCAGGGCACCCAGCCTGACCGCCACCTCGGGATCGGTGTCGGGGTCGCCGCTGAACAGCGCCGAGCCGCAGGTGGCGCAGAACAGCTTGGGCACGCCGACGGGCGGCTGAAACGCGCGCACGAGCTCGGCGCCGCAGAGCAGGCGGAACCCCTCCCGCGGCACGCGCGCGTTGGCCGAGGATCCCGTGCCCGTGCGCCGCTGGCAGTGTGTGCAGTGGCAGTAGCCCGCGGAGAGAAACGGAGCGGTGATCTGGAAGCGCACGGCCCCGCAGAGGCACCCGCCCTGGAGCGGCTCATCGGGGGAGGGCGCAGCGGCCATCCCCAGATCGTACGCGTGCACCGCGTCAGATCGGGCATGCTTGACGCGTGTCGCACGCATCCGACGGCGCCTTCTCAGAGACAGAAACCGAGGGAATCCTCGTGCGTTGCGCGACGCAGGCCGATCTTGGCGCGCTGCTTGCGCTCTACGTTGAGCTCGCCGGCAGCAAGGCGACAGCAGCCCCTGCGAGCGAGAGGGCGGCGGGAGCGGTGCTGGCGGATATCCTCGCCGACCCCAGCAGGGAGCTTACGGTCGCCGTGAGCGGTGGCCGACTGGTGGGCACGGCGGACCTGTTGGTGGTGGCGAACCTGACTCATCGCGGCGAGCCGTGGGCGATCGTCGAGAACGTCGTGGTCTCGGAAACAGCACGCCGCAAAGGGGTGGGGAGGGCGTTGATGGAGCACCTCATCGGCATAGCCCGAGCAGCCGGCTGCTTCAAGCTCCAGCTCATCTCCGGCAAGCATCGCCCCCAGGCGCACGCGTTCTACAGAAGCCTCGGCCTGGACGCAGTCGCCGAGGGCTTCAAGATCTACTTCGACGAGTAGCGGCGTTCGAGAGCCAAGCGAGGCCAGGACACAGTGAGCGCAGCGTGCGCGAGCACGTAAGCGATCGAGGACGCCGCCTCGCGCCGGCTATCGAGCGCCTGTCAGCCGCAGCCGGTGTTGTTGCCGCAGGAGCTGCACGTGTAGCAGGAACCCGTGCGCTGCATCATGCCTCCGCACTGGCTGCATGCGGGCCCGAGGTCCAGGCCCTGTAGCCGCGCGGGGACGACCGGCGGGGAGTCGGTGATGGCTGCTGCCGCGGGGATCGTCTCGCCGCCGCCGGTGAGCGCCTGCGGGGCGCCGCTGGATCCGCCGTTGCTCCCGTTGCCGGGGCCTGCGGTGTCCGATGAGGCGATGGCCTGCGCGGTGTCGCGGGCGGCCTGGCGGGCGCGCACCTCCGGCGTGAGGATGCCGAGTTCCTCCTGGGCGTCGGTGTCAAGGAAGCGCGAGGCGAGCCACCTCATGATGTAGTCGGGCATGGACTTGGCGAAGGGGATCTCCGTGTTGCCGGTGATGCCCTCGGGCTCGAAGCGCATGTAGCTGAACTTCTGAACGAGCGTCTCCAGCGGCACGCCGTACTGCAGGGCGATGGAGATGGCGGTGGCGAAGGAGTTCATCATGCCGCGCAGCGTGGAGCCCTCCTTGCCGATGTCGGTGAGGAAGATCTCCCCGACGGAGCCGTCCTCGTACATGCCCGCGGTGATGTAGCCCTCGTGCCCGGCGATGGAGAACTTGTGCGTGATGGACTGGCGCTCGCGCGGCATGCGCTTACGCCGTGGGCCGGCCTCGGCGAGCGCCTTGACGACGGCGTCGTCGACGAGCTCCTTGAGGTCCTGCGCGGGCGCGGGCTGGTCCTTCTGGGCGTCGGTGCGCAGCGCCTGCGCGGTCTTTGAGCCGTCGCGGTAGATGGCGAGCGCCTTGATGCCGAGGTGCCATGCCTGGGTGTAGGCGTCGGCGATGTCCTCGACGGTGGCGTCCTGGGGCAGGTTGACGGTCTTTGAGATGGCGCCGGAGATGAACGGCTGCACTGCGCCCATCATCTTGAGGTGGCCCATATGGGAGATGGCGCGCTCGCCGACGGCGACGTCGAAGACGGGCAGGTGCTCCGCGAGCAGGCCGGGCGCGCCGAGGATGGTGCCGTGCTCGGCGAGGTGGGCCTCGATCTGCTCGATCTGCTGCTCGCTGTAGCCGAGTGTTTGCAGGGCGAGCGGCACGGTGCGGTTGACGATCGTCATCTGCCCGCCGCCGACGAGCTCCTTGAACTTGATGAGCGAGAAGTCGGGCTCCACGCCGGTGGTGTCGCAGTCCATGAGGAAGGAGATGGTGCCGGTGGGTGCGAGGACGGTTGCCTGCGCGTTGCGATAGCCCATGCGCTCGCCGAGCTCAACGGCCTGCTCCCAGGAGCGCTGCGCGGCGGCGAGCAGCTCGGGGTCGGCGGACAGCTCCTGGGGGATCTCGTGGGAGGCGTCGCGGTGCATGCGCATGACGTGGTTGTGCGGCTCGCGGTTTTCCGCGTAGCGCTCGTAGGGGCCGAGCGCTCCGGCGACCTCGGCCGAGCGCCGGTAGGCGCGGCCGGTCATGAGCGCGGTGATGGCGGCGGCGGTGGCGCGCCCTTTCTGGGAGTCGTAGGGCATGCCGTTGCTCATGAGGTAGGCGCCGAGGTTGGCGTAGCCGAGCCCGAGCTGGCGGAACGCGCGCGCGTTGACGCCGATCTCCTCGGTGGGGTAGCTGGAGGGGCCGACGATGATCTCCTGCGCGAGCAGGAGGATGTCAACGGCGTGCTCGAACGCGGGCACGTCGAACGTGCCGTCGGGCCGGCGGAACTTCATGAGGTTGAGCGAGGCGAGGTTGCACGCGGAGTTGTCGACGTGCATGTACTCGCTGCAGGGGTTGGACGCGTTGATGCGGCCGCTGTTGGGGCTGGTGTGCCACTGGTTGATGGTGGTGTCGTACTGAACGCCCGGGTCGGCGCAGCGCCATGCGGCCTCGGCGATCTCGCTCATGAGCTCGCGCGCCCTGACGGGCTCGCCGATGGGCTGGCCGGTGGTGCGGGAGATGAGGTGCCAGTCTTCGTCCTGCTCGACGGCGCGCATGAACTCGTCTGTGACACGCACGGAGTTGTTGGCGTTCTGGTACTGGATGGACTTGAAGCCGTCGCCGTCGATGGACATGTCGAAGCCGGCGTCGCGCAGGGCGGCGGCCTTGTCCTCCTCGCGGGCCTTGCACCAGATGAACTCGCGGATGTCGGGGTGATCGACGTCGAGCACGACCATCTTGGCGGCGCGGCGGGTCTTGCCGCCGGACTTGATGGTGCCCGCCCAGGAGTCCGCGCCGCGCATGAAGGAGACGGGGCCGGAGGCGGTGCCGCCCTTGGCGAGGGGCTCCATGGAGCCGCGGATGTTGGACAGGTTGATGCCGGATCCCGAGCCGCCGCGGAAGATCATGCCCTCCTTGGTGTTCCAGGCGAGGATCGACTCCATGGTGTCCTGCACGGAGAGGATGAAGCAGGCGCTGCACTGCGGGCTCTGCTCAAAGCCGACGTTGAACCACACGGGCGAGTTGAAGGCGGCGAGCTGGTGCAGGAGGATGTGGGTGAGCTCGTGGTTGAAGGCGCGCGCGTCGTCTTCGGTGGCGAAGTAGTGCCCGGCGCGGCCCCAACCGGTGATGGTTCCGGCGACGCGGCTGATCATCTCCTTGACCGAGCTCTCGCGCTCGGGCGAGCCGAGCTGCCCGCGGAAGTACTTCTGGGCGACGATGTTGGTGGCGTTCTGGGACCAGGTCTTGGGGAATTCAACGCCCTGCTGTTCGAAGGCGACGCGGTCGCCGTGTCCGATGCGGGCATCTCGAAGCTCCCACTGCACGGTGTCGAACGGGTGCGTGCCGACGGTTGTGAAGTAGCGGTTGATGCTGAGCGCCTGACCGGATGCTGACACCTCGGTGGCGGTCTGCTGCGGGGCTTCGTTCATTGGGCCTTCCTCCTCTGCTGCGCCGGCACTTGAGCGCCGGCTCGACTCGTTCGAAATGGGGCGGGTCGAGCATCCTCCCCCACCATCCGGCGGAAGAATCCAAGCGTCGATCAGGACGCTGCACAGCAACAGTGTGAGTACTCATTTTACTAGCATTTATGCGGGCTGCCGGGCATTTGCCGGGCTCGCTGAGAGCTCGCGGTCGCTGTTTGCGGGGAGCCGTGGGACGCGCTGGCGGGCTCAGTGCCCGAGCTTGATCCAGTCGCCGAGTTCGGCGCAGGTGCTGGAGGCGCGGTGGGCGGCCTCGGCGAGGGAGTGGCGCAGGGCGAGCGTCCAGCGCGGCTGGCGCGAGAAGAGGCGCGCGAGCGCCCACGCGGCGCAGGCGAGCAGCACGAGCGCGGCGATGACCACGAGCGCGAGCGCTGTGCCGGAGAGGCTGGCGGCGGCGGGGGCCATCGCGCCCATGCTAGTGGGGCTGGCGGGTGCCGAGGCCCAGCCCGTCCAGCGCGGCGAGCGCGGCGGCGAGCACCTGCGGCGGGGACTGGGAGGCATCGATGATGCGCACGCGCGCGGGCTCGTCCTCGGCGATCTGCTGATAGGCGTGCGCGATTGCATCGAAGAAGTCCTCGCCCTCGCGTTCGAGGCGGTCGGGGCCCTGCTGGCGCCCGCCGCGGCGCGAGCGGCTGTGGGCGGGGGAGAGGCGCAGCAGCAGCGTGCGGTCGGGCGTGAGGCCGCCGGTGGCGAACAGGTTGAGCTCGCGGACCTGCTGGACCCCGAGCGCGCGCCCGGCGCCCTGGTAGGCGAGCGAGGAGTCCACGAAGCGGTCGAGCAGCACGACGGTGCCCGCGTCGAGCAGCGGGCGCAGGCGCTGCTCGACGAGCTGGGCGCGGGCGGCGGCGTAGAGCAGCGCCTCGGTGCGGGGGTGCATGTGCAGCGAGGGGTCCTTGACGAGCGAGCGGATGCGCTCGGAGACGTCAACGCCGCCGGGCTCGCGCAGCAGCTCCACGGGGCGCGTGCCGGCGGCGAGCTCGCGCTGCAGTGAGGCGGCGAGCGTGCTCTTGCCCGCGCCGTCGAGCCCCTCGATGGTGATTAGCGTGCCCGCGCTCACGCCGGTGACGCTACACGGGCGGGCCGCTGGGGCGCCTGTGTGAGCGCGCAGCGTGAGGACACTAGGATGCGCGGGTGCCCGAGGCGCAGCGATCACAGCAGCCGGAGGCGCGCGGAGCGGGCGCGGCGGCCGCGCTGCTGGGAGCAATGGAGGCGCACGCGCAGGCGCGCGCGGTTCTGGGTGCGGCGCTGGCGCCGGGGGGCAGCCCGTCGCACGCATATCTGTTCCACGGCCCGGCGGGCACGGGCAAGGCGAGGACGGCGCGGGCGTTTGCGGCTGCGCTGCTGGAGCACGGCGCGGCGGATGTGGGCCGCGTGGCCGAGCGTGTGGCGCGTGACGCGCACCCGGACCTGACGTGGGTGAGGCCGTCGGGCTCGGGGGAGATGCTGGTGTCGGACATCGAGGAGGCGGTGGTGGGCGCGGCGAGCAGGACGCCGTTTGAGTCCGCGCGGCGGGTGTTCGTGGTGGAGGGGGTGGAGCGCATGAACGACCAGGCGGCGGCGCGGATGCTGAAGACGCTGGAGGAGCCGCCGGCGTTCGCGCATCTGATCCTGTTGAGCGACCGCCTGCAGGATGTGCTGGCGACGATTGCTTCGAGGTGCCTGCACGTGCGCTTTGACCCGCTGCCGGCGGAGCGGATCGCGGCGGGGCTGCACGGCGTGGAGGGCGAACGGGCGCTGGCGTGCGCGCGCCTGGCGGAGGGCGACGCGGGCCTGGCGGCGTGGCTGGCGGGGGCGGAGGGGCAGGCGCTGAGGGGGCGCGCGGAGGAGTTCGTTCGCTGCGCGATGGCGGGCAGGACGGAGGGCCGGCCGTGGATGGGGCTGCTGGAGGCGGCGCGGGCGGCGGGCGCGAGCCGCGGCGAGCAGGCTGAGGAGCGGCTGGCGCTGGAGCTTGAGATGGTGGCGGCGAAGGAGCGCAGGCGCTATGAGAAAGAGGCGGGCGAGGCGCGCCGGCGCGCCGAGCGAAGGGCGCGCACGCAGACGCTGGACGAGGGCTTGCGCCTGGGCGAGCTGTGGCTGCGCGACGTGATGTGCGTGTGCGAGGGCGCGGCGGAGCTGCTGCTGGCGGGCGACCGGCGCGCGGAGCTGGAGCGCGACGCGACGGGTAGGGACGGCGCGAGGGTGCGCGAGGCGATCGAGCTGGTGGGCGACACGCGGCTGAGCCTGCGCGTGAACGTGTCGGAGGAGCTGGCGCTGGAGGCCCTGGCCTACCGGGTGCAGGCGCTACTGGCCGTCTGAGTCGATGGGCCCGAGGTTGGGCGTGAGGCCGTAGGTGTCGAAGGCCATGAAGCTGGAGAAGAGGCGGTTGTCGGGCCCGTGGTAGTCGGCGGAGCCGGTGCTGAGCATGCCCAGCTGTTGGCAGCGCTGCGCGAGCAGCTCGGTCTGCTGCTGGTTGTGGGTGATGTAGAAGGCCTCGACGCCGTCGATGCCGAGCTCGTTGAAGCGGTCGATGCTTGCGAGCACTTCGGCGGGGTCCTCGATGTCCCAGAACGGGTGCGCCCAGATGGCGACGCCGCCGGCCTCGTGGATGGCGTCGATGGCCTGCGCGACGGTGGGCGTCTGGCGCAGCCTGAATGCGGGGCGTCCCTCGATGAGGTAGCCCCTGATGAGCGAGCCGATGTCGTCGATTTCCTCCTGGGCGAGCCGCTGCGCGTTGGCGGGCGCCGACAGCACGGCTTCGGCGAGGTGCGGGCGCCCGATGGGCTGCCCGGCGGCGACGCGCTGCTGCAGCTGGGCTTCATCGAGCTCGAACCCCTCCTGGCGCAGCGCGGCGGCCATGCGCAGCGTGCGCTGCTCGCGGTCGGCGAGGAACTCGCTGAGCCGCTGTGTGAGGACGGCGCCGGTGTGGTCGATGTTGTAGCCGAGGATGTGCAGTTCGCGGGGCACGGGTGAGCCCTCATCCACGGCGGAGATCTCAACGGCGGGGACGATGCGCACGCCCAGCCGCGCACCGGCGTCGATGGCCTGCGCGACGCCGCTGACGGTGTCGTGGTCTGAGAGCGCGAGCAGCTGCACGCCGGCGGCGGCGGCCCTTTGGACGACCTCTGCGGGCGCGAGCGCGCCGTCGGAGGCGGTGGAGTGCGATTGCAGGTCGAAGGCGGTGCTCACGGCGCGGAGCGTACGCGATGACCGCGCGCGTGCGCGTGCCGGGCGCCGGGGTGCGCGGCGGGCGCGGCGGTGATCAGGGCGACGCGCTTAGTCAGGCGCAGGCGCAGCGCGCGCACGGAGGCGTGGTAGCGGAGCGCCTCCGCTTCGAAGCTGGGGTGCGCGCACCGCGGGGGAGGCTCGGTGCCGGGGAGCGCGAGCTTGGAGAAGGCCGACTCGGTCTCGCGGGCGCGCGTGGCGGCGTCGATCCAGACGACCTCGAGGTAGGCGAGGGCGGCGCCGAGCTGCTCCTCGGGGATGGATCGCGGCGGCTCGAATTCGCGTAGCAGCGGCAGCAACTGCTCGGTGAGCCAGCGCTGCTCGGCGTGCGCGCGCAGGAGCAGGCAGATGTCGGCGGGAGATGAGTGGTGAGGGTCGGTCATTTGAGCATCCGTGCAGCGTTGGCTTCGACTGCGCGATGCCGGTGCTTGAGGAACTGGGCCCCCTACTGCACGGTTCTCCATCACGCTGCTGAGGTTTGCGCGCGTATACGCGCGCAGGCCCGGCGAGGGGCCGCTTGCGGTACGTGCGCGCGCGGCTCAAGGAACCTGTGTGATCGGGCCGATGAACCTTGAAAGTCGACGAAGAAGGAGCGATGCACGCGGCGCACTCCGATCCCACCCGCCGTACGGCGGGGCAGTACGCGCGGGCGACCGTCCAGCGCCTGCGTATGCGTACCCTGGTGGCGCTTGGCGTGCTGGCGGTCGCCACGGCGATGCTGGGCAGGGCGTTCGGGCTTCACGACGTGCGCTTTCTGGGCGCCGAGGTGCTGCTGCTGGCGAGCATGTTCGCGATCTCCAGGTGGGTGCTGCCGCTGGTGGAGCGCCGCGACATGGGGGCACAGGGCGAGGAGCACGTTGGCGAGCTGCTGAACGGCCTGACCGACCGCGGGTGGCTGGTGATCCACGACGCGAGCTTCGGCAGGGGCAACGTGGACCACATTTTGATCGGCCCCGCGGGGGTGTTTACGATCGAGACGAAGAGCCATGCGGGCCCGGTGCGCGTGGGCCGCATGCACGGCGGCGTGCTGGCGCAGGCGCAGGCGCAGACGAGGGCGCTGCAGAACGCGAGCGGCGTGCGCTCGGAGCCGCTGATCGTGTTCAGCCGCGCGTGGGTGGACAGGCCGGGAACGCGGCGCAAGGGAGTGCGGGTGCTGCCCTCGCGGATGCTGGTGGGCTACCTGCTCAAGCGTGAGGCCCGGCTGTCGGTGCCCGAGATGGAACGCGCGCACGAACGGATCGCAGAGGCGCTGCTGGCGCAGGAGACGCGCGGGCGCCTGCTGCACGAGCGCTGGCAGCTGATCAGGTGATGCGCCCTGCGCAGGTGCTGAGGGCCTGCGGTACTTTCCTCTAGAGGCCAAATGTCGATCTCTCCTCTGCACGCGCGTCCCGCGTCCCCCGAGCAGGAGCGCAGGCGTGCGCGGCTGGTGCTGCTGCTGGTGATGATCGGGATTGCGGCGTCGCTGCTCGCCTACGCGATCTCACCGGCGGTGAGGCACGCGGTGGGTCATGCGGCGCACAGCGTGAAACATGCGGTGACCCACGTGTTCGACCCGGACGCGGGCAAGCATCACACGGGCACGGCCGCGCTGCACCTTGTGGCTCCCCTGCATGCGCCCCACCGCGGCGCGGGCGCCTCACACGGCCATGCGGGGTCCTCGGCGAAGACCGGTTGATGGGGCCGCCTGTGGGCGGCGTGGAGGGGTGGCGGCGTGCTGTGCCTGCTCGCTGCGGAGCTTCGAGGCGGGGTCCCGGCCGGGGCGAGGGGTAGCTTGAAGGGGGTGCTCAGCGATGCCCTGCAAGATCCGGTGAGCGCCGGCTCGCCGATGCCGACGCCCGAGCAGCTGCTGGCGCGCTTTGGCCTGGCGGAGTTCCGCCCCGGCCAGCGCGAGGCGGTGCAGGCGGCGCTGGAGGGGCGCGACAGCCTGGTGGTGATGCCGACCGGCGGCGGCAAGTCCCTGTGCTACCAGCTGCCCGCCCTTGCCGAGCACGGCCTGGTGGTGGTGGTGAGCCCGCTGATCGCGCTGATGGCGGATCAGTGGCGGCGGCTGCTGGACGCGGGCGTGAGGGGGACGATGCTCGCGTCGGGGATGAGGGACGGCCACAACGAGCAGGCGCTGGCGCAGATCGCCTCGGGCGAGACGCAGCTGGTGCTGGCGGCGCCCGAGCGGTTCGCGTCGGGGGCGTTCAGGGCGGCTCTTGCGCGACGCAGCGTGGGGCTGTTCGTGGTGGACGAGGCGCACTGCGTGGCGGAGTGGGGTCACGACTTCAGGCCGGACTACCTGCGGCTGGGAGAGGCGATCGGGGCGCTTGGCCGGCCGGCGGTGATGGCGGCGACGGCGACGGCGACGCCGGTGGTCGCGGAGGAGATAGCGATGCGGCTGGGGCTGCGCGACTGGGTTTCGGTGCGCTCGGGCTTTGACCGCCCGAACCTGACATTCGACGTGGCGAGCGTGGAGGGCAAGGGTGCGGTGGCGCGCAAGCGTGCGGCGCTGATGCACGTGCTGGGCGACCCGGCGGCGCGTCCGGCGATCGTGTACTGCGGCACGCGCAAGGACACCGACCAGCTGGCCGGCGAGCTTGCGGGCGAGGGCATCGCGGCGGTGGCCTACCACGCGGGCATGACCCCGCAGGCGAGGACGGCGAGCCAGGAGGCGTTTATGGAGGGCCGCGCCGAGGTGGTGGTGGCGACGAACGCGTTCGGCATGGGGGTGGACAAGGCGGACGTGCGCACGGTGGCGCACTGGGCGCTGCCGACGAGCCTGGAGGCCTACTACCAGGAGGCGGGACGCGGCGGGCGCGACGGCCTGCCGGCGCGGGCGCTGCTGCTGGCTTCGCGGATGGACCTGGGCCGGCTGATCCGCTTCATCAAGGAGCGCGAAACGAGTGTGGAGCAGGTGCGCGGGTTCGTGGCGCGGCTGCGCGGGCGTGGGGAGGGCGCCGTGAGCGCGATCGGGCATGGCGAGCTGGGCGAGCGCGACCGCGTGCTGCTGTCGATAGCGGAGCGCGCGGGGGCGCTGACGCTAGAGCCGGGCGGCCCGGATGGGCTGTTGGTGCACTTCACCGGCGCGGGCAGCCCGCGGCTGGCCCAGCAGGCGATTGCGGCGGCGAGGGAGCGCTCGTGGGCGTCCTACCGGTCGATCGAGCGCTACAGCGCCGAGGCGGAGCGTTGCCGGCGCCGCCAGATACTGGACCATTTCGGCGACGGCGCGGAATGCGCGGCGAGCGGGCGCTGCTGTGACGTGTGCGACCCGGACGCGGCGCTTGCGAGCGCGATGGCAATGGCGTCCGGGGGGTCGCGGGCGAGAGGCGGCGCGGGACGCTCGCGCGCGGCTGCGGCGGACGTCGGCGAGCTTGATGTGCCCTCGGAGCAGTTCGACGCGCTGCGCGCTTGGCGGCTGGAGCGCGCGGAGGGTAAGCCCGCGTTCACGGTGGCCTCCGACGCGACGCTGAGGGAGGTGCTGGCGCGCCGTCCGGCGTCGGTGGGTCAGTTGATCGAGGTGCGCGGGATAGGCCCGGCGTTCTGCGAGAAGCACGGCGAATCGCTGATGGCGGAGCTGCTGCGCTTGGAAGACAGCGGCGCGCCGGCGCTGCAGCGTGCGTGAGGGCGCCTCACTCTTCGAAGGGGTGCGTGGGCTTGTAGCGCGAGGGCTGCAGCGCAGGCAGCGTGATGGCCTGCAGCGTGCACGGCAGCGCCGCCGAGCAGCCCGGGTCCTGCTCGCTAGTGGGCCTCTGCGCGACGAGCGCGTAGTCGCTGTTGCCGTCGCGTGCGAGCTCGATTATGGGGCTTGAGGGGGTTGCGAGGCTGCGACTGCCGTCGCGATACTGGAAGAGGGCTGACTGGAAGGTGGTGTAGCAGCCGCCGCGCTCGAGCTCGGGGAACAGGGCGGCGGAGCCCGAGAGGACGGGCGGGGCGGGCCATTCCTCTTCCACCTGCTCACCTGGCGCGGTGCAGGATTCGGTGAGGATGGGGGACCCGGCGAGCTGCCCTCGCCCGCTGGCGAGGGAGTCGACGCGCTCTTCCCAGGCCCCGTCGAGGTTGACGCCTGGGCCCTCGGGCCGCCACACGAAGGCGACGATGTGCGCGTCGATGGACAGCGCCTGGACTTCACCTCCGGGCGGGAATTCCTTGCAGCCCTGTCTTTGCGGGCAGCCCTGTGGCACCGCGCCGTGGGGGAGCGCGGCCAGCCGCGAGCGGTGCCGGGGCGAGGAGAGCATGACCTGGGAGACGCGACCATGGCCGGGGGCTTTGCGGGCGAACACGAGCGTGCCGCGCCACATGGCGGGGGTTGTGTCCGAGACACCGCGGGGCTCGGGCACGGGCAGCGCTGTTTCGCGACCGCTGTTGAGTTCGAGCACACGCAGGCGGCAGCCGGCGCCGGTGCTGGGTTGCACGAGTGTGCCTGTGCCGTTGACGTAGAGGCCGGCGTCCTGCATGTGCGGCGTGACGCGGCAGCGCGAGAAGGTGACGACTGGCGCACCGCTGGCGTTGGTTCCGACGTGGGCGTCGAACGGCTGTGGCCGGGTGGCCACCGGCAGGCTGAGCATGCGGCCCTGGTGGTAGGCCGTGAGCGCCCAGCCGCCGGCCCGCGGCACGCTCCACACGATCCATCCGCCGCCCGCGGAGATTGGGCTCTCGGCGCTGAGGGTTGCGATCGGCGCGGAGCTCGCGTGAGCGGCGGCGGGAGCGGCGATGGCCAAGCACGCCGCCACAGGCGCAAGCAAATGTCTGGCCGCTGTGCCCCCCATGCGCCTACAAACATGGCAGGCGCCCCGGAGGTTGCGGCGCGTGCGTGCACCGCTGGCGCGAAGCAGGGGGCGCCGGTAGCATGCCGGGTCGCGCCGACGTAGCTCAGCTGGTAGAGCACTTCACTCGTAATGAAGGGGTCGGGAGTTCGAGTCTCCCCGTCGGCTTAGGAAAAGCCCAGTAACTAACGGCTTTTCGTCTGAGCGTTTACGCGCCAGGTTTCGAATATGTCCCCAATATGTCCCAAGGGGTGCGTAGGGTTGGGGCATGGGAGAGCTCCTCACCGCCGCGAAGTCCAAGCCGCTGAGCCCGAGCGGGAGGCGGTCCGCCGTCGCGGTCCGACCACCGAGCGGGCACGTCTTCCGGGTGGATCGCCGGCGAGGGCCGGTCTGGTACGCCAAGTACCGACCGGCGGGCGGCCGGCAGGTGCAGCGAAAGCTCGGTCCGGCATGGAGTGAGCGTGGCCGTCCGCCCGCTGGCTACTTCACGAAGCGGCTGGCGGAGGAGTGGCTGCGGGAGACGCTCGAGGAAGCTCGGCGTGGAACGCTGCCTGGCCTCGTCCGCACCGGCGCCACCGTCGAGGACGCCGCCCGCGAGTACCTGCGCTACATCGAGCACGATCGGGAGCGAAAGCCCTCGACGGTCCAGGGCTATCGCTGGATCATCGACGGCCAGATCCTGCCGACGTTCGCAGGGGAGCGCCTGGAGGACGTGACGAGCGAGCAGATCGAAGGCTGGCTGGCGGCGATGGACTGCTCGGCGGCGACCCGTACGAAGGCCCTGGTGATTCTCCACGGCATCTTCCAGCGGGCGCGGAAGCTGCACGGCCTGCGCTTCAACCCGGCGAGCGAGGTAGAGAAGCCGCCGCAGCGCCGCAGCGGGGACATCGAGGTCTTCGCGCCGGAGGAGGTCTGGGCGCTCGTGCGGGCGGCCGGCACCGAGCAGGACGGCGCGATGTTCCTGACGGCTGCGTTCACGGGCCTGCGGATGGGCGAGCTGCTGGCGCTCCGCTGGCGAGACATCGACTTCGAGGGATCCCTCGTGCGGGTCAGGGCGAGCTACTCGGCGGGAGTGCTGACGACGCCCAAGTCGGGCAAGGTGCGATCGGTGCCGCTGGCACCCGATGTCGCCAGGGCGCTGGACGGCCTGTCGCGACGCGAGCGGTTCACCGACGAGGACGACCTCGTGTTTCCGGGCGAGCTCGGCGGCCCCTTGGACGGATCGGCGCTGCGGCGCCGATACAAGGCGGCACTCAAGCGCGCAGGACTGCGCGGGCTGCGCTTCCACGATCTTCGCCACACGTTTGGGACGCGGATGATCGCCAAGGCGGACATCCGACGGGTGCAGGAGTGGATGGGCCACGCGGACATCCAGACGACGATGCGCTACCTGCACTACGCGCCGCGTGCGGAGGACGCTCGTCTGGTGAGCGAAGCGTTCGAAACGACAGGATCGCTTACCGACGCCGGTCCGCCGAAGGCTTCGGCCGGAGCTGGGAAAGAGGCGTAGGCGGTGGAAACCATCGAGTTTCTGCCCGTGGTCAAGGCTTACCCGGCGCTGAGCCGGACGTACGGTGAGGTCTCGTGCATCGCCGGGATCGAGATGACTGAGGCGGGGCCGCGCTGGATTCGCCTCTACCCGGTGCCGTTTCGCTCACTCGACGACGCGCAGCAGTTCAGCAAGTACCAGCGGATTCGCGTCCGCGTTGAGACCCACCGCGGCGACCGCAGGCCGGAGACGCGACGCCCGGATCGGGACTCGATCGAAGTCGTGGGCGAGCCGATCTCCTCCGCTCAGGGGTGGGAGCGTCGACGAAGGTTTATCGAGCCCTTGATGGCGCCGTCGATGTGCGAGCTGCGTCGTCGCCAGAAACAGGACGGCACCTCGTTGGGTGTGTTCCGGCCCAAGGAGGTCCTGGACCTGGTGATCGAGAAAGCCGATGTCGACGAGGAGAAGCGTGTCATCGCGCGCGCATGGCGCGCTCAGACGAATCTCCTGGACGGGCTTGGTGCGGACGAGCGGGAACACCAGATTCGCGAGCTCGAGCACGTCCCCTGGACGTTCAAGTACCGCTACGTGTGCGACGACCCCGACTGCGGAACCCACACGCAATCGATCATCGACTGGGAGATAGCTCTCTACTACCGGCGCGTACGAAATTCAGCGAGATGGCGTGAGCTGATGAAGCAGCGTTGGGTGGACGAGATGTGCGCCCCCGGTCGGGATACGGCGTTCTTTGTCGGCGACCAGCACCAGCATCCGGGGTCATTCCTCGTGCTGGGCGTCTGGTGGCCGGAGCGACGGCCGGAGCAGCTCGCCCTAGGAGATCTCGGCAACCTCTAGGTCGAGACCGAGCTTCCCTCTGAGAGCCTCGAGGATTACGGTGCGATGGCAGGTCGCGGCCGCGTGCTCGACACACATCAACGCCGACGCCTTCTCGCGCAGCAGCGGAACCAGATCGTGAAGTGCTTCCATCCGCTGGCCGAACAGGTGCTCTTCGTAGCCACGCCGGCCCTCATCTACGCGCCCGGACTTGTAGAGGTCTCGGAACTCCTTGGGATTCCCGAGCGCCTTGATGTGGACGTACTCGATTCCGACTGCGGCCATCGCGAGCCCCAGTGCGGTCTTGGCGTATCCACGACGGCGCGAAATGGGAAGCTCGCGGACATCGATCAGGCGCTCCACGCCCGACGCCCGAAGGTGCTGTGCGAACTGGCCGGCGTCCTTGTGTGTCTCATAACCCACGGAGCCCACCCATAACGCGGCGGTAGCTGGCGGAGTGGACCGCACTCTGGGGTCGGCCTCGAGCAGCGCCAGCATCTGATCCATCGTCATCGCCTCGCCAAAGAATGACTTCGTCAGTTCGGCGAGAGAGAGTGTGTCGCCCGCTGCCGTTTGGGAGGCCACGAACCCATCCTTCCAGATCGCGCGGCCTGTTGCTGCGTTGATGAGCCCGCGAAGGGGCCGGGTAGCGCAGGCGCGACTGCCTCCCGTGCAAGCGTGCTGGGCGCTCCGCGCTGACGGAAGCTCTGAGGGGTGCGGGCGCCCGCGTCGCGGCCTACGCTGCCGCCCCTCGGTGCCTCGACCGGGTTCGGGCGCCGCTGACGTTTGCACTTGAAGCAGATTGGCCCGGGCGCAGGTGCCGTTTGCGCTCGCCGGCCGGTCTGGAGCCGGAATCACCGGCGGAATCGCCTACGGAAACCGATTCCGGTCACGCCCCCCGTTCCACGGGGCGCGGAGCCTGGTTTGGTTGTTGACCTCGCGCCCCCTCCGTGTACCCGAGGTCAACAACCAAACCAGGGTTGGGAGGAAGATTAGGGAACGTTGACAGGGGCGGGTAAGCTCGGACAAGAGAACGAGAGAGCGGTTTATGATGGGTCGTCTGAGCGCAAGTCGTCGTTTCTGAGGAGTGTGGTTTGAATGCCACCACGGTTTATCGGGCGATACGCCGAGATGCGCTCGGCAGAGGCCGAGCGCATAGTGACTGTTCTAGCCGAGCGCGCGCGCGAGATTCTCCCTAGCAGCGAGTACGAGGTGGTGACGAGCCGCGGGTCGCTGACGATCAGAGGCGTTGGCCAGAACCTTGGAAACACGGACGGGCTGCTCGTTCGGCCGATATGGCTCTCGCCGATGCCGCTTGACAAGCGCCTGAACGCGGTGCTTGACGGACTCGGGAGGGCCGTTGAGCGCTGTTTGACTCGGCCTTGCGGAACAGAGACGCCGGTGACGGGCGCGGAGCCTCACGTCCGTATTACTGACGACACGGTGCGCCTCTGGTGGGGAGGTCCGGCCGAAGCGGAAGCGCTCGTGCAAGTCCGCCCGATCGCGCGTGCCGAGATCGGAGTTTGAAGTCGAGTTCGGACCAGCCCGAGCTGTTAGGTCTAGGCGAGCGCGGCGTGCGGTCCGCTCGGGGGCCGCTAGCTGCTTCGAGCAGCGTCTGCGGCAGTCGTGTGCTGAGGACGCCTGCGCACCTTGAACACGTGTCCCGAAACATGTCCCCGACGCCGCAGATCTGACCTCGGACAACACCAACTAACCGCATCATTTTGGCTCTAGGTAGCCAAATTGGAATCCCGATGAGCCACTCGTAATGAAGGGGTCCGGGGTTCGAGTCCCCGCGTCGGCTTCCCGAAAGCCCTGGAAACGCGGCGCTTCTGAGGACACCACCGGCCGCAGCAGACTTCCAGTAGGCTCGTGGCGCAGTTCGGCGCTGACCGGCCCAGGGGCGAGGCTCAAGGGCCTTTACATAGGGGGAGGGAGTCCTCGTGCGGATCATGGCTCGTTTCATGGGTGCAGGTGCTCTGCTGGTAGCCGTGGCTTTGGGGGTGTTCGCGTCCAGCGCGATCGCTCGGCCCCTTATCCAGGGCGGAACGACCGCCGCGGAAGGGCAGTTTCCGTGGATGACGTGGGTGAAAATCGGAGGCCCGGAAGTGGAAGAACCCAGCAAAGAAGAATGGGAACAGTCCTGCTCGGGCACGGTCATCTCGCCCGACCTCGTGCTCACCGCCGGGCACTGCGTGATGGAAGAGAACAACACCGCCATCCCGGCTAGCCGATACACGGTCGTCGCGGGGGCGGTCTCGAGGTTCTCGACCTCGGCCGCCAGAAGCCGGGTCACGGAGGCGATCCCCTATCCCGACTTCAAATTCGGCTGCGAATTGGTCTGTGGCCACGACGCCGCGCTGCTGGTGCTCTCAAAGACGATCAGCGTCCCGTCGATCAGGCTTGCGACGTCCACGTCCGACGGAGCGCTGGTGGTGCCCGATGCGCACGCACTCGAGGCCGGCTGGGGCCTCACCAGCCCGCAAGGGCAGGAGATTCCCGTCGACCTGCAGTACGTGGAAACCGAGCTCCAAGACCCGGTGGAATGTGAACCGTTCTCGATCTGCGTCTCTCGGGAACGCCACGGCACCTGCGAGGGCGATAGTGGTGGGCCGCTGTTCAAAGAAGCCGCCACCGGTCCGGTCGAGCTCGCGCTCACAAGCCGCGGCCCATCCAACGAATGCGGTACGACGATCTCCACCAGAGTCGATGACATCATGCCGTGGATCGAAGAACATATCGACGCGAACTGGCCCTCATCGCTGGCGCCCGAGCTGAAGCTCAACGCGCTCCCCTCGGGACCCGCCAGCCCCGAGCCCGCCTTCAGCGGGACGGCATGGCCGACGGGCGCGATCAAGCTGCATATCTACAGCGGGAGCACTGCCACGGGCCCCGAAGTGGGCTCGGCCGAAGCGACCTCCTCGCAGGGGGAATGGGCCACGCCGGCGCTGACGAGTGCGCTGGCACCTGGGGAATACACAGCGCAGGCCACCGAGTCGAGCACCTACACCACGAGCGCGGGGGTGAGCAACGCGATCAGCTTCACCGTGCCATCCGCTCTCTGCTCAGCGGGCTCCTATTCCGCGACGGGCGAAGAACCGTGCACAGCCGCGCCCGCCGGGACGTTCGTGTCCGCCACAGGGGCGCTGGCGCCAACGAACTGCACACCCGGTAGCTATCAGCCCCTGGAAGGCCAGACGTCGTGCCTGGTGGCTGGTCTGGGCTACTACGTTGAGAGCGAAGGTTCGGCGTCTGAGACGGCTGCACCGGCCGGGACCTTCGTGTCCACAACACACGCAGTTGCAGCGAAGAGCTGCCCGGTCGGGGACTATCAGCCCCTCTCTGGCCAAGCCGCCTGCTTGGAAGCCGCCCCGGGCAACTTCGTGGCCAAAACCGGCCAGGCATCTCAGACCGCGTGCACGGCCGGCACCTATCAGCCCCTGGCAGCACAGGCCTCGTGTCTGCAGGCCGGTGTGGGCTTCTATGTGGAAAGCAGCGGCTCAGCGTCTGAGACGGTATGCCCGAGGGGAAAGACGACGGCGGGCACGGGGTCGACCTCGGCCTCGCAGTGTATTGCCGTGCGTCTCACGGTCGCTTCGATCTCACCCAACCGTGGTCCGGTGTCGGGCGGGACGCTGGTCACGATCACCGGCACGGGCTTCACCGCCGGGGCAGTGGTTGAGATCGGGCAGGGGCAGGGCCCAGGCCCGACAGCGATCCTGGCGAGGAACGTGGATGTGGTCTCCTCAACAGAAATCAAGGCCGAAACGGGCGGGGGCGCCAAAGCGGGCACCCGCAACATGTATGTGATCAGCCCTGCGGGCAGCGCGTTGCGCGTGTTCACGTACACGCACTAGCACCTACACGACTCGGACGGTCAGCGCACGCAGCCACATGCGGGCTCCCGCCCGCTAGGCTGCCGCCTGAGAGTCCGCCATGTCTCCCGACGCCACCCCACTTCGCGGCCGCAGCCTGCGGTCCACCATCTCCTCCAGCGGCGAGCTGCGGCTGGCCGTGGAGACGCGCGAGGTTCCGCAGCCGGGCGCCGGCGAGGTGGTGCTCGCCGTTGAAGCGTCGCCGATCAACCCGTCGGATCTCGGCGTGCTGCTGGGTGCCGTAGCGCCCGAATCGCTCAGGCCCGATCGCGAAGATCTCGTCGGCCCGGTCCCGGAGGCGACGCTGCCGTTCTATCGCGACCGGCTGGACAAGCCGCTGCCGGTGGGCAACGAGGGAGCCGGCACGATCGTCGCGGCGGGCGCGGAGGCGGCCGGGATGATCGGCCGACGTGTCGCGATGTTCGGGGGATCGATGTGGAGCGACTACCGCGTCGCCGACGCGGCCGCGGTCGTGGAGTTGCCTGAGGACGTCAGTGTCGGCGAGGGGGCGGCTCTGTTCATCAACCCGCTGACGGCGCTGTCGATGGTCGAGACCATGCGCGCCGAGGGTCACACCGCTCTGATCCACACCGCCGCCGCGTCCAACCTTGGGCAGATGCTCGTGCGGATCTGCGCCGCCGACGGGATTGGCCTGGTGAACATCGTCCGTCGCGCCGAGCACGCCGCTGTCCTACGCGACCTGGGTGCTGTCCACGTCGTGGATTCCTCACAGCCCGACTTCACCGAGCGTCTCACCGAGGCGATCCGGGCGACCGGCGCGACGTTGGCCTTCGACGCGATCGGGGGCGGCTCGCTGGCGGGCGAGATCCTCACTGCGATGGAGCGTGCGCAGCCGCCGCTCGAGTCCTACACCCCGTACGGAACGAGGGTGCTCAAGCAGGTCTACATCTACGGCGCGCTCGATTTCTCCCCCACCATCCTCGATCGCCGATTCGGACTGACGTGGAGCGTTGGCGGATACCTCCTGACGAACGCGCTCGCGCGTTTGGACGGTGAGGCGATCGGCCGTATGCGGGCCCGTGTCATCGCCGAGGCCAAGACGACGTTCGCCTCGGGCTATGCACGGACCATCGGACTGCATGAGGTCCTCGATCCCGAGGTCCTTGCCGTGTTTGCACGCCGCAGTACCGGTGCGAAGTACCTCATCGATCCGTCCAGCGACCGTCCCGCCTGACGGTCTGACGCCGGCCCACGGTTGCCAGGTTGAGTGGCGCCCCGGCGCTGCGTCGGCTTGGGGGAGAAGCGCCCGAGCCGAACCGCTACTCACTCGCCTCAGACGAGCGAACTCGGGTCTCAAAGCCAGTCACGACGGCGAAAGCCCACGTACAGGCCGCCTGAGAGGACGACGATGAGCGCCGTCGAGAACCAGAATCCCCAATGGGCAGCGAACCCAGGATAAGGCACGTTCTGGCCGTAGAAGCCGGTGATCGCCGTGGGGACGGCAATGATCGCTGCCCAGCTGGTGACCTTCTTCATCACGAGGTTCAGTCGGTTGCCTTGGATCGTGAGGTTGGTCTCGAGAATCGTGCTGACGAGGTCGCGGAGCGACTCCGTCCACTCGGTCGCACGAAGCACGTGGTCGTACACGTCTTGGTAATAGGGGGCCATTCCTTGATCGAGAACGTGCAAGTCGCGGCGCATGAGCGAGTTGACGACCTCGCGCATCGGCAACACCACGCGTCGAAGCAGGACCAGGCTCTTGCGAAACTCAAACGACCGGCGCTGAACCTCGGCGTCGCGTGGCGCCTCATCGAACAGGAGATCCTCCAACGCCTCGATTTCACTGTCGAGCGACTGGACGGCTTCGAAGTGTCCGTCGACGATGTCGTCCAACAGGCCCCAGAGCAGGAATGACACGCCGTGGATGGCAAGCTCCTTCGACGCGTCCCAGCGAGCGAGTAGCGGCTCGACTCGCGCGCCCTTCTCCATGTGGACCGTGACGAGCGCGCGTGGAGTGATGAAAGCGCCGATTTCGTGCGTGCGCAGCTCACCAGACCTGGTATCGAGCTTCACGGCGTAGGCACTGAGAAAGAGATGCGTGTCGTACCGGTCGAGCTTTGGGCGCTGATGCGCGCTGATCGCGTCCTCGACCGCCAGCGGATGCAGCCTCAACTCCTCGGCGATCGTCGCGAGCTCCGCCTTGGTCGGATCGCAGTAGTCCAACCACACGCATGCGGTCTCGTCCTCGAGGTGCTCGGAGATGTCCGCGGCCGGAAAGGCCTCGAGCACGAGCTTCCCCTCACGATACAGTCGAGTGCGCGCCACCAACGAACCATATGATCGGCGGCGGACCGTGCATGACGGCGAGTTCCTCTTCGTAGGCCATCCCAGGCACGAGCGTACATCGCGTGGTCGCAACGTGCTGAGCTAGTAGCCTGTGGGCAAGTGTCCGCCGAGGAGGTTGATGAGTATCTGCGGGGTGTCGATGAGCCCAAGCGCAGCACGCTTCAGGCACTGCGCCGCAGCATCCTTGAGATCCTGCCGGAAGCCGAGCAGGTGATCTCCTACCGTGTTCCCGCCTTCCGCGTGAACGGGAAGACGGTTGCGGGCTTTGCGGCGTTCAAGGATCACCTGAGTTACTTGCCATTCAGCGGCTCGGTGCTGGACCAGCTAGCCGACGAGCTGAAGGGCTATACGATGACCAAGAGTGCTCTGCACTTCCCTATCGATCGCCCCCTCCCGACGTCAGTCGTGCGGGACCTGATTGCGCTACGTCTCGGGGAGCGTCGCAAAGGCTCCCAGTAGTCACTGCGTGAGGGCCTGGCGGCTGGGTCTCCGGTGCCGCGGAAAGCCGCGACGCCTGCCTGCTCGCGCAGGGCGCTAACGCGTCTGCCAACACATCTCTAGTTCGATGTCCCGTCCGTCGGCACGGCTTGGTCAACGAGCGCCTGGAGTCGCTGCTTGATTGCGTCCAAGTCCGCGTCGCGGGTGATCTCCATGCGGATGTGCGTCCCGCTGAGCTTGGCCTGTTCGATGGGGCCGCCGACCACCTCGAGCCCCACCAGCGCGGATGCGAGGGAGGTCCGAGCGTCCTCTCCCACCAGCTCCTGCTCAAACGGGATCTCGAGTCGCTGTGTACGGCCGTCGATCGAGTGGAACCTCGCCCTGTCCCATTCGAGCGTCAGCGTCACGATCGTGTGCCCATCGCGGTGTGCATGCGCCCCCAGGCTAACGCGTTGGTTTGGCTGCCGTCGCGGTTGTTTCGCGCGACTCCCTGGCCGACGCGGGGACTCGGACCCCGGATCGATTGCCGCTCCTGTGAGCAGCCGGCGTTGCTCGCGTCGTGATGAGAGCATCTGCGCATCGCGGGCGGCGCTCGTGTTCGTCCGCACACCAAGAACGATGGAGGCGGTGACATGCGGACGTCCAAGGCGTGGGAGCGTACGGCGAGAGAGAGCGACCCAAGCGCGGCAGGCACCACCAGGAGCGTGAGGTGCCGAGTTATGGTCGGGAGCGTCGTGCTGGTGGCGGTCCTGATGGCCACGGTGGGCACGGCACTGGCTTCGGGGGGCATCAAGCTGTGCGTGCCAAAGAAGGAAGCCAGCGCGGTTATCACCCCCAAGCACGGGAAGTGCAGGAAGGGCTACAACCTGACGGGTCTCGATGCGGGAGGCAGGGAAGGGAAATCCGGCAAGCCCGGTGCGGAAGGCAAGGCAGGGCCAGAAGGGAAATCGGGGTCAGCCGGCTTTAGCAGCAGCGAACTGGAAACGCTCAAGAACCTGCTGCCGCACATCAAGTATGTCGGCGTCGGAGTTGGTGGCAAGCCAACCGTGCAGTTCTCGGGCGTGAACGTGCAGATCGTCAACGGCGAAGGCAAGACGGCCTCGACCAACGGCAGGGGGAACCTCGTCATCGGCTACGACGAGAACGCAGCCAAACACGAACAGACCGGTTCGCACGACCTGATCCTCGGCGAAGAACAGACGTTCACCAGTGTCGGCGGAATAGTTGCCGGCTGGGGTAACAACGTCAGCGGTCCGTTCGCATCCGTCACCGGAGGTGAAGACAACACGGCCAGCGCCAGCCGGGCCTCGGTGAGCGGCGGAAGCGCGAACATAGCAAGCGGCGATTGGGCCTCAGTGAGCGGCGGCTATGCCAACAAAGCCAGTGCCAGCCAGACGGCCGTGGGCGGAGGCGCCGCCAATTCAGCCTCGTATATCAACGCATCTGTCAGCGGCGGCGAAGGCAACACGGCCGACGCCAACGCGGCCTCCGTCAGCGGCGGCGAAAGCAACACGGCCAGCGCCTCCGGGTCATGGATTGGCGGCGGCCGCTATAACCACGCGGAAGCTGGATTCTCCTCGGTCAGTGGCGGCACGGGCAACAATGCCAGCGGCGAAGGCGCGTCGATCAGTGGCGGGCAGGGCAATGCAGCCAAAGCCAGCGACTCGTGGGTCGGTGGCGGCTTCGGAAACGTCACGTTGGGAGAATGGTCGGGGATCGGCGGAGGGTATGAAAACGAGTCGGAAGCGCCCGCCAAGTACTCCTGGCTCGGCGGAGGTGCGGAAAACGTGGCCAGCGGCGAAACCACCTCCATAAGCGGAGGCGGAGGCAACATCGCAAAAGGCAGACTGAGTTCGATCCTCGGCGAAAAAGATAAGAAAGCCGAAAAAGAATTCGAAGCAGTCCTCTAGCCCCGCCCCGGGGTCCCGGCCCTCGGCGGCCGGGACCCCGGAGGGTTTCTCCAGCGCGCGGTGGGTTGTCTGCGCCTCCTAGATTGCCTGCGCGGGCGTGCGCCGGTCTCGCTTCAGTTCCTTGGCAAGGAGTCCGACCGAGTGCTCGAGTTGCTTGATGGTTGCTTCCTCTACTCGCGTCACCCCCGTCGCACGGTTCAGCCACGCATTTATGTCGCGGTGGCCGAGCCCGTCGCGACGGTGCAGGTCGCCGACGAGACGAGTGCGCTCGCGACGAAGCTCCGCGCGCCGCTCGAATGCCGCCACGGGGGCCCGCGCAGGCTCTGGCTGGGGAGGGGACGGTGGCGGCGGTGGAGGTTGTGCCGCGCCGGGGGCTCCGAACAGGGTCATCTGCGCCGCGAACTCGGCGCTCAACGGGACGAACTCGCTCGTCGGCGAGGGCTCGGTGGCGCGTCGCTCGGAGGGCTCGTCGAGCTCACCGTCCGCAGGCTCGCAATGAAGGGCCGCACGCAGCTCGCCTTCAACCTCCGAGGCGTGGCCGCGAAGTAGCTGGTCGGCCGGCAGATAGACCCAGCTCGGCTCGGGAGCCATCCCGGGGGTGGTCCGGACGAAGCGCCCAACGATCTGACGAAACAGCAGCGGCGTCTTGGCGGCGGTGGCGTAGACGCCGACACGCAGCCGGGGAATGTCCACACCCTCGGACACCATGTTCACAGCCACGATCCAGGGGTCGCGTGACTCACGAAAGTCCGTGAGCTTGGTGGCAGCGTTCGTGTCGGTATGCAGAACGACAACGGGCGCCTTTCCCGTGGCCTGGTGCAGGAGCTTGGCGATCTGGCGGGCGTGGGTGGCGTCGGCCGCGACGGCCAGCCCGCCTGCTCCAGGGTGCGCTGATGAGCGCAATAGCCGCAGCTTTGCGTCGGCCTCCCTGAGTATGCGCGGCAGCCCGTCTGGCAGCTCGGTTGAGATCGCGGTTCGATAGCGGCGACTCGCCTCCCGTGCGGTCAGGACCGTCTCGAAGGAAGATTCGATCACGTCGTCGCCGCTGCGCCAGGACAGGCTGCCGTCGAATGTCACGAACGCGACGGGGCGGCAGATTCCGTCGGCGACAGCGTGCGCGTATGTGTAGGCCACGTCGGCAACGACGAGGCCGTGCCTGTCATAGCTGACGCCCGGGATCGCCGTCGCGTCGGAGCGAAACGGGGTCCCGGACAGAAGCAGCCACCGCCTGGCTCGCGCGAAGGCCTCGCGAAAGCTCGTGCCCCATGCGAGATCCTCTCCGAGATGGTGGGCCTCGTCCACCACCACGAGCGTGTCCGGCGAGACCTTCGACGCCCATGCGGCCGGATCGCTGGCGACGCGTGCGTAGGTGACCGCCACCCCGTGGAAGTCGCGCGGCGCGATCGCGCTGGGCGCATCGGGAGCAAGCTGTATCCCGAGCATCGCTGCGGCGGCGGCCCATTGGCGGGTCAGCGGGGTCGTCGGGCAGAGCACCACCACGCGCCTTGCCTGTCCCGCGGCAAGCAGACGGCCACAGAGCTCCAGTGCCGGCCGCGTCTTTCCGGCCCCCGGGGCGGCCGAGATCAGGAAAGGACCGTCCTGCCAGGAGGCGAGGCGATCGAGGGCGTCCCGCTGCCAGGCGCGCAGGTCTGTGGGAGTGCTCGTACTCAAAGGGCCCGGCATCCTCCGCTACGCAACGGACAGATCGCGTAAGCCCCGTGTTAGCGCTCGGAGGCAGCCATCCGGCTGACTCGAGTACAGTCGCCGGCCAACCTCAACTACAGCGAGGACGAGACATGGCATATCTACTGACGCACTTTTGGCCGGGCGGAACCGAGGCGCAATACCGCGCGACGCTGGCTGCTGCGAGTGAGGCGGCAGGCGGCCCGCCGCCCGAGCAGATCCACGCTGCGGGGCCGGCTGAGGGCGGATTTCTGATCGCCGCTGTTTACGATTCCAAGGCGACTTGCGATGACTTCGTGCAGAAGTTGATCTCGGCGATGCCGATCGATGGTGGCTTGGTGGGTCCGCCCGAGCAGCGGGGCGCCGAGATCATCAACTCGGTGGGCCTGTCCGCCTGACCCGGCTTTAGCTTCGGACAGTCGGGGCGAGCATGCGCGGCGACGGCCGCGATCTTGCTAGCTTGCACCGCATGGCAACCTCGGGACAGCGTCGAACGCAGCTGCTCAGGGGTGTGCTGGACCTTTGCCTGTTGGCCGTGATCGACGAGGCGCCGGCCTACGGTTATGAGATGACCAAGCGGCTGCGTTCGCGCGGGCTGTCAACCGTCGGCGAGGGTTCGATCTACCCGTTGCTCGGTCGCCTGGAGCGCGATGGGCTGCTCGAGACCTATCGAGCGGCGAGCGATGGGGGGCCGCCGCGCAAGTACTACCGGACCTCGCGCGTTGGACATCGTGCGCTCGTGGCCGGCGTGTCGGAGTGGCGAGCGGCGCGTGATGCGGTCGATTCGGTGCTGGCTTTGAGCGATGCGGAGGTGCGGAGATGATCCGGTTCGTCGAGGAGTGCCGGCGGGAGTGGAGGCGGCTGGGCGTCCCTGATGCGATCGCCGAGGAGATGGCCGAAGATCTCGCAGCTGATCTCCAGGACGCGCAGACGGAGGGCGTAGCCCTCGAAGAGGTCCTCGGCAGCGGCGCATCTGACCCGCGATCGTTTGCCGCCTCCTGGGCAACCGCGCGAGGCGTGACACGGGCGACGTCCGTGGGCCCTCGAGCGCACCGCAAGCTGCCGCTCACAGCCGCGCTCACGGTGATTGCGATCTCCGCTGTCGTTGCAACTGCTGCGCTGGTCGTCCTCAGTGCTGGCGGCCCGTCTCCCGCGCCTGCACTCCACACGCCGGGGGGGCTCAAAGGCAGAGCCTACGAGGAACGGTCGCTGGCGCTCCCCGACGTGATCACCACGGGGTCCACCTCCGCGGTCGGGCTCCACGAAGAACGGCCCCCTGCCCCTCCTGAAGCGCTCACCACCGGATCGCGGTCCGCAACCACCCCCCGCACGCCGGGCGGGCTCAAGGGCAGCGCCTACGAGAAGCGTTCGCTCGCGCTTCCCGGCGTGGTAAGCACGGGCTGACACGCCTGCAGCCAGGCGCCGGCAGGCGCGGTGTCATCCCGTCGTGATGACCTTGCCGGAGGGCGCGATCACGTACCACTGGCCGCCGCTCGATTCGGTGGCCTGTCCGTTGTCCTGGCCGGCTGCAGAGTCGGCCTCGTAGGTGTAGAGCGGCCAGCCCGCGTAGGTGATGACACGCCCGCCGGCGGGGTCGGGGTCGCTGCCCAGCAGCTTGGCATTGAGCTGCGGTGGCGCGGCGGGGCTGGCACCGCTCGCGAGCTTCAACGGCGGCCACACCGTCGCGCACGCGGACACGCAGGTGACCTTGGAGTGCTGGTCGGGCGCGAAGGTGTAAAGGGTGTGGCCTTCGGCGTTCGTGAGCACCACCCCCACGGTTGGCAGGGTGCGAACGGAGAGGCTGATCGAATTCGTCGCGGGGGTGCTCGGCGCCGGCGCGGCAGGCGTGCTGGTGCTCGCTGCAGCAGCGCCGGCGGAGCTGCCGGTGCTGCCGGAGGAGCTGCTGCTGTTGGAGCTACCGCAGCCGGCAAGCAGAAGCGCGACGCCGGCGACGGCAAGGATCGACGTTCTAGGCACTTGACTATCTCCTGTGGATCGAGTGTCAGACGAGGCGGTTTCCAGGTCACCCCCACCCGACCAAGGCCCTTGCGGTCCCTTCGTCGGCGGTCGGCAGCGATTCGCGCGCGGCCCGTCTTTCACGCGCTCTCTGTATGACACCGCGCTGGCGGATTCCTTCCCGGCGATCTTCTCGCGCCAGGCGGTCGTCTGGAACTAGACTGCCGGGCATGAACCCCCTGGTGCAGGATCTACCAGCCCTGAGCGGTGGCGTGCTCCCGGCCTCACAGCTGCAGGATCGCACGGTGCTCGTCGTAAACGTCGCTTCCAGGTGCGGCCTCACTCCCCAGTACGAGGGGCTCGAGCGGCTCCAGCGCAGGTACGCCGCACGCGGCTTCACCGTGCTCGGCGTGCCGTGCAACCAGTTCGCGGAGCAGGAGCCCGGCAGCGCCGAGGAGATTGCCACCTTCTGCTCGACCACCTACGGCACGTCGTTCCCGATGATCGGCAAGCTGGAGGTCAACGGCCCAGGGCGTCATCGCCTCTACGAGCAGCTCGTGCAGACGCCCGATGCGGATGGCCTCGCCGGCGAGGTGCAGTGGAACTTCGAGAAGTTCCTGCTCTCCCCCGACGGGGAGGTGAAGGCGCGCTTCCGCCCGACCGTCGACCCCGAGTCCGAGGAGATCGTGGACGCCATCGAGGCGGCGATCGCGTGACCGCAGACCTGCGGTAGGTTTGCCCGCATGAGGGGGCTCACCGCCAATGTGCTGCGGGCGGGCCCCCACCGGTGGCGCCGGGCGGGCGGCGCAAGGCTGTGGGCGGGACCACGCGTGCTCGGGCTGTTGATGGCCTTCGCGCTGATCGTCGCCTCGTCGTGGCCACTGGAAGGGGCGCGAGCGTCCGCCACCGCGCGCCCCGCGTGTCGCTCGGGCAGGACCGTCTTTCGCCAGGGCGCCATCAGGGCGTTTGTCCTCGTGCGCCATTTCAGGGGCGAACATGGACAGCCGAGCTCTCCGTTCAAGACGTTCTACGTGTGTCGCCCGGGCTGGGCCACGCCCCGCCGGATCATCGAAGGAGCGCCGTTCACGAGGGAAACGGCCTACCAATTCAGGTTGTCGGGGCCATACCTCGGCTGGCTCGACTATGTGGAAGGGGTCCAGAGCGGCTCATCGACCGAAGTCGGCTGGGTCGATCTGCGCAGCGGCAGGATCCGCTCCGGCCTGATTGACGCCTCCGAAGGGCTCTCCGAACCCTCCGAAGAAGAAGCGGGGTTGCCGCGGGTCCCCGTCGAGGCTGTCGGCTATGCGATCGCACCGGATGGGACGGTGGCGCTGATCGGCGAAGGGGGTGAACCCCTCGAATGGGAGGTGTGCCTGCTCGCGGTGGGGCGTCACTCGCTCGGCCGGCCGCGAGCGCTGTACGTCGCCAAGGCCCCTGCGGAAGGTCTCGATCCTGCCTCGGTGGCCATCACGGCAACCAGCGTCACCTGGACCACCAAGAAGGGATTGCCGGGCTCGGCGCCGAGATGACCTCGAAGCGGCGTGAAGCCCTCGCGGCGCGCGGACGCGTCCGCGCTGACTCTCGGGAGCGAACGCGCTGATCTGTGAGCTGTGCGCACTGGATGTACTCTGCTGCGCGTGAAGCACTACACCGTCGCCGAGTTACGCGTCACCGATCCAGCCTGGGTGCGCGACTACCTCGCCGAGGTCACGGGCATGGTCGAACGCCACGGTGGCCGCTACCTCGCGCGCACTCCGCGCGTGGAGACTGTCGAGGGAGAGCAGCGCGACGCTCTGGTGGTGCTCATCGAGTGGCCCTCCGCGCAGGCGGCGCACGCGTTCTACGACAGCGAGGATTACCGCCCCCACCGCGAACGCCGGCGGGCGGGTGCGGAGAACCGGTTCGTGCTCGTTGCCGGTGAGGACGTCGGAGCGCTGGCGCGGATGGCCGACTGAACTTGCGGAGGTGAGCCATGTCAGCGCTTCCAACCTCGCCTACGCCCACCCGGGGGGAAGCGTGCTGTTCGAAGGCGTCTCGTTCAAGATCCCGCCGGGCGCACACGTCGGCGTGGTCGGCGTCAACGGCGTCGGCAAGAGCACCCTCTTGCGCGTGCTTTGCGGCCTGCTACGGGCCGATGAGGGGGACGTTGCGATCGGCGGGCGGGTCGCACACATGCCTCAGGAGATCGGTGTGTCAAACGAGGGGCGGACGGTGCGCGAGCTGCTGCTCAGCCTCACGACCGGCGCGATCCGCGATGCCGGCGAGCGCATGAGCGCGGCCGAGCAGGCACTCGCCGCGGGTGAGGAGGACGCAGGGATGGCGCTCGGTGAGGCGATCGGGCAGTGGTCGGAACTGGGCGGCTATGAGCTTGAGGGGCAGTGGGACTCGGCCAGCCGCAGGATCGTGCGCGAGGGTTTCCAGGAGATCGCCGAGCGCCCGGCGATCACGCTCAGCGGCGGCGAGCGCAAGCGCCTGGTCCTTGACGTGCTGCTGCGCTCGGATGCTGAAGTGCTGCTGTTGGACGAGCCCGACAACTTCCTTGACATCCCGGCCAAGCGCGAGCTTGAGCAGCAGCTGCGCAGCACCAAAAAGACAGTTCTGGTGATCTCCCACGACCGCGACCTGCTCGCGAGCGGCGTCGGGGTGATCCTCACGCTGGAGGGCAACGGCGCATGGTTGCATCACGGCTCATATGCCACCTATCCGGCGGCCCGCGAGGCCCGCCAGCAGAAGCTGGGCGACGCTGTGGACCGCTGGCACGAGGAGGAGAAGCGCCTGCGCGAGCTGACGCGGATCTTCAAGGAGCGCGCCCGCTACTCGCCCGACCTCGCCAAGCGCGCCGCGGCATTCGAGACGCGGTGGAAGCGCTTCAAGCAGACGGGACCGCCTCCGCCACCGGTCACGGCGCAGCAGATCAAGGTACGCCTTCGAGGTGGCGACTCGGCCCGCCGCGTCCTGGACCTGCGTGCTCTCGGCGTGCCCGGCCTTGTCCAGCCGTTCTCCGATGAGCTGCACTTCGGCGAGCGGGTGGGGATCGTCGGGCCCAACGGCGGTGGCAAGACCTGCCTGATGCGCATTCTCAGCGGGCAGCAGACGCCCCGCGAAGGGGTGCTTGTGACGGGGCCCCGCGTCACGGCGGGTCTCTTCACGCAGCTGAACGCCCGCTCGGACTTCGCCGGACGCGGCGTCCTTGAGGTAGTTGAGGAGCGGCTGGGCGCCACCCAGCCCAGCATGGCGGCGCTGGCCCGCTACGGCCTGCAGGACGCGGCCAACCGCAGCTACGACACCCTCAGCGGCGGCCAAAAGGCGCGTCTTGAGATCCTGTGCCTTGAGCTGGAGGGTCACAATCTGCTGCTGCTGGACGAGCCCACCGACAACCTCGACATCGATTCCTGCGAGGCACTGGAGCGGGCGCTGGAGGGATTCGAGGGCACGGTGCTCGCCGTCAGCCACGACCGTGCGTTCCTGCGCCGCCTCGACCGCTTCCTGATGGTCCTGCACGACGGCACCGTCCTGGGCCTGCCCGATGCGGACTCGGCGCTGCAGGCGCTCGGCGATCCCGACGGCGCTCGGGCCGTGCGGCTGGCAAAGGCGCTCTAGGGTTTGGGAGATGAGGTGCCGGTGCGCTCTGTCACAGCCATAGAGGCGCCGGCGAGTGCCGGTGGCTACGCCCCGGTCAGGAGCTTGGCCCCGGTGCGCTGCTGGTGGGCGCCGTCGGCGTGGCGAACGCATGCCCACCGATGCGCTCAGGACCGCATCAGCTCAGAGCCCGAGTTTGCGCACGCCCGCCTCGTCGAAGCCGAAGTGGTGCCCGACCTCGTGGCGCACCGTTTTGCTGACGTGCTGGCGCAGGCGCTTGGGATCGTCCCCGAAGTCGCGCACGAGCGTGTCGCGGAAGATCAGGATCTCGTCGGGCACGCCACCGCCCCCGAAGAAGGGGCTGCCGCGTTGGCGGGAGCCGACGTACATGCCGTAGGCGTGGTTCTCGCTGCCGCGGTCGGAGACCACGATCGCGACGTTCTGGAGCGCTCGTTGGAAGTCCATCGGCAGTTCGTCAAGCGCTGAGCTGACGAGTGCCTCGAACTCCTGCTCGCTGTAGTGTCGGTGGCTCATGTCCCGGTGATCGCGCCGAGCGTATCTCAGCCGCGTAGCGCTCGCTCCCGGGGTCGCACCGGCTGGACCGCTCCCTGGGGCTGAGGGCGCCGGGCTCGGGCGCACTGTCCGAGCTGGGGGGAGCGACCATCTCCAGCGCGCGCGCGAGCTGGCGCTGGCCGGGCGCGGCCATCGCAAGCGGGCTGCGCGATCCCGAGCTGACGGCGATGGTCGCACGCCACCATGAGCGCATGGATGGGTCCGGTTACCCGGGCGGGCTGAGGGCCGAGAAGATCCCGCTTGGCGCCCGGATCATCGCCGTCGCCGACACCTTCGACGCGATCACCTCCGAGCGGCCCTATCGCGCCGCAAGCCCGCACAAGACGGCGATCGACGTCATCAGGCAGGAGGCCGGCGCGGGGCTTGACCCAGATGTCGTGCGCGTCTTCTGCAGCCACTAGGCGGTCGAAGGTGTGGGGCACACGACGGAAGCGGTCCTCGATCCGGTCCGCGAAGCGCTCGGCGCCCGATCGCGCCGCGCGCTCACACCGGCATCCCGCGGGGAAGAGCTCAGCGGGCGCGTCCGCCGGGCCCGCCGCCGACCGCGTCCTTCAGCCGCGCCAGGCGCGCGTCCCAGCTCGCCTCGGCATCGGCAAGCCACGCCGAGGCGGGAGCGAGCGCCTCGCTGCGCAGGCTGTAGCGGACCTCCCTGCCGCTGCCCGGCAGCCGCTCGATCAGCCCAGCGTCGTCGAGCGTCGCCAGGTGCTTGGCGATGGCCTGCCTGGAGATGGGCAGTTCGGAGCTCAGCGCGGGGACGCTGGTGCTGCCGTCGCGAATGAGCGCGCTGACCATGGTGCGCCGCGTCGGATCGGCGAGCGCGTCGAAGATGCTGTCCAGCCCGGTGCTCAAGCGGCGACCATCTGAAAGGCGCCGGCCATCTGCGCCAGCGGGAACGAGGGCGCGCTCTCTGTGACGACGATGCGAGTGCCGTGCGGCACGGCGCGGATCTCGAACTCCACGCGTGTGGCGGGCTGCTCCTGCGAGACCCACCACCAGGTCAGCCGGCTCGGGGCGTCGTGGCTCTCGATGTGGATCTGGCGCTCGGGCTCCTCCAGCCAGCGCTCGCGGCCCTCCTCGGTCGCCAGCGCCTCCCACACCTCCTCGGGCGAGGCCTCCACTTCGATCTCCCTGCGAACCTCCATCACGGCCTCCTTGACAACCAACTGGTTGCTATCGTGGGGTGACAACCATCTAGTTGTCGAAAGGATAGAGCACCATGACCCTGATCCCGATGGTCGTAGAGCAGAGCCCACGCGGCGAGCGCTCCTTCGACATCTATTCCCGGCTGCTGGGCGAGCGCATCGTCTTCATCGGCGCCGCGGTGGATGACCAGCTCGCCAACCTCGTCGTCGCGCAGATGTTGCACCTGGAGAGCGAGGACGACCAGAAGGACATCTCGCTCTACATCAACTCTCCCGGCGGCGTCGTCTACGCCGGCCTGGCGATCTACGACACGATGCAGTTCATCAAGCCCGACGTGCAGACCATCTGCTTCGGGGTGGCGATGTCGATGGGCTCGCTGCTGCTCGCCGGCGGCGCAGCCGGCAAGCGCATGGCGTTGCCCAACAGCCGCATCCTCATCCACCAGCCCACGGGCGGATTCCAGGGTCAGGCGACCGACATCGAGATCCACGCGAGGGAGACGCTCGAGCTGCGCCGCCACTTGGATGACATCTACGCCGGCCACACCGGTCAGAGCGTCTCGCGCGTGCACGAGGACATGGACCGCGACCGCTACTTCACCGCCGAGCAGGCGCGCGAGTACGGCCTGATCGACCGCGTCATCTCAAGTCACGAGCTCAACCGCGTGCGCACCGGGTTCGCGGCGCGGGAGGCGCAGGCGGCAACGTGACCGCAGGGAGCACCCGCCGCGCGTGAGCAGAGTGAATGCCGCACTTCGTCCGCCGCGCGCCGGCGCAGCAGCGTGAGGGCCCGCCCATCCGAGAGCGGGCCCTCAGCCGGTGCTCCGTGCAGTCAACGCTGGGCTAGATCCCCTGGCCGTAGTTGGTGCAGGACGCTTTGAACGAGGGGTTCGGGCTCGAGCTGAGCTCGTTGAGCACGTTCTGCAGCGAGGGCGAATCGTCGAACATGCCGATGTGCGCGACCGGATCGCTCGGGCACTGGCTCTGGATCGTGATGTTGGTGACATTCGATCCGCTCAGGAACGCGTGCGTGTAGGGCGTGACGACCTCGTCGTGGTCGGTCTCGATGACCACGTATTTCACGCCTGCAACGACGGGTTCGCCGGAGCCGAACAGCTTCTTGATAAACGCTGAGCTTTCCTGCTGTTCGGGCAGCGACGGTGCGCCCAGGAATTCGAGCAGGCCCGACACGATTTCGTCGGCGAACGGGAACACTTCCACCAGCTTCGTCAGCCCGTCCAGCGTCGTTCCGTGATTGCTCGGCGCGAGCCCGATCAGCTCGTTCACCTTCGTGGCGCCACCCAGGTCCTTGATGTAGTAGTTGGGCATCATGCCGCCCTGGGAGTGACCGACGAGATCCACCTTCGCGGCTTTCGTTTTCGACAGAACGCTGTTGACGAACGAGGACAGTTCTTCGGCCGACTTTTCGATGTGGCCGAGCGCGTCGATGCGCGGCCCTATGAACGGCCACACTTCAAGCGAGGCGAGCGTCGCACCGTAGTTGAAGGAATACACGCAGTAGCCTTCGTTGGCGAGCAGCGGAGCGAGCGTCACCCAGTTGGACCCCTCGTCCGCCAGCGTCGCGTGAACGAGCACCACCGGATAGGGATGCGTCGAGCCGGGCTTGCAGCCGTTGTTCGCGCCCACAACCGATTCTGGTTCCCACGTCTCATTCCAGATCGCGTCGCCCAGCGCCTTGCTGCCGTATGGAACCGAGTAGCTCGCGCTCGCCGCGGCAGGCGCGGCGAGCGCGATCAGCCCTGCCACCAGCGCGGCGAAGCACGTCGCCTTGATCTTCAGCATCGCATCCCCTTTGGTTGGTTGTCCCTCTGCCGCGCGTCTCCCGCCGGCACTCGCCGGCGACCCGCGTGTAACCCTCACTCCAGCAGCGCGATCCTATGGCGGGCGCGTGACAGCGGTCAATAGGCGCGGCGGGGGATCCCCTGCCCGGCGCGTCTGTGCAGGGTGGCCGCCCGGGTCGCGGCCGGGGCCGGGCCCGGGCCGGGTCCGCCTGGAGCCGAGCGGCGCCCCAGGGCGCCTCGGGTCACTGGCCGTTGGCGATCGTGAAGTGCAGCGTCTGCGGCCTGGAGAGCCCGCCCGCTGATGCTGCGGTGATCACGACGGCATCCTTGCCCGGCGCGAGCCTTGTGTGTCTGGAGATCAGCCCATCGAAGCGCACCTGGTTCTTGCCGGCGTGCGCCGCGAACTTCAGCGTGCCGGCGGGCACGCTGCGGGTGCAGCTGCGCATGCGCCTGTTTCTGCGGGTCTGTGCGACGCACCTGTGCGCGACCGTGCGCCCGCTCGCCGGCTCGGTGAAGGCGAACGTCACGGCTGCGGACTGGTCGAGGTCGAACGTGAACGTGGTGCCAACGGGGGGCTTGTGGCGGGAACTGATGTGGGCGAGAGCCCTGCCCTCGCGCCAGAGCTTCACGGACTCGCTCACGTCCGTCAGCCGAGGCGCGACCGGCGCGGGCGCGCCGGGCAGCACCGTGCCGATGGGCGTTGGCGTGGCCGCCAGGTTGAACACATCGCTGCCGAAGGTCGTCGTACCGGGCTCCGCGGCATCGCCAAGGAGTGGCAGCGAGAACAGGCCCTCGATCGAGGCGAGCGTGCTGTAGTGGTTGTAGGGCAACGTCGTGGTCGTACCGGCCTTGATGAACGGTGAGACCAGCACCGCGCCGATGTCGCCGCCTCCGGAGGTCGTCTCACCGCAGCACGAGGACGTGTCGCTGCCGGCGGCCTCGTCGAAGGTCACGAGCAGCAGCCCGTCCTGCTGGAACGCAGGCGAGCCGACGATCCTGGGAACCCATTCCGAGAGGAACGCGTTGATGCCCGCGAAACCCGCGGGCTCTTTCACGTTCACGCATTTGCCTTCGCTTTCGTGTCCGTCGTAGCAGACGTCCGGCGTGATGAACGACAGGTTCGGCGTGCTCGCCGCGCTCGAAAGGTCGGCCGTCAGGGCCGACAGGTTGACGACGTGGGCTTCGCAGTTGGCATTGTCTTCAGTGACCGATTTGAACCATACGAAGGGGTCGTGACGCGTCGCATAGGTGTCGAACGGTTCCGCGAGCGTGCCGTCGCCCTGTTCTTCGTCGGGCCCGTTCAGCGTGGCGTGGGCGCACGCTCGCGGCATGCTCTGCATATAGCCCTTCCACGTATCGCCGGCGCCTTCGAGCTGGCCCGCGAGCGTCTTGACGCTCGCCGGGTAGACGCAGCCTTCCCCTTCCGCCTGTTCGTAGGGCCCGACGCCCGTCTCTTTGAATTCGTCGTACTGTTTGCTGCAGTCGGCTTTGGTTTGAGCGTTGGGGGCCTGCCCTGAGACCAGCGCTATGTAGTTGTCGAGCGAGCTGTGCCCGACGGCGTAGTAGTTGGGCACGAACACGCCCATCGAGGGCAGCGTCTGAGCGAGGTAGGGGGAGGGTGCGCCGGGGCCGAAGCTCGTGCTCTCGCTCTCGTTCTCGAGCACAATGATGAACACGTGCTTTATCGGCGGCAGGGCGGCGCGGGCGCGCGGCGTTGCGCCGAGCAGAAGGGTGAGGGTGAGCAGCGTCAGCAGCGCTGCACGGGCGCCCGCGGCGTGTCGCGGGCAGCTGATGGACGATGGACGCGCGATTGCCCAACACTCGCAGATCCACCCGCACGATGCACGCCGGATTCGCGACCTTCCGCCCGGTACGGGCTGCGGGATCCGGCGGCCCTGAGCCGAGCCGAGCCGGGTGCTGTGAAGGCCCGGCGCCAAGCGGTTGCGAACAAAACGAACGGCACGCCCCGAGCCGGGGCGTGCCGTGGTTCCCCCAAGGTGTCAAACGATGGCGTGCGCGCGGCGTCCTGCCTACTTGCGCCGCGGGTCCAGGAACACGTCGTCGATGCGCGCGCTGCCGCTCAGCGTGGTGAAGCGGAGCGAGAGTTTCGCCGTTTCCCCGATGATCGCGGTCGCGAGCGCCGCTCCGGTGTGCAGGATCGCCGTCGGCGCCCACGTGCTGTGCAGCGTGAGCTTGGTGCCCGCCGAGACGAGCGCCCCGAGCGGCGTCTGGTAGACCAGCTGCACGCGCAGGGTCGCTTCGGCGCCTTCGCTGCGCGCCATGAACCTGAACGTGCGGTCGTTCGGTTCCACGCACATCGACGGCGACTGCGCGACCGAGCTCAGCGGCATGGCCAGCGACCAGAGGCTGGGTTTGCCGGTCAGGTTGTAGGGCTGGCCGCCGAGCACTGGGAGAGCGCCGAGGAAGGTCCAGCCGACGGGCAGGCTTTCGAAGCTGCCGTCCGGGATGAGCGAGTACTGGTTGGCGTCCCCCCACTGCAGGAACGGCTGGGAGAGGACCGGCACCGGGCACGTGGCCACGGTTGCGGCCTGCGCCGGGGCCGCGGGCAGCGCGCCGAGGGCTGCGACGAGTGTGAAGCCGGTGAGTGTGCCCGCCACCGTGATCATCCGGCGGGCTGGCTTGAGGGATCTGAGATGCGGCGCGAACGGGAACACAAGTAGCCTCCTTGCTCTTGCATTGACCGGCGGCCGGGCTGTCTCGTCTGGCGAGATCCCTGTGCTTTGCGTCCCCACCTCGCGGTGGGTTTGCCTTTGTCAGTCGTAACTGGATCGTTTGACATGACCAGCATCGGCAGGGCATGCCGTGCGCAGGAGCGCTTTGGACGGCTGTTGTAGAGCGCAGGCGGCGGCCAGCCGCCGCCGTGTGCCTGTGTCAAGAGCGTTCGATTTGCACGCGAATTGCTCTCGCTCGGGACGGCACTTGACGATAACCAACGCTGGCATGTCCACCCACGCACTGATCGAATCTGAACGCGTGCGAGCCTCCCTGGCCTCGCGCGTGCGCCGTATGTCCGGGCCCGAACGGCGCGCCGAGCTGGTGGTGGGAGCGGCGTTCGTTCTTGCCGCCGCCGCGCTCGCTCTACTCGCAGGGCACGACCGCAGCTCCTCCGTCGGCGTCGCGGCGCTGTACGTGCTGAGCATCGCCGCGGTGGGGCAGGTGCGCTTCGACATCGGTGCCGGCTTCACCGTGCCAACGCAAGCCGTGTTCGTGCCGATGCTGTTTGCGCTGCCCGCCGCCCTGGTGCCGCTGCTGGTCGCGCTGGCACTGGCGCTTGAAATGGCGCCCTCGATCCTCACGCGCAAGGTACCCGCGAGCCGGCTGCTGACGATCCCGGGCAACAGCTGGTTCGCGTGGGGCCCGGCGCTGGTTCTGCTGCTGGCCGACGATCACAATCCACACGGCCGCTGGGGGATCCTGCTGCTGGCGCTGCTCGCGCAGTTCGCGTGCGACTTCCTGGCAAGCGCCGTGCGCGAGCGCATCGCCGGCGGCATCCAGCTGAGCGAGTTGATTCAGGAGATGCGCCAGGTTTACCTGATCGACCTGTCCCTCGCTCCGCTCGGGCTTCTGGCGGCCTTCGCGGTCGTCACGCGCCCCTGGGCGCTGCTGCTGCTGGCGCCCCTGTTCTGTGTGCTGGGCTGGTTCTCGCAGGAGCGGCGAGTGCGTCTGGATCAGCTGATCGAGCTCAACGACGCCTACCGCGGCACCGCGCTGGTTCTGGGTGACGTGGTCGAG
>Ga0182030_10000690_pt1 | contig 65294 bp, 50 predicted proteins | sample 812S3MmetaG_FD_121299 | JGI IMG/M metagenome (GOLD analysis project Ga0182030, IMG submission 121299) | Permafrost microbial communities from Stordalen Mire, Sweden - 812S3M metaG (Illumina Assembly) | ecosystem: Environmental > Terrestrial > Soil > Wetlands > Permafrost | place: Sweden... | reverse complement strand
CCCGTACTTCTCGAACCCCGTCTGCGCCGCCAGAGTTTGTTGTCGCATCCGCCTTTTCACCTCGACTTACACAGTATCCGCTCAGCCTGTGGATCAGTGAGTTCTTCAGAGGTTCCTTAGAGGCCTGAACCTCGTCCGCCCTGCTAGAAACGAGGTCGCGAACCGGCATAACAAGGGAGGTCCAACGAGAGAATTCACATTTAGAAACTTCATAAACCAGACGGGAGCGTTCAGATTGCAAAGATTATATTCCAATCATCCCGCAGAATGTCCCACGCTGAAAACTCGGTAGTGGGCTACTTTGAACGGAGTCGATAAAACTCCCAAAAGAATCCGCCGAAGAAAATAACTAGGATCGTCACTAGCCAAGTCAGCGGCCTTGCAAGGGAAATTGGATCCCACCCGACCGACCCGGCATCCGATGGCTGCGACCGAGACCAAATTGAAATGCCGACCACTACAACGACGACGAGCAGGATTGCTGCGGCAAGCACAGCCAAGAATCCCGCTAGGATGCTCTTAAAATAAATCATGCCGCTCTTTCCGCCCTCCGCTGTTCGTAGGCTTCCCGGAGAGCAACAAGATCATTTACTTCCCAGAGCCGATCCGTTACGCCAGCGGCCATCGCCGGAGACATGCGAAGTGTACGATGGATTTTAATGAAGTTGTAGGCGAAATAATTAAGCGCCGTAGCAGCCGCGTGATTCTCCAGTTTACGGCTGAACCCGTTCGACAAACGAGTGTAGCGCCTCATGCTGGTTCGGACACTCCAATTCTGCCTTTCAACAAATGAGGTCGAAACGTGCTTGTAATCGGGATTTCCGCTCACTGCCTTCATGTCGCAGCCGATGCACTTTGCCGGAGAGTAGCGCGTTTCGTTCTCCATCGGAGCGCGATAGACTTTGTGCAATTGGGCATAATCGACTTCCGATCCAAACGCATCTTCAATCACGTTTACATAGGTGCGTAGCGCGTCAGTGGTGATCTGTACGCGACCTTTTACGCGCTGGGCTATGTCATTCACGAAGTCTTTAGCGGTCGCTAGATCGCGCTGCCCAAGCCGCCATGAGGGGACCAATTTAGTATCGGCATCAACCGCAACCCACAGCCAAATGTCGCCAGCATCGGGGCATTTGCGTGCAATCTCTTCGGTGCGGTTCTTGTCCTTGCAATAGATCCAAGACCACATTTCGTCCAGTTGGAGACGCTTGCATTTTAGATTGCGGAACGTGCGATCTTGATAATCCGCGCACACTTCTCCGACTTCGACAAGCACGCGCAAGACCGTTTTCTTCGCAATTCCGGTCATTCGGACAGTCGCCCGGATAGAACATCCTTCGATGAGGCATGTGATTACTTGAGCGCGTGCTTGATTTGTGAGGCGATTCATAGTGTGCTTATACTACTAATACGTATTAGCATTGTCAAGCATAAACAGAGGGTACAACGTCGGTTTAGCGAGCATTCTTATTTGCGTGTGTGTTGCTGTCGGTACGCATTTTCGATGCATCCGACATAGCGGTCGCATATTTAACGAAAATATATCTGTTCGATTGTCTGGGGTTGTGATAATTATTGATATGAAAGGCAGTAGAGGAATCGACTTTCGGTTTTCCGGCCTTGAGGCCGATTCCTCTACTCGAAGGCGAGGTGAGGGTATGAGATAAGCGCCACCCGTCGAGGGTGGGGGGCTGAGAAATCGGCCCCCATACGTTCAGTCTCGCTTTCTTTTGTATAGCACGGTTAGCCACGAAACCAAAGGGGAAATAATATGGCGAATGAAACTCGGAACCCGCTGTTTGCCTACGCTGAGGCACGGATAGCGGCTTGGCAAGCGGTTCTAGGATCACTCAAGGCGGCCATGTCGCTCGATCCTGGCGGTAATGTTGGAGAGGGCATTGACTTGTCTTCGATGGCAGCTTCAGGCAATGGAGAAAGCGGACAGCCCATCGACCTTCCTGAAGGAGCCTTCAACGGGAAGAGCCTGCCAGCGTGCGTAAAGCTATATCTTTCTGCTACCAAGCGCAAGAAGACACTAAGGGAAATTGCTATTGCTCTACGGGACGGCGGCGTGGAATCCACATCCGACAATTTCGAGAACGTGGTGAACGGCGCTCTGTTCCGACTAAAAACAGCTGGCGAAGTTCTTCGATTCAAAGACGGATGGGGACTCCCTGAGTGGTACCCGGCAAATATCCGAGCAAGTGCGCCTGTTGGCCCGTCCGCTAAGCGCGCAAAGAAAAAAACGAAGCGTAGTGTTCGAAACAAGGTAGAACCAAAACCCTCGGTTACTCCCAATAGCGGGAACGCTAGTGAACGCGCCTTGGAATTTTTGGGACGCAACTCGGAGTCCGAATACTCTCTAGCGGAAATTGCGGCAAACTTGGGAATGGGCTCTTTGGGTACTCGCCTATTGCTTGGGAAGCTTAAGAAAGTTGGGAAGGTTCGAATGACTGCACCTAATATGTATGCGATTGGAAGGCCGCTACTCGTTTCCGCCGGGGACTAGAAACCGGGGGTATTAAAAATGGCGAGGGAAAATGAAGAAATTCTGGCGAGGCTTTAGGAGTGCTGGCTATATTGATGCTAACAAGCTGCGCGTGGCGAAAGAGGTCAGAACGCGAACGAAAGAACTATTGGAAGCAGGGCACGAAGCGGAGCCTCAATTTGTGGAAGCAGTGAAAAGCTGGAATCCAACACTTACAAACGAGGAACTAAAAGCTCGTATTAGGCAGTTTCACGATTCCGTGAGCGAGATGCAACAGCGCGGTCTACCGCGTCGTTGAATTTTTTCTCGGCCTTCTTGAACTGTCTATCGGTCATCGACTTGGATGCCGTATCGACCAGTTCTTCCATTCCTTCCAATAAAGAATCTGTGGCGGATTTACGATCAACGCACGAAGATGCCATTGCAGAACCTTTCTTGGGGGGAGTTTTATCTTTGGCCATATAGTGTACCCTACCTGTCAATTTTCGGCTGGAAAAGTAACCGAAGTGACTCCTCCCTTAGATTACGCTAATGCGCTATAGGATGGCCTATATCGCTCCTATTTTGATCGATTTGCCCATCTGGCTTTGGCCGCTTTCAGAGCGCGGGCCTTGCGCTGTTCTTCGGTCATCGAGACTAGGCTGACTTTGCCGCCTTTTTTGCCCCCCTTGCGCCCCATAGCACTCATGACGCGAGAAATCTCAGCCTGAGTCGCTCTCGCCGCTCTAGAGGGCTTAGGTATAGGGCGCGTCTCTTCGGTGGAACGCTGTACCATTTGAAAAGCGGCTTGGTTAACGTCCGAAGGTCTGGTGCTAATACGCTTTGGCATGGCACCAGTATGCCACGGTCGCCAGCCGGATCAAAATCCAAAGTAGCCCACTACCGAAAACTCGATCCAAACTCGATCCAACTAAGAGTTGTCTGTCTGAGCGCATCCGGACAAGCGGAGCGCCGCCCAGGGCGGTCGACGGATCCCTACTACCGAGCGAGGTTCACCAGAGCCTGTCTTGAGCTTGTCGAAGTTCTCGCCACTTTTTGGGGGCGCTTACCGGCCCGAAATGAGGATGCTGGCACCACTTTGTACTTTCTTGAGTCCCCATTCGCACCAGTGTCAAAGTCCACTCCCATCAGCCCATCATCCCACTGTCGCGAATGCTAGCCGCCAGAGGTGAGACGAACATGAGTGAATTGAGGCCCAAGCCAGCCAGAAAGTTCCACTTATAGCTAAGAAGATCCCCTCGGGACGCCAACCTGAAAAGCGGAGGAAATTTCCACCAGACCAGCAGAGGGACTTTGCCGGCTCCGTACAACTCAAGCTTGCCCGAATGTATGACACAGCTTCCAGCCAACGTCGCAGTACGCAATCCCAGAGCACTACTCTAAAATTATCCCGATCATGCCTAGCCAGGTCTCCACCAACTGAGGCCACTGCGTGACTGGAAACTTTGTGCGCCGCAGCCCAAAACCATGCCCACCGTTTGCGTATAAATGCATCTCTACTGGCACTCCCGCTTTCTTAAGCGCAGTATAGTAAACCAGCGACTTCTTCACTGTGTCGATCGGGTCATCCTCAGCCTGCAGCAAAAACATAGGCGGCGTCTGACTCGTGACCGGAAATACGGATTCAACTCGGCCTCTTTCGACGTGTTCTCCAGCATGTGTCCCGGATAAAGAGCCACGCCGAAGTCCGGGCGGCAGCTTTCTTTGTCGGCCTCATCCACGGGCCCGATACAAGCGCCGTTTGAAGTGCGTGCTTACCGCTGCCACCAGATGCCCGCCTGCCGAAAACCCCAGCACTCCAATCTTGTGCGGACCGATTCCCCACTCCGCAGCGTGGAATCGCACCAGTCCCACCGTTCGTTGCGCATCCTCTAATGCCATGGGTGATTTGGGTACGCGCCAGATCGCGGAAATAGCCACCACCCGGAAATACGACTACCGCAGCGCCGGTGTTCTTTCTCGTTGGGGAATAGACGGTCATCGTAGGCCGCGAGACCCTGCCGGTCACCACGGCGGTCGGCGGCTGATCACCAACCGTCTTGGAGTATTCTGGTCCCGCCACAGGCACCGCATCCGGCCCCTTGCCCGGCCATATCGGCACTTGCGTATGTCCCGCCGATGGCTGCCAGACGCCCATTTGCGCGCTCAGTCCGCTTGCCGCAAACACAATACAGAGGGCGACAATACAACTAGTAAAGACCGAGAGACCGAGGATTGGTAGTTTCATCACAATCTCATCCTGGCGAAGCGGAGCAAGTGAAATGTAGTTCCGTGCCGTTGGAGAATCCCGTTCATTCCAACATTGTCTTCCCGAGCGCAGTGAGGCAAAGCCGAACGGAGTCGAAGGATCCCTTATCCCACCGCCGCTTATGTTTGTAACGAACACCGGACAAGAACCGGGTGAAACTTAACTCAATTTGTATAGAGAATTCCACTTGTTACTGAAGAGATTCCCAAACATTCCAAAGCAAAATCACGGGTCGATCCCACTGAGAACTAACAAACGGGAACTGAGAACTACTTCCCCCCCAGCATCGCCACCACCCTCTGATAATCGTCAACCGTCGCGTAGTCGATCAGAATTCTTCCCCGGCCATGCCGGTCCCGTATCCGCACCCTCATCCCCAATATTTCTTCCAGCGACCGCTGCGCCGCCTTCACATTCGGATCAACCCAGCGCGCACCCCCCTGTTGGCTAGGAGCTCCCGGCTTCGTCGGTACTCCCAGCACCAGGTCTTCCAGCTTTTGCACCGTCATCCTCTCTTCAATCGCCCGCTTCGCCAAACTCCAGATCTTCGCATGATCCCGCAGCGGGAGCAGCACACGCGCGTGGCTGAATGTCAATCGCCCACCCACCAATGCCTCCAGCACGCCCGACGGAAGCGTTAGCAGCCGCATGTAATTCGCTACCGTCTCCCGTGACATTCCCACCCGCGCGCCAATCTCCGTCTGCGTCATGTTGAATTCCTGGCTCAGCCTCGCAAATGCATCCGCCTGTTCCACGCAGTTCAGGTCCTGCCGTTGTAGGTTTTCTACCAGCGTCATTTCCGCTGCCTGCTGCTCGCTTACCCGCTTCACGATTGCAGGAACCGTACTCAGCCCAGCCATCCCGGTCGCCCGCCAACGCCGCTCGCCCAGAATAAGCTTGAATCGCCCCTTCCCATCCGCCCGTACAACAATTGGTTGCAGTAGCCCCTGCACCTTGATCGATTGCGACAACTCCTCCAGCGCGGCTTCGTTAAATCTCCGCCGCGTCTGGTGCGGATTCTTATCGATCAAACTAATATCCAGCTGCACCACCTCTGCTGCATCGGGGATGGACTCCGGAGTGGACGCAGCTTCCGGTATCGCCATCCCTACTGCGGGGACAGCCGCCGCGTGTCCATCGGAGCGAGGGTCCGCGTTGTGCCCATGAAGGCCGGAGTCGTGCCGCACCGGTTCATGCGTATCGCTCTGATCGTCAGCCTGAACCGGGTCATCGTCATACGGCCAGTTCTCGTGCGCGGCCTGCAAATCTACCTGCTCGGAATCGCCACCAGGATCCGGGTGCCCCACGTCTCGCGGTTTTCGAGACGTGGGATCGTCCCGATCCGTCGATGTATACGAATTGCGCCGGGTGCCCCACTCATCGCGTTCTGTGCGATGAGTGGGCTCGCCGTACTCACGACCACTCTCGACCTCAGCAGCAGCCTGAGCCGGAGCAACCGCTGGCGCAGGTGCCGCCACAGGAACAGGCGTCGGTGGGGGAGCAGGGACTGCTCGCGGTCCCGGCAACAGTGAATCCAATCCCCGCCCCAGCGCTTTCCGCTTATCGGCGACTTTCTCATGAATCTTTTCCGACGCCGTTTTCGTTCCCGCCTTAGCAGCCGCATCCGAAGTGCCAGCCATTGATTCGTCTCCTATCCAAGAAACTCATGCTCGATCCACAGCTCTCAAATTACTTTGCGGGGTGCCCCACGTCTCGCGGTTCTCGAGACGTGGGTTGATCCCGATAGGCCGGCCTATACCGCGAATGGACATTAATATCGACATATATAAATATTCATGTCCATCAATCTAAGCCGCGGCCATGCTCGCCTGCCGGTCCAGAATCTCTTTCGCCAGCTTTATATAACTCTCCGCCCCGCGCGACCGTGCGTCGTACACCAGCGCAGGCTGCCCATGGCTTGGTGCTTCCGCCAGCCGTATGTTTCGCGGAATCGAAGTCTTGCACAGCTTGTCCCCAAAATATTTTCTCAACTCGTCCGCTACCTGCTGCGCCAGGTTCGTGCGCTCGTCGAACATCGTTAGCACGACCCCATCGACGCTTAATGTCGGGTTCAACCCCGCCCGGATCCGTTCGATCGTGTCCAGCAGTTCCGACACTCCCTCAAGAGCAAAGTACTCCGCCTGCATAGGAATCAGTACGCCATCGGCCGCTACCAGCGAGTTCAGTGTCAACAGGTCGAGCGCCGGTGGACAATCCAGCACGATGAATCGGAACCGCTCCCGCAGCGAAGCCAGAGCATCCTTGAGCCGGTACTCCCGGCGCGCCGCCTCGATCAGCTCCAGGTTTGCCCCAATCAGGTTCTTGTGCGATGGGATCAGCCAAAGCTGCTCCAACTCCGTGACCTGCAGAGCCTCCTCGGCCGTCGCCGCTCCCATCATCACGTCGTAGACGTTGACCCGCTCCGGATCCTTAACTAGGCCGAGCCCGCTGGTAGCGTTCGACTGCGGATCGCAGTCGACAAGGAGCGTATTGACCTCGGCCGCAGCCAGCGACGCAGCCAAATTGATCGCAGTCGTAGTCTTGCCTACGCCGCCCTTTTGATTCGCAACCGCAATAATACGTCCCATGATTAACTTTCCCGATCAATGTTAAGCGTTTTTCGCTTCTCAGTTAGGTACATGGCTTCCGATCGATCCAATGTTCCTTGAGGAACACTCTCGTGTTTACTCTTCATATCGTTGTCGCTATGTTCCTGCTGCTTGTGGGCATGGCGTAGATAGGACGCATCTAGCAAGAAACACGATCATTACGTTCTTTAGATTTGCAAGGAGCGGGCCCAGAATAATTCCTGTGCCTGTGCGAAAGCAATGCCATCTTTTTGTGCAACTACAAGTTAAGCCTAGTGAGCCAGACATTCATGAGGTCTGAGAAGGGGAATCTTCATATCACCAAGCAGTGTTCCACGTGGAACATTTCGTAATATGCACGGTGTGTTCCACGTGGAACACTGGCTCGTCCAGGAGTCTTAGGCAGACTCCCGACTTTGCGGTCGTTATTGGATTAACAATTTATTACCACATATATATATTCCATAGGGCACATATTCGCTCTTACGGCTGCAATTGTCTCGTAATATAGACATTATTTCCCACTTTCTATGTCTAGTTGTGCCGTTTATCCTGGTCGTTATGGAGTTCCCCGATTGAAAGCAGGCGCATATATGACTCAGGGATATTACTTGTGGTCCACTTCATTCGCTCGATCGACTCCACCGCGGGCAGTTGGACGGAGCTGATAAGGACGGCCAGGCGACCGCGCGGGGCCAGGAAGCGACCAGCTAGTGGGAGGATTCTTTCGAATTTTTCGACGGCGCGGAAGGTCACGACGTCGGCTGCGGCTGCAGAGGTCGATGAAATTGAGGCGAAGCGTTGTAGGACATTCTCAGCGCGGTCGGCGATTACATTGACGTTCATCAATGTAAGGGTCCGGATCACCTCGCGGAGGAATGCGGCTTTCTTATGATTCGATTCGATGAGCGTGAGGTGAATGTCTGGCGACCAGATCTTTATGGGGAGAGCTGGGAATCCGGCTCCGGAGCCGATATCGAGGACGCGGGTGAGCTTCGGGATTTGAGCTTCGAGCCGCGAACCACCTGATTGCGGGTCGCCTTCGGATAGCCGATTGCCTGCCACGTGCCCCGCAGTTGGAGCACTGTGCGCTGGTGGCGAGGGCGGGGCGCCCTCGGAACTGCCAGCGGGGGCGCCGGCGCTACGGTCTGTTTGCGAAATTGCGGATAGCACAAGGCCGTTAGGGATGATCGAGTTTAGATTGCCTAGTGGGGCGCTGGCAGCGGCCTCTGGGCGAGGGAAGAGATGGCGGGCTAGAAAAAACGATTCACCGAAGTGGCGGGTGACGATTTCTTCCGGAATGCGGATGGCGGTTAGATTGATGCGGGCGTTCCAGCGTAATAATAGATCGATGTACGTCGATATTTTGTCAAGGTCGTTGGTCGTCAGTCGTCGGTCGCAGGGTGGACCGAGGAAGGGTTCGAGTAGGGCGGCGATGCGGGCGGAATCCATAGGATGCACAACGCGGGAAATCGCCCACTCATCGTGAGGCGTCCCGCAGTCCCACGTCTCGAAAAGCGTGAGACGCGAGGCACCCGCGATTGTAATGGAACCAGATTGACACTGGCGATGGCCGCGATGACCGGTTAGGTGGAAACCAGGAGGGGAGGGAGGGACTGCACGATCTTTACGGTTTCGAGGCTGACGGTGATGACTTGGCCTATTAGGCGCAAAATATATTGCGGGTCGTCTTCCCGGTTGGGATCGTTGGTGATGGCGCTGCGTTTGTCGGTTGAGACCTGATATTGATCGATGACCCATTCGAGGGCAGAGCGATTGCCGAGGCGGTATTCGTAAATTTCTTTCGGGATATCGGAGAGGGTTAGGAAATCATTGTAGATCAGGGTGGTTTTGTCTTTGCTCAGACGCATTCTTGTTACGCGCCATTTCAGCTTTTCGCCTGCTTTTTCTCTTGTCGCGAGTTTGTATTCTGGCTGCTGCTCGTAGTGGACGTGGATTTCTGTCAGGCGCTGGCCGGCTTTTACTAGGTGGCGAAAAACTTCATGATCTTTTACCACGGAGGGCACAGGGGTCACAGGGGCATTCTTTGGTTTGTCATTCCGACCGGAGGGAGGAATCTGCTTCTTGCCGGCGCCGAGGACAGCAGATTCCTCACCGGCATTTGCCGGTTCGGAATGACAATTGTTGAGGGTGGTGGCGTTTGCGAAGGGGATGCGGGGGAGTTCGCGGCGGAGGTTAGCGGCGTAGCGCTCGCGGTACTCGGGGTGGTACAGGACGGCGTAGATGTAGTGGAAGATGTCCCACTTGGTGATGGAGGGGTCGTGGTAGTGGGAGCGGAATTGTTCGAGGGCCCAGTCGGTGATGTTCTCGCGGCGGTGGGTGCCGTCTTCGGCATAGGTGTAGAAGGGGAAGGATTTTTGTGGATCAGCGTAAAAATTCAAATCAGGTATTTTGCTGACTATGAGCGTGGCAAACTTCTTTCTGCCGTAACCCCCAACACAGATAGCGCGATTTTCCTCGGCTGCGGCGGGCATTGGAAAGATCCTATGCTGCTGGTACTGGCGCTGATTGAGTAGGCCGTCAAAGTACAACCATTCGAACGTAAAGGGACGATACATCGATCGTCGCACCTTGATAGGGTCGAATGCGAGCTTCGTTCCGGCGCATAGCGCATCCTTGACGGGCGCGTGCGAAGGCTTGAGGTTCAACTGCTGCATGACTGAAGCGTAAGTTTACATGGATTGCGAGATGAAGCGAGGTATCTAGGCAGCGATTTGGAACGCCACCGAAGAAAGCGGTTGCTTGAGCTTCAGATCGTCTTAGTGCGGGGCGGAGCGATTGCTAGGGACGAAAACGGCGGCTAGCTGGTCCTGGTAGATCAGGGTGAAGCGGGGATCGGTGGTCAGAATCTGGGCCAGGGGCAGACTCCTTTCTAATAGCACTACTCCGGCTTCGTTCAGATAAGGATCGGTGGAGTAGGATTCGCGGCCATTTTCAGAGTCGAAGAAAAGGCGGTCGAGATCGTCGCCATAAAGATCGTTGCGGCCATCGATGGCCACGGGATAATCGGGCATATACCAGGTGAGAAAGCCTCCCCAGTTGAGGTTGTTGTAGAGCGGTCCCGGTTGGGGATTGCGGCGCAGGAAGTTGACCGCCTTCACCGGATACATGCTGCTGATGGCGCTATCGAGCCCGCGCTGGTTGAAATCGGTGTTGCGCGCAAAGAGGACAAGCGCGATGGCGACAAAGGCGGCTAGGCCAGCGAGCTCGGGCCAGTTCAGGAGCGGGTTGCGCGCGCTGTGGCGGTCGGGAGAGTCATCGGCAGGAAAGTCGGCGAGCGCGGCGGCCACAGGAATGCAGATGAACCAGGAATCGCGCATGGTGCGGTAGGCGACGACGGTGGCGATGGTAAGGAGCGCGAGTTTGAAGAGATCAACTTTTTTGCGCCATCCCAGGGCGAAGAAACCTGCGCCGGTCAGAAGAAGCTGAACGTAGTGGCTGCCGGCACGGAAGTTGATGGGCTGGAGCTCGCGGATCATCAGGTAGGGGACCTTGGCCTTCGAGTATTCGAAGACGACAGGGAAGAGGTGATAGGAGTAGGGGCCGATGCAACTGGCGAGAGCGCAGGCGGCAAAGATGATGGCGAGCGGCGATGCGGGCAAGGCAGGGAGAAGAATGAATTCAGGAGTGATTTGCCAGTGCGCGGCGATGCGCTGCGCGATATTGACGCTAACGAAAAGGCCGACGAGAAAAAGTCCGTAGATAAATTGGATGTGGAGATTGGCCCACAACAAAAATAGAGGAGGGAGCCAGTAGAGCAGCTGGATGCGTCCGGTGCGGTTGGCCTCGAGAAGGAGCGTGAGGACGATGGTGAAGAACGTCATGGAAAAGAAAACGGGGCGCGGCATCAGGTTGTAGAGGAATGCCGAGCAGGTGATGGCGGAGATGAGACATGAGCGCCAGAAGCGGCCGGAGAGGCTAAGAGCCATCCAGAAGATGCTGTAAGAGACGGCGAGAGTGAGAAGCACTCCGTAGGTGCCGATGCCGACGAGGCCGAACCAGTGATAGGCGCGGGAGAGCATGACTTCGTATCCCCAGCTGTAGGCGACCCATGGGCGATCGGCTGCGGTGCGGGAGAGAATGCCGGTGTGGGGAACGGCGAAGTGCTGGATGATCCAGTCGCCGACTTTGAGGTGCCACCAGATGTCGAGATCGAGGATGCAGAATTTGAGCTGGAGTGAACGGCCGGCAACGATAGAGAGCAGAACGGCGAGGACCAGCAACTGAACGATGCGGCGCTGGAAAAATCCACGAACTTCGTCCAACAGGTTCATCCCGCGAATTTCCTCAGACTAGCAACATAGCATATGGGGCGCGCCACCTCGGCGGGGAAAGGCGGTACACTAACTGCCTTATGGCGGAAAGAACGGCAATCATTATTGGGGCTGGGCCGGCGGGGCTTACGGCTGCGCATGAGCTGGCGACGCGGGCGGGAATACGTCCAATTGTGCTGGAACGCAGCGAGTATATGGGCGGAATTTCGCGGACCATTCGCTACAAGGGCAACCGGATGGACATTGGCGGGCACAGGTTTTTCTCGAAAAGCGACCGGGTGATGAACTGGTGGCTGGCGCAGATGCCGATGGAGGAAGGCGACGAGGCTGAGCGTATCGATTTGCGAATGCTGACGCGGTCGCGCAAGTCGCGAATTTATTTTCTGCGGCAGTTTTTCAACTATCCGATTCAGCTGACGACGGACACGCTGCGCAAACTAGGGGCGGCGCGGACGGTGCGCATCGGATGCAGCTATGTTTATCGAACGATGTTTCCGATTAAACCGGTCAAAAATCTTGAGGAATTTTTTATTAATCGCTTCGGGCGGGAGTTGTACCTGACATTCTTTAAGGAGTACACGGAAAAAGTTTGGGGCGTGCCGTGCGACAAGATCAGCGCGGAGTGGGGAGCGCAACGGATCAAGGGATTGTCGATTCGGAAGGCGCTGACGCATTTTGTGAAACAGGCCGTGGGAAGCGGGAAGTCTGAGATCGCGCAGAAAGAGACGGAGACGTCACTGATTGAGCGGTTCTTGTATCCGAAGTTTGGTCCCGGGCAGATGTGGGAAGAGGTGGCAAGAAAAGTTTTGGCGGCGGGCGGGGAGATCATCACTGGAATTGAAGTGGATAAGGTGGAGACGCGCTATGGGCGCGTGGTTGCGGTGACGGGCAGGATGGCGGGCAAGAACAGCGAGATAGTGAATAACGAAATACGGCGATTTGCCGGGGATTATTTTTTTTCGACGACGTCGGTGCAGGAACTGGCGCGGGCGATGGGCGAAGCGATTCCGGCGCCGGTGCGCGAGATTGCAGAGGGATTGCAGTATCGCGACTTTATTACGGTGGGCCTGTTGCTGAAGAAGCTGAGGATTCATGAGCCGGAGGACCTGACGAACAAGCTGATCAGCGACAACTGGATTTATATACAGGAGCCGGATGTGCTGATCGGGCGGCTGCAGGTGTTCAACAACTGGAGTCCTTATCTGGTGGGCGACCGGCGGAATGTGTGGCTGGGCGCGGAGTACTTTTGCCAGGAAGGCGACGATCTGTGGAGGCGGACAGACGAAGACATGGCGCGGCTGGCGGCGGAAGAGCTGGACAAGATCGGGATCATAGACAAAAACGATTTGCTGGACGCGACGGTGGCGCGGATGCCGAAGACTTACCCGGCATATTTTGGATTGTACGAGAGGTTTGATGAAGTACGGAAATGTATGGACGGCTTCGAGAACCTGTTTCTGGTCGGACGGAACGGGATGCACAAATACAACAACCAGGATCACTCGATGCTGACGGCGATGACGGCGGTGGACAACATTGTGGCGGGCGTGACCGGCAAGAACAATATTTGGGCGGTGAACACGGAAGAGGAGTATCACGAGGCGAAGAGTGCGGCTCAGGCCGCCAAAGCAAAGGCTTAACCACGGAGGACACGGAGAAAGATGGGTTGGCCGGCGCGGCGCCGGCGCAACAACTTCTGTGCGCCGGCGCTTGCTGTGTTTACTGCACGGTTAGGTTGGCGGTGGTGATGGTGAATGGGTTGGGTTGGGCTGTTGTTGTTCCTTGAATTTTGATGGTGTAGGTTGTCGAGCCGGACGAGGATGAGCTTCCGCCGCAGGCGATCAGAGCAAGCAGGAAAATTCCCGCAAATGCCAGGCATATCCAACGAGCGGTGTGGCTCGTTGCGGCGGCGTGTTTGCCGGTCGGGCCGCGCATCTCTCCACTTCTTGATCTCGCAGTCTGCCTTGCGCCTTTGCGTTTTGATCCCAGCAGCAGGATTCCGGCTAGCGGGATGAAGGCGACGTAGACGTATGTCGCAAGGAATCGAGAGCCGAGCGACTGCGGTCCGGACGATTCGGATCCAAACATCTGTGATCCGAATAAGGGACGTGTGTTGTTTTGCAAAGACGCGGAGCTGGAGGGCACGGTTACGGCGAGCGAGAACTGAACTGCACTGCTGCCGGGGGTGATAGTTGACGGCGTGAAAACGCAGGTTGCGCCGGAAGGCAACGAGCTTTGCGCACACGAGAGAGTGATGGGCTGGTGGGGGTTTCCGGTGTTCGCGTTCAGAGAGAGCGAGTAGGTTGCGGTTCCTCCGGGGGAAACGGTTTGCGCCGGAGGCGGCGCTGCGACTGGCGCTGCGACGATCGTGACCTGCTCGGTGCCGATGGCGGTAGCGTCAGCCTGGGAGACGGCTTCAATGGTGATGGTGGATGTTGAGGGCACCGTGGCGGGCCCGGTGTAGTTGCCCGAAGTGTCGATGGTTCCGTATGTCGAGTCGCCGCCTTGCGCGCCTTCAACGTACCAGGTGACGGCAGTGTTGCTGGAGCCGGTGACCGCGGCGATGAATGGTTGCGGGGCGCATGGTTGCGACTGTGGCGGACAGGAATAGACTTCCGTGACGGGCGGGTTGGTGCTCACAGTAACGGTGACAACGGAGCTGGGAGCGACGATGGTGGCTTGGGCCGTTCCGGTCGTGGTGTTATCAGCTTGGGAAAGTGCGGTGATGGTGACAGTGGCAGACGACGGAACGGTGGCTGGCGCCAGGTACAGGCCAGTGGGATCGATGGTGCCGACGGTGGAGTTGCCACCTGCGACTCCGTTTACGCTCCAAGTCACGGCGGTATTGCTGGTGGACGCGACGGTTGCCGTGAACTGCTGCAGAGCGCCCGTGACCACGGTAGCAGTGCTGGGCGCGACGGTGACGGTGATAGCGGGAGGAGTGAGTTCGCGGATTCGGGAGTTTTCGGTATCGGCGATAAAGACGTTGCCAGAAGCGGCGATGGCAACACTTTGCGGTTCGTCGAGCATGGCGCTGGTGGCGGTACCTCCGTCTCCCGAAAAGCCGAGGGTGCCGTTTCCGGCGATAGTCTGAATGGTTGTGGAGGCGGCCACGACTTCGCGGATAGCTCCATTATCGGTATCGGCGATGAAGATGTCGCCGGATGAATCGAGGGAAACGCCCCAGGGCTCATCAAGCAGAGCGCTCGTAGGTACGCCGCCATCGCCGGAGTAACCGCGCTGGCCAATGGTTCCGGCGACGGTGAGAATGTCGGTGGCGCCGATCTGAGTGCCGGCAACCGTGATTGGCTGCGTTCCGGAATTGACCACGCGGATGGCCTCATCCCCGGTATCGGCGATCAAGATGTCGTCAGAGGGGTCGAGAGCGATGCCGTCAGGAAATTTGAGATAAGCGCTGGTTGCGATCCCGCCATCGCCGCAGGGTGAAGTGGTGCAGTCGGTTTGAGGTGTGCCGGCGACGGTTAGAATGTCTCCGGCCGGAACGGTAACGGCACCGATGACGAGACCCGAGCTGCCAGTGTTGACGACACGAATGACTTGATTCTCGGTATCGGCGATGAAGATGTTGCCTGTTGCGTCGACGGCAACGGCATTGGGATTGAAAAGCTGCGCGCTGATTGGAGAACCGCCGTCGCCGGAAAAGCCTGCGCTGCCGAGAGTGCCGGCGACGGTTGCGATACTGTTGGCGGGGATGGAAACACCCGCGAAGGTCGTGGTTGAACTGCTCGGGTTGACGACGCGAATGACGGAACTCTCCGCGTCGGGAGTCCCGGTGTCGGCAATATAAATGTTGCCGGAGGCGTCGAGGAAAACGTTGGCGGGAAAGTTTAATTGCGCGCTGGTGGCGAGGCCGCCATCGCCGCAGCCTCCCGGCGCAGGAACGAGACAAGCAATGCCATCGCCAGCGACAGTTTGAATATCGCCGGCCGCGATGGTGACGCCATTGATCGTGATGCTAGAAGTGCCAGTGTTGAGGACGCGAATCACCTGATTGTAGGTATCGGCGATGTAGACGTTGCCGGAAGCGTCGAGGAAGGTCGATCCTGGGAAGCCGAGTTCGGCCGCAGTGGCAGAGCCGCCGTCTCCGGAGTAGCTGAGAAAGCTGTTGCCGGCGAAAGCCGTAATGTTGCCTGACGACTCGACCACTTCGCGAACTGCGAAGTCGCTTGTGTCGGCGATGTAAATGTCATCGGAGGAGTCGACGGTCACGCCGCTGGGATAGTTCAGATAGGCGCCGGTTGCGGTCGCAGGGCCACCATTGCCGCATGCGGTGGCGGGCGTAGAGTAGCTCGCGCAGGCGGTACCAAGCGTGCCGGCGACGGTGTTAATGGTGCCAGCAGGCACGACTTCGCGGATGCCGAAGTTATCGGTATCGGCAATGAAGATGTTCCCGGAGGCATCGACGGAAACCCCAAAAGGCAGGCACAAGTAAGCGCTGGTGGCTGCGCCTGTATCTCCGGTGGATTGGCAAGCGCCGTTGCTGATCGCGTCATAATAGGTGCCGGCGACGGTGTTAATGTCGCTCGGCGAAATTGTGATGCCCGCGACGGTGACCGACTGAGTTGACGGATTGACAACGCGGATCACAGAATCGAACGTATCGGCCATATAAATGTTGCCCTGCGCATCAAGGGAGACACCGATCGGCGCATCGAGTTGAGCGTTGATAGCTAGGCCGCCATCGCCGCAGGGGTAGGTCGCACACACAGTGCCGGGCGTGCCGGCCACGGTTTGAATGGCGCCGGCTGGGATGGACACGCCAGCGATCGTAATGGGCGCGCTCCCGGTGTTGACGACGCGGATGACAGAGTTATCGGAGTCGGCGATGTAGATATTGCCGCTGCTATCAAGCGCTACACTTGCGGGTTCGTCGAGCTGAGCGCTAGTGGCGGGAGTGCCGTCTCCGGAGAAGCCTGGGGAATCGGGTATGCCCGCGACGGTTTGAATGTTGCCCGTGCTAGCGACCACTTCACGAATTATGGAATTCTGCGTGTCGGCGATGAAGATATTTCCGGAGCCGTCAACGAACACGCCGTCGGGCTCGGCCAGGGCGGCACTGGTGGCAGGGCCTCCATCGCCGGAGTAGCCATAGGTGCCGTTGCCGGCGACAACTGTGACGGTACCAGTTGTGGACACCTCGAGAATCTGGCTGGAATTATAGGAATTCGCAATGTAGAGATTGCCAGCGGAATCGAGCGCGACAGACGACGGGTATCCGAGACTAGACTGAGTAGCCGGAAGATTGTTAGGGCCGCCGCCGGCAATAGTGTTGATCGAATATTGGGCGAGCGCGAACTGGGACGCGCTAAGTGCGAGCACGAGAACGATGCAAATCGAAGCGAGCAGATGCCCCGGGTGCGAAGCCAGTTTGTTGGAATTCGGCAGAGGCGTAGTGAGTGTGCGTAGGGTCAGTGGGCGCATGGTCAGTTCGCCTTTCTGCTGGAAGTCTGGTTGTCAATTTGCGGATCGAGGCGGAGGGGTTCGGTGACGGTGCGGCCACCGGGTGTTTGCACGTCAAGCAAGAGCCGGGGATGCGCTCCTCGACGCCACAACCGATACTCGGAGCGCGGGACGGTGAATTCCTGAGTTGTGTCGGAGGTAGAGCCAGCGCGAACGACGAGGGAGCAGGCGCGAGACTTGTTATCTTCGTTCTTATCGTTCGTAGCTTCGGTCTTGCCGGGGTTCTTATCTGGATGAGGGAAATCCCAAAGTGTGAGCCGCAGAATGTGGAGATCGCGCTCGCTGCGATTGGAGAGATGGATTTGCATCCGGACGAGGGTTTGAGGGCCGTGCCCCGATTTTTCGATCACCTGATATGAGGCGGCGATGCCGGAACCGGCCGCGGTGCGCGCGAATGCGGCTGAGAACAAAACAAGCACAGCGGCGGCGCACAGGCTGGCGTGGATGCGAAGAGATTTACAATTCATGGGCCGACCATCCTTCCCTCGACGCCCTCTACTGGCTGGGCTTTTCCGGGCTTAACTTTTTTGCGTTTATGTTTAAACGTTTCTGTTTAAACCAGGTTGCCGATGCGGGCTGGCAACGCGGCGTTTTGGGCTTTCGATTTCCATACATTATGCACACACCCGCGGACGAGCCGCATCTGCTGTCACCGAGAGGTGTGACGGACATCACATTGCGGGCGGGCGAGGGCGCAGAAAACTGAAGCGATGAGCGTGGGCCGGATACTGAGATGGACGGCTGTGATTGGGCTGGTGGTTGCGACGGTGGTTTTGTATCGTCCGCACTACAGCGTGAATTCGAATTTGAATCTGAGTGGCTATGAGATGTTCGCGGTGGCGGAATCGCTGGTGCAGCATCATAGCTTCTCCGATCCATTCGATCCGATGCCGACGGGCCCAACGGCTCACGTCGGACCTTTGTTTCCGGCGTATCTGGCTTTCGTAATCACCGTTTTTGGACGCGGATCGGCGGCGGTAAGTTTTCTGATGTGGTGGGCGACAGCGCTGGCCGCGCTGCAAGTGGCGATACTTCCCGTCCTGGCCAAAGAGCTGCATTTGGGCTTCTGGACGGGAGCGCTGGCAGGGGCAGGGTGGCTGGCGTCTCTCATACCGCCAGCTTCATTCACGGAAGTGACGTTCACAAGTTTTCTGGTGATTGCGGCGTCGTTTTTGATGGCGAGATGCTTTGCAGCTGGACTGTCGCGATTGCAATGGCTGCTATGGGCCGCGGTATGGGCGGCGATTTTGCTGCTCCAGCCGGCGGCGGTTCTGGTGCTGGTGTTTTGCGTGGCGCTGGTCCATTTCCAGTCGCGGCGCTCGGCGCGGCAAAAAATTGCGCTGGTCTTGTTGCCGGTGCTGCTGGTAGCGCCTTGGATGGCGAGGAATCTGCTGGTCTTTCACAAGCTCTTTTTTGTTCGCGACAATCTTGGAATGGAGATGGCGGTTTCGAACCGATCGTGCGCGACCGCGCTATTCGACATCAACGATGCCGACGGTTGCTTTGCCTCAACGCATCCCAATGAAAATTATGAGGAGGCTATGCGAGTGCGCGAACTGGGCGAGATCGAATACAACCGGCTCCGCATGCGGGAAGCGATTGAGTGGATTGGGGCGAACCGGGGAAGATTTGCGGAGCTTTCGTTGGAGCGATTCGAAGCGTTCTGGTTTCCTCCGGTTTCGAGGCGGCCGGGCAACGGCGTGATTTTGAGGCCGTGGGTGTTGGATTGTTTCACGCTGCTGTCTATTCCGGGGTTGTTCGTGATGTGGAAGAATGCGCGGGTGGGCAGCTATGTGGCCGGGCTTTGGCTGGTGTTTTTTCCGCTCACTTATTATTTCTTTCAGTTTTTGATGAGGTACCGGTACCCAATTCTCTGGGCTACGTTCGTGCCGGGGAGCTATTTCGTGGTCGAGCTGGTGCGAGGAATTGTAGGCAAGGAGCCTATCGCAAGCAATATAAGCGGCGCTCGTTAAGGGGGATTCACAATGGCTAGGAAAGAGCTGGTGCGGTGGAGCGTGCTGGGCATCATCTGCCTCACAGCGGCAGCTCTTTGCCAAGAGATGCCGAACAAGGAATTTATATCCTTCGAAGTGGCCAAGCCGATCATGGCAGCTTTCTCCGATTCCCTTCCGGCGGAGCTAAGGCCTGCGAGCGGCCTTGACGCTTCGAAGTGGTCGGCGTGGGTGCAGAAAGCGGATCGCGAAGTGCGCGACCGCCTGGGAACTGACATTTTTATCTACTACGATGCTTTTGAGCGGTCGCTGGCCCGAGCTAACATCGCGGCCATGCTGAGACCGGGCGGATATCTTTTGTCGAATGACAAGTTTCCAGATAATGTGCCTTCCGGCCTCGCAAGCGCGCTCGACACTACGCTGGTGGTTGCGCGCGATCCCGACCGCACAGACACGATGTTTTGCTACCAGAAATCAAAGTGAGCACTGCCGTCTACGAGCAGGGAAACGACGACGGCTAGCGCCGGTTAGCGAGGGCGGCGCCTTTTTCGATGGCTTGCTCGGCGTCGGCGGCTCGGCCTTGCTGGCTGTAGAGCTGCGCGAGCTGATTCCAGTAGGCGGGATTTTCGGGCATTAGAGTAACGGCTCTCTCCGCGAATGAGGTTGCGCGGGTTACGTCGCCGAGCATGGACCAGGCGACGGCGCGGCCATTGTCGATTGCGGCCAGTGGCGCGTTGGAATCGCGGCTGGCGGCAGGGAACCCTTGCTCGGCACGGTCGAAAGCTTGGAGCGCTTCTTTAGGCTGATGTGCGTCGAGATGCGTGTAGGCGAGCACGACCAGAGTTGCCGCAGGATTGGGAGAAATTGGAATGAGGCGATTCAGCGCATCGATGGCGGCGGGAAAGCGGCGCTGGCTGCGGTAGAGATCGGCGAGCTCGGACCAGGCGGCGAAGCTGACTTTGAGCGCGGCGGACTGGAGCAGACTCTGTTCGGCTTCGCGGGGATGACCGGTGAGCAACATGGCTCGGCCTCGCATGTACCAGAGCGGAGCGCTGTCGCTAAAAATGGCCAAAGCCCTAGTGCTGGCAGTGGCTGCTTCGTCATTGCGCTGCAGGGTCAAGAGCAGGGCGGCGGCGTTGGCCCAGCGATTGAATTCCGCTCCCGAATTGCTGGATTGAGGCGTGGCCGGTAGCGGCGCGGTTGCGCAATCGATTGGAAAGCGATCGATTAGAGCCTGCGTTTCGGCGCGGCGGCGCACGAATACGACGGATACTTCGTCGAGATAGACGGGACGCCAGTTTTCGCTGGCGCAGTATTGCGGCAGCACGTCTCCCACGAACTTCAATCCTTCATAGCGGGCGAGCGAGAAAACGACAGTGTTGATACCGTAACGATCGGCCTCGTTCTGCCATGTGGGCGAATCGGGCGGAGATTGCAATACCTGCTGCAGGTGGGTGAACAAGCCGGGGCCGAAGGGGATGGCGCGTCCGTCGATGTAGTCGCGATATTTTTCGCCGAGGCGCCAAACGGCGAAGCCGCCTTCCTCGTAAGTATTAAAGACTTGCGAGGGCAGGTTTTCGCGTTCGATAAAAGCCATCGCGCGCTCGGGAAACCACCACGAAAGGCCCGCGCCGAAGGAAGAGATTTCATCCCCATTGAAGTAAAAGCGATTTCCGACGAGGTCCTCGGCGCGGAGGCCGGCGAGCAGTATTAGCGCGGCGGCAGCAGTGCCCGAGAGGATGAAACTCATGCGCTTGTCGAGAATGCGGGACTGCGCGGCACTGAAAGCCTCGGATAAGACCGCGCCTCCTACGACCACCACTACACATGCCAAAAGCGCGAAAAAGCGGACATGTTGCATGGCCATCCAGACTGCGCCTGCGAGCAACACGGCGGCTGGCCAGCGGCGGCGGAATGCAGCAACGATGGCGGCGACTGCGGCGAACAATAAAAGCCACTCGCCCGAGCTGGCGGGATCGCGAATGGACAGGGCTTGTTCGAGCGTAGCCGAAGTAAATGAAATTTTGGCCCATTCAGTGATGCTTCCGGAGTGAACCGCCATCGCGGCTTCCTGACGGGAAACGGCGCGGAAAATGTTCCAGCCCCAGGGATTGACGAGGGTCGCGAGCAGGGTTGCGACGAGCCAGGGAAGTGCGGACCGGAGAGTTTTCGCGGCAGATTGCCTTTGGCGCGCGTCGAACAGGCGGAGCGTTTCCAGGGCCGTGTACGCCCAAACAAGCGCTAGTCCAGCGACGAAGCCGAGGTGCAGGTTGACCCAGGCGACCATCAACAAAGGGAGCAGCCAGATTTTGGCATTGCCGGTTTCGTATTGTTCCCACAGGATGGTGAGGAAAGCGGCGAAGATCACAACTGTGAACATGTCGGCGCGGGGAGAGGTGCGGGCAGCGATGGCGGGAACAGCGACGATAGCGAGCGCGGCCGTGACTGCCGAGCCTCGGCGCATCAGCAACGTAATTGTGCCAACACTTGCGAGCGCGCCCAGCCAGGAAATCAGGCTATATCCGCCGGCGAGATAGGCGATGTAAAAAAGCAGGCCGGAGCCGACAGGGTAAATCCAAGGTTGGCCTTGCGCGGTGTAGGAAAAAACGTCAGCGGAGAAAACGCCGTGATGTTGTGCAACCCAGCGTCCGGTGGCCATTTGCCAGAAGATATCGAAGTCGCTGACGGTGCGGAGGCCGGCGAGGAAAGCGTAGATAAGGGCGACGGCCGCGAGAGCGAGAAACCAATAATTGGCGCGGGCTGGTCTGGGGTGCGTGCTCGCTGATACTCTCACGGGATCTTTCACTGGGACTCTCGGCTCACGATGAGGAATGTAACCCAGAGGATCGGAAGCGAGCAACGATCTGCGGCACGCAGAGCCCAGAACTTAGTCAGATCGTTGCCCCAGCCTGTTTTCGGCGCGGAGGGTGGCCACTACCAGACGGATGTCGTTGAAGCTGACATAGGGCGGCAGGGCGTCTTTGATGTCTCTCAGGCGAAGGTCGGTGGATCGGTCTTCGGTCCGCTTCGGATCGGTCTGCTTCGGATCAGCCTGCTTCAGATCGTCGGGTTGCTTCCCGCCCTCGCTCGCTTTCAACGCTGCGGCCTGTTTCAGGCATGCCTCTTCGATCAGTGGTTGGGCGTCGGGCGAAATCCACTTGGGATCGAGCTTGATGAGGCCGGTTTCGATCAGGTTCGCAACTGTGCCGACAACGGTTGAGAGCTGACGCGTGCGCACGCGAGCGATCTCGTAGAAGGTTCGGCCTTCCTGCAACAGGCGCAGCGTTTCCTCGGCAGGAGTGGACTCTTTGGAAGCGACGGGTGCGGCGCGCGCTCCGGCTTCAAAATTGTGCAGCGCCTGGAGAATTTCCGCTCCGTAAACGTCGGCCTTGCGCTCACCGATTCCGGGGACTTTCATAAGCTGTGCGCGCGTCTTTGGGCGGCGGCGGCACAACTCTTCGAGCGTGCTGTCGTGCAAGATGACGTAGGCGGGAGTTTTGTTTTCACGGGCGAGCGAGCGGCGCCACTCGCGAAGATAATCGGCGAGAGCGGGATCGAAGTCGCGGGACGCCTCGCGCGCGGCGTTCGTGCCGGGGAGAAAGTCTTCTTTGGGCGAGACTCGCGCGAGTTTTTTGCGGCGCGAATCTCCCAGGTTAGCGCCCAAACTCCGGGTACGACCCTGGGACACCGACGCGCCTTTGCCCGCATGATCGCGAAGCCACTCGGGCTTGCCGGAGCAATTGTCGCAAGCTCCGCAGCGATCCCACTTGGGCGTTTCGCCGAAGTGCAGGCAGATCTGGCGGTGACGGCAACCGGTGGAATCGGCGAAGCGGCTGATGATGCGCTTGCGTTCCCATGATCGTTCGCGCTCGGCCTCATCCTCGATTTTGCCGATGAAGTATTCAAGCAGCACATGGTCGCGCTTCTGCCAGAGAAGGACACAATCGGCAGGGCGGCCATCGCGGCCCGCACGTCCCGCCTCCTGATAATACTGCTCGATCGATTTGGGCAGCGAGAGATGAATTACCGCGCGCACGGAAGGCTTGTTGATGCCGAGGCCGAAGGCGATGGTTCCGACCAGCACGCGAACTTCGTCGGACATCCAGCGCTCCTGGTTCTGGCGGCGCATGGAATTTTCCATTTTTGCGTGATAGGGAATGGCCGGGATGCCGGCCTCCTCGAGATATTCGACGGTTTCTTCGACGCGCCGAATGGTGGGAGCATAGACGATGACGTTGCCTTCGTCGTAGTAGCGCAGCGCCTCGGCCAGCAGTTCGAGCTGCGTGAGCGGGTCGCACTCGTGCACGATGCAGTTGAGGTTCTGGCGGTGGAAGCTGGCGATGTAAAGATCGGGATCGCGCATCTGGAGCTGCTTAAGAATGTCGTGGCGCACCTGGCGCGTGGCGCTGGCGGTGAAGGCGGCGATGGGAATCGCGGGGAAGCGAGTGCGCAGGCGGCTGAGCTGGCGGTAATCGGGGCGGAATTCGTGTCCCCATTCGGAGATGCAATGCGCTTCATCGACGGCGAAGAAGCCAACGGGGACGTTGGCCAGCCAGTCGTAGGTGCTGTCGGCGGCGAGGCGCTCGGGGGAGAGATAAATCAGGCGATAGTCGCCTTTGCGTGCATTGACCATCACTTGATTTCGCTCAGATGCGTTTTGAAAGCTGTTGATCGCGGCAGCGGGAATGCCCATTTGCGCCAGTGCGGCGGCTTGATCCTGCATGAGCGCGATCAGCGGGGAAACGACCACTGCCGTCTTGCCCGAAACCACGGCGGGAAGCTGGTAGCAGAGCGACTTGCCTCCGCCGGTAGGCATGACTGCGCAGGCGTCGTGACTAGCAAGCAAGCTGCGAATGATGCTTTCCTGCTTGGGGCGGAATTCGTGGTATCCCCAGAAGCGGCGCAGCGGGTCGAGCAAGTCGGGCTGGTGTAAATCGGGCGCCGCGTGGGACATTGCTCGCAGTATAGCCGGAGGCGGGTGGGCTCGGTCTGTGAGGGGGCGACGGCGGAATTGTGATGAATTGCTCTTGCGCGGATGACAATGGCGACTGAAGATCAATCGATGATTGTCGGCGTCATATCGGATACGCATGGATTGCTTCGACCGGAGGCCATCGAGGCGCTTCGTGGGTCCGATCACATTTTGCATGCGGGAGATATTGGGAATCCGGAAATACTCGGGGCGCTCAGGCGAATCGCGCCGGTGACGGCCATTCGCGGAAATGTGGATGTGGAGTCGTGGGCGTGCGACTTGCCGGAGACTGAAGTAGTGGAACTCGGAGGCGTGACGATCTACATGCTGCATGATTTGGGGCGGCTTGATTTGAAGCCCGAGGCCGCGGGGATGCAGGTGGTCGTATATGGACACAGCCATCAGCCGAAGATGGAAGAAAAGAACGGAGTAATTTATTTCAATCCGGGGAGCGCGGGGCCGCGGCGGTTTACGCTGTCGGTGAGCGTGGGTAGACTTGTGATCGAGGCGGGGCGGGTCAGCGCGAGATTGGTGGAGTTGAAGATATAGTCTTGCAGCGCCGTCCTCGGGACGGTGCGGAGTATCTTGTGCTCAAAAAAATCAAACTGTTGCGCGATCATATCGAAGATTGGAAAGACTATCCATTTTCTGTACCCGCCATCGCAAGCCTTGACGAACTTATTGTGAGCTCGCGAATCTGTTTCTTCGCGGGTGAAAATGGCACCGGCAAGTCGACCCTGCTCGAAGCCATCGCCGTGCACTATGGCTTCGGCCGCGAGGGTGGCACGCGGAACTTCATGAACGACAGTACCGAAAGCAATCGCTCGGTCGATCCGCTGGTACGCGTCTTACGTCTATCCTTCAACAAGCGCACTGGGGCGGGATACTTTCTGCGGGCAGAAAGCTTCTTCAATACCGTTTCGTATATTGACGAACTGGACAAAGAGGAGGCCCCACATTCAGCACCAATCAGCGCATTCTACGGCGGCCGCAGCCTCCATACCCGTTCGCACGGTGAAACTTTCTTCAAACTGCTGGAACTTAAGTTCCAACGCAGCGGCCTGTTTCTGCTCGACGAACCCGAAGCAGCGCTTTCTCCACAGCGGCAATTGGCTTTTCTAGTACTGATCCACGATGTGTTGAAGAAATACAAAGACGCTCAGTTCATCATTTCGACGCACTCTCCGATACTGCTCGGGTATCCGAAGGCACAGATCGCTTCGTTCGACGATGGGTCCCTGCGCGAGATTGACTATGAGCAAACTGCGCCCATGCAGATCGTGCGCAGCTTTTTAAATCGGCGGGAGAGCTTCCTAGAAGAGCTTTTCAACGACCCACCATCGCTGTTTGCGGACGAATCCTGAACGCGAAAAAAGCCGACGCGTTGAACGCCGGCCTTTTTCTATTATGCTGACTTTTCGCGGACGAGGGCGTCCGCGCCACATACTGTCACACTTATTTCTTGGGGGCGATTGCGTCTTTTGCGGCCTTGGCTACGCGGAATTTCACAACCGTCTTCGCCTTGATCTGGATCGGTTCGCCGGTCTGGGGATTGCGGCCCATGCGTGCCTTGCGGTGCGCCTTCACGAGGCGGCCGAGTCCGGGGACGACGAATACGCCGTTCTTCTTGGTTTCTTTGATTGCGGTGTCGGCCAGGTGCTCCAAAAACGTGGCGGCCGTTTTGTTGTTGGTGCCGAGCTTTTCGGCAAGGTGACGAGTCAGTTGAGTTTTGGTCATACCACTAGCCATGAATTCCTCCTCGGGAACTAACGTAAATGCTGGTTTCGACCGCATATTACCTCACGCGGCTGTGGAAAACCAGCATAATATGCAGATTTTATGCGGTTCCCAGAAAAGTAACCCCCAAAAACCGGCTAAAAATAGCAGGTTTTGCGTCGCTGTGACGTGAAGCATGGGGGAATGACATGCGAGGAATGGGTGCGAGACTGCATTGCGAAGAGACAAAAGTTGGAGGAATCGAAAAATTGAGGCGAACTGAAAGCTGAAGACTGACGGCGAGAGCTGAATCGACCGCTACTTGCCTGACAGTTTTCTGGTGATTTCTTCGACAATTCTGGGGCGAAGGTCGGCGAGCACGCTCTCAACGATACTGGCGATAGTGCTTGGATCGGGTGGTGCGGTTTCGGCAGCGGCTGCCGCAGCCATTGCCTTCGGAGCTTCGACTTGATCCTCTTGTGCAGGTGCAGCGTACGGCTGGGAAAGGCAAGGCTCGATCGCGTTCGGTTCAGACATTTGTGCGGATACGGCGGCCGCCAGCTCTGCTTCCGTCGGCAGAGGCACGGTGAATTCTTGTTGAGGAGCTTCGGGTTGATGCGCTTCCTGCGAAACTTGCTCCGCAGCGTTGAAGGCTGGCGCAGCTGCGAAGGGCGCGGAATCCGCGATCGACGCTGGCGCGGACGAAGCGGAGGAATCGGATGAGGAAGCTGGCCTGACCATCGTCTCCTCGGCGATTTGGTTCTCTATTGGCTGATCGCTGGTTAACGCCTGGTTCGCGACGGGCGTGGGTACTGTGATTCCGGGGGACGCGGCCGTGCTCGCGCCGAACATTTCCGCTTCCAGCGACAATGAGGCTTCCTCCGGAGTCAATGCCACGGTCTCGGCAATCCATCGCAACGACGAGGAGTGGGTGGTGGTTGCTCCTTTGGCGAAGAAGTGGTCCGCGGTTACTCCATGAGAGGGCGAAGTTACGTCCTGTCCTGCCGCGGGAGTGAGCAAGCGCAGCGCCTGCGCCAGTTCTTCATCGGTCGGCGGAGTGTCTGTTTGAACACTTTCGTGGGAGCCGATTGGAGGCGCGAAAGGCGTGCTCGCGACGAAGTTCGTATGCAGGAACTCCTCGCCGGTTGCAGTGTTTTGCGTCGTTGCTTCCGCGCTCGGCTCGGCGCCGAACTGCGATGCTGCGATTGTAAGTTCCTCAGCTCCGCGCTCTGGCGTACCCCCTTCAGCCCGTTGTGTGCCTGCCGCCATGTCGCTTGCCGGCACCATATCATGCGTCGCGGAGCCCGATAATGCTTCCGGACTTGCGGTGGACGCGGCCGCGAAGAAGGGCTCGTCCCGCTGATCAATCGTTGCCGACTGCTGAGTGAATTGCGCCGCATTCACAGGCTCGGTGTCCGCGAACTCCTCGACTTGGCTTTTTTTCTTTGGCTGAGACGCCATGCTCGCCGCCAGGTATGGATTGTCGAGCCGCGCAGCGAGCGCGCTCAAGGCGTCCAACTCATCCGGGGTAATGTCACGCGGAAGATCGGGATCAGCTGCTGCGGGCGCTTCTGGCTCAACCGTCGTTGCATGCGCTGCGGGCGCTTGGCTAGAGGGCTTTGCGGAAGCCTTGCGGAATTCGTGGAAGGTGGCCGCTGGATCGACGGAAACGGCAGTGGCTTCATCCTTCTCTTTTTTCTTCTGGGCTGAATGCGCGCGAGGGCTCTCGTCCCCGATTGGAGTGCGTGCCGCTGTTTTCGCGGAACCGTTACCACCCATCGCTTTTGGAGTCTGAGACGATCCATCCGCCAGTGGAACCATGTGGTCTTCCAGGCGGGCGACCGCACTTAATAATTCGCTGGCTTCAAACGGCTTGACGATGTGAGCATCGGCGCGGGCGCGGCGGGCTTCATCCGGCTTGAAGGGCTCGAGCTTTCCGACCGTGAGCAAAACGGGGATGTAGGTCGTGCCGGGAGCTTCTTTGAGGCGCTGGCAAACTTCCAGCCCGCTATAGCCGGGCATATAGACGTCGAGAATAATAAGGTCGGGCTTCGATTCGTTGACGCGCTTGAGCGCTGCCGATCCATTATTGACCGTGACTACTTCATACCCAGCGTCGACCAGGATCTTCCGCCCCATATTCTGGGCGGTCACACTATCGTCGGCTAACAAGATTTTTCGCGCCAAGCGTAGTCCTTCCCCAAGTGGAGGGATACCGCGAAGTTACCTTGTCCGGAAATTCAAGTCAACGATTCCTAAGGAGTTGGACCGTTACGAGCGTGCCAATTACCAAAGTCATCGGAAGTACGTGCCAGTGGCGAGTTGGGGAAGCGGATGAAGCGTTGCGCCAACCGAATAGCAGGCTTTTCGGGGGGTGGTTATGGGGACGCTCCGATCAGTTTCAGCAAAGAGCGCAAACCACAGGGAACAAGGGGCCCACGAAGGCCCCCGAGACTTAATCAGACCTTCCTTAGAACGGGTTCAGCTTTTGCAGGCCCTTTTTCTTCTTCTTCCTGCTGGAGGAGACGTCGGCCATTTCTTCTTTCTGCGACGTGCTCGATGCACTGGCACTTGAGCTTTCGCCTGGACTCGCTGAGCCAGCATTCTCTAACTGGTTGCTCTGCTGAAGCGGAGGCAAGGCATTGGGATCGACTTCCACGTTGGGTTTGAGCTCATTCGGATCGGCCGCGGCCGGTTTCAGATCCGCTGAAGCGGCGGCTGGCGCGGGCGCCGGCGAACTTTGATCGGCTGGAGCGACGGTGTCGCCAGCGGGGGTGGGGTTGTCGGAGCGCGGGGCGTCCTGATTGGGGGCGACTTTGCCATTGATGGTGGTTGCAGTCAGCTTGCTATTCCCACCGGAACCGCCTCCAGCAGCCATCGCCAGGTCGCGGACAACTTTGGTTGCCGTCATTGGCTCAGGATCGACCATGGTGGGGTCGCCGTGATGTGCAGCCTTACTCACGTCAGGTCCTTTTTGGAAGGTGCCGAGGCTCTTTGCCATGAGGCCGGCTTCGCGGCGGCTGGCAATTTCCTTCTCATTTTCCTGGAGAGCCTTGCGTGTCGGCCGGGGCACGGGCTGGTGCAGAGCTTCGAGGCGCGCCTTGGCGTCCACGGCGCGATCCATGGCGGGATAGCGAGTGATAATGCGCGCATAGGCGTCGGCAGCGTCTTTGGTCAGCTCGTCGATCATGTTGCCCTTGATGACTTCGTTGGCGCGCGGGTTTCTCCGAACAGAATCGATTTCGGCTTCGTAGGTTCGGCCAAGCAAAAAGAGCGCTTCATCTGCGCCGCTATAAAGAGGATAGCGGTCGACGAGCGTCTTCAGGCGCGCGATCGAAGCCGGATAGACCTGGCGCAGATAATAGAAACGTCCAATCTCAAATTCTCTTTCCGCGAGTACTTCCTGTACTTCGCGCAAACGCTGGCGGGCCTGCGGAACGAGCTTACTGTCCGGATATTCCTGAATCAGCGCCCGGTACTCCTCTTCGGCGCGAACCGCATGCGTGAAGTCGCGGTCGGGTTTTTCCATTTCCTGATAGTGGATGTTGGCGACTTTGAGCTGGGCTTCCGCCGCCTCCGGCATGTTGGGGAAAAAGGTTTTGAAATCCTTGTACTCGATTTCAGCCTGCTGCAGAGCGGTGCTCCCACCCTCGGCGTACCAGGAATCGGCCACCGCGAGCTTGGCGTGGGCGATATATTCGGAATCCGGATAGGTGTTGATGAGCGTCTGGAGCGTCATGCGGGCCACATCGAAGCGGCTGTGCTTCATCGCGTCCATCGCGCGGTCGTAGAGCACCTTGTCGGGCTGTTTGGAGCCGACATTGGCCAGCGGGTTGGTCGATTTTTTATTGGTGCAGCCCAATGACAAAGCCAGCGCGGCCAATGCCAATCCGAGAATTAACCTGCGTTGCATAAGAACCTCAATTGGCCAGAAACTTTTTTCCGCCACGCGGCAGAAAGGATTCGTAATTTCGTAATTTGTAAATTGGTAATTTAAGAAACCGATACTCAACCGAGCGATTTCAAATTACCAACTTACGAAAATACACAATTACAAAATCCTTGTCGCTAAACTCTTTGCAAACTCGCGCTGCGCGCGGCTTCGAGCAGAGCGGCCGCGTTCGACTTGGGATCCCCCTTGCCGAACACCGCATTGCCCGCCACCAAAATCTCAGCGCCCGCGCGGACCACTTCAGCCACCGTATCCAAATCGATGCCGCCGTCTACTTCGATCCGGTAAGAATATCCACGGCTGGCTCGAATCTCCGCGAGCTTCCGGATTTTGTGGACGGCACCCGGAATAAACTTCTGGCCCCCGAAGCCCGGGTTCACACTCATCACGAGTACATGATCCACCAGCCCGAGCACTTCGCTTAGCGCGTCGATCGGAGTGGCGGGATTGATGACCACACCCGCCCTGCACTTGCAGCTCCTGATCAGGTGCAGCGTGCGATTTAAGTGACGGCATGCCTCCTGGTGGACGGAAATCCAGTCTGCTCCGGCGTCGGCAAAATCTCCGATGTACTGATCGGGGTTCTCTATCATGAGATGGCAATCGAGGGGAAGGCGAGTTGCCTTGCGCAACGATTTCACCACCACGGGGCCAATTGTGATGTTGGGCACAAAATGCCCGTCCATGACATCGACATGGATAACCCTGCCGCCGCCAGCCGATGCACTCTCAATCTGATCCGCAAGATGAGCGAAATCGGCCGACAATATCGAAGGTGCGAGCTCGATCAAATCTGGTTCCGTAAGCAGATCCTGCCTGGAGTTCGCCTCACCGGGACTGGCATGGTACCAAACGTGGCATGGTACAGCTCGGGCCAGGACGCCGGTTCGGGTTCTGGAAAATGAGAAACTGTGGAAATTCTAGCACGCCGGGTTGCACACCTTCTGTAACCGTGTTTGTGTCCCTCCGTACAAAGCTCTGTGATGTTCGTCCTTAACCTAGCTACCGTTTGTTGCCGATAATTGGAATGAGGGCTGAGGCGCGGGTTGCCGATCGGTCCTCGGGCGGAGCCAATCTCGATGGAATCACCGAAGTATGAGCCCTCCAGCGCGACCGCTCCCCAGATTGAGCGCCGTCGGTACGAGCGCTATCCGGCACAAGTGCAGATTGAGATTCATGAAATCGGCAGAGCTATGCCTCTTCGGATGGAAACCACCGATCTGAGCCGCGGCGGCTGCTATGTGCAGCTGGTAACGACCCTTGCAATCGGTGCCCACATTGACACCACACTATGGATCGGAGGCGCGCCGATTCGCATCCGCGGGCTCGTTGTCACACGCCATCCCCAATTCGGCAATGGCATCATGTTCCTCGACTTCAAGGGAGACGGGAAAGAACTTCTGGATCGCTACCTCGATGCGATGGTCGAGCAGCGAAGCTGATTGCCGATTGTTCGGCTGATTGTTCGTGGTGAGGAGTTAAGAAGCGGACAAGACTCGACCGCCGATCCCATTCTTCGGCCCGATTCCATCGGTACCATTCCAGGCGATTGCGCGCCCGTAGCTGGACGATTAAAATTCTGAACACTCATGTCTGAAGTGATCTCCGCAGAGCCCATGACTACGCAGCCCGTCCCCACTTCCGCCAATGGAACCACGGTTGAGGTTTTTGCCGTTTATGGCGTTGAACCGGAAATTCAGGCCTATGCCATGGCCAAATATTCGCGCTCGGCGCTTTCGATGAAGGAGTCGCTGCGCGAGATCACATCGCAGAAAGCGGAGAAATTTCTCAACACATTTTATTTTCAGTACGGGCACCGGTCGATCGCCGATCTCGCCCATATCGCGCTCGCCATCGAGAAGCTGTCGATTCTTGCCGCCATTGTTGTGGCCGACGAGCAGCGCTGGGACGGGCAGGAGCGCTCGACACGCTATCAGGACTTCAAGAAAAGCGGATACTACACGCCGAATTTCGGAGACAGTGCGGACGCGGCAGCAGATGGGCCGGCGCAGCTTTATCGGGAGACTATCGAATCGCTGTTTGCGGCGTACCAGAAGGTTTCACAGAGCACGTTCGAGTACCTGGCCAGTATTACGCCTCGGCCTACAGAAATGAAAGTGGATGCCTACGAACGGACGTTGCGGGCTCGTGCATTTGACGTGTCGCGCTATTTGCTGCCGCTTGCGACTAACACTTCGCTGGGAGAGATCGTCAACGCGCGGACGCTGGAAACGCAGGTCGCGCACCTGCTCGCGCAGCCGCATCGCGAAGTGCGCGAGCTGGGAGCGCTGTTGAAGCGCGCAGCGACTTCTCCGGCATATAACGCGAATGAAGACGGGCTGCGCGCGCTGGTGGAAGAGGTACGACGTGTGTCGCCTGAACTTGCCGCTCGTGCAGAAAGCGAGCTGCTGCGCGAAGTGCGCGTGGCTCCCACACTGGTGAAGTACGCGGATCCGAATGTATATGAGATCGAGTCGCAGCGGGAGCTGCGGCAGGCAGCTGCCGAGTTAATGCACGGGGCGGCCATCGAGCCAGCGCCGCTGGTCGATCTGCTCGATCCCGATCCGCTGGAAATTGAGCTGGCGGCTACGCTGCTCTATGGGAATTGTCATTATTCCTACCGGCAGATTCGGCGGGCGGTTGAGGCTCTGGGCGATGTGCGGCGGCGCGAAATTGTCGATCTTGGCCTGCGGCATCGCGGCAAGCACGATGAATTGCCGCGCGTATTTTCCGCCGGACAACAATTCCGCTTCGACATCCTCATGGATATTGGCGGCTTTCGCGACATGCACCGGCATCGGCGGTGCGTGCAGATCATGCAGGACTTCACCACCGCGCACGGATACGACACTCCGCCGGAAGTGGAGAAGGCGGGCATCGGTTCTCTATATGAGACGGCGATGACACGCACCGCGGCTGCGGTCGAAAAGCTGGCGGCTTCCGGAGGCGACGAGGTGCAGCAGAACGCGGAATACGCCATTCCGCTCGCTTTTCGCAAGCGCACGCTCTTCAAGATGGACTTTGCCGAAGCCGTGTACATCTCCGAGCTGCGTACCACGCCGGCAGGGCACGCGTCGTATCGCAACGTGGCATATGCAATGTACGAGAAGGTCGCGAAGAAGTATCCGGCGCTGGCGAAGTATTTCCGCGTGGTTGATGTGCGCGAGGCGGTGGATTTGCTGAAAAGGTGACGGAGCGGCCGTCTCTAAGAAATGGTCCTCCGTGTGACTCCGTGTACCCCGTGGTTCCAAGCTTTTTTCCAGCTACTGAATACACAGTGGCGCACGGGGAAACCCCGCCAGAGCACACGAGCGTCCTCCGCAAATTGACGGCGGTCATTCGCAAACTCTAGAATCTTCTCACACATGCCTCTTTACGAATACCAATGCAAGAAGTGCAAACATCGCTTTGAGAAGATCCAGAAGTTCTCCGACAAGATGGTGAAGAAGTGCCCCGAGTGCGGAGGGCCGGTCGAGCAAATGGTGTCGGCTCCGGCGGTTCAGTTCAAGGGCACGGGCTGGTACGTGACCGACTACCCCAAGAAGGGCTCGTCAGGTTCGGCGTCGGGATCCTCTTCCTCGGACGGCGATAGCGTCTCGAAAGACACGGCTGCGAAAGACACAACTAAAGACACGGCCAAGGAAACGAAGAAGGACGAGAAGCCGAAGGCCGAGTCGTCCCATAAGAAGCAGAAGAAGGACTAGTCGCTAGTCGTTGGTCGGACTTGCGTCTCGCGCAGCATTCCGGACGACCGCAATCTGCCATAGACCCCGAACGACTGACGACCAGCGACTAACGACCAAGCCGCAGCGCCCCTGAATCCTTAAACCCCCGTCCGCATCCAATCAATAGTCGTTATAACGAGTACATGGGGAGGATGACATGCTGACTATTCGAAATAGCGCGGAACGTGGAGGCGGCGACCACGGCTGGCTGAAGACACATCACACCTTCAGCTTCAACGACTATTGGGACGAGAAGTGGATGGGTTTCCGCTCCCTGCGCGTGATCAACGAGGATTGGGTTGCGCCCAACAGCGGCTTTCCCACGCATCCGCATCGCGACATGGAGATCATCACGTATGTGCTGTCCGGCCAGCTTGAGCACAAGGACAGCCTTGGCACTGGCTCGGTGATTCTGCCGGGAGACGGGCAGCGCATGACCGCCGGGCGCGGCATCCGTCATAGCGAGTACAATCCGTCGCCGACGGAGAAGGTGCATCTGTTGCAGATCTGGATCACGCCGGACAAGCAAGGCTATGAGCCGGGCTACGAGCAGAAGAGCTTTCCGGAAGCGGAGAAGCGCGGGCGGCTGCGGCTGATCGCTTCGCCCGATGGCGCGGACGGTTCGGTGAAGATCAACCGGGATGCGAAGCTGTTCGTGACCTTGCTTTCACCGGGCGAGGAAGTGCGGCATGCGCTCGACGCGAATCGGCACGCGTGGCTGCAAGTGGCGAAGGGTGAGGTTCAACTGAATGGGCAGACGTTACAGCAAGGCGACGGCGCGGCAATCAGTGACGAGAAAGCGCTGACCATCAAAGGAACGAAAGAGGCGGAAGTGTTGTTGTTCGATCTGGCCTAGGAAGACAGAATGGCAGGGGGAGCGCCAGTCCGTCCTGCCATAGCAAAGGGCTGAAACTTCCGGAGTTGCTAGATTCCCGGGTACGTTCAGAACCCGTTCGCGGAGTCAACGAGTGAAATGGGATTTTTCGTCAACCAAGCCGTTTCTTGTAGCAAAGTGAGCGATTTGCCGAATCAACGAACCCGCGTAAAGATGTGACTCTTTCACTTGCCAGATTGTTGCTGCAAAGATTTCACATACATAGTGAGGTTGAAGGCCCGCAGTTCAACTTCAGCTTCCGGCACTGCTCTCTCACTTATTGACAAGAACAAACTGCTCCAGCCTGGCATGCCTTTGTTGACATGGGACAAAGTCGCCGCATCGCCGAGGATAGCCTGGTGAACATACGTTGCGGGGAATTTTCCGTTGTTATGTTCTGTTAGAGTCGTTAGGTCAGCGGGCGAGTTTTTCAAAGCCTTCGCAGCCGGTCCGGTTCCTTTGCCGTCTGCTCCGTGACAGACCGCGCAGTAACTTTCGTACATTCTTTCACCGGAACTGGAATTAACATTCTTGATTGGAACTTCCTTGATCTTCGCCTGTTGGGCGAAAGCAACAAAGCCGGAGGCAAGCAGAAGCAACGACCCAACCAAAACCCTGCATGAGGCCATGGGATCCTCCTTATCCTTCGTCGGCAGCTGGCCTCTTGACCAGACGCAGGAGTGCCATGGTTGAGAGGCGCTGTTGCTTAGGACTCGCCTCGAGGATGTTGCGTCCCACTGAGAAGGAGCAGCCCTTCGAAGAGACGAGCCCACGATTAAACACGCTATTGTCTTCGCTACCGTCTGCCAGTGACGGGTGTCACCATTCGGTGTGATTCCTCTCTAAGGCCGGATGAAGGAAGCCAAAGCGGAAAATGGGAAACCAGAATAAGCGAGAAAAATCGTGTGCCTTGGCGCTTGCCGTTCGCCGATAGCCGCCGGGCGTTGGCGTTCAGAGCCCGTGACGCGAGTCGACCGGCCTGATGCCCCCCACACCCAGCAGCCTTCCCGTCACGCCCTTCTCGGCGCGGTGGCTGAACAGCAGCTCTGGATGACACGCCGTGCAGGGAGCCGAGGCATCGATATTGTTCTTGGGCACGCCCGCATCGAGCAACTGGCGGCGGTTTGCTTCCACCAGGTCGAGAAACAACTTGACCGGCAGCTCGCTGTGTCCTGGGGCACGCGCAGTTAGAAAGAGCAGGGGATATTTTTCACGCACGGGGTCGGACTCCTTCACCACACGGAAAAGGCTTTGCCCGTATGCGAATTGCGCTTCAAACTGGCGGCGCACTTCTTCGCCGACGTCATAGCAGCAGGATTGAATGCCGGGGCCGATCACCGCAACCAAGTTTTTCGGATCGCTGCCGAAGTGCCTGCGCATCGCGCCGACTCCTTTTTCTACGATGCGCTTGACTGTGCCGCGCCAGCCAGCGTGAAACACTCCCACCGCGGGGCGCTTTTTGTCGACCACGATTACGGGAATGCAATCGGCAGCCTGCACGGCGATGAGCAGCCCCGGAGTATCGGTAATGAGGCCGTCGCCCGCGAGCGGGTGGTTGGGCACGCGATCGACGTAGTGGATCAAATCGGAGTGAATCTGACGGAGGGTTACGAGCGGCCAGAGCTGGCCCGATGCTTTACCGCCTGGCGCTTTGCGACCCATTGCCTTGCGATCTGACGTCGTGCCGCCCCGGCTTTCTAGATCATCGACTGCGCCCAGCTCCCTGAGGAACAACTCGCGGTTGCGCTCCACTGCGGCGCGCGAGTCGTGCTTGGTGAATCCGAGGTTGAGGGCGTTGCCCCCGTAGACGCGTGAGACTCCGCCCGTTCGCGTGGAAAAAGCAGAGACAAGCCACGGAAGCTTGGCCAGCTGCGGGGAGTGCAGAAGTTGAATCGCAGATTTTGGAATCGCTTTGACGCCCACGTTCCAATCATATCGAAGAGGGCGTTCATCATTGAAAAGAGGCGGGCGCAACGGCAGACAATTATTGCCAGCAAGGTGGCGGCGCTACGCTAGGAAGACAGCGTCCGTCGCCCAGGTTAGCGCCCAAGAAGACGGGCGCGAACCTGGGGCACAAAAAGCTACACGCTCTCAGCTATGCGCCTTACAGCGAGACCAGCCCTACTTCTTCTTCACGATCTCGACGTCGATTTGAATTTTGACGTTATCGCCTACGGCGGCTTCACCGGTCTTCAGAAGATTGTTGTAAGTCAGTCCGAAATCCTTGCGGTTGATCGCTGTCGTGGCCGAGAAGCCCCGGCGGGCGTTGCCCCATGGGTCGGCGATTTCTGGTGTGGGGCCGTCCACGTCGAGCGTGACTTCGCGGGTGGTGCCATGGATGGTCAGATCTCCGATCAATTGCAGCTTGTCGCCGTTCTTCGCGATGCGCTTGGATTTGAACTCGATGGTGGGGTATTTCTCGGCATCGAAGAAGTGGTCGCTCTTTAGGTCCTTGTCGCGCATTTCGACGCGCGTGTCGATGGAGTTGACGTCGATGGATGCGTTGACCTGCGACTGCGTGACGTTCTTCTCGTCGAGCGCAACCGTGCCGCTCACTTTGGTGAAGTTGCCGGTCACGTTGGAAATGCCCAGGTGGCGCACGGTGAACTGCGCGGTGGAATGAGCGGGGTCGATGTTCCAGGCGGTGGTCTGAGCGAAAGCGGAAATTGTCGTTACAACGACTATTGCCGCCACTGAAAGCATGTTTCGTTGACGCTTGATCATGGATAGTCCTTGATATTGGGATTCGGTTCGAAAAGCATCCTGCACGGCTCGGGAGGCCCTCGAGCGAACGCAGGCCAACAAATTAACAGATGTTGAGCAAATTGATAAGGATGCAAAAAACAGGGGGCCGGAGATGTATCCAGGCCCCGGGCGTCCGAGATTCCTCGTCGCTGGCGCTCCTCGGAATGACAAGGGCGAAGCAGAGTACGGCAACCCCTGTTTGCCCCCCGCAACGGCGAACGATATAGTAATTAAAGCCTCATTTTCGATATGTTTACTGACTTCATCGCAACCGATCGCTGGACCAAGAAGAAAGTCCATGTGCTTTACCAGGCGCTGATTGTGGCGATCGCGACGCGCCACGCCGATGCCGTGGACATCAAGTTCCTTGTGGACGGACGGCCCGTATGGGTCGCGCTACCGCACCCAGCCTGGATCGAATACAGGAAGCGGAGCGGCAACGTGATTACCGACGCTCTGGCGAAGGAGATTGCCGGTCATTTCCTCAAGACAGCGCTGGAATCGGGCGAAGGCCTGGGCCGCGAGATGTATGGCCTGACGGTGGAAGAAACGCTCAAACATCTCGATGCCATCGTGGCCGAGTTGGAAGCTCCGGCAGAGGCTTCCCGCTAAGCCGTTTTGGCAACGTCGAACGAACTCGCCGCCTGCCGGGACCATCACAATCCCATGTGATCCAGGACACATTGCCTTGTCCGTGGGGACGAGGATAATCGTCGAACCGCACAGGGCAGTGGCGTTGCTATGCGGGTGGGGCGGTACTTGGAAGGACCGGCGAAATGAGGGACAATAGTGCCCCTGTCCTCGGTCAATGGGCAGAATCTCTTCGGCGGTCGCGCCCTTCTGTCCCGAAATGCCTTGCCCACGTCGAGGCCGCGGTGAAAAAGAGCGAGCTGCTCGAAAAGAGGGTTCTTATGGCCACACATATGCTGGACGCGGAAACCATGACCGACTTAGGAAGCGGAATCAAGAACAAACGCTTGATTGACTGGGTGGAAGGCATTGCCCAGTTGTGCAAACCGGATCGAGTTCACTGGTGCGACGGGTCGGACGAGGAATACCAGGCCATGGTGCGGCTAATGATTCTGGCCGGCACCGCTATCCTGCTGAACGAGGAAAAGCGGCCCAACAGCATTCTGGTGCGTTCCAGTCCGGCGGATGTGGCTCGTGTGGAAGAGCGGACATTCATCTGTGCACGAACGAAGGAAGAAGCGGGTCCAACCAACAACTGGGAAGATCCGCAAATAATGAAAGCGCGGCTGGAGCAGCTGTATGCCGGCTCCATGACTGGTCGCGTCATGTATGTGATTCCGTACAGCATGGGCCCGATCGGTTCGCCGATCGCGAACATAGGAGTGGAGATTACGGACTCTCCGTATGTGGTGGCGAACATGCACATCATGTCGCGGGTGGGCACGCGCGTGCTGGAAGTGCTCGGGGAGGAAGGCGAGTTCGTACGCGGACTACATTCGGTGGGTGCGCCGCTCGGCCCGAACGATCAGGATGCGGCGTGGCCGAACAATGCGGATGAAAAATATATATGCCATTTTCCGGAGACGCGCGAGATCTGGTCGTACGGCTCCGGGTATGGCGGGAATGCGCTGCTAGGCAAAAAATGCCATGCTTTGCGGATCGCGTCGGTGCAGGCGCGCGATGAAGGATGGATGGCCGAGCACATGCTCATCCTCAAGATGACCAGCCCCAGCGGTCAGGCCAAGTTCTTCACGGGAGCCTTTCCATCTGCGTGCGGCAAGACCAATCTGGCGATGTTGATTCCGACCATCGAGGGATGGAAAGTGGAAACGGTGGGTGACGATATCGCATGGATGAAATTTGGCGCGGATGGACGGCTCTACGCGATTAATCCGGAGTATGGCTTTTTTGGAGTGGCGCCGGGAACGAGCATGAAATCGAATCGGAATGCCATGCTCACCGCGACCAGGAATTCGATCTTCACGAATTGCGCCATCACGCCAGACCGCGACGTTTGGTGGGAAGGGATGACGGACGAGAAGCCGCCCGAGTTGCTGGACTGGCTGCGGCGGCCATGGACTCCCCATTCACCTCGCAAGGCTGCGCATCCTAACGCACGGTTCACGACACCGGCGCGGCAGTGCCCGGTGATCGCGCCCGAGTGGGAAGATCCGAAAGGCGTGCCGATTGATGGAATCCTGTTTGGCGGCCGAAGAGCCGGGGTTGTACCTCTGGTGACGGAGGCCTACAGCTGGCAGCATGGGACATTCCTGGGCGCGACCGCGAGCAGCGAGACGACCGCGGCGGCATCGGGACAAGTGGGACAACTACGGCGCGATCCGATGGCAATGTTGCCGTTCTGCGGCTACAACATGGGCGACTACTTTGCGCACTATCTCCATATTGGAGAGCATGCGGGGGCGAAGCTTCCCAAGATTTTTTACGTGAACTGGTTCCGGAGTGACGAGAAAGGCAAGCTTTTGTGGCCGGGCTATGGGGAGAACAGCCGGGTATTGAAATGGATCTTCGAGCGATGCGAAGGGACGGCACACGCGGTGGATACGCCGATTGGCCGGCTTCCGCGGCCCGCCGATCTCGATACCACAGGCCTGGACGTGACCCCATCCGAACTCAATGAACTGCTTAGCGTGGATGTGGACGGGTGGCTGGCCGAGGTTCCGCTCATCCGCGAGCACTTTGATCGCTTCGGCACGCACATGCCCGAGGGCTTGATTAATGAGCTGGACGATCTGGACAGGCGGCTGCGATTGAGCATCACTAAAGTCGGGAAGCTGAGCCGGTTCGGAAAAGTCAGCCAACTCGGGAAGAGATCCGAGTGGCCTGAGGACAAGTAGGACGCGGTGTAGTAAAGAGGCTTGGGAGCGAGAGATCCCGAGCCTTTTACCGTAGCAGCGGCTGTTCGGCGGGCGCCCCGCTCCTGCAGGCCTCCGCAAACACGTCCCTAGTTCGTATCCCAGCTCTTGGGAATTTCCACATAGGAACGATCGAGCTTGGCCACGGAAGGACAGCCCAGCAGCCGCAGCGTTCGGTCGAGATCGGTACGCAGAATTTCGATTGCACGGTTCACACCCGCTTCCCCGGCGGCGGCCAGTCCATAGGCGTAGGCGCGTCCACAGAGCACGGCGCGAGCGCCCAGACACAGCGCTTTGACAACGTCGGTCCCACGGCGAATGCCGCCATCCATGAGGACTTCGGTTTGCCCTCCGACGGCCTTGACCACTTCAGGCAAAGCGCGCAGAGACGATGAAACACAGTCGAGCTGACGGCCTCCATGATTAGACACGGAAATGGCGGCTGCGCCCGCGTCGACGGCGCGACGGGCATCATCGGCGGTGAGCACTCCTTTGGCCAGGATTGGCCCTTGCCAGTGTTCGCGAATCCAGTGGAAGTCGCTCCAGGACACGGCGGACGCCGCGAGCGCCGCCGTGATGTCAACCAGCGGCATGGGACCTTTGCCGGGAATGACGACGTTGGCGAGAGGCGGAATGCCGCCATCCTTCAGGTAGGCTGCAAGCCAGCGTGGATGCGCGAGGATATTGGGCAGAAAGGCCAGCTTCTCCAATACGCTTCCGCTGATCAATTCCTTCATACCGTTGCGGAAATCGCGTTCGCGAATGCCTGAAACCGGAGTATCGATGGTGACCACGAGAGCGGAATATCCGGCGCGGCGGGCGCGGTCGATGGCGGCTTCGGCTGCACCGCGGCCACCCATCAGATAGAGCTGATAAAAGACCGGGCCTTTTGACGCTGCTTTTACATCTTCAAGTCTGTGCCCTGAAATCGTCGAGAGCATGTAGGCCGTGCCGGCATTGCCGGCGGCGCGCGCGGCGGAAACCTCGCCCCCCGGTTCCATCAAACGGCTGTAACCAACAGCAGACAGCAAGAACGGAAGAGCCAGATCGAATCCAAGGACGCGAGTGCACAGGCTGCACTCACCAAGCGCGACGGCATAGCGGGGACGGAAAATTACGTCGTCGTAAACACGGCAGTTTTCGCGCAGCGTGATTTCGTCTTCGGCGCCGCCATCCAGGTAGTCGAATACGACCTTTGGCAAGCGCCGCTTGGCAAGAATGCGGAGATCGGCGATCGAGACAACGCGAGGAGAAGCGACGGAGCGTGCAGATTTTGCCATGATCCAGACAGCCGATTGCGGTGAAAGACAGTTGCATCGTACCACTGTTGATGGCAGAGATGAAGATGAAGTGTGTAGTTAAGTCAGGGCAACAATCAGATCCCGCAGCCGGCTTGGACCTATGCTTAAATTAAAAGATGTTTGCCCGTAAGGTTCGCGTCGAATATCGAGTTGATGGCCAAGTCCATCCCTGTCCGTTGAAATGGCTCGATAATTTCAGCATGCGCAATTTCACCAACGCGACTGTGTTTGACGACACGTTGCCTGTGGCGGACGGACTGCTTGAGATTGGAACGCATGTCCCGATGGATCAGTTGCGCGACGCGCTGGAAGACTGGTTTCGCCGGAAGGGGTACTTGCCTGCAAGCGCGACGCTGGTCGTGAGTGCGGCATAGATCACGACACGTTCTTTCGCCACGGAGTGGCAGGGTCACGGAGAAAACGGCTCTTGAAACACGCTCTAGTGAAAAACTAAAATAGGGCAGTATCGAAGCGGTTGCAGTTCTTACTGGGCGGCAGGCGTTTTCTCCATCTTGAGCAGGCGGGTGAAAAGACGAACGATCATTCCATCGAAGCGTGTGCCGCTCAGCGATGCCAGCTCCGCAAGAGCCTGCTCGTGAGTCTTCGCCGGGGCAAAAGAGCGTTCGCTAATCATATCGGTATAGGCGTCGACTACGGCGAGGATGCGGCCTAAGAGCGGGATGCTCTCGCCCTGCATGCCATACGGATAGCCACTGCCGTCCAAAGACTCATGATGGGATGCGACTGCCTGCGCCACTCTGTCGACGTCCGGAATTGCGCGCAACACATCCACGCCGAGTTGAGGATGAGTCTTGATCACGGACAACTCGTCGTCCGTGAGAACGCTGGACTTATTCAGGATACGCTCGTCGATGAACAGCTTGCCTACGTCGTGCACACGTCCCGCAAAAGCAGCGTCCGCTACTTCCTCGGAAGAAAGATTCAAGGCACGCGCAACGAGTTCCGCATAGTACCCGCATTTATCGCTGTGGCCGGCGGCGTTGGGTTCGCGGAGTTCCGCGGCTTGCGCCAGCGCTTCCACGGCTTCGCGGAGCGGGTCGGTTTCGGCCTGATCGGAGTTCGCCCCTAGCTTGCGCAACGTGGACACAAGTTCTTCGAGGTGATTCGGCCCATGCTGTTCACGTTGCAAGAATCCTTCGATGTACGAAGAAATAAGCTGTCGCTGCACGGCGGAGCCTTCGCGAAACGGCTCGGAAGTGGAGACCTGATTCCCGCCAGCGCGCTTGGAAACGTACATACCGGCGTCGGCCACGCGAATCAGATCTTCCATTGCGAAGCCGTGCATGGGAAAGCTGGCGACGCCGAAACTGCCGGTGATGTGATGTTCTTCGAGCATGGAATCGGTAGCCAGCCAGAGGCGCAGCCGTTCCGCAAGCACTTGGGCCTGCTCGATTCCGGTCTCCGGCATCAAAATAATGAATTCATCTCCACCGTAGCGCGCGACCACGTTTGACTGGCGGCATTTCTGCTCGAGCAGCCGTCCGACGCGTGCCAGTACGAGGTCCCCTTCAAGATGGCCGAGCGAGTCGTTGACCTCCTTGAATTTGTCGAGATCGATGATCACGACCGAAAATGCCCGCCCGGAGCGCGACGCGCGTTTCCACTCCGAACTAAGCGCTTCCCAGAAGAAGCGGCGCGTCTTAATCCCGGTCAAGCCATCGGTGATCGACTGCTGTTGCAGCTTCTGGAAAACGAATGAGTTGTGGAGTGCGGTGGCCAGCAGGTCGGCAAGGGTATTCAGAATCAGGACATCTTGCGGAGCAAATGCGTTCTCAGCGCGGCTTTCTATGTTGAGCACGCCCAGCAAAGAGTCGCCATAAGTGATCGGCAAGCAGAGCACGGCGCGCGATTCCGGGAGCACGCCGGCCAACTGGCCGGCCCCCACGCTTTGCACCAGGGCGCTGACACCTGTGCGCGCGACTTTGCCGAGCACGCCGCTTCCAAGAGCGATTCGGCGGCCGAGCGCCAGAGAGGTGGTACCCGCCTCCGCCTTAATTTCGAGATCCTTGGTGGCGTAATCCATGATGCCGATGCCGATGTGGTCGTAGCGGAAATTCTTCTGGATTTCGCGGACGATGTCGGCCATCATCCGCTCGGCGTCTTCGCTCGAAATCGCCATCTTGGAAATGTTGTTGAGAAATGCGAGGTGGCGCGCGCGGCGCTGCTCTTCGGTGAAGAGGCGCGCATTCTCGATCGCCACGCCTAACTGGCCAGCCGCGGTCTGCATGACGGCGAGATCGCGTTCGTGGAACCGGTATTCGTGCTCAGCGCTCAGTGCCGCCATCACGCCCGCGGGCTTGCCGCCCAGCATGATCGGCACGGCGCAAAACGACTTCGGCGCGCGGGGCGGAACGAACTCCAGCCCCAGAGAGCTGCACACCTGCGCCATATCCGATTGAATCAGCAATGGCTGCCCGGTCCGCAGGATGTGTTCCGTCAAGTCGTTGGCGAGTTTGCGCGACCGCCGTGGACGCACCAGCCCATCTTCGAGTTCCAGCTCGAAACGCAGTTGGTCGTCATCCTGAAAAGCGATGTAGAACGTGCTGGTATCGAAGATGCGCCCCAGTTCAGCCTGCACCGTGCGCAACACCTCTTCCTGATTGAGATGAGAACTGATGGCCTGTCCGATTTGGGTGAGTAATTCGTATTCCTTGGTGCGGCGCTGCGCCTCGTGCATGACAACGTAGTTTTCAAGCGTGAGCGCGATTTGCAGCGACAGGCCGATGAGCAACCGCAAGTTCGACGATCCGAACATGGGGCGTTCGGCGTGCGGAAACAGAACAACTCCGAAGTTGTGCTCCCGCGTTTGCAGGCTGACGGCCATCATGTCGCCGATGTTTTCGGAAAGCAGCGCTTGCTTGAAGGCCGCGAACTTTCCGCCGGAAAGCGCGGGCAGCGGCTCTTCCAAGTCGGTGAGATTCCGGAATGTGACCACGCCGCCGCGGCGGTACGCCAGCTCGGTTATGTATTCCCCGGCGTCGGTCTTCTGCAGCTTTTCCAGGAACTCAGGCGAAAAGCCTTTTTGGACGGACGGAACCGTGCCACGCCACTGAGCGGAAATAAAGATGACGGCGCGGCGCGAGGGGAGCGGAGCGACCAGGCGATCCACGAACGCCTGCAAGCTGGGTACGAGATCGCTGGCAGAGAGCAGGCGGCGCGGGTCGGTGCCGAGCGTCGAAAAGGCGAGTGCATTTTCCTGCACGGCGTTGCGCTCGTTTTCAAACAGAACCATCACCATCGCAATCGCGAGCAGCGTCTGGGGAATCGGGCCGAGAAAACCGCCCAGGCGTCCTACGCTCTCAAGGAACGGCTCGCGGAACTGGCCTGCGCCCATGAGCGCCCCCCACAATGCCAGCGAGAATGCGAGCATACGGAACGCGATGGAATCCCGGCGAAAACCGTAGCGATAATAATGAAACGAGGCATAGATCAGAACGGCTGCCAACCCCATCTCCAGCCGCAGATACATGGGAACGGTCGCGTCCTGGTGAAACGTGCCGCCCGTGAAGTGCGCGTGAACGCCAACGGCGGCGAGCGCGAGCAAGCCAAGCACGATCGCGCCGTCATACCACTTCGGTTGAAATGGCTCCTTCATGAGGCGGGTCGAGACGAAGACGCACGCCGCCATGACGATGAGCAGCGCGGAACTGAGCGACGAAAGCCAGACCGACGGGCCGCGAAAGTGGGCCACTGCCTCAATCGCGTAGTGAAGCGTATAGGCGGCCCAGGCCAGTTGCCATGCGCGAAAATAACTATGGCGGCTTTGCTCGTAGAGGTATGTGAAAACGAGGAGAACCAGGAGCGCGACGGCTCCGGGAACCAGCACCAGATCGGTGGCAACGTTGCTCATCGTCCCTCAGTCAGTAAAGAAATGACGCTCGTTAAGAACGACGGCGCACCCGGACGGGGTTTCGATTCGGATCGATGATATGGCCGGAAGTTCACAGAAACAGTAATCTTCCGGTATTGTCCGCCCTGGGTACGGCGCGTTTTCAGTATCTTCTTTTATTAGGATGCGGTTGCGCCAGTGGGTTTTTCGGGCTGGAGTTACCTTCGTAACCGGGGGTAACCGGGGCGTGGGCCCAGGGGCGCTGGGCTTTGGGCTCTGAGCTTTCGGCATTGGCCGCCGCTTTCAGCGGTTCCAACCCACGCTAGGCCAAGGATCGGTTTCGCGATTTTGATTGGCCTCGTCCAATCTCCAAAAATGCAAGAGCCAAGAGCCAAGAGCAAGAGCCCAAAGCCAAGAGCCTATATACTCAAACGTTATGCTTCGCGTCCGATTCGCTCCGTCTCCCACAGGTTTTCTGCATGTTGGCAGTGCCCGCACATTCATTTTCAACTGGCTCTACGCCCGCCACAATGGCGGAACGATGGTCCTCCGCCTCGACGATACCGACGTCGAGCGCAATACCGAAGCGAGTGTCCATTCCATTTTCGATGGTTTGCGCTGGCTCGATCTCGGCTGGGATGAAGAGTACAAACAGTCTGAGCGCCTCGCGCTTCATCGCCAGATCGCCGAGGCTATTTTCCAGAAAGGTCTCGCCTATCGAGACTTTACTCCCGCGCACACCGGCGACAGCGAAAAATCGGGAGCCGGGCAGACATGGCTGTTTAATCCCGGCATGCGCGAGCTTCCGCGCGCCGAAAGCGACCGCCGCGCCGGTGCGGGAGAGCCTTTTGCACTGCGCTTCCGCGTGCCCCGCGGATCTGGAGAACAGGTGCGTTTCACCGATGCGGTGTATGGCGAGCAAATCAAGTCCGCCGATGACATTGAAGATTTCGCCCTCCTGCGCAGCGATGGCATGCCGACCTATCACCTGGCCTCCTGCGCCGACGACGTCGATCTCCGAATCAGTCACATTATTCGAGGGCAGGATCATCTTTCGAACACTTACAAGCACGTTCTGATCTTTGAAGCTGCCGGAGGCAAGGCACCGCAATTCGCGCATCTGCCCCTGCTGGTCGCGCCCGATGGGTCGAAGCTCTCGAAGCGCCGCCACGGCCCTGTAGTGAGCGTGACCACCTATCGCGACGCTGGATTTCTTTCTGCGGCATTCATGAATTTTCTGTGTCTGCTGGGCTGGTCGCCGAAAGACGACCGCACGGTTTTGTCTCGCCAGGAGCTGATCGACGCCTTTTCGCTGGAAGGCATCAATCGCGCGAACGCCGTGGTGAATTTCAAGGAGCTGAGTGTAGAGGGGGCGCCCTTGCCCGCTGATGTCGGCGTAGCTTCTCCGGCTGACATGGTTGTTCCCTCCGCCAATCTCGCCATTCCGAATAAAGCGGTGAATGAGCATTTCTACCCAGAAGAGACGTTCGATCAGAAAGCCGTGTGGCTGAATGCCGAGCACATCCGTGCCCTGCCTGTCGCCGAACTGAGCGCACGCTTGTTGCCGATCGTCGCCGAAGCCGGATTTCGCGTGACGCCCGAGAAGATGCTGGCGATCACGCCGCTCATCCGCGAGCGCATCAAGCTGCTGCGCGATGTGCTGACCGCGGCCGACTTTTTCTTTGTCGATCAGCTCCCGCCCTACGATCCCGCCGAACTCATTCCGCAAAAGGGAGACGCGGCAATGGCCGCCAAAGTCCTGGCGCGAGCGCGCGAAGTGCTCGCTCAAACCGAATTCACCCACGATGCCCTTGACCATGCTCTGCGAGCGGCCGCGCAGGAACTGGGATTCAAAGCGGGCCAGATGTTTCAGCCGATCCGCGTAGCCGTATGTGGAAGGAAAAACGCGCCGCCGCTTTTTGAGACGCTGCAGGTGCTGGGGAAAGAAACAACGCTGGCGAGGATCGAGCAGGCGATTCAGAAAACCAAATAGGTAGCCCAATCTAGCGGAAAAGAACGCGTTCGGCCGCTTCAGAAGAGCCACTTTCGCGGGTTGACAACGGTATCGTATATGTTACCATTTGATGTCGAGGTTCTGGAATACCTGAACCGCGAAGGCCGCAGCCCGTATGCACGATGGTTTGACAGTTTGCATGCGCAGGCCGCAGCCAAGGTAGCAATTGCAATCACGCGGCTGGCACGCGGCAATTTTTCGAATGTAAAGCCGGTCGGCAGCGGAGTCATGGAATACAAGATCGACTTCGGTCCCGGTTATCGAATCTATTTAGGAAAAGACGGAGAACGCATCGTCATCCTGCTTGGTGGAGGGACAAAGTCTCGCCAACAAAGCGACATTCGCACGGCGCAGGATCGGTGGGTAGATTACAAGCAAAGGAAGAAATAGTATGCCGTTGACGCGTACGTTTAGGGAAACCGTTCAGGCCCGCGTCCGCCGCGATCCTGCTTTCCGCAAGGAGTTGCTGCGCGAGGGCGTAGAGAGTTTTCTTTGCGGAGATATCGAAACCGGCAAGGCAGTGCTGCGCGATTACATCAATGCCACCATCGGCTTCTCAGAACTCGCAGACGCGACCGATCACTCTGCCAAGAGCCTAATGCGCATGCTCGGCCCATCGGGTAATCCTCAGGCGCGCAATCTGTTTGAGATCGTGGAATTTCTGCAGAAGTGGGAACGCGTTCGCTTCCGTGTGGCGGCGGCCGCAAGATAGTTAGGGAATCGCAGTTTTTAATCTCACTACCTGCCCTGAAATTGCGCTGCCCGCTCGTGGGCGTCGGCGGCTTCGTTCAACATTCCATTATTCTTGTAGACATCGGCCAGCAGATGTTCATTGTCGGGATCGTCGGCTTTCTCGCGCTGCTTGAGTAACGATGCGATGGCATCATCATATTGCTTGAGCCGCGCCTGCTCCAGCCCTATGTTGTAGTTGATGCCCTGATAGTTGGCGTCAATCGCCGCCGCCCGCTGGTACTCGGCGAGCGCCTCTGTGTCCCGATGCTGATCAGAAAAGGCCGATGCCAGACCCGCATGTCCATCGGCGCTGTTGGGATTGATCTTCAGCAGTTGGGTGAACGCCTGCTCAGCCTTTTCTGGCTGCTTCATCTCCATGTAAACCAAGCCGAGGTCGTAGTAGGCGCCGTCATCCCGAGGCTGTAGCGCGACCGCGCGCTGCAATTCGGCGGCTGCGTTCTGATAATCATGCTTGGAGATATAGGCGCGCGCCAGTGCTTCATGCGCGGCGGCGAAATTCGGCCGCTGCTTGACGGTCTTCTGCAACTCGGAGATCGCTTCGTCCGACTTGCCTTCATCCAGAAGTCCAACGCCGTTCTGTGCGTGGACCATGTAGGCTCGCGAATTCCGTAGCCACATCACTCCGCCCGTTACAATTACCACCCCAACCAGCAGCACTGCGATCCGCCTCAAAATTGCATTCTGATCGGGCGCAACGCGGGCAATCAGCGCACCCAGAATCAGGCCCATGATCAGCCCGCCGATGTGGGCCGCGTTATCGGTTCGCGCGATCACCGCTCCGAAAAAGAGGTTGTATCCGGCAAAAATCAGGAGGCTGCGCAAGGTTCCGGTGAGCGCCGGGCGGGGCAACGAAAACTCACCGAGATAAAACGACGCAATCAACGCGCCCGCAATTCCAAAGATTGCTCCCGACGCCCCCACGCTCAACACGCCCGGATTCCACCACAAACTGGTCAGGCTCGCTGCCACGCCGCAAATCGTGTAGACAATGGCAAACGTCCAGTGGCCATAAACCGATTCAGCGAGCCGGCCAAGATCCCACAGGCACCACATGTTGAACGCAATGTGCAGCAGGCCACCATGAACGAACACACAGGTCAGCAGCCGCCACCATTGGCCATTGACGGTATAAGGCCCATAATTCGCGCCCCAGTGCACCAGTTCTTGTCCGGTAGGATTCTGGAGCATCGAAGCGCCCAGCGCCAGCAACATGGCGAGAAACACCGCAATGTTTGCCCCAAAGATCACTTGCGTGACCGCCATGGAACTCGATTGCCGCCGCAGCCACGGAGCTGTTTCCACGCGCTGGTATCCGGCGTCGTCGCCGCGCTGAGCGGCCTCGTGCTGCTTGCACCACTGGCAAGTCTTGCTCAGGGTGAAAGGCGGAAGCTGCCGGCCGCATTGTACGCACTGCGCCATTGGACATATAGAATACAAGAGTATGAGTCCTACGAACGCACCTTCATCCAGCGAAGCCGCGCCCAACGCGCCTGCCGAGCCCCGGCCATCCAATTTCATCCGCGATATTTTTATTGAAGATCTGAAGACAAAGAAGTTTGGCGACGCCGTTGTGCAGACGCGTTTTCCTCCAGAGCCCAATGGCTATCTGCATATCGGCCATGCCAAAGCCATCTGCATAGATTTCGGCCTGGCCGACGAATTCGGTGGCAAAACCAATCTTCGCTTTGACGACACTAACCCCGAAAAAGAAGAGCAGGAGTATGTCGACGGCATCATGCGCGATGTGCGCTGGCTAGGCTTTGACTGGGAGCGGCTGTGCTATGCGTCCGATTACTTCGACCAGCTTTACGAATGGGCGGTCAAGCTGATTAAGGACGGCAAGGCCTATGTCGACGATTTGACGGCCGAACAGATCCGTATGCATCGCGGCACGCTCACCGAGCCAGGCAAACCGAGCCCGTATCGCAACCGCTCCATCGACGAGAACCTGGACTTATTTGAGCGCATGCGCAAGGGCGAATTCCCGGATGGCACGCGCGTGCTGCGCGCCAAAATCGACATGACGTCGCCGAACCTGAACATGCGCGATCCCGTCATGTATCGTATTCTGCACGCCGAGCATCACCGCACCGGCAACAAGTGGTGCATTTATCCCATGTACGATTACGCGCACGGGCAATCGGATTCGATTGAGCGCGTGACACACTCGATGTGCTCGCTTGAATTCGCCGATCATCAGCCGATCTATCGCTGGTTTATCGAGCAGCTCGGAATTTTTCCGTCGCAGCAGATCGAATTCGACCGCCTCAGCCTTACCTACACGCAGATGAGCAAGCGCAAGCTGCTCAAACTGGTTCAGGAAAAACGTGTGACCGGCTGGAACGATCCCCGTATGCCCACGCTTTCCGGCATGCGCCGCCTGGGCTACACGCCGGAAGCGATCCGCAACTTTGTTGGCGCCGTCGGCGTGTCGCGCACCAATGGCATCGTCGATCTGGCCATGCTCGAGCATTTCGTACGCGAAGACCTCAACAAGCGCGTGCCGCGCGTCATGGCTGTGCTGCGGCCGCTAAAAGTCGTCATCGACAACTATCCCGAGGGCCAGACTGAAGAAATGGACGCGGTGAACAACCCCGAGGACGCGGCCGCTGGCTCGCGCAAAGTGCCTTTCTCCAAAGTGCTCTACATCGAGCAGGACGACTTCCGCGAAGAACCGCCGAAAAAGTACTACCGGCTGTCGCCCGGCATGGAAGTCCGGCTGCGCTATGGCTATTTCATAACCGCGAAAAGCGTGGTAAAGAATGACAAAGGCGAAGTGGTCGAGGTGCATTGCACCTACGATCCGGCCACACGTGGTGGCAACGCACCCGATGGCCGAAAAGTGAAATCGACCATTCATTGGGTCTCAGCCGCGCACGCCATCGACGCAGAGGTGCGGCTCTACGACAAACTTTTCACTAAAGAGAATCCGGATGACGTTCCAATCGGACAGGAATTCATGGCCAACCTTAATCCGAATTCGCTGGAGGTGGTCGAGCAGGCGAAACTGGAGCCCTCGCTCGCCAATGCTCCCGTGGAAGGCCGCTATCAGTTCGAGCGGCTGGGCTATTTTTGCGTGGATTCGGATTCGAAGCCGGGCAAGCTAGTTTTCAACCGCACCGTTGCGCTGAAAGATGCGTGGGCGAAGATTGAGAAGAGGGAAAAATAAAGTTTCAAACTAAGGAAGGCTGGGAATCACCCCGGCCTTTTTCTTCCAGTACACAAGATATCACTTTTTCAGCGCGCGGATGTACTTCACCACTTCGGCGATCTGGCTGGCGGACAGCTTGTGGTCATATGGGGGCATGGTGCCTCTGCCTCGCCGGATGATTAACGTGAGATCGGCATCGGACTGTTTCTGCACGTCGGCCGAACCCAGATCGCGCACGTGCAAATTCTGGCCGAGTTTTGTGTCCCCCGCCCCCCTTGATCCATGGCAAGGAGTGCATCTGATCTTAAAATCCGCGGCCCCATCCGCTAGCCCGTTGCCCGTACAAATTACGGCCAGCGCGAGTAATGCGAAACACCGCCTGAGAATGGTCCTCAACTCGTGCTCCAGCGAAAAAATAAGCGGCCCTTTTTCTCGAAAGGCCGCTTTATCTAGAAAGCCACGCCAACTTATTTCTTTAGTGTACGGATCCACTTGACGATATCGCTGATCTGATCCTTGGTGAGCTTGCCGTCATAGGCGGGCATTTTCCCCTTGCCCTTGGTGATGGTGTCTGTCAGTTCCGCGTCGGACGACTTCTGCACGTCGGCCGAACCGAAGTCTACAGTCTTCATCGCAGCCTTGCCTTCGCCGTTTGCCCCGTGGCACATTGCGCAGCCCTTGTAGCTTGCCGGCGGATCGGCAAACATGTAAGTCGAGCACACCAGCGCCAGCATAGTCAAAATCAGGGACGCCCTTAACATAGTTTTCATTTCTTCTTTCTCCTTATGAGATCTAAGCGCCCCCTTGACTGTGAGCGCGGCCACCAAGCAACGTACCACTCCCGCCGGGAAAGCAAACCCCGGTTGGAAGCGGTTTCCATTGCGAAGGTTTTCGGCAGCGACAATACCACAGAACATTGAGTTTGCGCTATTCGGTAGCTACCGCGAGATGCAGTTAACTTCTGTGGCGTTGCCTGTACCACCTTTGTGCCCGTGGCAAAAGCCCATGAAGCGGGGTGATATCTCGCACTTCAGGAAGGACGGCAGGAGTTGCAAAAAGCAACACACCACCATAATTATCGTTAAGTCATATACTTGCAGCGCTATTTGATTTCGCTCCGGTTTGGCCACTGCGATGCCACCTGAAGTGTGGAAGTCTAATTGGGGAGCGTGTGCCGTGGAACCGACATTAGTCGTGGTCGGGCTGAGTCACCGAACGGCGGCCGTCGAAGTTCGAGAACGTTTTTGGATGACCGGATGCCGCCAGGCCGAAGTCCTGTCGATGTTGTCGCAGGGCGAAGGCATCGAGGAAGTTATCGTCTTTTCCACCTGCAATCGCACTGAGTTTGTGGTCTGGGGCGATGCGACCCTGGCCGTGAATTCCATTTTGCGCCTGCTGACGGCCGAGTACGATCTGAAACTCCAGGAGTGGAACAGCTTCTACCGGCTGCTCGATGAACAAGCGCTCGCGCATGCCTTCCGCGTGAGCTGCGGCCTGGATTCCATGTGCATTGGCGAGGAGCAGATTCTCCGCCAAGTTGTGCAGGCCTGGAAGCAGGGGCACAACACGGGTTGCACCGGTCGCCACCTCAATGCGGTCCTTCGCAAATCTCTGTCGGTTCGCCGCCGCGTCCGCAAGCTGACGCCGCTCGGTTCGCATTTTGTTTCCGCTCCCTTTGCCGCTTTGCAACTTGCGGATCAGATTTTCGGATCTCTCGCGTCAAGAAATGTGGTCCTACTGGCTGCGGGGAGAATGGGCGAGATCACGGCCCGGGAACTGTCGACGCGGGGAGCGAAATCGGTTTGCATCGTAGGCCGCACGCAAACCAGAGCGGAAGAGCTGGTGCGGAAAATCGGCCAACCAGCCGGTGGCTTCCAGACCTGCGGATTCGAGGAACGCGAAAAATGTCTGGCGACGGCGGACCTGGTGATCGGCGCCACCGGATCTCCCAGCTTTATTTTCACCTCCGAAGACATGAAGCGCCTTGCCGTTGAGCGCAAGGGACGCAAACTGGTGCTGATTGACCTGGCGCTGCCACGCGACATCGACCCAGCGGTACGAGTATTTGAAGGCGTTCTGCTTTACGATCTCGAAGACCTTGAGCGCGCAGTCGAGCCGCGCATTGGAACGCGCGCCGGCGAGGCGGAAGCGGAAAAAGTTGTGCTTGCCGAAGTGAGAGAGTTCCGCAAGATGTTAATCGCAGGAGGCGCCGCGCCGGAAGTGACGGCACTTCGGCTTCGCATCGACGAGATTTCGAGGCAGGAACTGGAATCGTTTCGTCTTGAGCGCGGCCCATTTCCAAAAGATCAGGATCGATTGCTCGCCGCCGTGACCGCCCGAATCACAAGCAAGATCGCGGGATCTCTCTCGCGAGAACTAAGGACGCACCCGGAGCCCCGCGGTCCAAAAGGGATGATTGCAGGGGCGTGAAGGCCTGGCTTTGGGCGTTAGGCTCTGGGGTCTGGCCCTAACTGCGCCCTCATCCTAGAAACCCAGAGCCCTAAAGCCTAAAGCCCAACTACCAATTCAGTTTCAGCGCAAATTGAAACTGCCGCGGATCGTACGCCGCCGTAGCTTGGCCCGCGGTGGATTGGCTAGGGTTCGCTGGGTTGGGCGTGCTTGCTGGGTTGGCCCCAGCCACGTTGTATATGTTCGCGATGTTAAACATGTCGGCAATCAAGTCCATGCTATAGCGTTCGTGAAAATTAACGCGCTTTGCCAGCCGGAAATCGTCGAACACCGTCCAGGGCGTGGTCCCGGCATTGCGTCCCAAAGTCCCGTCGAACAGTAGCAGTGCATTGCCCTTCGCCTCCGCCAGCGCCAGTTGCGCCGGCGTAATGTCGGCGAAGCAGACCTCCTGCAAGAAACCCGTCGGCGAGTACTTGGAAGCCACCGTCGGATAGCCGCACGAATTGGTGGGCGTTCCCGACGGCACTACATTGGGCCGGCCCGTCTGCGAAGAGAACTGAAAATTGTCCGACGATCCTGTAACGATGTTAAACGGTCGTCCCGAACTAAGTTCGATCAAGGGAGCGAAGGTCCAGTTGCTGAAGAACCTGCTCGCAAAACTATTCCCGCCCACTTTGCCGGACTGATAAACACCGCTGAAAACGAAACGGTGGCGTTGATCGAAGGTGGAACTGGAACGATCCAGTCCCGGGTAAAAGCTGTCTTGCGGTGTAAGCGTAGCCTGAAGATCCGTCGCATCGTCGATGGCATGCGACCAGGTGTAAGACGCCAAAAATTCGTAGTGGTCGTTAAACCGCTTGCGCAAGTTCGCGCTCAGTCCGTGATACACGGAACTGCCATTCGAGTAGTTAGCATCCATGTCGCTGAAAGGAACACAGCCGGCAAGGCTGCCGCTCGTCAATGGATCACATGCGGTGCTGAGTCCGGCTGCCTGCAAGTCTGCCAGCGCCAAGGGCACACAGGGAGCGAACTGGCCGCCGGCCAAAGATGGGTTGAGTCCTGAGGGGCGGAAGAAGCTTACCAAAGGCGCGGCAACATAGTACGGGAGGGTTGCTCCCGGGATAGGGTTCACGCCGCAATCGAGAACTCCCAGCGGACCGCTGGAGGCCGACGGGGCTCCAGCCGCCGTCGCTGCCTGCCAATTTGCGGTCAGCAGGTCTCCGCGGGCGGCGTTGGCGTTGATCGGCCGGTTGATATGGCGTCCGCCGTTAAAGTTGTAAGCCAAATTCAGTGCGTACCCGTGGCCCAGATCCTCTTCGATGCTGAAATTTATCTGCTGCGAATACGCATACACGAAGTTCTTACCTTGCGGATACCCAAACGGCTGCGAGATTAAAGGGAAGGGATTCGATCCGGTCAAGTAACTCTGATTGAGAAAAGGAGAGTTCGGGAAACAGGGGTCAAAGCGCTGCGGGTTCGCCGTTCCTGCGCACGGGGAATTTTGCGGAGAGACTGCCTGATACCCGAGCGCTTGCGCCATTCCCGCCGGCAAGCAGCCCGGAGATCCGAGAATGCCTTGGAACATGTTGGTTGCATTGATATTGAGCGGGCTCGGGCTTGTCCCATCGCAAGGACTCGCGCCAAAGAACAGCAACTGTCCGGTCTTCGAACCGTCCGACGAATCGCCCAGGAAATACAGTCCGAGCAGAGGGTGATCGTAGAAAATTCCGTAGGATGCGCGCACCACTGATTTGCCATCTCCCTTGGGATCCCAGGCAATTCCAATTCTTGGCTGGAAGTTATGGGTGGCTGTCTGAATGCCTTTTTGCAATCCCAGGCTGTTGTAGCCGGCTAGGGCCAACGCATCGGGAGAGGAGAATGTGGGCGGAAACTCGATGTCGTAGCGCAGGCCATAGTTCAAAGTCAGATTGGGGCGAGCGCGCCAGCTATCCTGCCAGAACGCGCCCAGTGGAATGTTCCGGAATGAGTCGCTGGGATTGCCGACGCCCTGCACCACGTAGGACGGGACTCCTGCGCCGTAGGCCTGCACAGACGAAAGATAGGGGAACTGGCCGGGGAACAGCCCGGTCAGATTGCTGAAGTCATATACGCCGCCGTAGTTCACGGTAAATGTTGCCGTGAGCGGGAGATAGTTGAAGTCCACTCCAAACTTGGTGTTGTGCCGGCCAAGTGTCCAGGAGAAATTGTCGGTGACCTGGTAGCGCTGTTCGACACGATTGATGAACGAATAGGGCTCACGCCCGAAGTAAGCAAAACCAATAATGTTCACCGCAGGGTCGTTTCCCGCGGAGTTCTGTGTGTTGTAGTAATAGGAAAGGCCGCGGCGGGCGTATTGGAAGCGGAACTCATTGACCTTGTTGTTGCCGATCGTCCAGGTGTCCTGAACAACCCCGGTGACGTCGCGGTACGTCTGCTCCGATGTGCGCGAATAGGCGTTTTGACCGAATGGCTGATCTTGCCCGTTTACTTCAATCCCAGTCACAGTGCTCGGGCTGACGCTTGCCCGCAGCGTGATGCGGTTGGTGTTGTTCAGATTGTGATCCAGCCGGAATGAATATAGGCTGGTGCCTTCAAACACCGGGAAGTTTCCGCCCTGCGATCCCACCGTCAGATAAGAAGAAGGAACAAAGCAGGTCCCCGGCGTATTGCATGAGGTAGGGAAGCCGCCGATTCCCGGGACTCCGCCGGTGAACCCAAGCGGCCACTCTCCGGCCAGAGCCATTCCTGACGAAGCGCCGGCCGCGAATTCATAAGGCGCCACGTAGGGAGCCAGCTGAGAAAACAGGGTAGGGTTTTGAGCTTCGATTTGCTGGAGCCCTCCGCCCGGCGCGAGGAAGCTGTACTGACTGACTGTAACTGGAATGATCCCCAGGTTGGGGAAGATGCCTCCTCCAGCAGTCGTGGATGTATCGAAATTTTCCAGGCCGTAGTACGCGAGATCCTGCGCCGATGCGCTGCTAAGGCTCTGCACCGGCACAATGCTCGAAAACCCCGTCTCGTGCCGGCGTGTGACTTCATACGAAAAGAAATAGTAAGTCTTGTCTTTCTTGATCGGGCCGCCGAATGCCGCGCCCGCCTGCACTCGCGTGTAGTCCGGGTTCGACGCCGTGCTGAAGGGGTTGACCGCCTGAAAGTTGCGGTTGCGCAAATAGCCGAACACATCGCCATGAAAGTCGTTCGACCCCGATCGAGTAATGATGTTCACGACGCCACCGGAAGCCCGTCCGTACTCCGCCGCATAGTTGTTGGTGATGATCTGGAATTCCTGCACGTCTTCCTGAGAAACCGTCGAACGAACGCCGTTGGTGGAATTGTCGGTCGCATCGGCGCCGTCCACGTTCACCAGATTCGAGCGACCGCTCTGGCCGCTCATGTTCAGCCCCGAGGTTGGCGCGGCGCCGAGGTTGGGCGCGTTGTCGCGCTGCACCTGCGAATCGGTCAGGGTGAAGTTGATATAGTTCCGCCCGTTAATCGGCAAGTTATCGATGCGCCGCTCGCCGATCGTGTCGGTAGTGGAACTGCGCGAAGTTTCAACCAGCTCCGCCTGCGAGGTGACCTCCACCACTTCCTTGCCCGCTGCCACTGTAAGAGCGATCGGCAACTCGACAATCCCGCCGACCGTGATCGCAACATCGGTGCTTTGTGCTTTCGCGAAACCCGCCGCGTCCACCGTGACCGTATACGATCCCGGAGGCAGTTGCCGCACGTTGTATCCGCCCAATCCATCGCCGCTGCCTGCGCGTTCCAAGCCTTTGGTGGCGTTGCTCACGGTGACCGTGGCGTTGGTCACCACGCTGCCCTTCGGGTCTTTGACGATGACACGTAGATCGCCGGTGGCCACACCCTGAGCGAATCCCAATCGAATAGCCGGCAGGCAGATAGCGACGACGCAAAGCAGACGCAGCGAGGTCCTCATAAGACTCCTGTGGTTTTCCGCCTCATCATGGAGCGGGAAATCGTATGACGCGTTTTTTAACAATAGTTTGAGCACACGGGTGCGGGACTAATTTACCGCTGATATGTAACATCAGAGAAGGGTGTTTCCGCAAGCAACAAGCTGGATTACCCATCGATCATCGACCGAGCTAGGCTGTTTCAATTCACAACATCATATGTCCTTAAATTTTTTTACTTGGCTTGCACCAAACATGTCCATCCACTCCATGAGCGGCGATTTATTGCGCGTGCTAGTGTGTCCTCCGCGCAATGCAGGCTGGGATTGTGACGAAAAAGCCGCCGACTGGCGCGATCTCGGATTTCACCACCCGCCCAACTTCGCCGCGGCGCAATCCGAGCACGATGCCTTGTGCCGTTTGCTTACCCAGGCAGGAGCGGAGATCGTTTACCTGCCGCCCTCCGCGGCGCTCACACTCGATGCTGTTTACACCCACGACGCTTCGCTTCCCATCGAGCATGGGCTGATCCTTATGCACACGGGCAAAGCCAATCGCGTCGCGGAGGCCCACGCTCACTCGACCCTCGTTCAGGAACTCGGCATGCACGTTCTGGGAGAAATCGCGCCGCCGGGTTCCTCGGAAGCCGGGGACATGGTCTGGCTCGATTCGCACACTCTGCTGATCGGCCACGGCTACAGGACGAACCGCGCCGGCATAGAACAGATGCGGGCACTTCTGGCTCCCCATGGGATCGAAGTGCTGTCGGCCCCGCTTCCGCATGGGCCGGGCCCCGCCGCATGCCTCCACCTTATGTCGCTTATGAGCATACTGAATGAGCGAACCATTCTGGTCGATCTGCCGTGGCTCGCCGTGGAAACCGTCGAACTCTTTCACACCCACGGATTTCGCCTGCTTGAAATTGAGCCGGACGAACGCGATTCGCTCGCCTGCAACGTTCTCTCGCTTGGTGGCCAACGGCTGATTGCGTTGGAACAAAATGCCCGAACCAACGACCGGCTGCGCCAAGCCGGCTTCGAGGTCTCCACGTTTTCGGGGGAGGAACTTTGCATGAATGGCTCGGGAGGACCTACCTGCTTGACACGTCCATTGCTGCGCCGGTAGTGTCGGCCAAATGACGTTTCTCTTGTCGCTTACTTGACACCGGCTGCAAACGGGTGTGAAATTGGCGATACTTCGAAGCCCATGCTAGCCCTCCCCCAATCGGCATGACTGCGAAGCCCTGTCAAACAACTGGTATTCGGGACTGCGGGAAATGGCGGCTGATCCGCAATCGTTCCCGGGTTGATGTGAACGCTGTCTATCTCTGAGGAGTGACTCATGAATTCGAGCGGCAAACGAATGAAGATGCTGGCGATTCTGTCCACGATAGTGTTTGTGTTAGCGGCCACGATTTTCGCGGCGGCTGGCAATAACAAGCCAAGCGCACCGAGCAAACCGGCCGCGCCAGCGCACAGCGCTCCGGCACAGCATAGTGCTCCAGCAGCGCACGGCGGCGCTTCCGCTCAACACGCCGGTGCGCAGAGTCATGGGCCCGGTGGAGCAGGAGCAGCGACTCGCGGACCGGGTGGACAAGGGAACAGCCGGACGGGACAAGCCGGCGCCAGTCGAACTGGGCAGGCCGGTACAAACCGAGCCGGGCAAACCGGCGGCAATCGAGCTGGCCAAACGGGCGGCAATCGAACCGGGCAAACTGGCGGCAACCGAACTGGACAAACGGGCGGTAATCGGGCCGGGCAAACCGGTGGCAACCGAGCCGGACAAACGGGCGGCAACCGGGAAGCGGGCGGCAATCGAGGTGGTCAAGCCGCTGGTAATAGAGGCGGAGCTGGATCTCATCAGCCGGCGGGAGCCAGGAACGTTTCTCTTAAGGGCGGCGGCAGCGCGACCGTCCGGAAGAATGGATCGATTCGCTCGGTCGACCGCAACGGCATGCACATCGAGCATGGTGTCCACGGCGGCCGCACGGTTGTGGGCACGCACAACGGAGCGCGGGTGGTGAACACCGGGCGTCATGGCGGCTACGTGCAGCGCGCTTATGTCACACGCGGCGGCCATTCCTATTACTCGCGCACTTACTACCGCGGCGGACACTACTACTCGGGCGTCTATCGCGGCTATTACTGGCATGGAGCCAACTACTACGGCTACTATCCTGGTGCCTGGTACGGCGCTGGCTTCTACGGGTGGGCCTACAACCCATGGGCTTCCCCGATTGCCTGGGGTCTTGGAGCCTGGGGCTGGGGCGGATCGCCGTGGTGGGGATTCTATGGCGGCTGGTGGAATCCTTATCCTGTCTATGCCGGTCCGGCATTCTGGTTGACCGACTATCTGATTGCTGCGAACTTGCAAGCCGCGTATGCGGCTCGGCAGGACGCTGTTGCCGACGCAGTCGCCGGAGATGGTGGTGGTGGAGATCCTCCTCCAGCCGCACCGACTCAGGTCGCGCTGACTCCCGAAGTGAAGCAGGCGATTGCCGACGAGGTCAAAGCTCAGCTGGCCGAGCAGCAGGCGCAAGTCAGCCAGGGCGGCGGCGGCGGAGCGCCACCACCGACGAACTCCAATGGCGAAGTTCCTCCGGCGCTCGATCCGGCTCGGCGCACCTTCGTCGTGGACAGCGATCTCTCGCTCGTGGCCAACGGACAGGAATGCGGATTGTCGCAGGGTGACGTAATCACGCGCCTTACCGACACTCCCGACGGAGACAACATGGTGAATGCCAGCGTCTCTGCCAGCAAAAACGGTGAGTGCGGCGCTGGCCAAACTGTAGCCGTTAAAGTCGACGACCTGCAGGAGATGCAAAACCACTTTGCCGAGCAGCTCAACAACGGTTTGGGCGAAATGGCGAAGAAGCAGGGTACAGGCGGTATGCCGAAGTCGCCCGATCCGAGCACAAAGCCTTCGGATGTGCCTCCGCCTCCGCCGGACACCAGCGCAGGCAAGGTTCTGCAGGACCAGGAGCAGTCAGCCGATCAGACGGAAGCTCAGGTCAAGCAGGAGGCTGGATCGTCAGGTGGCGGACAGCCATAAACGTGCGCTTGGAACGGACAGCTGTTCGTTTCTTGCCCGATCGTGAAGTGTGGTTGTCTTGGGAGCGTCGGGAGCGGCGCTCCCATTTTCCAATTAAACGGATGAAAGACCTTGTTTGTTTGCGCTCCTTTGTTCGGCGCGCGCCGAGAAGTTCCACCCTGGAAAAAGTTGAACTGGAGGATTTTCCATGCGGCAGAAATTCCACGCACTGATTTCAGCACTTTTATTCTCAGCGGTTATCATCGCCCCCATTTCTCTGGCCAGTGCTCAGGCTCCTACGTTGCAGGAGCAGCTGATTGCCCAATACAAGCTGGCGAAGATGGGACAGGACTCGAGCGGCTGGGCCGTCGTTCAGGAGGGCACGCTGCTCGCCATTCAAAAAGGTGGAATTGTGGGCGTGCCTTACAAGAATATGGCCACGCGCACGGCCACCTTTAAAGACGGAACTGTTCATGCTTCCGACGCAACCGGAATTAAGAACAACAGCTTTCTGAAGGCAGGGTGCGGACTTCTCCATAAATGTCCCAGCACGCCAGACGCGGTGAATGACGAGACGGCGACTAAGTTCTTCAAGAATGGCGACAAGGTGTATGTCGAAAAGATCGAAGTTAACGCGGCGAAAGATACGGTATCGTTGCATATCGTAGCTTGCGACACCTGTAACAAGACCGATCCTCCAACTTACAACAAAGCGACGGTAATTTTTCCATTCGCCGCAGGCACTCTGGCCAACACGAGCGCGGGCCAGGTGGAAGATACCATCGGCCAGCTGCTTACGATCAGCACTGACGATCAAAAGGGCGGCGATCAGGGCGGCAATAACCAGCAAGGTGGCGACCAAGGCGGAGGACAAGGACAAGGCCAAGACCAAGGACAGGGACAAGCGCAACAACAAGACCAAGCGCCTCCTGCGGAACCGCAGCAGATTGAGAAGGGCCAAACTCCCGATCAGGTGAAAGCTGCGCTCGGCCAGCCCGACAAGATCGTCAACCTGGGCAGCAAACAGATTTGGGTTTACAAGGATCTGAAGGTGACGTTTATAAACGGCAAAGTTTCCGACGTGCAGTAAGAGTGCGTCGTGTCGGACAAGTTTGTGTGGCGCGGAGCTGTCCTGAGTGCAGCCGAAGGGGCTCCCCCCGCGTCTCTTAGTTATTCCGTTTGTCAGTACCCACCCCCCTCCCCCGGGTCTATTGGAATCAAGACTTTGGCGATGATTTTTTTCAAAGTCTTGAGCCGACAGGAGTTAGAGGCAAAGTCTTGATTGCAAGCTAGTTGGAGTGAATTTTGCCTTATTATCGTCTTTCCCCACGTTTTCCCAGGTCTTACTGCGAGCGCCGTTCTACGAGCGCCGTCGGCGGAGGCGTCTTTAGCTGCGCCGCTTGATTCCAGTCGCAGTGCTAATTGATTTTTTCCTTTGTTGGGTCGAGTTGTCTATGACGTGGGACACATTGAATTTGTGATGAATCGGGTTCCGAAATGGGAGGGAGCCGGGGGCCCTCATTCACGCGCACTGACCAGCAGGCCGACGAGGCTGACAAACGTTTGACTTCGTTCAACACTGGTCCACTAAAATCCCTCTTGTTGCACTTGCGCCTTGAATCCACCCACCGTCAGAGCGGGTAGCAGATCGGGAAACAGAGAGGCAGCGCGGGCTGATTCGATAACCGCGCCAGACTCCGCCGAGTAGACTTAGCCAGTTCCACATACTAAGAAAACGATTCGCCGCATGGACCAGCAGGAACAGAATTGCTTCCGGAGGTTCTTCATGTCACGCGCGCTACTGACTTTCGGATCATCGCGCGCCTTGCAGTGTGTAGATCACCCACGGAGCAATGTGAGTCTCGCTCGCCTAGTTATAAGGTTCACCGCTTTCGGGCAGCGGCTTGCGCATTTCGACTAACTCAAGCTCGGCGCGCTTTGTCTAAGCTCTCGTCGGCAACGGGATTGCGCAGCGTACCGATCCCGTCAATCGAAACTTCGATCACGTCTCCAGCCACGACTGGTCCCACTCCCTTCGGCGTGCCGGTCGCGATCAAGTCGCCAGGCTCGAGCGTCATGATATGCGAAATGTAGCGGATCACGGCATCGAGCGGGAAAATAAAATCCCGCGTATTGCCGGTTTGCCGAATCGCGCCATTGACGCGGGTTTTCACCTCAACACCCGCCCACGGATCGAGCGCGTCGGTGACCAGCGGTCCGACCGGGCAGAATGTGTCGAAGCCTTTGGCGCGCGTCCACTGGCTGTCTTTGTTCTGGAGATCGCGCGCGGTGAAATCGTCCACGCACGTGTATCCGAGAATGTAAGGACGAACATCTTCGTTGTCGCTCAACCGGCGCGCGCGGCGGCCGATGATCACGCCCAGCTCGCCCTCATAGTCGGTACGCGTAGAAACCTTCGGGCGAACGATGGCCGCTCCCGGAGCCAGCAACGCGCTTGGCGGCTTGAGAAAGAGCAGCGGTTCGGTGGGGACTTCGTTACCGAGTTCGGCAGCATGCTCGCGGTAGTTGCGGCCCACGCAGACGATCTTGGAAGGCTCGACGGGCGGCAAGAGCGACGCCTTGGCTATTGGAATGGGATCGGTGCCAAAGGTGGGCATTCTATCGACTTCGATCTCGCTCGATTGCGGCGATTGAAGCAGAAGGCGCGTGATGGTATCGACTTCATCCACGGGCTCGACAAGGCCGTAGTGGATGGTACCGTTGAGATCGAATCGGCAATATCGCATAGAGATTGGAGTTTGTCCTATTTAGGGCAAGGATATACTTGACCCGACCACGCTATTTCTGTATTATTTGAGTCATGGAGAACAAGGCCATGACCGAACCTAAGAGCTTGCAGCAAGCAATCGTCTACTTCTCTAACCCCGACAACTGCATCGACTATCTCGCCATTCGCCGCTGGGAAAACGGCAAGGTCGTTTGTCCAACTTGCGGTTGCGAGACTGTCAAATTCAGCGAGAAGCGCCGGACTTGGACTTGTGCGAAGCATCACGCGAAGCGCGAGTTTTCCATCAAGATCGGCACCGTCATGGAAGATTCTCCGATTCCTTTGGACAAGTGGCTCACTGCAACTTGGATGGTCACTAACTGCAAAAACGGAATCAGCAGTTACGAGATTGCGCGTGACGTGAAGGTCACCCAGAAGTCGGCATGGTTCATGCTTCACCGCATCCGTCTGGCGATGCAGGATGATTTCTTCGGGAGCAAACTCGGCGGCGAGGTCGAAGTAGACGAAACCTTCATCGGCGGCAAGGCTCGGAACATGCACCTCAGCGAGCGCAAGCGTCGCATTACCGGAACCGGTGGAGCGGACAAGACCATCGTGTTTGGAATGCTTGAGCGCGGCGGACGTGTTCGCGCAAAGGTCATGCCAAACCGCAAGCGCGAATCGGTACAGCCAGAGATTAAACAACACGTCCAGGTCGGAGCCGCGCTCTATAGCGATGAGTTCGTTGCGTACAAGGGACTGGAAACCGATTACGCGCACCAAGTCGTTGACCATGCCGTTCAATATGTAGATGGCCGCGTACACACTAACGGCCTTGAGAACTTCTGGTCTTTGCTCAAGCGCGGCATCTCGGGAACCTATGTTAGCGTGGAACCGTTTCACTTGTTTCGCTACCTCGATGAACAGATGTTCCGTTTCAATAATCGCAAAGACATCGACGATGCTGGCCGCTTTGATCTGGTCGTATCGCAACTTGTCGGAAAGCGCCTCACTTTTGCCGAGCTAACTGGCAAGGTGGGACAAACGATTCACTAGACCTTGGAGCCGGAAGCGCGGGAAGCGGGCGAAGTCTTAGCCCGCTTTTTCTTTTCCCGCTTACGTCTCCATTCCTTGTCTCGCTTCTGAATTTCTTCATGCGAGACAGACAGTAGCCTCCGCACAACAATGTCGAATCTGCCCGCTTCGGAGTCAGTCATCCTGCCTTCTTTCTTTGTTCTTGCTCACTCATCTTTTTGGCTTTCTCAAATTCCTCTTTCAATCCCTTGGCTAATTCCGGAAGATTTTCCTTGGTTCCCATAGAAATGCTCAAGTCCCACACGCGCTCATGTTTTTCAATTGGCCTCTTTAGCGATTGAAACAATTCTTGATAGTCATAGGGTGCCTTTTTCAGGGTTCGTCCAATTTCCAGTCGCATGAGGCCAGAAATCATATCGGCTGCCTGCAAGCCGAAAATGTATCTGTCATCAGCAAAACTAAGACTTATCAATTGCTGCTTCGCATGGGGCCATACCTTTTTGATGCGGCGATAAAGTTTATAAAAATTCCAGGCAGTCTTTTCCTCGTCATCGCAGACCACGCTGATCTTGTCAGGTTCTGGCGTAAATTCAACTACTCGGAGTGTGGATCGAAGGAAAGATGTATATACAGGGTCATCTCCGAATAGTTGGAAATAATGAGACGGCAGTTTCTTGTAAGCCTTAACATCTATCGCAGTTCCGGTGATTACCTGAATGTTTTTACGGATGCAATCGAAAAATGGAATCAGTGCACGTGTGCGTTCTTCGACCCCAAGATGAGGACAGCGTTGACTCAATGGCTTTCTCGGATTGAAAGCATTCTTCGCGCTTATCATGTGCAGCCCTTTCGAGCGAAGGAGGCGATTCCATTCAACTGAAAAATCGTTTACCTCCCGCTGGAAGGAAGCTATACCCCCGAGGGTAACAACTTCGTGGTCGTTAGGCTTACCGCTTTCATCGAAGAATGCAGACACCAACATCATCCATTCACCCTCATCTGGCGGAGAGATGCGGATAAGCTCTGGTGCGCCGCTCATCGCGCACCCCCGCTAGGGTCATCATGCGCCTTGCGCTCGGTCGGGTCAAGTATATTCTTGCCCTATTTAGGGCAATAAATACCTTGACTAACCATGCGGCTGCCCTTACCCTTGGGGCATGCCGCTCGATCTTTCAAGTGTACGAGCAAAATTAGCTCACAGCGCGAAACATGCTCAGGCCGTCCGCAATG